>ERZ1643249.2064-NODE-2064-length-19295-cov-117.046726_pt1 | contig 19295 bp, 12 predicted proteins | sample MGYA00579263_ERZ1643249 | MGnify/ENA primary metagenome ERZ1643249 (study PRJEB29033, sample SAMEA4952264) | chicken gut metagenome | biome: Broiler Chicken; feature: Gastrointestinal Tract; material: Caecum | place: Ireland | collected 2018 | study: Broiler... | reverse complement strand
GGGAAATACACTTTTGCGCTTAGCAGCGCACGATCTTGAGCATATTGTCCTGGGAGGGGTCCACCGTGCCGCTGTGAACCAGAGAGGCACGTTCAGAGAGTGCCTTCACCATTTCCTGCTGCTGCTCGGTGGGCTGGGCCACCACGTTGTGGTACTCCACTTCCGGCGTGGGCAGATGGAGCTGGTCGGCGGTTTTGATATCGGCAACTTCCCGGAACAGGTTCATCAGCTCGGGAAGGTTGAAGAACTTGCTGAATCTCGTTCTCGCTCGGTATCCAGTTCCTTCAGGGGCAAGCTCCAAAGCTGTGACAGTCTCCCCAAATCGGCTGGCCCAACAGTCAAAGTGGGTCATGTTCAGCTCCTGCAGGCGGTCATACTGGAGATACCGCTGCATGGTGTAAAGCTCCGTCATGCTGTTGGACACAGGGGTGCCGGTGGCAAAGACCACGCCCCGGCTGCCGGTGATCTCATCCATATAGCGGCATTTGGCAAACATATCGCTGGATTTTTGGGCGTCACTGGCGGAAAGGCCGGCCACGTTCCGCATTTTCGTGTATAAAAAGAGGTTTTTATAATTGTGCGCCTCATCGACGAATAGTCGGTCCACGCCCAGCTGTTCAAAGGTCACCACATCATCCTTGCGGCCTTCGGCCTGGAGCTTTTCCAGTCGGGCTTCCAGAGATTTTCTGGTACGTTCCAGCTGCTTGATGGTGAAACGCTCGCCGCCGTTGGATTTCACCTCTGCGATGCCCTCGGTGATCTCATCAATCTGCTCCTGAAGCAGCCGCTCCTGCCGTTCCTGGCTGATGGGGATACGCTCAAACTGGCTGTGGCCGATGATAACGGCATCGTAGTCGCCGGTGGCAATCCGGCTGCAAAACTTTTTCCGGTTGTGGGATTCAAAATCCTTCTTGGTTGTCACCAGAATCTTTGCAGAGGGATAGAGCCGCAGGAACTCGGAAGCCCACTGTTCCGTCAGGTGGTTGGGCACCACAAAGAGGGATTTCTGACACAAGCCCAGGCGCTTACTCTCCATGGCGGCGGCCACCATCTCGAAGGTCTTGCCCGCACCCACTTCGTGGGCCAGCAGGGTATTCCCGCCGTACAGCACATGGGCAATCGCCCCCAGCTGGTGTTCCCGCAGGGTGATGGCAGGGTTCATGCCGCCGAAAGTGATATGGGAGCCGTCATATTCACGGGGACGGGTGGCGTTCATCTCCTCGTTGTACTGCCGCACCAGGGCCTGGCGGCGGGTCGGGTCCTGCCAAATCCAGTCCTTGAAGGCATCCCGGATGGCCTGCTGCTTTTGCGCGGCCAGGGTGGTTTCCTTGGCATTCAGCACACGTTTCTCTCTGCCGTCCACATCCTCAATGGTGTCGTAGATGCGGATGTCCCGCAGATTCAGCGCATCCTCCAGCAGCCGATAAGCATTGGCCCGGTCGGTGCCGTAGGTGGTGTAGGCAGCCACATCATTCTTGGACAGGTAGGTTTTCCCCGTGATCTGCCACTCCGCGGTGTACGAAGAATAGTTCACCTGAATACTACCGTGCCGCATATAAAACGGTGTGTCAAACGTCTCGTACATGAACTGCTGGATATACTTTTTGTCAATCCAGGTAGCGCCCAGGCGCACCTCGATCTCCGAGGCATCCAGGTCCTTGGGCTGGGCAGCGGCCAAGGCTTCCACGTTGATGGCAAAGGACGGGTTCTGCTGTGCTGCCAGCTGCGCCTGCCGCAGTTTCTTGCGCACATTGCCGGACAGATACTCGTCAGCGGTCACATAGCGGGGCTGTTCTCCCTCCGGCACCGGCTCGGGCAGACGGAAGATCACACCTTTCAGTTCCTCAGCCAGCTCCTCACGGGGCTTGCCGGTGAGCTGCTCCATATACTCCATATCCACACAGGCTTTTTCGGAAATGGATACCGCCAGCGCCTCGCTGGCCGTGTCCACAGATGTCACAGCCTTGTGAGGCTTGATGGTACGCTTGGAGAACATATCGGCCTTGCTTTTCAGCTTGCCGTTCTCGTCGATCACTTCCAGTGCGCAGAGCAGGTAGTAGCTGGAATCATCGGCAAAGGCCAGCCGGTTTGCCCGGTCATTGATTAGACCGTACTTGGCAGAGAAATCATCGTAGAGCCGGTTCAGCTCTGCTTGCTTCTCCTGAATGTCGCTGTCCGGTACAGCGGCATCCATCTGCAGTTCGATCAGCTCCTGAACACAACCCCGCAGGCCGACCATCCCCTTCACACGGGCTTCGGCGGTGGCGTTCAGTTCCGGGCGCACCATCCGGCTGTTCTCCCGGAAATAGACCGTTCCATCCACCACCGCATAGGAGTAGTTTTTCACATTGGGGTCAGCCGGGATGGAGGTTTCAATGGCCTCTCCCTCCCCCAGGTCCGGCAGCTCTGCCTCCTGGTAGGTGCCGTGAATCTGATTCACGGCCTCCTTCAGCTGTTCTCCCAGGTCTGCACCTTCCAGGGGCAGCACGGTACTTTCTTCCCGGCCATATTGGGTGCTCTCGGTGGTCAGTTCTCCCAGAACCATCTCAGGATGGTCCACAAAATACTGGTTGATGGAGATGCCTCTCTTGGTCTGGCCCAGCTGTACCCAGTCAGGTTCCCGGTCGATGGGCCGGTCACGCTTTTGGAGGAAGATGATATCGGACACCACATCGGTGCCGGCATTGGCGCGGAACGCATTGTTGGGCAGCCGGATGGCTCCCAACAGGTCGGCCCGCTCGGCCAAATACTTGCGGGCGGTGGAATCCTTGGAATCCATCGTGTATCGGCTGGTGACAAAGGCCACCACACCGCCCGGCCTCACCTGGTCAAGAGCTTTGGCAAAGAAATAGTTGTGGATGGAGAAACCGAGGTTGTTGTAGGCTTTGTCGTTGACCTTGTAGTTGCCGAAGGGCACATTGCCGATGGCAAGATCATAAAAGTCCTGCTGCTTGGTGGTCTCAAAGCCCGCCACCGTGATGTTGGCTTCCGGGTAGAGCTTTTGGGCGATACGGCCCGAAATGCTGTCCAGCTCCACGCCATACAGCTTGCTTTCCGCCATGCTCTCGGGGAGCATCCCGAAGAAGTTGCCCACGCCGCAGGCGGGTTCCAGGATGTTGCCAGTCTGGAAGCCCATCTTTTCCACTGCGTCATAGATGGCACGGATGACGGTGGGGCTGGTGTAGTGTGCGTTCAGGGTGCTGGCCCGGGCGGCGGCATATTCCTCTTGGGTCAGCAGTTCCTTCAGTTGAGCGTACTCCTTGGCCCAGCTGTCTTTGTCAGGGTCAAAGGCATCTGCCAGGCCGCCCCAGCCAACGTACTGGGACAGGGTTTCCTGTTCTTCCGGGGTGGCGTTCCGGTTTTCAGACTCCAGAGTTTGCAGGGTACGGATGGCTTCCACGTTGCGGGCAAACTTCTGTTTCGGTCCACCCTCGCCCAGATGGCTGTCAGAGATGTGGAAGTTCCGGGCGGGAGGCGCAGGCGCTTCTTGTTCAGGAGGCTCAATGGGTGGCTCGATGTGGAGTTTTTCGACCACTACATCATAGGGCAGATTTGTTTCTTCTGCCGGGTAAGCCGCCACCGGTTCTGTGGCAAATGTGGGCTGGGCGGTAAGCTGCGCCCTGCGGGTCTCGATCTGGCTCCAAAGTGCATCCTGCTGCTCATCGCTCAGATTCAGGTCTTCTGCCCAGCGGTAGTCCAGAGCCACCACTTCAAGAGCATCCGCATCTGCTGCGTGTTCGATGGATTTGCTCCAGTAGTCAAATTCCACCGCTCTGGCCAGCACATCCTCCAGCTTTTCCAGCTCCGGGCGAGACATCTTCTTCCAGATATCGTCCTTCTGGCTCTGGATGGTAAAACCTTCGCCGTCATCGTGCTGGGAAACGGTGTAGACCAGCGTGTCCGGCACCCCGTTGATTTTACAGGTTAAGTGATACTCCTTTTCACGGGACACCGCCGAATAGCTGCTGCTCTCCAGCCGGATATCGGTCACATCCTCCGCCGTCAGGAGCTTCTCAGGTTTGGCCGGAGCCGTTTCCTGCTCCAGGTACTGACGAATCACCCAAATCGGCTCCGAACGGAAGATGGGAAAACCGGTGGCCTCGGCAAAGGTTGCATCCCTCAGACTGACCCACTCTGAATCCAGGTCCACCTGGTCCACCACAAACCGGCGGTCATCCAGATCAAATGCGGTTTCTCCCGGGATCAGGCTCCGTCTGGCATACTCTGCATTGGACAGGACTTCCGGTTCCGGCTCCTCCGGTGCATCGGCGGCGGGTTCTGCGGCTGCCTGCTCGGCGTCCGACACCACCTGCTGGATGAAAGGATCGTTGTCCAGCTTTTCAGGTTCCACCACCTGGCCGTTTACGATACCGCGGTCAGCCAGCGATTCCCGGATCGAAACAGGGTCCACATCATCCAGGTTATCCCGTTCGACTTGGGTGTAAAAACGGTCCTCTTTGATGAGCTGGGCAATCCGCCGCTGGACCTTGGGCCAGGGCAGCTCTGTCCTGACCGGACTTCCGGGACGGACTGTAAACGGGGTTTTGCCGTCACTGCCGTCATACTCATGGGCCAGCCATGCGGCGGTATCTTTCTCCCGTGCATGGTCTCGCATAAAACGCACAACAGCGTGCTTGCTCTCGATTTTGCCATTCCAAGCCTGGATGGCCTTGTCGATGTCTGCATCCGAAAAGGGGTGCAGCAGCTCATAGAGCTTGGGATAGGTCTCGTCAACGACTTCCTGGGTCAAGCGCTGCCGGAACTCAGGAATGTGCGAATAGAGATGAAGCAGTTCCCGGTTGCCAGATGACAAAACAGCCCGCTGGACGGCTGCCCGGCCTTCAATCACCGCGCGTTCTCGGTCGCCGTCGCTGCAAACATTCCCGTATCTGGCATCTTGGATAACCGCATCCACCACAATGGGCTTAAACTTCTCATGAAGCTCCCGAAGCGTAGCTGCCTTGCCGGCTTCCGCATCCGGGAACGCCCGGAATCCATCTGCGCCAAACTCAGCCTCGTGGGCATCAATGGCCTGCTCTGCTTCGTGGTCGATGGAGAGGACGTTATATTCCCGGCGCTGGGCGCTGCCCTCCTGCTGGGCGGAAACCGTCACATCGTGCTTGTCGCGCAGCCGTTCTACAGTTTGTTCCAGCTGGTTCACCGGAAAGCCGCACATCTCCACCCGGCCTCCGCCCGGAATGGAGCGGCTGAAAAGGTTCAGGTCCAGCTCGGCAGCGGCGGTGCGGGCATCTTCACCATACAGCTCGAAAAAATCCCCCATCTGGTAAAGGACGAGGTTATCCGGGTGGCGTTCCTTGACGCCGTTGTATTCCCAAATCGGTTCGTCTTTGCTCGGCTCGTCCAGATACTTGCCGGCAGCAATCAGAATGAGGATGCGCTTTTCCACTTCGGGCCATTTCAGCCTTTGTTCCTGCCCTTCGGGATAAGATCGCAGGCTGAAACCCTGGGCATTGTATTCCAGGAAGCCGTTTCTCCCGTCCTGGAACGTCCAGCTCCGGCCCCCGATACCGTACTCGTTTTTCAAAAACTCTGCCCGTTCTTTGGGGGTGTGGTTCTCCTGGAAGAAGGCCGCAATCCGCTCTTTGCCATGGGCAAAGCCGCTGCCGCTGGCCAGGGACAATGCGATATCTTCCCCGGAAAAAGAAAAAGCGGAGACTTTTTCGGTCTCCGCTCGTCGGTCGATCTGTTCGATTTGCTCCGCTTCACTGGGGAAGAAACTCAGTTGTTGATGAGTTCCGCCATCAGGATTTCCTCTGCCTGCTCCTTGCAGGTGTTCATCAGGCCCACCCACTGCATCGGATTTCGGGCTTTCAGCTCCTCCGTCGCTCCCGCGTCCTTCGCCAGCTGAGGCATCATCTGTTCCAGCCGCTGGTGCGCCGTCTCGTCCACTTCCTGCAGGTGCGGAAACAGGCTCCCGGACAGCAGCATCTGATTGTAAATCAGACGCCGGTGGGTTTTGAGATACGTCTGCCGCATCCGTCCGTACTTGCCCAGGGGCTTGGACGGGGCCGGATCGAGGGCCAGGTTCGGAATCAGATAATCCCCGTTCTGAGTATAAGTTAAGCTGCTCATATTCTTGGCTCCTTTCTGCATTTCTGCGCCGGGTGGTAGTCTTGATGGTTCTCTCGATCTGCCGCAGCACCTGGCTGCAGCTCTCCGTAACAGCCGTTCCCAGGACGTTCGCGGCTGCCGGGGTGCTGAAGGAATAGACCGCCTGGAAATCATCCCGGTCAAACCATCCTTCCGGGTCGATACCGCACCGGGACAAAAGCAGCCATGTGATGCTGATTGCTCCAGCCGACTTGAATTCCATCTCAAGTCCAAGATCATCATATCCTTCCAACAGGGAACCGTCAACGATGTCGCGGATATCCTGGGCGTTGTTGTCCCAGTAGTCCTCCACCAGTTTGCCGGAGAGGTCTGCAAGCTGCTGGGCAAAGTTGGGGTCACTGACCCCATAGGTCTTCGCCAGCATAGCAGCCACCGGTTCGCGGAAGCTGTAATCCATTTGCCAGAGGTCCGGGTCCAGAGAGTTTCGACGGGTGCCAGTGTCCGAAACATCGAACACATACCGCAGGTGCGGGGTGCCGCCGCTGTCATCCAGCAGGGCGATGCCTTTGGAGCCGCGCCGGACAAACCGGTTCATCCGGTTGTTCCAGATATCATACTCGGCGCAGGCGGTGGCGTCCGGGCGCTGGGCGTAAATCAGCAGCTGGTCGGAATAGGGGTACTTATACAGCCTTCCGGCCAGCGATAAAAAATCCGCCCACCGTTCCCAGTTTCCGGTCAGACGGCGGGCGGTATCGGACGCAAGCTGTGAATACAGCTCGGCTTTCGTGGGCATGGCTTTTGGTCCTCCTTTCCTGTTTCATAAAAATGGAGCGGCCATAAATCCGCTCCATCTTGTTGTGTGCCTACTCGTCGAAATCCGGGTACAGCTCCAGTTCTGCAAACTCCTCATCGCTCATGGCACGAAGTTTTTCGAGGGTGTGATCTGTCAGTTCCCGCAGCTCCGTTTCCTCCGGTGTAAGATGGCCGCGCATCTCGGTCAGGACCTGGATCAGCAGTTCCCTGTTGCCTCCGTTGTAAATGCACATGAGGTTGGTCTCGTCAAAGGTGAAATCCTGCATATCACATCTCCCTTTCTGCGCTCTTTTTGGGCGCTGTCTTTTTGTGTTTGGTTCTGGGTTTGGCCTGCAGCTGTTCCCTTACGGATTTCTTCTTCTCTTGTTCCTGCGGCTCTTTGGGGCCGTTGTTGATGATGCCGTCAATCATGCCGTAATCATCTTCCACCGACATCTCCGCATTTTTCAGCGGATTGCCCGGAAGGAATCCGGGGATCTGCTCAAAGCCAATGCTGTCACAGTAATAACATGATAACCTGTCGCCCTGCCTGATTGCAACGATGTCGCTGACACTCATGGACGGACTGTGAAAGTCTGCCGGCTTTTGCAAATTGAACTGCTCGTACAGCCTGCCCAGCTGCTCCGACGTACTGCCGGGACTGGTCAGCGGAGCCGTGTAAACCAGGTCATAGTTGCTGTGCTCCACTTCCTGTCCGCTGGCTTTGAGCCGTTCCAACCCTTCATAGCGGATGTCCCTCAGATCGTCCGTTTGTTTGAGTTGATAGATGGCAAAACTGTCGCCCCCAAATTCGAGGAAGGCCCGCTCCCGTTCTTCCTGATGGTTCATCCGATCCTGAACCCGGTCATGAAATTCCGAAGTTTTCTCCCATTCATCACGGGACAGTGCAAAGATGCCGTCATGGGCATCGAGTTCGGCAACATCAAAGGCCATCTCCGGTTTTTCTCCATCCTGAATGATATACACGGTCAGGTCCCGCGCCATCAGCTCGTTGGCCCGCTCTTTGGACAGAGGCAGAAGGTCGCTGTCCAGGCAGCTGCACTTTGCCAGTTCTTCCTCGGACAACGCCGGGTCCGGCATGGGATACTCGTCCAGTGCCTGTTCCTTGGCACCGGGGAACTGGGCTGCGCTCTGCTGGCTGGCAGCGGCCAGGTCAATGCCGCGCTCTTTGCAGATCCCCTTGTAGTTGCGCTCGATGTTGTCAATCAGCTCGCCGGAAGTCTTGTTGATCGTTTCCAGGCTGGCCCGCAGCTCTTTCAGCTCCTTGTCCTCGGACCAGGATGCAATATAGCCAAAGCTGTTTTCGCCGGTCTGGATGCCGAAATACTGACAGACCGCATAGGAGATGCTTTCTGCCTCCACTTCCTCGGTGTTGCGATTCTTGGCGGCCTGCTTCACTGCCGTCCGATCTTCCTCCACTTCCAACCGCCACTCGAACTGATTTTCGTCCACATAGCGCCAGCCATCTTCGGCGGCGGCCTGTTCTGCCTCTGCTTCGGTGGCAAAGTCCAAACGATAGTCCTTTTTGGTGCCGCCTTCGCTCACCATGACAATCTTCCATGCAGGCTCTGCCTCATACTTTTTGGGGTCATGGAGCTTGCTGTGTGCCACCTCATGGACTGCGGCAGAGATGGTCTGCACCTCGCTCATCCCTTCCCGGATGGCGATTCGCTGCTGATCGGAGGAAAAATAGCCGTCCAGATTGGCGGTCAGTGACTCAAACTCGATGGGGACCGAGGCGGAGCGCCGCAGGGCTTCCAGAAATACCTCATAGTGCGGCACCGTCCCGGAGAGTTTGGATGCCAGTTCCGGCAGGGGTTTGCCATCTGTCTGAGATACGTCGAACACCTTGACCGGGCGGAACATGGGAATTTCAATTTCCTTTTCCTCCATGATCGCTTTGCCGTCTGCATCCAGGATCGGAGCATGGGTGTCCGGGTCCCGCTTCATCTCCTCGACCTTCTTTTTATACGGCGTAGGTGCGATGATGGTGATGCCATGCTCTCCCTTTTTCACATGGCGCTCAAACTGTTTTTTCCACTTGTTGTACCCTGCCACCAGGGTGGCGTCAGGGCGCTGCATATAGATCAGCATGGTGTTGTTGACGGAATAGCGGTGAAACTTGGACATGACAGACAGATAGTGTGCATATTTCTCACTCTCAAACAGGTCCTTAATGCCCTGTTCAATGCCTGCCGTGATTTCCTGCAGCTTCTCCCGACTGGTGGGTTTGTCGGCCATGATCTCCACGCTCCTTTCCATAGCTGTGATTTCTGACTGGTGTTCAGCAATCCACAGCTTTTGTTCTTCTTTGCTGTACGCTTGAAAGGTATCCAGCAGATATCCTACATAGCTTTTCTTCTGAATGGCTTCCGTGAAGCGGGGATGCAGCCGCTCCTCCGGTGCTTTGGGCGGATACTCTCTTTCCCACCTTTGAAGCAGCTGGTAGTAGCCGGTCAGGACACGAACACTGTGGTCCCGGGCCTCCCTGAATTTCTGCCCCTCCGTTTTTTGCCGGACATACTTTTTTCCAGGGGATGTCTGTCTGTCATGGTTCAGCCCAAAGTCCTGGGCCAGTTTTTCTGCAGCTTCCCTCGGGGACAGGTCATAGAGGCGGGCCGTGAAGTCAATCACATCGCCGGTAGCCCCACAGCCAAAGCAGTAGAAGTAATCCTCATTTACTTTCATGCTGGGGGTATGGTCATCGTGAAACAGACAACAAGCCATGCCGCTTCGGTTAACCTCAATTCCGTAGAGTTCTGCCGCCTCCCGGACCAGGATGGATTGCCGGACGGTTGCAAAGATGTTTTCAGCCATGTTCACTCACCGGCGGTCCTTTGAGCAAAAAAGAAGGCAGGGAGCGATGCTTCCCTGCCTTTCGGACGTGATAAAAAGTCACATTTCATGCTCCTTTGTTTTCCCCCGATGCGGTGCTTTCGGGGTGGGTTCTGTCTTGCTGCCGGTTTCTTTCAGATCTCTCAAGACTGATTTTCTCAGCATCGGTTTGAGCGGGTGTTTCCACCGGGCAAAAGCCATATCTTTAGGACCACAAAAGCCCCCGTAGGCATCTCGTTCATAGCTGCGGACCCGGTCAAAACCCAGGTCCTTCCGCATCTGCTTCAGGATGCCCATAACTTCGGGACTCTGGTTCACGGCATCCATCCGAGTGTAATCGTCCACCAGGTAGTTTTTGCCCTGTCGGACCTGGAGCAGGTCGGCAGCGCTGGGCGGGTCCTCCCGCTGGACGCCAAAGGTCAGACGGGCCGCCGACAGGTCCTCGCTGTTATAGGGTTCAGAGCGCAGCTCCTGAAACCGGGCTGCCGCCTGCTCGTAGGTGTCATAGAACTCGATGGGTGTATGGGGTTTGCTCCCTGCTGCTCCCGTCCAGGTGGCAAGGTCCGGGATGATATAGCACTGCCACTTGCTGTCTTTTTCCTCTGCCATAGGCCCTCCTTACTTAGATAAAATCGGGGTACAGTTCCAGCGCATCGAACTCGGCATCGGTCATGCCGGCCAGCTTATCGAGGGTGCCGTCGGTCAGATCCCGCAGCTCCGTTTCAGAAAGAGTGAGATAGGTCTTCATCTCAGTCAGCACTTCGATCAGCCGTTCCCGGCTGCCAGTGTTGTAGAGAGCCATCAGGTTCACTTCTTCGTAGGTGAAATTCGTCATTTGCCGCCCCCGTTCTCAAACTCCAGGCTGAACTGTGCCCGCCCATCAGCCTCGGTGGTCATCAGGACGGCGGCGTTGTAGGTCTTGCCGGTGCGCTGGCTCTTGCAGTCCTTGAGCCGGGCACGGCCATCCCGCAGCAGCTTATCCACCAGCTGGCCAGTGAGGTGCTTTCCCAGCCGCTTAAAGAAGGCGTTGTCCTTCCAGAGCACAAACCGGCACTCCCGGTTGGAACAGAACCATCCCTTATCCCGTTCAGCCACATCGGCACCACAGTGGGGGCAAATACCAACGATCTTACCATTATAATTCATAATCAAATTTGCTCCTTTCACTGCCTCACTGGTCTGGACCAGGGAGGCGATCATCTGTTCGATCTCATTCATAAAGGTTTCAGGGTCCAGGTTTCCCTGTTCGATCTGCAGGAGCTTCTGCTCCCAGTCCGCAGTCATATCGGGAGACTGGATTGTCTCGGGCATGACTGCAATCAGCTCCCGCCCCTTCTGGGTAGGGATCAGGTTCTTGGTTTTGCCGGTCCCCTCGCGGGTCAGAAAACCTTTCTTGACCAGCTTTTCAATGATTGCAGCTCTGGTGGCAGGGGTTCCAATGCCCCGGCGTTCGGCTTCTTCCGGCATACGCTCTTTCCCGGCCGTTTCCATGGCCAACAAAAGAGTGTCCTCGGTAAAATGCTTGGGTGGGGACGTTTTGCCCTCTTTCAGTTGCGCATCCAGGACAGGCAAGGTTTCCTGCTCCTGCACCTCGGGCAGAAGTTCCAGTTTTTCCTTGTCTTTTTCAGCGGTATTCCCAAGGACAGCTCGCTCCACCGCTTTCCAGCCCTCGGCCAGAACGTTCTTGCCTTTGGCAGTGAAAACCTGCCCGGCACACTCCATCTGTACCGTGGTCTCCACATAGCGGTACGGCTCTCCCACGGCGGCCAGAAGCCGGGCCGCAATTAGCCGAAGGACGTTAGCCTCTCCTGCAGGCAAAGAAGAAAGGTCAGATTTCGCCATGCTCCTGGTGGGCAGGATTGCGTGGTGGTCGCCGATCTTTTTGCTGTTGATGACCTGTTTTGCGTGGGTGGGAATTTCGCCGGTTACTCCAAAGTGGGCAGCGGTCTGGCGAACCAGATCCGGCAGGCCCGGCTCCATATCCTCGCTCAGGAACCTGCTGTCGGTGCGGGGGTAAGTCACCAGCTTCTTTTCATAGAGGGCCTGAGTGTAATCGAGGGTCTGTTGCGCCGAATAGCCCAGCAGCCGGTTGGCATCCCGCTGGAGAGTTGTCAGATCATAGAGGGCGGGCGGATGTTCGGCTTTCTCCTTTCGTTCGTTTTTTTGCAGGACTGCCTGGCTGGCTTTCCGGCACTCTGCCAGCAGTGCCTCGGCCTGGGACTTATCCTTGAATCGTTCGCTGGATGCCATATAACCTCCTGTCTGAAGCTGAATCAGATAGAACGGTTCGGGCCGGAACGCATCAATGGCGGCTTCCCGGCTCACCGTCATGGCAAGCGTCGGGGTCATCACCCGTCCAACATTGAGCGGCTGACCGTACAGGCACGAAAAAAGCCGGGTGGCGTTGATACCGACCAACCAGTCGGCACGCTCCCGGCAAAGGGCTGCTTCATACAAAGCATCGTATTCGGTTGAGGGTTTGAGGTGGGCAAATCCATCCCGGATGGCGGCATCCTCCATGCTGCTGATCCAGAGCCTGGTAAAGGGTTTCTTGCATTTGCACTGGTGATAGACAAGCCGGAAAATCAGCTCGCCCTCCCGTCCGGCATCGGTGGCACACACAAGCTGGTCCACATCAGGCCGGGCCATGAGGCTACGCAGGACTTCAAACTGCTTCTGGGTTCCAGGCGACACCAGGTACTGCCACGCTTTGGGCAAGATAGGCAGGTCCTCCTTGGACCATTTAACCAGTTTCGGGTCATAGCTGCCGGGTGGAGCCAGCTCCACCAGATGGCCAACACACCAGCTGACGAGATACTCCTCTCCTTCCAGATATCCGTCATGGCGTTTGGTAATGCCCAGGGCCTTGCCAATGGCCTGGGCTACAGAGGGCTTTTCGCTCACAATCAACTTAGGCAAATCAATTCTCCTTTCATATCATAGGTTGATGTTATATGTATGGGCGGCAATGCCGCCCTTTTTGTGTTATACGTCCTCGTAGCCGTCGCTGGCCTGGTATGCCTTCCGTTCAGCTTCCTCGTCCTGCGCCGCATCCGGTTCGGGTTCGCCGTCGGGGAGAACGATTTCTTCTTCATCCTCCCGGTAATCGGCATCCGGGTCTACGCTTTCCTTGGCCGCCTGCTCCTTTTTCTTTTTCTGGATAAAGAAGTAGAACCCGCCGTCGGCAGCCAGACCAACCAGGGCGATCACGCCCAGAAACTTGCTGGCAATGCCGGTGATATCAAAGTCTTTTTCCTCGGCTTCGGCCTCCGCTTCAGCTTCCTCGGCTGCCTTTTTGGCTTCTTCCTCGGCCTGCTGCTTTTCCAGCTCCGCCTGGATTGCCGCCTCTTTTTCGGCATTATAGGCATCCGCCTGTTCTTCTTCCATCAGGGCCAGCAGGTCCGCCTCGTCCACCAGATTCATGAAGTGGACGGTCTGGTCCCCGTCAGCGGCCCGGTCGATCACCAGGTAAAAATACGCCCCCGATTTGCTCACAAGCGTAATGAACTGCTGCCCGGAGCCATCCGAATAGGTGGTGTGGTAGTCATCCACCAGGGACAGATTGCCCTCCGGCGTCAGGGGGCCAGTGACCTCTTCCTGCACCGTCACCGGGGCTTCTTCCGCAGGCTCCGCAACAGGAACCGTGACGGGAGTCGGGGCCGGATCGGGGGCGGGTTCCGTTTCAGTCCCATAGGCAAAAGCCGGGGCGGCCAGACTGCCCATCAGCAGCGCCATCGAAGCCAGGGCGCAGCAGAACTTATTCCATGCTTTCATCCATATCCTCCTTGTTGTCAAAAGTCACCCCTGCGGCAGCCAGGGCCGCAGGGTTCGGGGCTGCACTAGCCGCCTGTTTCAGGAGCATGGCCAGCTGCTCCGGCGTGACGTTGGCGGTGCGCACCATCTCGGCCACCTCCACTTTCTCAGCCTCCGCAATCCGGCGTTCCAGCAGCTCAATGCGGTTATTCAGCTGAATGCGGCGCTCCTTGGCTTTTGCCAGGTCGGCCCGCATCTTTTCAAGTTTTTCGCTCATATTGCCTCCTTGTTTGTTATTTCGGGATTCTACCGAATCCCAGCAGGTGACCATCCCAGTAACTGGAATGGATGTTGGAATACTTGATGGGGTCGCCGGCAGAGATCATCACGCCATCCCCCACATAAATGCCCACATGGCTTGCGCCGGGGGTGTCATAGGTGCCCTCAAAAAATACCAGGTCACCGGGTTTTGCCTCTGCCTCAGAGATTTTCGTGGCCTGCTGCCACAGGCCGTTGGCTGTGGTGCGGCCCACGTCCCAGCCGGACTCATTGAGCACCCAGCAGACATAGCCGGAACAGTCAAAGCCGGTTTCAGGAGTAGAACCGCCCCAGACATAGGGGGTGCCCAGGTATTTCTCGGCTTCTTCCAGCATGGCGGCAAACTCCGGGTCCGTCAGGGCCTCGGCGGGCACCTGGTAGTCGATGCCGGCCTCCCCGGAACCATCTGAGCTCCCCCAAGACAGGCTCCCGTTGAACAGATAGGGCCGGCCGCCCTTGGTGTCCTGGAGAATCTCGTACCGCTTCCACTGGTCATCGTCCAGTTCTTCCCGGATGACCGTTTCCAGTCCCCGGTTTTCCAGCTCCACATGGAGAATCAGGTACACATAAGGTTCCAGCGTAGTCGTAAAATAAGGCGGCACCGGGCTTGGGATGATGACCACCCGATACCGGATTTGCGGTTCCACCCAGGTTTTCAGCTTGTACTGCTTTTCAAAGGTATCCTTCAAGGTGCCCTGAACCTCGCTGCGGGTGTAGTCATCATGCAGGGTGGTCAGGTAGGAGGTCAGCTCCCAGGGGTCGTGCTCAATCGGGTCAAGGTCGTACTGGTACTCGTCCATACCGGGATGGGTGATCTCCATCATGTCGATTTCCAGCTGCAGCTGCCGTTCCAGCTGCTTGTAGTCCTCCTCTGCACCCCGGATGTCCTCATCCTCAGCGGTATAGGTGGTTTGGCCCATCACCTGGGTGGTGCCGCCGAACAGGATGGAGCACGACGAGAACGCCGACAGCATAAGGAGCAGCAGCATCGCCAGCACACCGCCGATCACCAGCAAATGTGCATGGCTTTTTGCAAAGGCGACTGCGCCTTTGGCTACGCCGCCTACTACCTCTTTGCCCTTTGTGACTACACCGTTCACACCCGATTTCACTTTTGTCGTACCAGATGCGGCTGCTTTCTGGCTTCCGGCAGCTTTGCCGGTCTGGGCAGCCTGCGCCACCACTCTGGCCTGCTGCTGGTATGCCTGGCGCTGTTTGGCCCGGGAGATGGGGTTGGAGCCGGCTTCGCCAGCCTTTTCTGCCGGCTGCTTTCCGGCGGCAGCCTTCTGCTTTGCGGCTTTACTCTCCAGCTTTTTCTTCCGCTTCTTCAGCTTTTTGGCATACCGGGAATCGGATACCCGTCCGGCCAGCTCTGCTCCCTTTTCGACCTCGTGGGCACTCTTGATGCCCACATTGTCGTCCTCGTACTCCTCGATCTTTCGATGAATAGAAGCGGAAAGGGCAGATGAAGCGTACATTGCCGCTTTTTGTTCCTTGGTCATCCGGGAGGCTTCGTCCACCGTGATCTCCGCCTTGCCAAACCGCAGCTGTTCTGCCCGCTCTTTGGCTTTCTGTGCATCGCTTTTCAGCTTCTGGGGCTTACGCTTTTTCTCTCCGCCTGCCCGGCTCCCGGGAGGGGCACGGCCTTTGGTTTGGCTGCCCTCATCCACGAAGTTCAGCCGGGAAGGCTTGGACTTGTCCTGCCGCTGCTGTACTTTACCCATTCTGCAGTGCAACCTCCCCCAGCTTGGTAGTCATGATCCGGTAGAGTTCCAGATCCTGCGGGAAGCGGTCCACAAAGGGCAGAATTACATTGCCAAAGAAAAGCAGCCCTTCGCCCTCGCCCGAGTGCGTCACATAGGACAGCTGGTGGGGCGAGATGTTGAGCTGCTTGGCGAGAATCTGCCGGTCGCCTGCGGCCTGGTTTAGCATGATAATCATGTCGCTGTTCTCGAAGATGTTTTCGACTTCACGCGAAGCAAGGAGGTCTTTGACGTTTTGGGTCAGCCCTGTCGGAATACCGCCCCACTTCCGGAACCGCTTCCAGATTTCCACCGAGTAAGCGGCGGTCTGCTCTTCTTTTAAGAGAAGGTGCATCTCGTCCATATAATACCGGGTGGATTTTTTCAGATTTCGGTTGGCGGTCACGCGGCCCCATACTTGGTCCTGAATCACCAGCATCCCGATCTTCTTCATCTGCTTGCCCAGTTCCTTGATGTCATAGCAGACCAGCCGGTTTTCCACATTCACATTGGTTCGATGATTGAACAGATTCAGGCTGCCCTTGACGTAGATTTCAAGGGCGGTGGCAACATGGTGGGCTTCCTTTTCCTCCTGCTGAAGCAGGGCGTTGTACAGGTCCTCCAGAAGCGGCATATTCTCAGGCCGGGGATCGTTGAAATAGCGGTTGTAGATCTGGTGGACGCAGCGGTCGATGACCGTTTTCTCCACCGGCTGCAAGCCCTCCTTGCCGCCCACCACCAGCTCGCACAAAGAGAGGATGAAGTCTGCTTTCAGGGCAATGGGGTTATCTTCCTCCGAGTAGTTGGCGTTGATGTCCATAGGGTTGACATACTGGTCGCTGTTGGGAGAAATTTTAATAACCTGACCTTTCAGGCGATTTACCAGCGGAGAGTATTCTCCTTCGGGATCGTTCACGATGATATCATCATCTGTTACCAGAAAGGCGTTTGCGATTTCCCGCTTGGCGCTGAAGGATTTGCCGGAACCGGGAGTACCCAGAATCAGGCCATTGGGGTTCTTGAGCTTCTTCCGGTCCACCATGATGAGGTTCTGGGACAGGGCGTTCAGGCCATAATAGAGGGACTCTTTACCGCTCTGGAACAGTTCCTGGGTGGTGAACGGGATGAAGATGGCGGTGGAACTGGTGGTCAGGCCACGCTGAATCTCAATCTGGTTCTCAGCCAGGGGCAGGCTGGACATGAGGCCCTGCTCCTGCTGATAGTCCAGCCGGCAGAGATTGCAGTTGTGCTTCTGGGCGATGCTGGATGCCTGGAAGATGTTGGTTTCCAGTTCCTGCTCGGTGCGGCCCGTGTTCAGGATCAGGAACGTGACCAGGAACATACGCTCGTTCTGGCTCTGCAGCTCCTTCAGGAGAGCTTTTGCATCCCGGCCATAAGTGGCCAAATCCGACGGAATTATGTCCATATCATATCCGGCGCGGACTGCTTTTTTCTGTTCCTCGATCTTCGATCTATCGAGTTCGGTGATGGTGCGCTTGACCGTCTTGATGGCCTTGTTCTGGTCCACGGACTGGATGTGCATGGTCACAATCTGGCTGGAATCCATCTCCAGAAAGTCCTTCAGGAGCTGGTCGCTGAGGTCAGAGGCCGTGATGGAGAGAAAACTCATGGCCCCAAACAGCCCGCCCATTTGGAAGCAGCGGCTGTTTTTAAAGGCAAACACCGTGGGGGCAATGGCGTCCTTCACCGAGAGGCCGCCCTGGGTGAAGGTGTTCCAGTCAAACTCAAACTTTTCCCCGCCGTCCATGTGGAAGATGTGGTGCATCAGCTTGAGCCGTTCCTTTCCGTTCAGAGGCTTTGCGGTCACGCCCAGCCGGTGGAAGTTGTTGAGCAGGTCATTCTGGACGTGTTCCAGCCTGGGCTTGGCCAGCTTCATACTGTCCGCCTCGATGCCGAAGGTAATAAACTTGGTCTTGGTCAAGCCGTTGTTGCCTTTGGCCAGCTGCTGACGCAGCATCTGGCTGTACTCGGCCCGCACGTCATCAAAGCCGTCCTGCTGGAACGGGATACGGATACTGCGCTCGAAGTCGGCGGCGTCGGTGGCGACGTTCACAAAGGACAATTCAAAGTGGATGGAGCTGTCGAAAAAATTCAAAAAGCTGCACCACTCCTCGAAAATAGCAGTCTTGTCCTCCTGCTGAGCCAGCTGGTAGTTGATGTCCTGAAACTGGATGGTGCGGGTGTAGTAGTTGGAGTGCACCCGGCAGGTCCCGTCCTCGAACATCCGCTGGAACGGGATGGACTGCTGGGCCGTCCTGGGCGGCCCCGTCGGCTTGCGCTTGTGGATCGCCGCCTGAATCTGCTTGTTCTGCTGGGGCGTCAGGGCCTCAGCTTTTTTCTTTTTCAGAAAGGGAAACAATCGCATCGACCTCCTGTTCCAGTTCCGCCTGCTGCTGGAGCAGAGCGAAGTAGTTTGCGGTGCGGTAGGGCCGCACCTTGGGACGGATAAAACGTGCCTGGATATAGTGGTTCAGGAACTTCTCCAGGGGCTGGCCATTTTTTTCATACATGGCCAAAAAGAACAGCGGCAGCATCAGGATCATCATGCCGAGGGTGGCGAGGGTATTCCCGCCATATTCCCGGAGCAAAAAGAAAGACGGCACTCCAATGAGTACCGCCGTTCCGAAGCAGATGCACTGCCGCTTGGTGAGATTCATGAAAACCTTGGATTTCACCCGTGTGAGGTCACGGGGAACCGAAATATAAGCTGCCATAACAAAACTCCTTTCTTTAATGTGCGTTCAGGACGCTTTTGGCAATCGAGCTGGTCTTGAACAGGGTGAAACAGAGCAGAACCGTGTAACCGACAATGCCCCAGATGGATGCAATGGCATCGTCAGAGACAGCCACCGACTGGATGAGCACAGCATAAATGCCCACACAGATCAGGATGAGGAAGCCCTGGAAGCCCAGGGCAAAGAGACTGCGCAGGTAGTTCTGGCCCATCTGGCTCTGTTCATGGCTGCCGAAGGTTGAGAACGGAATGGGGGCCAAACTGACCGCCATATATATCTCAATCATCCGGCCATAGACAATGACGAAAATCACGATGGACAGGATACGCAGGGTGATGCCAATGAAGAAGGACTGCAAAAACAGTCCAAACAACGGCCCCACATCCATCTCCATCAGGCTGGCTTCCAGGTTCGCCAGTCCAGTCTCATTGACTGCCGTATTTCCTGCGACGATGCCGCTGGATTCAGCAATGACTCCCTGCGCCAGATCAAAAACACCCATGACGATGTCAAAAGTGTTGGAGATCAGGTAGACGGCGCAGCCGGTCTTGATGATCCATTTGGTAATCAGGGCAGGCTCAAAGCTGGCAAGGTTGTTGTGCTCGGTGACCATCTGAACCAGCTCATAGCAGGCCACCAGGGTCAGGAAAACACCTGCAATGGGAAGAATTGCAGAATTGGATACCCCGCGGATCATCTCGAACACACGGGGTTCAAAGTCCGCAGGACTTGTGCCCACTTGCGTGGCAATCTCTCCCACCTGCTCGTTCACCGAATCGAACAGGCCGGAAAGGTTGGACATGATTGCGCCGGCCAAAATACCTTTGATCCAATCCGCAATCGCGTTGAGTACGGTTTCCAAAGGGCGTCACCTCCCCTTAGAAGAAATGGTTGATAAGGGTCTTGAGCATATTCAGCAGGAAGATAATGTTGGTGAGAATTTCCATAGCGTTCGTCCTTTCTTTTATAATAAGGTAAGATGGGAGCCGTTTCGCAATCACCCGGG
>ERZ1643249.2062-NODE-2062-length-19318-cov-4.897108_pt1 | contig 19318 bp, 19 predicted proteins | sample MGYA00579263_ERZ1643249 | MGnify/ENA primary metagenome ERZ1643249 (study PRJEB29033, sample SAMEA4952264) | chicken gut metagenome | biome: Broiler Chicken; feature: Gastrointestinal Tract; material: Caecum | place: Ireland | collected 2018 | study: Broiler... | reverse complement strand
CTCGGCCGCCGCCTTCTCGACGGGCACGTTGGTCCCCGCGCCCGCGACACAGCCGCCGGGACAGCCCATGCCCTCGATCAGGCAGCCGTTCTTCTTGCCCAGCTTGGCGAGCAAAAGCACCTTTTTACAGGCGTCCAGCCCCTCCGCGTGTTCGATTTTCACCTCCACGCCCGGATACTAGGTATGCACGCACTGCTCTATCGCGGAGGCGACCCCGCCCGCGACGGCGTACCCGCGGCCCGCGCCCGTCGCCTCGTGGATGGCAATCCCCTTTTCGTATTTGGAAAAATCGATGTTTTTGGCGGCGAACATCCCCGCGAGCTCCTCGAAGGTGATGACGAAATCGACGTCGCTGCGGACGGAGGCGCGCGACGCCTCCAATTTCTTGGCCGCACAGGGGCCGATGAACACGACGCGGGCGTGCGGCGTTTTCTGCTTGATGCTGCGCGCGGTGGCGACCATGGGCGTAAGCGCCTGCGACACCTCCCCGATCAGCTGCGGAAACTGCTTTTTCGCGAGCATCGCCCAGGCGGGGCAGCAGGAAGTGAGAAGAAAGGGCAGCTTGCCGGGCAGCACGTCCTCGACGTAATGGTGCGCCTCCGTGCAGGCGCCCACGTCCGCGCCGCTGGCCACCTCGTGCACCTCCTTGAATCCGATGTCTTTCAGCGCCCCCGAAATCTGCGCCAGCGTGACGTCCGGGCCGAACTGCCCGACGATGGCGGGCGCCACCTCCGCCACGATGTAATCCCCCTTGCGGATGGCGCGGATGAGCTGGAATATCTGGGACTTGTCCGCAATCGCGCCGAAGGGACAGCTCACCATGCACTGCCCGCAGCCCACGCAGATGTCGTTGTTGATCTTCGCCCTGCCCAATTCGTCCGAGCCGATCGCCTTGATGCCGCACGCCTGCGCGCAGGGGCGCACTTTGTGCGCGATCGCGTCATAGGGGCAGGCCGCCTTGCACTTGCCGCACTTGATGCACTTGGAGCGGTCGATGACGGATTTTCCGTCCACGATGGAGATCGCCCCTTTGGGACAGGCGGCGACGCAGGCCTTCGCCACGCAGCCGCGGCACTGATTGGTCACTTCGTAAACGTTGTCCTCGCAGGCGTCGCACGCCGACGGGATCACCTGCATGAGGGGCGGCTCGTAATATTTATCCGAAATGTCGCTCTGATCCAGCCCGCTCGTGATGTGCACCGGTTTGTCCGCGGGGCGCAGGGACATGCCCATCGCCAGCCGCACCCGCTCGGAAGCGATCGCCCGTTCCCGATAGATGCTCTCGCGGTACTGCGGGACTTCGGTGGGCGTGATCGTGTACGGGATCGCCTCGATGTCATTGTTGACGTTTTCGGGTTCGGAATCGAACGCCACCTTTGCCACTTCCTTGAACACTTCGTGCCGGAGCTTTACGACCGAAGTTTCCAATCCTCTCATGTTCTCTCTCCTTCTCCCGCTGTGCGGGAAATATATAAAAAATGTATTTTATGCTTTATTATAAGACCGGGTATTATCATACCGCAAACGGCGGAAATTGTCAACCGGATACGCCGTCGGAAAGCGATTTTTTCCCGCTCCCCGCCGATTTTTTCGCTTTTTCCGCCGTCCGGAAGGCAAAACGGGGAATTCTCCGCCCTGTTTCCGCTCCGCAAAAACGCCGTCGTCAAATACCTGCCCGCCCCTTTTGCGAATTTATACCACGTCAAAACGCATAGATACCGGCAAGCCCGACAATGCAGAACGACGTATATACGCGTTTCGTTTTTGCAAAGCGAAACGCCCTCAGAAACCGCCTTTGGACAATTCCCCCGCCAACAGCGCCAACGACGCCGAGAGAGCTTCGTTTTTCAGGATCACCCCTTTGGGCGCGCGCAAGGGGGCGGGCGCGAAGTTCCAGACCGCCTTGATCCCCGCTTTTGCCATCCTGTCCAGCGTCTCCTGCGCCGCCGCCTTGGGGACGGTGATGATCCCGATGTTTATCTTATGCTCCCCGACGAAATTTTCGAAATCGTCGAGCGGATAGACCGTCTTCCCCGCGATCTTCTCCCCGATTACCTCCGGGGAAACGTCGAAGGCGGCGACGATGTTCAGCCCGTTGTTGCGGAATCCTTCATACCCCAAAAACGCCTTTCCCAGACCGCCCGCGCCCACGACGACGGCGTCCGAAAGGTTGTCGTAACCGAGAAATTTTTCGATGTCCGCGATCAGCCCCGCCACTTCGAACCCCAGCCGCGGCTTGCCCGGCCGGGAGGACACCAGCGCCAGGTCCTTGCGCACCAGCACCGCCGAAACGGGGATATTCTGCGCGATGACGGCGGAAGATATGTACTTCTCCCCCTTCTGATTTTCCTCCTGCAAAAAGCGGAGGTACAGGGGCATCCGCCCGATCGTCGCCCTCGACATTTCCTGCATACTCATCCGAATCGCTCCCGTATTATTGATATATTTTTATCGAGAAGAAAGTATAGCAAAAAAACGGCGCCCCGTCAAGCGGAGCGCCGCGCCATTCGCGCAAAGGGAAATTTTTGTTCGAAAGGAACATTTTCCCGTCGTTTTTTCCGATGCCGCCCGCGGGTTACAACCCCGCGAGCTGTTCTTCGAATTTCGCCTTCATGTCCCTGTATTTTTCCAGCTTTTCCCGCTCGCCGTCCACGAGTTTTTTGGGCGCTTTGGCGACGAAGGCGGCGTTGGCGAGTTTGCCTTCGGCGCGGGCGATCTCCCCGTTCACCCGTTCGATCTCCGCGGCGAGGCGCGCCTTTTCCTTTTCGATGTCCACGAGTTCGCCGAGCGGGATATAGATCTGCGCGATCTCCGTCGCCTGCGAAACCGTCTTGCCCTCCACGGCGGCGCCGCTCTCCGCGAACTTCACGGCGGAGGCGCCCGACAGCTTCATGATGCTGTCCTTGTTCAGCTGGACGAGCCGTTTGCTCTCGGTGACGAGATACACCTCCACCTTGCGGGAAGGAGGGCAGTCCGCCGCCTTTTTCATCGCGCGCACCGCCTTGATGATCTCCATGACCCCTTCGAAGGACTTTGCCTCCTTTTTATAGGACAGCTTGGAGTTATAGCGCGGAAAGGAGGCGAGCATCAAAATATCCTTTTCGCTCTTCCCGGGCAGGTTATGCCAGATCTCCTCCGTGACGAAGGGAACGAAGGGGTGCAGCAGTTTGAGCGCGTTTTCCAATACGAAACACAGCACGGACAGCGCCCCCGACTTCTTTTCTTCGTCCTCCCCGTACAGGGCGGGCTTGGAGAGTTCGATATACCAATCGCAGAAATCCCCCCAGACGAAATCGGTGATGAGGTCGGCGGCGACGCCGAGTTCGTATTTGTTGAGGTTGGTCGTCACTTCGCGGATGCAGTTTTGCAGCCGGGAGATGATCCACTTGTCGGCGGGCGAGAAGCGCACCGATTCGACGGGCACGATCGTCTTCCCCTCCGCGTTCATGAGGACGAAGCGGGAGGCGTTCCAGAGCTTATTGATGAAGTTGCGGCAGGATTCCACCTTGGTATCCGAATACCTGGTATCGTTCCCCGCGCCCACGCCCGTCAGAAGAGAGAGGCGGAGGGAGTCGGCGCCGTATTTTTGCACCACCTCGAGCGGATCGACGCCGTTGCCTAAGGACTTGCTCATCTTTCTGCCCTGTTCGTCGCGCACCAGCCCGTGGATGAGCACGTCGCGGAAAGGGACTTTCCCCGTGTGTTCGATCCCCGAAAAGATCATGCGCGCCACCCAGAAAAAGATGATGTCATAGCCCGTCACGAGCACGTCGGTCGGATAGAAATATTCGTAATCCGCCGTCTTTTCGGGAAAACCGAGCGTGGAGAAGGGCCACAGCGCCGAAGAGAACCAGGTGTCCAGAACGTCTTCGTCCTGACGGAGATGCGCGCCGCCGCAGACGGGGCAGACGGCGGGGTCTTCCTTTTCGCAGACGGTCGCGCCGCAGTCGTCGCAGTACCACACGGGAATGCGGTGTCCCCACCACAGCTGGCGGGAAATGCACCAGTCGCGGACGTTTTCCATCCAATTGTAATATACTTTCGTGAACCGCTCGGGGATGAATTTGACTTTGTTTTTCATGACGGCGGCGATGGCGGGTTTGGCGAGCGGCTCCATCTTCACGAACCACTGCCTGGAGACGATGGGCTCCACCGTCGTGTGGCAGCGATAACAATGCCCGACGTTGTGGACGTGCGGCTCCACCTTGACGAGATAGCCGCCCGCTTCGAGATCGGCGACGATGTTTTTGCGCGCGGCGTAGCGGTCCTGACCGGCATACCTGCCCGCCTGTTCGTTCATCGTCCCGTCGTCGTTCATGACGCGGATGACGGGCAGATCGTGCCGCTTGCCCACTTCGAAGTCGTTGGGGTCGTGGGCGGGGGTGATCTTCACGCAGCCCGTCCCGAATTCCATATCGACGTACTCGTCGGCGACGACGGGGATCTCCCTGTCCGTGAGCGGCAGGCAGAGGGTCTTGCCCACCAGCGCTTTGTACCGCTCGTCCACGGGATTGACCGCCACGGCGGTGTCCCCTAGCATGGTCTCGGGACGGGTGGTCGCCACGATCACCTCCCCCTGCCCGTCGGCGAAGGGATAGCGGATATGCCAGAAATGCCCCGCCTCTTCGGCGTATTCCACTTCGGCGTCCGAGAGGGCGGTTTTGCACTGCGTACACCAGTTGATGATGCGGTTTCCGCGGTAAATCAGCCCCTTTTTATAGAGGTTGACGAACGCCTCGCGCACGGCGCGGGAGCATCTCTCGTCCATCGTGAACACCTGGCGCGACCAATCGCAGGAAGCGCCCAGCTTGCGCTGCTGCAAGGTGATCCTGCCGCCGTATTTTTCCGTCCATTCCCAGGCGCGCTTCAAAAAGCCCTCCCTGCCGAGGGACTGTTTGCTCTCCCCCTCTTCGCGGAGCTTTTCGACGATCTTGACCTCCGTGGCGATGGAGGCGTGGTCGTAGCCGGGCAGCCAGAGGGCGGCATACCCCTGCATGCGCTTGAAGCGGATGAGGGTGTCCTGCATGGCGGCGTCCATCGCGTGCCCCATGTGCAGCTGCCCCGTGATGTTGGGGGGCGGCATCATGATCGTAAACGGCACTTTGTCCTTGTCTATCTCCGCGCGGAAGCAGCCGGCATTCTCCCAACCGGCATAAATTCTGTCCTCAAAATCCCCGGGATTGTACGTCTTTTGCATTTCCATAGCTTTGTCCGACCTCTCGTTTCCGCCTCTTTCCGAAAAAGCGTTATACTCTTTCATTATATTCTTTTTCGCCCCCGTTGTCAATTATTAACGGCGTCTCATATGATATATTATTCTAAATTTTTGCGGCGTTTTTTGCGGCGTCCGCCGCACTGACCCCGTACGGAGAACTCTATGAAAAAAATTTCGGCAATCGCACTTTCCGCCCTCTTTACCATCGCTCCCCTTTCCGCCTGCGGCGAAGAGGACGGACTCACCACACTCAAAATAAACGAAGTGACGCATTCCGTCTTCTACGCGCCCTTGTATCTCGCGGATTCCCTCGGCTATTTCGAAGAAGAGGGTCTGAAAATCGAACTCACCAACGGCGGCGGCGCGGACAACGTCATGGCGGCGGTTCTTTCGGGAGACGCCGACATCGGTTTCTGCGGCCCCGAAGCGGCGCTGTACGTGGTCATCGGCGGCTCCAACGACGTCCCCTCCGTCATCGGGCAGCTCACCAAGCGGGACGGCTCCTTCCTCGTCTCCCGCGTCGACGAGCCCGACTTCGAATGGACGGACCTCAAAGGCAAAGAAATTCTCGCCGGCAGAAAGGGGGGCGTGCCCGCCATGACCTTCGAATACGTCCTCAACCGGAACGGGCTTACCGACGGCGTGGACGTCACCCTCAATTTCGACGTGCAGTTCAACCTGATGACGAGCGCCTTCGAAGCGGGGACGGCGGACTACTGCACGATGTTCGAGCCGGTCGCCTCCGAATACGAAGCGGCAGGCAAGGGCTATGTGGTGGCGTCCGTGGGCGAAGAGTCGGGCGAAGTCCCCTATACCTGTTTCATGGCAAAGGATTCCTGGCTGGAAGATCATTCCGAAGAGGCGACGGGATTTCTGCGCGCGGTGATGAAAGCCCTCAAATACCTCAACGAGACCCCTTCGGAGACGGCGGCGCCCTACCTTCTGCCCTATTTCGAATCCACCTCCGCCCAATCGCTGGCGATCTCCATCGAGAGCTACCGCGGCATCGACGCCTGGCAGACCGACCTCAAAATGACGGAAGAGGGCTTTACCCGCCTGCAGGACATCATTGAGAACGCCGGGGAGCTGGAGCGCAGAGTGGCACTCGGCGAACTCGTCGACAACTCCTACGCCGACGCGGCGTACAGGGACGTCTACAACTGAGCCTCAGAGCGCGGACGCCGGCAAGCCCGGCGGCCGCTTTTCCCCTCCGCGGCGGCAGGCGCCCGGGAACGCGCGGGCGCATCCGCGGAAATCGGACATAAGTACTTACGGCGCGGAGAAGGGAGGAAATACAAAAGGTATGCCTTATGAAAGAAGTTTTACGATTTGAAAACGTATCCATGCACTACCACACCCGGCAGGGAGAGACGATCGCCGTGGAAGATCTGAATTTTTCCGTATCGGAAGGGGAATTCGTCGCGGTCATCGGGCCCTCCGGCTGCGGAAAAACCACCCTTTTGTCCCTTGCCGCGGGGCTTCTGAAACCGACGGCGGGCGAAGTGAAAAACGCGGGCGTTTCCTTCGGATACATGCTCCAGAAAGACGAGCTGTTCCCCTGGCGGACGATCGAAAAAAACATCTTCCTGCCCCTGGAGATCCAGAAGACGGACACGCCCGAACACCGTGCGCGCGCCCTTGCGCTGGCGGAAAAGTACGGGCTGGGCGATTTTCTCAAAAACTATCCCTCCCGGCTCTCGGGCGGCATGCGCCAGCGCGCCGCCCTCATACGCACCCTCGCCGTCGATCCCGATGTGCTGCTGCTCGACGAGCCCTTCTCCGCGCTCGACTACCAGACCCGCTTAAACGTCTGCGACGACGTATATAAGATCATCCGCGGGGAACATAAGACGGCGGTGCTGATCACGCACGACATCTCCGAAGCGATTTCGGTGGCGGACAAAATCGTCGTACTCTCCCGCCGCCCCGCCCGCGTCACGGCGGAACACGCCCTGCATTTTCCCGAAAACGAACCCATCCGACGCCGGGAAAACAAGGAATTTTCCGCCTGGTTCGAACTTCTGTGGAGGGAACTCAACGCATGAAAAAACATCCGGAATACTCGAGAGAACATCTTCTGTACCTGCGCGGACTGCGGCGGAACAGCCTCTTCGTCCACTTCGCGCGCATCGCCTTTCTGCTCGCCTTCCTGCTCCTGTGGGAACTCGCGGCGAGATTCGAATGGGTGAATCCCTTTATCACCAGCTCCCCTTCCCGCGTCTGGGCGACCCTCGTCTCCCTGTACGAAAACGGCACCCTCTTCTACCACGTCGGCACCACCCTCTGGGAGACGCTGCTCGGCTTTTTCATCGCCGTGGTGCTCGGATACGGAATCGCCCTGCTGCTGTGGTGGAGCGAGAAACTGCGCAAGATCGCGGAGCCCTATCTCGTCGTCCTCAACGCCCTGCCCAAGATCGCGCTCGGCCCCCTCATCATCGTCTGGTGCGGCACGGGCAGCAAGCCCATCGTGCTCATGACCGTCCTCATCGGGCTGATCGTCGCCGTTTTAAGCATGCTGAACGGATTTATGGCGACGGACGAAAACAAGATTCTCCTCCTCCGTTCCATGGGCGCAAACAAGCGGCAGATCCTCACCAAACTCGTCGTCCCCTCTTCCCTGCCCGCCTTCATCTCCATGCTCAAAGTCAACGTCGGCATGGCGTGGATCGGCTCGGTCATGGGGGAATACATGGTCTCCAAAGCGGGCATCGGCTACCTCATCGTCTACGGCGGTCAGGTCTTCAAACTCGATCTCGTGATGACGGCGGTGTTCGTCCTGTGCGTGTTGGCGGCAGGCATGTACGCGATCGTGGCGCTCGTCGAAAAGGCGGTCATCCGCAATTCGGACAGATAGCGCCTCCGATCGTAAAAATATCCGAACGGCAAGAGAACGGCATCCAGCGCGGAATGCCGTTCTCTTTTGCCGTCCCGAGGGCAGATTTTTTCAAAACGAGGCACCCATGTATGCGCCTTCCGCGTCCATCCGCCCTATGCCTTGCCCTGGCGCACGACGGAAAGAAGTTCCTTCGCCGCCGCGGAAAGGGGGTAACGGGAATTGTGCACGCCGTAGATCGTCCGCTCGGGAATATCCGCTTTCAGCTGAATGCGCACGATCTCCCCCGCTTCGATGGCGGGGCGGGCGAGTTCCTCCGGCACGAAGCCGATCCCCAGGTTCCGCCGGATGAAGGGAATGATGAGGTCGGCGGTGTTCAGTTCGATTTCGGGTCGGAAGTCCACCCCCGCCGCTTCGAACACCCCCTGGTAAAAGGTATAGGTGGAAGAGGCGTTGCGGCTGCTGGAAATGAGGGGGTATTTTTTCAGCTGCCGCAGCTCGTAACTTCCGCCCGAAAGCTCGCTGTAACGCGCGTTTCCCACGAGAATGTCCCTGAATTTGCGCAAAGGGGTGCTTTTCAGCGGTTCGGGAATCTCCGCGGGCGAGGCGACGAAGGCGAAGTCCGAACGCCCCACCGCCACGTTTTCGATCGCCTGCGTCGTCGACACGTTGGACACGCGCAGCTTGATCTGCGGGCATTTGTCGTGAAACGTCCCCAGCTTTTCCAAAAGAAAGCAATGCAGAGAGGTCTCCGTGGCGCTGACATACACGCTGCCCCCCTGCATGGAATTTCGCCCCGCGAACTTCTCCTCCCCGCGCAAAATGCGCTCGTACGCGGGCGCGACGTAAGAATATAAAAGCTCCCCTTCCGCCGTGAGCACGACCCCCCGCCGATCCCGTTCGAACAGCCGGCAGCCGAGGTCGTTTTCCAGATTTTTCACCGTGCGCGTGACCGTGGGCTGGCTGGTCGTCAGAACCTCCGCCGCCCGCGTAAAACTGCGGTGTTTCGCCACATAATAAAATACCCGATAGTAGTCCAGACTCGTCAGCATATCCCGCCTCCCGCTTTTCATTATATTATACGTTCCCCCCTTCCGTCAATCGTTTCGATACATATTTTTTATAATCACAATAATTTTTTGATATGGGAAAAACCCTTTAATCCGTTTTACAAAACGCGAAAAAAAGGGTATAATATCGCAGGGATCAAGGGGCGCGGCAAAGGGCGCCCGGGAGGCAGAATGCAGACAAAAACGCAGACAGGCGCAGCCGGAAGTCAGAATACCGTGTTCGTCCGGACCTTCCCCGTACTGCTTTTGGGCATCGCGGGCGGATTTTTCGACGCCTATACCTATGTGGCGCGGGGCGGGGTGTTCTGCAACGCCCAGACGGGCAACCTGATCCTTTTGACCATCGGGCTGGCGTCGGGCAAAGGGCTGTCCGCGCTGCGCTATCTCGTGCCCGTCGCCTTCTTCATCCTGGCGACGCTCGTCTCGGAAGGGGCGTCGCGGCTGGCGAAGAGACAGGCGGAAAGACGGGGCGACGAGAGCGCCGCGGGATTCCGGTTCCACTTCACCGTCCTGCTCGTCGAGATCGCCGTGCTGACGGCGGTGGGATTTATCCCGACCGACTTTCCCTCCCTTCTGCCCAACGCCATGATTTCCTCCGCGGCGGCGCTGCAATACCACGCCTTCCGCGACATGAACGGCGTTCCCCTCTCGACGGTGTTCTGCACCAACAACCTCCGGCTTCTGAGCGGACATCTCTATGCCGCGTTTGCGGACAAGGACAGGGCGTCTTTGAAGACGGCGGGAAAATACGTCCTCTTCATCGCCTGCTTTCTCGCGGGCGTGGCGATCGGCTATTTCCTCACCGCAAAGGCGGGGCAATACGCCATTTTGTCCGTCCCGGCGATATTTTCCCTCCTGGCGGCATGGGGACTGATCGCCCGGCGCGCGCAGAAGAAAGCCGGAACGGACAGCGAAACAAAGGAAAAGGAGATACCATGAACACATCCCTGTTGCTCGCCGAAAACATCGGCGACCTGATGAACGAGGAATTTCTCCCCGATCCCGTCCCCCTCTTCGGCGGACTGTTCGGGGGCGGACCGATGGTCAATCCGAGTTTCAGGACGGCGTTTTATCTGACGCTCGTCGTGCTCGTCTTGTGCCTTCTCTTCCGCTTTCTCGTCTTTCCCCGTTTCAAAAAGGTGCCCGGCGCCTTCCAGGCGCTCATCGAAAAGGCATGCGAAACGGCGGAGGGAATCGTAAACGACAACAGCACGCGCAGCCGTCTCTTCCTGGGCGGTTTCGCCTTCGGGAGCTGGGTGTACATCGGGCTGGGAACGCTGTGCGAACTTCTCGGCATCCGCGCGATTCTCGTCGACCTGAACGCCTGTCTGGCGCTCGCCGTCGTCGCCTATGCGGTCATGCTGTACGGCGGCATCCGCTATAACAAGGTGCGCGGCGCGCTGAGCATCCTCAAAGATTTTTCTCTGCTCCTCTCCATGAGCTTCCGCCTCTTCGGCAGCATGATCGGCGGACTTCTGATGACGACGCTCGTCTATCATTACGTGGCGCTGTCCGTCGGCGTCCCCGTCGTCGTCGGCGTCATCTTCACCCTCTTCCACGCGGTCATTCAGTCGTACGTATATTCCCTTCTGACGGCGATGTTCTACGGCGAAGCGAGCGAAGAGAGAGTTCTGGACGGCTCCGATCTCGAAAAGAAGCAAAAGCGGAAAAAACGCGCGAAAAAGGGCGCGCTGAACGCGGAGATCAAACGCGCATAACGGGCGCACCTATGCGGTAGGCGCAACCCTGCCCCTTTCCTTTCGGACGGGACAAGCGCGATCCCCCTTCCGCCCCGCAAAGGGCGGCAAGAAAAAAACTATCTGAAAATCCAAGGACCAAAATCCAAAAACAAGGTCAAAACCCAAAAGGAGAATACTTATGAATACGTTGGCTTTACTTGCACTGTCGGACACCGGCGCCAAGGCGCTTGCGGCGGCGATTGCGATTCTCGTCGCGGCCGCTGTGGCAATCGGCATGGGCATCGCCATCTCCAAGGCGCTCGAAGGCATCGCCCGCCAGCCGGAAGCGGAAAAGAAAATTTCCAAAACCCTCATTCTCGGACTCGTCTTCCTCGAAACCTGCGTCATTTACGCGCTCGTCGTGGCAATTCTCGTCATCTTCGTGCTCGCCTGACGGGGGAGGTGCATCATGACGAACAGTTTGCTTGCGACCATTCTGGGGCTGGACTGGAAGGATTTCCTCCTCCATCTCCTGAATTTCGTCATCCTCGTCGCCATCGTGGGGCTTCTGGTGTATAAACCGGTCATTCGTTTCATACATGCCCGCCGCGACGAGATCGAATCCCAGATCAGGACACACGAAGAAAAGATGCAGGAAGCCGAAGAGACCAAGGCGAAATACGCCGCCCTCATCGGCTCGGCGGAACAGGAAATCGCCGCGCGCAAGAAAGAGGCGGACGCGGAAGCCGCAAAACAGGCGGAAGCGGCGCTGGAAGAGGCAAAAACGCGCGCCGAACAGCTGATTACCCAGGCCGAAGAAGAGGCGAAACGGGAAAAGGTCAAGGCGGTCGCCGCCATCAAAGGCGAAGTCGCCGAAGTGGCGGTCCTCATCGCTTCGGGCATTCTCGACAAGGAGATCACCCCCGAAGAGAACGAAAAGATCATCGACGACTGCTTAAAGGAATGGGACGAAAACAATGCATAAACTCCCCGTCACGAAAATCACCGTCATCTCCGCGACGGAGATGGACGACCGGCTGCGGGCGCGGGTGGAAGAGGTATTCGGCAAAAAGCACCCGGAAGGCATCCGCGCGGAATACTTAGTGGACGACTCCCTCATCGGCGGGCTGATCGTATTCGACGGAAAGACGGTGTACGACGGTTCCGTCAAGACCAAGCTCGCGGAAATCAAGGAAAAACTCAGCCATGGAAACGATTAGCGTTTACGGCTCGATAGCCGAAGAACTCAAAAAAGAGGTGCGCGCCTTCCGCTTCGGAAACCGCCTCTCGGACGCGGGGCGCATCGTCGCGTGCGGCGACGGCGTCCTCACGATCGAAGGGCTGCCCAACGTCAAAAACGGCGAGCTCCTCTACGTGGGCGGCGACAAATACGCCCTCGTCATGAATCTCGAAACCGACCGCGTGGGCGCCATCCTCCTGACCGACTCCTACGAGCTGGGCGAAGGCGACATCGCCTATTCGACGGGAAAGATCGTCGGCGTACCCGTGGGCGATATGCTTTTGGGACGCGTCGTCAATCCCCTGGGTGCCCCGCTCGACGGCGGAAAGCCCATCGAGAGCAAAAAATACCGCCCCGTGGAGGCGCCGGCGCCCGCCATTTTCGACCGCGCCAACGTCAACGAACCCCTCCTCACCGGCATCAAGGCGATCGACAGCATGATCCCCATCGGCAAGGGGCAGCGGGAACTCATCATCGGGGACAGGCAGACGGGCAAGACGGCGATCGCCGTGGACACCATCATCAATCAGAAGGGCAAGGACGTCATCTGCGTATATGTGGCGATCGGACAGAAGATCTCTTCCGTGAATTCCGTCATCCACACCCTGCGCGAACACGACGCCCTTTCCTACACCGTCGTCGTCTGTTCGACGGCGAGCGAACCGGCGCCCCTGCAATACATCGCCCCCTACACGGGCACGGCGATCGCGGAGGAGTTCATGCACGCGGGCAAAGACGTCCTCATCGTGTACGACGACCTGTCCAAACACGCCGTCGCTTACCGCGCCATCTCCCTGCTGTTAAAGCGCCCTTCGGGTCGCGAGGCATATCCCGGCGACATCTTCTATATCCACTCCCGGCTTCTGGAACGGAGCGCGAAGCTCTCCGAAGAACAGGGAGGCGGCTCGCTGACCGCCCTGCCCATCATCGAGACGCTGGCGGGGGACATCTCCGCCTATATTCCCACCAACGTCATCTCCATCACGGACGGACAGATCTATCTCGAAAGCGAGCTTTTCCGCTCGGGCGTCCGCCCCGCCGTGAACGTCGGGCTTTCGGTGTCCCGCGTGGGCGGCGCGGCGCAGTGCAAGGCGATGAAAAAGGTGAGCGGCAAGGTCCGTCTCGATCTCGCCCACTACCGGGAGATGGCGCAGTTCAGCCAATTCGGCGCCGAACTCGATTCCTCCACCAAGGCGATTCTGGGCAAGGGGGCGCGGCTTACGGAGATCCTCAAACAGCGGCAGGCGTCCCCCGTCTCCATGAGCCATACCGTCATCGCCCTCACGGTGATGATGAACGATCTGTTCTCGGACGTGGCGGTGCGGGACGTCAACGCGGCGATGGAGGGATTTTTCGATTTTCTCGACGCCAACCACCCCGATCTCATCGCGCGCATCGAAGAGACGCAGGTCCTTTCGGACGAGGACGAAAAGCTGATACGCGAATACCTGGGTGCCTATAAAGGCAACGTCGCGCACGCCGTGGACGAAGTGCGGGCGGCGCAGCACACCGCGCAAGGGGCGCAGAAATGAACGCGCACGAACTGAAAAGCCACATCGCGGGCGTCCGCGATACGGTGAAGATCACCCGCGCCATGCAGATGATCGCCACCTCCAAACTCTACCGCGCCCGGGAGAAGTGCGAGAGCAGCTACCGCTATCTGAAAGAGCTGAAAAACGCGCTCTCCGCCCTCTCGGGAGACGAAACGCTGCGCGCCCATCCCTTTCTGCGCCCCCGGGAGAGCGGAAAGACCGCCCTCTTCATCGCGGCGGCGGACAAGGGGCTGTGCGGGGATTTCAATCACCGCATCTTCGAATTTGCCGACGCCTTTATCCGGGATCGGGGAGCGGACAAGATCTTCGCGCTCGGCCAGGCGACGCGGGAACATTACGCCAAGCGGGGCATTCCTTTAAGCAACTATTACGTGCACATGGCGCAGGAGCCGCACGCGTTCGACGCGATCTCCGTCGCCAACGACATGCTGGACATGTTCTCGGGCGGGGAATACAAGGAAATTTACCTGCTGTACACCCGCACCCCCTCCCCCGCTTCGCAGATTCCGACGGCAAAGCGGCTGCTGCCCGTCGATCCGACGGAACTGTCCGCCCCGCCCGCGGGTGCGGGAGAGACGTTCGAACCCGCGCAGCCGGAAGCGTACACCAATTTCCTCTCCCAATATATCATGGCGGAGATTTACAGCGCCCTGGCGGACAGCGCGATGGCGCTCCTCTACAAGCGGATGACGTCCATGCAGCAATCCACCGAAAACGGCGAAGCGCTCATTTCCGAACTGACGGCGAAATACAACCACCGGCGGCAGGAGAGCATCACCAACGAACTGGTGGACGCGAGCGCGTCCGCCTTCCGCGAAGGTCACTAAGGAGATTTTGTTATGATGAAGAGACATTCGGGCGTCGTCGTCCAGATCGTCGGCTCGGTCGTGGACGTGCAATTCGACAATCACCTGCCCGCCCAGAACGAGCTGTTATACGTCATCGACAGGGATCGGACGGTGGATCTCGAAGTGATGTCCCACCTCCCCGGCGGAATCTGCCGCTGCATCGCGCTGGAAGCCACGGACGGGCTTTCCCGCGGGCTGGAAGTGCAGTCCACGGGCGCTCCCATCTCCGTGCCCGTCGGCGAACAGGTGACGCGCAGGGTCCTGAACGCGATCGGAAAACCCGTGGACGGCAAGGGCGGATTTTCCGGCGCCTCCGCCTCCATCTACCGCCGCCCCCCCGCGCTCACCGAGCAAAGCCCCGTGACGCAGGTCTTCGAGACGGGCATCAAGGTCATCGACCTCCTCACCCCCTACGCCAAGGGCGGCAAAATCGGCCTGTTCGGCGGCGCGGGCGTGGGCAAGACCGTCCTCATCCAGGAACTCATCTCGGGGATCGCCACCCACCACAACGGCAAATCCGTGTTTATCGGCGTCGGCGAACGCAGCCGCGAAGGCTACGAAATGGCGCAGGAAATGGCGGAATCGGGCGTCCTCAAAAACACCGCGCTCGTGTTCGGGCAGATGAACGAATCCCCCGGCGCCAGAATGCGCGCCGCCTTCACGGGACTGACGATGGCGGAGTATTTCCGCGACGTGCAGAACCAGGACGTCCTCCTCTTCATCGACAACATCTTCCGCTACGTGCAGGCGGGCTCGGAGATCTCCGCGCTGCTGGGCAGAATGCCCTCCGCCGTCGGCTACCAGCCCACGCTCGCGCAGGAACTCGGACAGCTGGAAGAGCGCATCACGTCGACGAAACACGGCTCCATCACCTCCATTCAGGCGATTTACGTCCCCGCGGACGACCTGACCGACCCCGCCCCCGCCACCATTTTCAGCCATCTCGACGCCACCACGGTGCTTTCGAGAAAGGTCGTGGAAGAGGGCATCTATCCGGCGGTCGATCCGCTCGAATCCACATTCTCGCACCGGGCATCGTCGGCGAAAAGCACTACGCCACGGCGAAGCGGGCGATCGAGACTTTGCAGCGGTATAAGGAATTGCAGGACATCATCGCCATTCTCGGCATGGAGGAACTGAACGCGGAGGACAAACTGCTCGTCTACCGCGCCCGGAAGCTGCAGCGCTTCTTCTCCCAGCCCTTCTCCGTCGCCAGCGTGTACACCGGCATCCCCGGCAAGTACGTCCCGCTCGAACGGACGATCGAAGACTGCAACGCCATTCTCGACGGAAAGTGCGACGACATTCCGGAAAGCGCCTTCTACTTCATCGGCAGCCTTTCCGACATAGAGGGGTACAAAGCATGAACACCTTTCATCTCGTGATGCTCCGCCCGGACAAGTGCTTTTACGAAGGGGAGGTCTCCTCCCTCTCCGTGTCCGAGACGACGGGCGGCATCTCCGTCCTGCCCGGACATATGCCCATGTTCCTCAACATCACGACGGATCTGGCAAAGCTGAAAGAGGCGGACGGCACGGAAAAATCCTTCGCCACGGGCGAAGGCATGGTCTCCGTCTACCCCGACCGCGTGGTCCTGCAAAGCGACTTTCTCGCCTGGGAAGAGAAGATGGACGAAGCCATCCGCCGCCGGGAAAGGGCGATGGAACAGGAAAAGGAACGCCGCCGCCAGAGCTTTCGGGAATACCGCCTCAACAAGATGGAAATGGCAAAGACGTTCATCCGTCTCGAACGGGGTTCCAAGCATTGAACGGGCGTTCGTCTCACCCTTGCCCCTTCCATCTGATGAAAAAATCGGCAAAACGACGCCCCTCCGCGCACCTTGCGGAGGGGCTTTTTCTTGCGGAAATTCCGTGCCGTTTTCGGGGAGCAATCGGCTCCGACGAAAACAAGTGCAGCCGCAAAAACGCCGATGCCTGCCGGCGCGGCGACCGAAACAAAAACGCCCCCGCGGAAAAATTTCCGCGGGGGCGCCGCACGGGGTCGTCCGGAATCAAAGTTCGCTTCTGCTGACGATGCTGCGATAGAAATTGCATTCCAGCCCCTGTTCGCCGAAGGGCAGGATGTCTTCCTCCAACTCCTCTATCCGGTCGGTCTCTCCCTCCGCATACGCCCGAAGCCGATCGGCGCACGAGCGGATACGCAGCATCAGACCGCCCAGACGGGCCTCCTGGACCTCCCACCCGAAGGGCCTGTTTTCTTTGAACCAGAGCCCCTTAAAACGCGCGTAGAAGTCTTTCAGGCGGACGAGCGTCTCCTCATAGTCGGGAAGGAGGGCGCAGACCGCCTTTTTATCCCCCGAACGGTAGGCGGCGCGGGTGCGCACGCCGAGCATGCCCTTCAATTCCATCACCGAACAGAGGGAGGCAAGCGTTTCGAAGAGATAGGCGAATTCCCCCGCGCGGGAAGCGGAATCGGAAAGCGCCGCGGCGTAATCCGCAAAGGGGATCTTCCCCTCCGCCTCCGCCGCCCTGTCGAAGATGCCGAGAAAACAATCGCTGTACAGGAGGCACTTGGCGGGATTTTCCGCAATCGTCCCCGAGACCGAGCCGCGGGTGGCATTGGGCAGTTCGAGACGGACGAAATCGGCATAGGGAATCCCCGTCGCCTCTTCGAAACCGCGCGCGATCTTCGCTTCGTCGCAGTTGCCGTCGGCGTATTGGCGGATGGCGTACAGCGCGGGCAGCACGGCAAAGGAAGAGCATTCCTTGCCGTTGTCCCCCCACATCGTGATGAGGACGTTTTCGACGCCGTTTTTCGCCACGCTCTTCATCGCGGGCTTCATCGTCTGCATCGAAAAGGTGTGGAAGGGCGCAAAACCGTTCCAGCACCACGCCCCGCCCGCAAACCAGACGTCGTTTGCAAATTCCTTGTGGGAGGCGAACATCTCGTCGTACATCTCTTCGTCCGCGTGATAGTAGTCCCAATAGATGAGATCGACGTTGTCGGGCACCTTTTCGCGCACTTCTTTCGCGACGTGCAGCCCCTTGCCGTAATACTCGCCGTGGTTGCCGAGCCGGAAGAACATGTCGCTCCACATATGCGGCTTAAAGCCGTATTTTTTCGCGATCTCCGCGACGCGGGCAAGGTGGCGGACGAGCAGGTCAAACCGATCGACATAGCCGTGCTTGTCCAGATATTTTCCCAACCCCACCATATGCGCCTCGTCCATGCCGATGTTGATATAGCGGGAGGTGAAATTCTCCGCCGCGAAGGCGAACAATTTGTCCAAAAGCGCGTACGTCTTTTCTTCGTCGATGAGCAGGATGTCCGCCGTATCCACGATGTCGCCGTACGCGGGCAGTTTGACGAGATTGGTAAAGTGCGCCAGCGTCTGGATGCAGGGAATGAGTTCCACGCCCCGGGAGGCGGCGTAGGCGTCGATCTCCCGGATATCCGCGCCCGTATATCCGCCGCGCAGATACCCGAAATAGGGCTCTCCGTCCGGGCGGAAGGTGTCCTCCGTGTACAATTCCAGCGTGTTATAGCCGAATTTTTTGAGATAATCGATGAGTTTCTTCACGACCGCCGGCTTCATCACCGCGTTCCGCGAACAGTCCAGCATCACGCCGAAATGCTTATACCCTTTCATAAATTAGACCTCTCTTTTGCTTTTGTCCCTGCGGACATTATAATGATAGCACATCCGCGAACAGGAATCAATAAAAATCTTTCTTTTCTTTTACACAAAAATTCACTTTTTTGCGCCCGGATTTCCGGCGCTTTTTCCCGGCGGACGAAAGGGCGAAAGAGAAGGCGGAAAACAGGCATGCCGCTCCGCCCGCCGCCCCCAGCGCGGGATATACGCGGGCGACGATTTTTCCGAAGGGAATCAGGGAACAGAGCAGCACGGCGGCCGCCAGCGCGGCTTTGCCCGCCCCTCCCCACTTCTTGCCCGCCGGGACGTACAGCGGATAAAACGCCGACATCAGAGAGAGCAGCATTCCGCCCCCCGCGAGCGGGAAAAACAGCTTTTCCCCGTTCAGGATATAGGCGAGCGGCAGATCGCAGGGATAGGAATTTTTGTCCGAACACACGGCGGAGAGAACGAGTCCCGCAGCGGCGGCGATGATCAGGGCGGCCCCCGCCGAAAGGGGTGCGGCTCTGCCTTCGCACCGGGCGCCGAGTTCGCAGAGGACGGGCATGGACAAAAACACGTTCATGCCCGCATACAGAAAGACGGAGGCGGCGGAGGGCACGGAAAAGGCGGAGGGATCGGGACGGGACAGCGCCCCTTCGGAGAGGATGAGGGCGAAAACGGAGAGAAGAAGGACGGGGACGAAAAACAGGCTGACTTTTCCGATTCCGGAAATCCCCCTTTCCGACACCGCGCAGGAGAGGGCGAGAAAGACGAGAGAGAGAAAGGGCGCCGCTTTGGGCAGCAGCGCGTCGGCGGCGGAGAGCATCCCCGCGCAGGAGACGAAGGAACCGAAAAGCAAAATCCCCTTCACGGCGGGCGCAAACTTCCCGAAAACGCCGGCGAGCGCCCCTTCAAAGCCGCCAAATTTCCCGCCGAGTTTCAAAAAGAGAAAAAATCCGCCGAAAAAGAGAGCCCCCGCAAAACAGAGATCGGGAAGGCGGAAACAGCCGAAAAACTGCAGCAGCTCCCGCCCGGAGACAAACCCTGCCCCGATCACCGTTCCCACGGCGGTAAACAGCGCCTCCGCCCCGCCCGTCTTTTTCCTCCGCTCTTTCACCGTCCGCCTCCCGCCCGGCGCTCCGGCGCGCCGTTCTTCTCTTTATTTAACGCGGGAGGGATGCGTTTTAGAACGAAAAGCGGAAACGTCGGAAAAAGTCCGTCCGGTTTCGCCCGTCCGAAAGCGCCGTCGTCAAATCCCTGCCATGCCCTTTTTGCGGATTTA
>ERZ1643249.2061-NODE-2061-length-19319-cov-12.181478_pt1 | contig 19319 bp, 12 predicted proteins | sample MGYA00579263_ERZ1643249 | MGnify/ENA primary metagenome ERZ1643249 (study PRJEB29033, sample SAMEA4952264) | chicken gut metagenome | biome: Broiler Chicken; feature: Gastrointestinal Tract; material: Caecum | place: Ireland | collected 2018 | study: Broiler... | reverse complement strand
GGTATGACGATCAATCGAAGTATCATCCGAATTGGAAAGTTTTGCGAAAGTATATAGACTATTTGCCCTTCAAAGTAACACCTTTGTACAGGCTAATATTAAATACCCGAGGGGCTAATCGGGGATTTACACCCGAAAATCCGCTTTTTACCCTGACGGTAGACGCGGACACCGCGAAAAAGTATTACGAGCGTCTGGGGATAAAGTTTTTCCCCACCCGCTATCAACCTTTGACGATGGTGGTGTATATAACTTAATAAAAACGAAGAGACTGTTGCTCATTTTGCAGCAGTCTCTTTTTTTTGCGGAACTAGTGCATGATATTCAATTCTATTATTCCGAAAACATAGAAATATTATTCCTTACTGTTGACATTATGCCGATTGGGTGGTATACTATTCTTGTTATATTTATATGCGAAAGTATCGTATAGCGAGGAATTTCTAATGGCAATGACGACGAAACACGCTTCTGAAAAGTGGGGGATCAGCGATCGGCGGGTACGCGTTCTTTGTTTGCAAGGGAAAATAGACGGCGCATGGCGAGAGGGGAAAATCTGGTTTATACCGGACTCTGCTCCGAAGCCGAGCGACGGTCGGTATAAAAGAGAAGAATCTTTAATTGAGCAAATTATCACAAAGAAGGCAGAGCTTGATAAGAGACGTCCTTTGACAGCGGGAGAGATAGAGCGACTGAATCAGGATTTTGCGGTCGAGTACACATATAATTCCAATGCGATCGAGGGCAATACTCTTACTTTACGCGAGACGGATATGGTGCTCAAAGGTCTTACGATCGATCAAAAACCTTTGAAAGATCACATGGAAGCAGTGGGACATAAAGAGGCCTTTGATTATGTGAGCGAGCTTGTGAAGTCAAAAGCTTCCCTTACCGAGACTGTAATCAAGCAAATACATTCGCTCGTTTTGGCGGATAAACCGATGGATCGCGGGGTTTACAGGCGCGTTCCCGTCCGTATCATCGGGGCAAAAAACGAGCCGGTACAGCCGTATCTCATCGAGCCGAAAATGAACGATTTGTTGATTCGATATTCGGAAAGCAAGCAGAATATCGTTGAAAAACTGGCGGAGTTTCATATCGAATTTGAGTCCATTCATCCGTTTATCGACGGTAACGGCAGGACAGGCAGGCTTATCGTCAATTTAGAGTTAATGAAAGCAGGTTACCCTCCGATCGATATTAAGTTTACCGACAGAATGCGCTATTATAACGCCTTTGACGATAAAAAAGAAATGACAAAACTCTTCGCGGAGTACCTGAATAAACGCTTGGATGAGTATTTGTGCATTTTAGATTAGAAAATATTTTTAATCATGACAGACGTATGCCGATTTTATATGTTAAAATAAAAATGAATTATTCTAAATTTAATAGGGGATATGTATTATGAGTTTTTTCGATATTGTCGGAGCGTCTTTTTTTAAGCCGTTGACAAGCTCCTATAAAGAAGTTTACTTTGATTGTCTAAATATGATCTACGATCTCTGCAAGTATCAGATGAGCAACAGCGAAGAAAAGGGCGTCGTCGTGGAGCATCTTGCGGATTATTTTGAAGAGCGTAATCAAAAGAAATTCGTTTTTGAGGAGGAAGGGGAAGAAAACTTTGCCGATAGCCGAGCGGTCGCGTTTGAGTTTATAAGAAAGTTGAAGAACTTTGGGTGGATCGATGAAGAGATCGGAAAGAACTATATAAGTCGTATCTATTTCAACGATTATGCGATAACGCTGTTAGAGAGTTTCCGCAAGATTGTTTCAGAGGAGGAGGCTGAGTACCAGAGTATCATACAGATAATATACAGTATCGCCGTCAACGAAGATGCGTACCGTCAAAAGCCATATGAGAACGTATTGATCGGATTAAGGGAAAATATAGAGCGCCTTATTAGAGAGTTGAAAAAGTTGAATACGTCGATCAAAAAATATATCGATAAAGCTACGGAAAATAAAGAGGCGGCAGAGATTATCGAAGATTATTTTACCTATCATAAGGATATCGGCTCGAAGGCGTATCACAGGTTAAAGACAAGTGATAATATTTCTCGTTACCGTCCCCAAATTCTGGATCGATTGAACCGCTTTACGGAGGATGAGGATATTCTCTCGCGTACAGTGCGGGGATATATGGAGATCCAAGGCGAGCAGGATTCTGTCAAGGCTGAAGCGGAAATCATAGGAATAGTACATTATCTGAAAGGCGAATTAAAGAACTATGATGCTATTATCCAAGAAATAGAAGAAAAGAATTTTCGATACATCAACAGCGCTATTGAACGTGCGAAATTCTTATTATCGACGGATAAAAACATTGAAGGGAAGCTGAATAAGATTTTAGAAATGTACGTCCGCAAGTGGAATGCGGGACAAGAGGAACTTTGGAAGGAAGAGGAAGCGTTTTTGCAAATTTTTAATATCTTTCAAAGCGGTTTTTTGGATGGGGAATCTTTTTATAGTCCGCGTGAAAATAAAGGCGATGACGGCGGTGAAGAATTCAGCGGGGTGGAATTAGATGCTTCGAAATTGGAGCAGAAACGTGAACAAATGGATCAAAAGCTCAAATCGCTGGTGACGCAAAAGAATATCTGTGAATATGTCGATACGGTAATGAGTGATAAAAAGACGATGTTAGCGTCAGCTTTTCCTTTGGACAAGAATGAGGATTTTGTAAAATTGATCTTTGTGCGATTTTTTGCGGGGAAAAGGGGATCCGGCTATCGTGTGGAGCCTACGGGGAAGATGATACAGGTAAACGGATTCCGCTTTCCGGATTTTTGTGTGGTGAGGTAAATGATGAAACTGTTTGAATCGGATCGTAACAATCGAATATTTAGTGAGGTTGCTAATAAGCTTTTGACCGAATGTTTCTTGATTAAAAAACGGGAGACGGATGACTATTTGTTTGTCATTCAGAACCGAGAAAAGTTTTCGGATTTTTTTGGAACAATCGGATATGAAGTGAATATTTATGAGCATAACGGAGTTGTCCAGCTTGTAAATACAGACGGGAACGGGCGTATCCGCTTAAAAAAAGACGATTCCGTAATGATTCTGTTGTTGCGATTACTATATATCGAAAAGAAAAAATCCCTGAGCGAAAATACCGAAGTCCGCGTCACGTGGGAGGAGTTTGCGAACAAATACGCCCTGCTCAAAATTTTGCAAAAGCCAAGGATCGACAAAGTGCGACGGGACGAGATCTTGCGTATGTTCAAAAAATACAAGCTTGCGAAGGTATACTCGCAGGAGAGGCCTGATGAGGCGCAAATCGAGATTTATCCGACAATCTTATTTGCACTGCCGAATAGCTCGATCGATCAGCTTTATTCGGAAACGGAAAGTATGTTGGGGGATTTGAAAAAAGGAGGGGCCGCCGATGAGCAGGAAGATCCTGAAGAAAATTAAACTGATCAATTGGCATTATTTTGAAAACGTGGAATTGGAGGTGGAGGATTCCGCTCTGTTCTTCGGGGACAACGGCTCCGGAAAATCCACTGTTTTGGATGCGCTGCAATATGTACTGACGGGCGGCGGAAAGTCCTTTAATAAGGCCGCAAACGAAAACAGCCGTCGCGATCTGAAGGGATACGTTCGTTGTAAAACGGGCGGCGAGGGAAAGATATATAAGAGGAATGGAAAGGTTACTTCCTTTGTCGCGCTCGAATTTTACGAAGAGTCGAAAAAGCAACATTTTGTTGTCGGAGTAAAATTGGATTCGCCGAGTGAGGAGGGACAAATTCGTCGCGGTTGGTTTATTGAAAATTGCAGGCTGGAAGATATTGTATTTACAAAGGACAACAAACCCGTTTCTGATGCCGCCGATTTTACGGCACGTGGCAAAAAAATTCAGTGCATCAAAACAGATGAGGATGCGCGGGCGCGTATTTGGCAGCGGCTCGGTAACCTCGATTATAAGATACAAGAATTGATTCCAAAATCCTTGGCGTTTAAGCCCATGAAAGATATCAAGGAGTTCATTACAAGGTTCTTGTTGCCGGAAAATAAGGTGGACGTGCAGCGATTGCGGCAGGATATCGATTCCGTTCGAGAGATGGAGGATCTGATCGTTCAGACGAAGGAAAAGATTACAAAGTTAACCGAAATTTGTGATGCGTACAGTAAAATTTGTGACAGCAGGAAGGAAGCCGAAAAAATCGACATCATGTTGGCACTTGCCGAACACGAGAGTTTGAAAGATAAGATCAAGGCTGGGCAGACGGAGATTTCGACCAAAGAGCGGACGCTTTCAGAGCTTCAAGAAAAGAGCGGAGCGCTTGAAAAAGAATGGGAGGAGATTGATCAGTACCGTACACAGGCATATATTGCAAAAGAAAAGAGCGACACATATCAGCTGATAAAAAACAGCACGAAGGAAAAAGAAGAGAGAGAATACCGCCTGAATGCAGCAAAGGCGAACTATGAAATATTTGAGGAGTGCCGTAAAGCGCTGCAACGCTTGTTTTACGATTTGAAGCTTTCTATTAATCTTGCTGAAGCGCTGGAAAATTCGCAAACGGAGGAAGAGAAAATTTTTTCTCTCACGCAGGCGGAGCAACTTTTTACGGAAATCAAGGGGAAGAATGAGCGCGATTATTACAAGTTTTCAAGCAAAAAGGAGGACGTTCAGCGTAAGCTCGGAGCAATCAACGGTGAAATCGCAAACTTAAAGAAAAATAAACTCTCCTATGACGATTCCGTCTTAAAAGTGCGTGCCGCCATCGAAAAGACGTTTCGAGAGGAAGAAATAGACTGTCCTGTCACGGTGCTTTGCGAAGCATTGGAGATCACGGACGAAACGTGGCGCGATGCGATCGAGGGGTATCTGAACACCCAAAAATTTGCGCTTCTTGTTCCGCCGCAATATTTCAAAATGGCAGTGCGCGTTTACAGGGGAATGAGCAGAGAGGTTAGCGGCGTCTTTGTCGTCGATACGACAAAGTTTTTAAGCGACGAGGAAGTACCGTCCGATACGCTCGCATATTACGTTTCGTCGGAGAATATATATGCGCGCCGCTATGCTAACTATCTCTTGCAGCGCGTCTATACAGCGCAAAGTGAGGACGAACTGATTTCGCATAAAATCGCTATTACTTCCGACTGCATGTTGTACCAAGGCTATGCGGTAAGGAGGATCCCGCGTGAAGCATATCGAGTACCGTTTATCGGGAAAAACGCCGCGCGCGTTCAATTACAGCAGAAAGAGGCGGAAGCAGAAGAAATCGCATATCAGCTTCAGGACCTAAAAGAACGGTTACAAAAGGCGGAAGGGCTGAAAGTACGCTTTAATAATTTGGATATCCGCCCTTTGCGCGAGAATTACAGGGCGGCGCAAGAAATAAAAGAGCTGAACGAGCAGATTGCTGCCTTAGAAAAGGAAATTAAAAAAGCGAGCAAAGATAATTCGTTTCTTGCTTTTGACGAACAGATAGAAAAATACAACAACAAGCTGAAGAAAATCAGAGCGCAGATCGGCGAGATACAAAAGGAACAGGGCGGATACGAAGAACAGATCCGAAGCCTTAAAAAAGGACAGGAGATTAATATTCAAAGAGATTCCGATTACATAGAAAAAATCGAAGTATATAGGGAACGTCAGGCGCAGCTACTGGAAGAGGCACAGGAAAAACTTGTGCAGGAGAAAAACCGTATCGGGATTGAGAGGGTCAGAGATAATTTTTCACCGCGTTTGGCGACATTGAAAAATCAGCAGGATAAGCTCATTCAACAACTGGTGGCATTGCAATCCGACTTTAACAGGATAAACGAAAGTGATTACGTTCGCGGCAGCGATGCGGAAGAAATGCAAAAGTACGAGGAACAACTCGATTTGTTGGTACGAAGTCGGCTCGCCGAGTATGAGGGAAAACTCGACCGACGCAAAAAAGAATGCGAAGAGGAATTCCGTTCGGCATTTCTTTCAAAGATGAAGGAAAATATCGAGATGGCGCGCAGGACGTTTGACGATCTCAATAAGGTATTGAAGGGGATTGATTATAACGGGGTTTTCTATCGCTTTTTGTATTCGGCGAATAAGAACAAAAAACGTCTTTATGATATGATCATGGATAACAGCAATTTGGGCGGATATACCTTGTTTACCGATTCTTTTGAGAGCAGCTACCGGGAAGAAATGGAGGATCTGTTTGGAAAACTTCGGGCGCAAGATGCAAACGGCGCGCAGGTTTTAGACGAATATTCCGACTATCGCAATTACCTTGACTACGATATAGAGATCAAAGAGGGAGAAAAGATCGTCCGCTTTTCGTCCGTCGGGGCAGAAAGCAGCGGTGGGGAAACGCAGGTGCCTTATTATGTGATTATTGCAGCGTCATTTAGTCAAATTTACAAAGATGATACGGTAAAACTCATAATGTTAGATGAAGCATTCGATAAGATGGATGATTTTCGTATCGATTCCATGTTGCATTTCTTTACGAAACTTGGCTTTCAAATGATTTTGGCAACGCCGCCACAAAAGGTTCCAATCATCTCGGAAAGCGTCAAAAGCGTTTTTATGACGGTGCGGCAAGGAGAGCAAAGCGTGATATTGCCTTATTATAACGAAAGAGTATGAAACAGTACGTAAAAGAAATTTTAACAGAGCTTGTCGATAAGTACGAGCGGAGCAAGGTTTCAGACGGGAAGAATCAAATCCATGTTTCCGTTAGTATTGCTACGCAAAAAATATTCTCAAAATATCTTGATAACGAAGCGTTTGAGTTGCGCGAAAAAGTTAACGATGCCATCGAAGAATTGTTGTCGAAGGGTCGGATAGAGGCTAAATGCTCTTCCAATCATACCTATCCCAAAATAACGCTTGTACAGGACGAAAAAGTTTTGTCCGAAGTTTATGCTCTTTTAGGCAGGGAAAAGAAATCCGATCGCCGTCAGAAGCTGACACAAATTTTAACGACTTATGTTGGTAAAGGGAATGAAACTGTTGCAAAATACTGCCAAAAGCAGCTTGAAAACCTTGAACAGAGTAAAACAGTGGAGTATTTCGACGGCGATTACGACGAGTTGAAGGCCATTCTTGAATGTTGTATTGCCCTTAAAAATCTTTCACAGGAAATGTATTATCGGAATTTTTCCGTCAAGCAGTTCGGCGATTCTAAAAGGTTTGAACAGCTACAGGGGAAAATAAGTTCTTTGCTGTTCAAGTACGGAGAGTTTTCTGAGAAGGAAAGCGTATTCGACGAGTTGGGCTTAGTAAAAACGCCATCGTATATTCATATTAAAGGAAACGCAACAATTTATTGGCAAGACGGAAAGTGGCTGGACGTCGGTGGATTGGACGGCGGCATCGGCATATCGACCGCCGATGTTAAAAAGATTGCCTCCGTAAAGGTGCAGGATGAGAAAATTGTTACGATAGAAAATCTGACTTCGTACTTTTCCTTTTCTGAACCGAACGTATGCGCCGTGTATTTGGGTGGATTTTGTAACCACTTGCGCCGGGAATTTTTAATGAAAGTGTATGAGTCAGAATCTGCAAAGGAGTATTTTCACTATGGTGATATCGATGCTGGAGGATTTTACATCTTCGAGCATTTGCGGACGACAACGGGTATACCGTTTGCGCCGCTGATGATGAATGTGGATACACTTCGCAAATATAAACCGTATTGGAAAGAGCTTACGAAAAACGATGTTTCGCGTCTACAGAAAATTAAAAGTCCAATCTTCCAGGAAGTGATTGCCTTTATGATAAAGGAGAACTGCAAGTTAGAGCAAGAAGCAGAAACGTTGGACGGTGAATAATAGCGGCGGATCAAGGAGGAGAATGATGAAAGAAATACATTACAATAAACTCGTACGGGACAAGATTCCGCAAATTATAGAGGAAGCGGGGAAGCAATGTGAGACGAAAATTTTGTCCGACACGGAATATTTGGAAATGCTGGATAAAAAGCTCGACGAGGAGCTTGCCGAATATCATAAGGATAAGAATTTGGAGGAACTTGCCGACTTATTGGAAGTACTCTATGCGGCTGCTTCGGCGCGCGGGTATTCGATAGAGGAATTGGAGCAGTCGCGGATAAAGAAAAGAGAAACGCGCGGCGGCTTTGAAAAGAAAATTTTACTTACAAAAGTGATCGAGGATTAAAATGGGTCAGTTGAAATCTGTTTCCGGCAGCAGGGCGGAAGATTTGTTTATCGACCTCTTTGCCGATACGTTCGGCGCGGAGAAGGCGGGGTATCTGTATTCACAATACCCGTTTTTCGATATCTATCAGAATGCCCGTTTTGCCGATTTTGTCTGTGAAAGCGGAGCGAAAAGGATCGCCGTCGAGATAGACGACGAGGCCTCGCACAACCCAAAACTCGTATCGCAAGATAAATTTACAGACGATTTATTAAAACAGAACAGCATGATCCATCTCGGCTGGGACGTGTATCGCTGGACGGTGCGGCAGATGCAAAAGCAGCCGGATACGGTCAAGGACGAAATGCGCCTGTTTTTGGGTTCGGAAAGGGGATTTCGCGAAATTGAGGATTATCTGCCGACGCAGCGAGGACAATCTTTTGACGGAGAGAAACTCGAACTTCGTGAGTACCAACAGGAAGCACTCCGAAATCTCCAAGTGATGCGTGAAAACAAGGAGTCCATCGCCCTTTTATATCAGGCGACGGGAACGGGAAAGACGGTCACCGCCGTAATGGACGCAAAGAGCGTGGGCGGGCGAACCATCTTCGTTGCGCATACGATGGAGCTCGTCAACCACGCATATCAGACGTTCCAGTCTCTTTGGAAGGAAGCGAGTGTCGGAAAATTCGCCGACAGTGTCAAGGAGCTCGATAAAGATATCGTGTGTGGAAGCATTCAGAGTATTGCTTTGAACTTGGACATGTTCAAAGAGGACAACTTCGATTATATCATTATCGACGAGGCGCACCACGCCACGGCGGACACTTACCAGAAGGTGTTGGCATACTTCAAACCGAAGTTTTTATTGGGACTTACCGCAACGCCTGAGCGTGCGGACGATACGAATATTCTCGAGATCTTCAAAAATACGGCGCACAAGCTGGACATTCAGACGGCGGTAGAGATCGGTGCGCTTGTGGACGTGCGGTGCATCCGAATTCATACGAATATCGATATGACGCAGGTACGCTTTAACAGCGTGCAGTATAATGGTCGGGATCTCGACGTCAAGATTTGTGTGACAGAGCGGAACGCACTGATCGTCAAAACGTGGCTGGATTACGTCAAGGACAAGCGAACGGTGGTTTTCTGTGCATCCGTAAAGCACGCGGAACGGATTGCGGCACTCTTCAAAGAAAAAGGGGTATCCGCCGAAGCCGTTTCGGGCAGTATGAAAACTTCGGAAAGGAATGAATTGCTCGCAAAATTCGCAAAGGGAGAGTTAAAGGTATTATGTGCCTGCGATCTTCTCAACGAAGGCTGGGATTGTCCCGAGACGGAAGTTTTGTTTATGGCTCGTCCCACAATGTCGAAAGTGCTCTATACGCAGCAGTTAGGAAGGGGCATGCGCCTAAGCGAGGGGAAAGAGTATTTGATGGTGTTTGATTTCGTGGATAATGCCGGACAATACAACGCGCCATATTCTCTGCACAGACTTTTCCGTTTGAAGGATTACCGCGCAGGCGGGCTTGTGTTAGGAAAAAAGGGGGAGCGGGAAGCCGAGAATGATCTCTATGCAAAAGGGGAACGCCCGGATGCTGTCATTGATTATCCTGTCGATGCAACCGATTATGAGGCGGTCGACATCTTTAATTGGCAGGAAGAGGCGGCGGGTATGATCAGTCAGATGGAGTTCGTGCGGCGCGTGGACGTGCAGTCGGAGACGATTGAAAGGTATGTTCGCGAAGGAAAACTGATTCCCGATCTGATCGTGCCGATGAGCGAACATAGGGTGTTCAAGTATTTCAAAGAAGAATCTTTGGAACGCTACGCAAAAGAGTTTGGGTGGACGCTGATCGACGATCAAAACCGTAAAAACCTGTTTATGGAAATGGTCGAAGAGATGGATATGAGCTACTCGTATAAGCCCGTTCTGCTCAAAGCAGTTTTGCAAAACGCAGACAAACAGGGGCGAGTGAAGCTCGACGATATCGTTGCATACTTCAGAGCATTTTACGAGGACAGACGGGCGCGCGGAGAAGTCGTCGAAAAACAGAACAGTATCTTCGCGAAGGGAAATTACACGGATAAAGAGGCGGCGCGAAATATATTGTCCAATCCGTTCAAGCGCTTTGAGGATATGAACATGATGCGCCATACGAAGACGATCGGGATCATTGAAGTTGAACCTACCGTCTGGAAACGCCTTACCGAGGAAGACAAAAAACACATTTTAAAGGTCTGTGATTTGAAACTGGAGCAATATTACAAGAGATAGATGGAATTAGTCGAGTGATTAAGTGAAATTAAAATGTAGGTTTATGCAATGTTGCTTTAGGGACTAAATGGATAAAGCCAAGTCTTGCGGAAGTTTGATGGGCAAAGCATGTTCTTAATACTTGCAGAATCGAAAAGGGACAAAATAATGAGTAAAAACAGTTTAACTTTGGCAATTACAACGATCGGGGATCTGCTCGGTGCGGGGAAGATTACCCGAGATCAAGAGGGAAAGCCGATCGAAGAAGTCGGTCTTAAAATTCCGGATTATCAGAGACCGTATAAGTGGAAGGCGGAAAACGCGAACCAGCTGTTGGACGATATCCTCGGCGCACAGACGGACAACAAAGAAGTATACCGTGTGGGAACGCTGATTCTGCATAAGACAACGTGTGAAGAACAGGAAGTGTATCACATTGTCGACGGTCAGCAGCGCGTCATTACCTTTTCGCTTCTGTTGAAGGCATTCGGCTGTGACGTAAAATTTTTGCAGGAAGAGATTCCCGCCAATTCACTATACGTTCAGAATATCCTCAACAATTACGCTCTTTTCTGTCGCAGAGTTGCAAAATATTCATCGGAAGAGAAGAATAGACTTTTAACGTACATACAAAGCAACTGTGAGCTCATCGTTGTGATCACGGAAGATATTACCGAGGCGTTCCAATTTTTTGATTCGCAGAATGCTCGCGGAAAAAAACTGTATCCGCACGATCTTCTCAAGGCCTATCATTTGCGTGAGATGCGAAGCGTAAATGCCGACGAGACAGAAAAGATCGTCAAGACGTGGGAGGATATGAATCAGCGAGAGCTTTCTTCTCTCTTCAAGGATTATCTGTATAGGATCAAGGAATGGATCAAGGGAAACAGAGCGGACGAACTGGACGAAAAGAACATTATCATGTTCAAAGGGCTTAATCGTGAAGACAATTATCCGTACGCGCAGTTCTACAAAGGAGCGTTTTCCTATGCGGATCATATCAACCATTCGTCCATTCCTTTTGTAACGGGTTCGCACAGTTTGAGTGCTTTCCAACTGGATACGCCCATCATAGCAGGTAAGCCCTTCTTCGATTACGCCAAGCATTACTTTGACGTTCTTGCCGATATACAGAACAACGATAAATACGAAGGTTGCTTTATCAACGACAATCCCATTATCGAGACGCTGAATCAAAGAAAATATAAAAACGGTGTAGGCAACAGGATTACGAGGTTGCTTCTTGATACGTCTATTTTGCTCTACGTAGACAGGTTCTGCCCGGAAAGGCCGTCTGCGGCTGATCTGGAACTCTTGGATCAGTTCGTCGTGTTTGCGTTTATTTGGGCATATTCCTTGCGCGCACAATATACGAATCTCGGGTGGTTATCCGCGCAAAACTACATTATGGGAAATCCTGAAATGGTTAATTCCTTTAATATCTTCAAGGTGATTACGGAGGCGGATTCGCCGAATTCTTTGCAAAGTACGCTGTCAGACAAGATCTTACCCCTTTCGTGGGAGCAGATCGCAAAGGAAAAGGATTTTAAGGAAGAGCTGATTGAAAAAAAGGAAGGGAAAACATACGTATTTTATCTGTATTATTTCCGCAAGTATCAATTTTTGAGGGGGAACGTGTAATATGCAAACGAAAGAATTGCCGCTCAAGGAGATATCCATCCGCGAGCTGTATAACGGCGAAAAGGCCACTTACGAAGTCCCCGTCTATCAGCGGAATTATGCGTGGGAAAAGGATGAGATTGCGGCGCTTATTCAGGACGTGTACGACGCAATGTCGTCTGAAAAGCAATACTATTATATCGGCACGTTGGTTTCCTTTCATAAAGGAGATGAGGTATACGAAGTTATCGACGGGCAACAGCGTCTCACGACGATCTATCTCATTCTGAAATATCTTAATGCGGATATCGGTAACAGACTGACGTACAGGGCGCGGAAAAAATCGACAAAGACGCTCGAATCTATCCCCGAATTCAAGGTTGACGAAAAGGACATAGGGATTTATAACGGATTTCAATCGGTCAAAAACTCCGTCGAGGAGGTCGTTCCGCAGTCGCAGACGGATGTGTTTACGCAGTATTTTCTGGATAAAGTCCGTATCATCCACTATCGGGTACCTAAAGACGTTGACCTCAATCATTACTTCGAGGTGATGAATTCGCGCGGAGAGCAGCTCGAAAAGCATGAGATCGTGAAAGCCGAGCTGTTGAGCTTGCTTCCCGACAGCGCCGATCGTGCCAAGTTCAACAGGATTTGGGAAAGTTGTTCGGAGATGAGCGTCTACATACAGGCAAAATACAACGATGAGGCGGTTTTCGGCAAGGATCTCGCATGGCTTCGTGTTGAAAACTTTGACGGCTGGCATTTGCCGGCAGCGGAAGAAAGGAAATTATCTATCGATTCCGTACTGACCGAAGGCGCTTTTGGAACAGGGACAAGCGGCGCTGAGGAGAAACCGGATTCCTTTCAGCCGATCATCAATTTTTCGAATTTTCTGCTGATAGTTCTGAAAATCACGCGCATCTTAAAGGAGCCCGGTTTTGATGCGACGGAGTTTAATCTCGATGATAAGGAGCTGCTAAATGAGTTTTCTAAAAACAAGATTACTCTTAACGAAGAGTTCGCCAAGGAGTTCGGCTATAATTTACTAAAAGCCAAGTTCTTCTTGGATAACTACATCGTGCACCATTCCAACGAAGAGGATACCATCGAAAATAATCCTTGGAAGCTCCAGTATTGGCAAAAGGAACCGGGCAAGAAAAAGGCATACGTTAAAAATTTGTGCTCGGACGATACAGTGCAGGATACTTTGGTACAGCTTTTGTCGATGTTTGAAGTTGCGTTCACGGCACGTCAACGCAAGAATTATCTCTTTTACTGCCTGTTGTATTTGTTCAAGAACGCGAAGCCGTGGCAAACTTTCCCGAAGACGTATTGCAGATTTTTGGAGGGACTTGCTACCAAATACTTCAAGGATATATACCTCGTGAAGGAGTGCCTGAATGAGATCAATACGCCTCTGCCGCGCAGCTTTGACGCACAGATATTAAAGCAGGGTGATGTCAATATAATCATTGAAAACAGAAAAGCGGTTGATAATTTTGACAGTATTTACGGAGACGGCACTGCTTTGTCGAAGGGAATCCCGCTGTTTGTTTTCAACTATCTCGATTACAAGCTTTGGAGGGAATATTTGTCTGTAAAGGGTAGCAAAGAAGGGGCGGCGGATAGGCAGAAATTGTTTGATAAGTTTGGTTGCAGTGATTTCGGTTTGGAAATCTTCAAGCAGTTTTATTTTTCCAGAACGCGCCGAAGCTTAGAGCATTTCTTCCCGCAGGCCGATATAAATAAGCCGCCCGTAAACCTTACGGAAAGCCAAATCAACTGTTTTGGCAATTACGGTATGATCGGTGCGGACGCGAATAGCTCCGGATCCAACTATGCCCCTAAGGTGAAGCTCGACCATTATCTCGATACGCTGTCGGGGAAAATCAAATTGGTGGCTGTTGCTTCGCTGAAATTCATGATCATGCTGCAGGCGTGCAAGGACAATATCGGTAAGCGTGAGTCTTGTGCCGAATGGAACTGGGACGATATCGTCACCCACCAAAAGAAGATGAAGGAATTCTTAAAGTAAAGTAAGATTGAAAACATAGTCTTCACCTCATAACGACTAAGAAAACGACCAAGAAAACATCTAAGTATTGAATATAAAACAGAGATATGGTATAATAGCAGTAAATAAGAAACGAGGTAAGGTATGGATAAATACGTTCCACCCTATAATATTACCGATGAGATGCTGGAATTGGTATCGGAAATAACGGAAGATCTTGGAAAACTGAGCAGTATGAACGATTTAGAGCGACTTCCGAGGCTCAGACGAGTCAATCGTATAAGATCAATTCAGTCATCCCTCGCCATTGAAAACAATACGCTTTCTTTGGAGCAAGTGACGGATGTCATTGACGGGAAGCATGTGTTAGGGCCGCAAGACGATATCATTGCCGTCAAGAACGCCTTTTCTGTCTATAAGATGTTGCCGGAACTTGATCCGTTTTCTTTGGAAGATTTACTGAAAGCGCACGGCACAATGATGCACGGATTGGTTGAAGGAGTGGGAGAACTGCGTACAAGCTCGGTCGGCGTCATTAATGCGCAGGGGAAAGTCATCCACGTCGCCCCGCCGCATGATATAGTAAAAGAGCTCATGGAACAGCTCTTCGACTGGCTGAAAACGAGCAAAACGCAGATGCTGATCCGTTCTAGTATCTTTCACTACGAATTTGAGTTTATTCATCCCTTTGCAGATGGCAACGGAAGAACAGGCAGGCTTTGGCAAACTGCGCTGCTTGCGAGCTGGAAGCCCATTTTTGAATGGATCCCGATCGAAAATATCATCAAGGACAATCAGGACGAATATTACCGTGCGATCGGTCTTTCTACGGCGGAGGGAAAATCAAACCGCTTTATCTTGTTTATGCTCAAAGTCATTCAAAAGGCGGTGTCGGAGCTTGCAAGGGATACACGTGGACATCAAAACCATATTACCAGTCAGATTAAAGCGCTTATGTCCGTTGTGCAATCGTATCCCATGACGGCTGCGGAACTGATGGAAAAGCTCGGATTAAAATCGCGTGCATCCTTCCGTAAAAATTATCTGCAACCGGCGCTCGAAGCGGGACTGATCGCTATGACCGAGCCCGAATCGCCTACAAGCCGCAATCAGAGATATTATAAGATTTGAATAAAAAACGAGAAGAAGTTTGGGTAACGCAAGGGGAGATTCCTTATGGCACGTTGTTTGTATCATAACAGCTTTCAAAATTTTATGAAAGCGGACAACAATTCCATATTCGGCACTTTATGTGAGAATTATCACGGAGAGGCGCTCACTACAACGAGGGATGCATGGCTGGGAGAAATTTCGATCTTAAAGAACGTTTTGCGCGGTTTCGATGATGACGGCGAGATTATCTTTGAATATGATATTCCCCGTCTCGGCAAGAGAGTGGACGTGGTTCTGCTGCTGAAGGGAATTATCTTTTGCCTGGAATTTAAGGTAGGGGAATCGAGAATTCTGGAGGGCGATATCGATCAGGTGCTCGACTATGCGCTTGACTTGAAGAACTTCCATAAGTTCAGCGAAGACCATATTATCGTCCCCGTCCTGATTGCCACAAATTATCGCACCTCCTCCAAACTCATTCAGATGTCCGTTTATGACGATAAGGTGGTAAACCCGATCGTTTCGGGTGAGGCTGGGGTTGCCGAGTTGCTTTCCGAAGTGCTGCGAAAATTTCCGAATGAATCTCCGATCGACAAGAATTGGATCATCAGTCCTTATGCGCCTACGCCGACAATTATTGAAGCGGCGAAAACGTTATATGAAAATCACTCGGTGGAAAATATCACGCGGCATGAGGCGGATAAAGTTTCGACAGATCAAACGATTGCCTATATTTTGAAGGTGGTGCAGGACAGCAAGCGCGAAAACAAAAAAAGCATTTGTTTTGTTACAGGTGTGCCCGGAGCGGGAAAGACGCTTGTCGGCTTGGAAGTTGCAATTAAACAGACGTATCAAGGTAATGACGAACCAGTAAAGGATGAGGGCGCCGTTTATCTTTCCGGCAACGGTCCGCTGGTTGCGGTACTGAATGAGGCACTCGCTCAGGACAATTACAAAAAATGTAGAGAGAAGGGTGAGCCCAAAAAGTTGACAGACTCTCGCCGCGAAGTGAGTAAATCCATTCAGATGATACACCGCTACCGCGATAATATGCTGGCGAAGATTAAGAATCCCGTCGAAAACGGTATATTGGAAATCGATCCGCACAAGGCGGTCAGAATGGAACAAGCGGGTTTTGGCGAGGTCGAGCACGTGGCAATATTTGATGAGGCGCAGCGTTCGTGGACGCACAAAAGGCTTGCCGATTACTTGAAGCGAGGCGGAACATACGGAAATAAGCTTAAGGTTCCGAACTTTCCGTTGTCGGAAGCGGCATTTTTAATTTGGTCGCTCGATCAAAGAGAAGATTGGGCGACGATTGTCTGTCTCGTCGGCGGCGGACAGGAAATCAATACGGGCGAGGCGGGTATCTCCGAATGGATCAAGGCGCTCAACGAAAAATTCCCGCATTGGAAGGTCTACATATCCCCCAAACTCACTGAGACAGAATATGCCGAAGGGAAAGTCAACGACTTGTTGAAAGATAACCCCAACGTAACGTATTCGGAAAGTCTGCATTTGGGCGTTTCCCTTCGCTCTTTCCGAGCGGAGAAGCTATCTGCATTTGTTCATTCGCTTTTGTCTTTTGACGGTAAGGCGTCCGCAATCTATGATGAGATCAAAGAAAAATATCCCATCGTTTTGACGAGGGATATCGCAAAGGCAAAAAAGTGGCTGCACGATAAAGTTCGCGGAACGGAGCGCACGGGGGTGCTGATCACCAAGGAGTCGGCAAGGTTTAAGCCCTTGGGAATTCACGTTTTGCCTTCGGGCGACGAGAACGCCGTTCACTGGTTTTTGGAAGATAAGACGGATACCAGAGCATCTAATTATCTCGAAGATGCGGCGACGGAAATTCAGGTACAGGGGCTGGAACTCGATTATACGTGCGTGCTTTGGGATGCCGATATGCGTTACGAAAATGGTGCGTGGAAGTTCTATCGGTTTAACGGGCAGACGAAGTGGGTAGAGCAAAAGGCAGATACGGAAAGTCGTCAGGAACTGATGAAGTATATGCTCAACGCATACCGTGTCCTTCTTACTCGCGCGAGAATGGGAATGGTGATTTGTGTGCCGTATGGCAATTCCAACAAGAACGTAAGCGGTTTTTGGGAGGACAGCACAAGGTTGCCTGAGTATTATAACGGCACTTATGAGTATTTGAAGAGCTTGGGAATAGAGGAGATATAGAAACGGAGAAGGTGTATCGTCGACTCATATATGGAATTTAGCAGCGACCTTTTGAGAGCAGAATAGAAGGGAAAATCAAGTCGCTTCAACATCACTTTCGCGCACCAAGGAGAATAATATGAAATACAAAAAATGCCCGATTTGTGAATTAAACTATATTACAGAAGATTTGAATATGTGTGACGTATGTAAACAGAAAAGTAAGCCTGCTGCGCCTGAAAAGCCGGATATAAAACATAAAGGGAATAATATTTTTTGGGTGTTTCAAGGGAAAGAATACGAAGATGAATTAATAAAGGGCTATATATGGGCTCCCTTACAAGATAAGGCGGGACATAGTCCGGCTCATTGGATAATGCTTGAAAACGTGAAAGAAGGGGATATTATATTTCATGGCGTTGCAAGAGGGATTTGGGCAATTAGTGTAGCAACTTCTACTTGGTTTACAAGTAAGATTAAAGATGGGATAACACCAGGAAGACAAGTAAATTGTAGGGCGTTTTTTATAAAAAAGACTATAATTCCGAGTTCTTTTCGCGATCAAATCATCTCAACTTGTAATAAGTATAAGTATCAGCCTTTTGATAAAAATGGTGATGGAAGACAAGGTTATTTATTTGATTTAAATGACGAGTTGGCGGGGATTTTTGCTCGCGAGTTAAACAAAAAAAATCCAAATTTAGCTACTCAAATAAATGGATTTTCAGATTTGCTGAAATTATAAAATAAATATTGTTGATAAACCGAACCTATTCCTTTTTGTTGAAAAATGCTCTCATTAAACAATAGTAATATCCAAGTAGCTTTTAACCAAACAAGCACAAAAAGATTGATTTTGACGACTTTTCGTGCTCAAATGGTTAAAAAATCAGGATGACGAAGAGGGGAGATTTTTCCGTTTTTCCTATATTTTGAAGAAAAGCCTATGAAAAATCCTTCAGATGTGATGGCTTTTCAACATCATAGCTTTTGGTCAAAAATTTATTGTACAAGGCATTGACGTGAACGTATGTTTGCGTTATAATGGGGCTGTAATCAACGAGGGGCTGTTAGAAGATCCGGTGATAGAACCGCAGGATGACAGACAACGATTGTTGGTTACAAGCGCTTGGATACTTTATCAGTAATACTCTGTAGTGTTTCGACGAGAATGGGTTGAAATCCATATTTGTTCAAGCGGTGAAAACTGATTGAGTAATTGGCAATGGCGTGCAGTCGTACGCATTGCTAACGTTTGTTAGGGAGTTGGACTCGGCAAAGAACCGTGAGGAGCTCGGCAAACAGTAAAATCCTGAATGTACAGGGTGAATACTGTTTGCCGGGCTCCTTTTTTATTGTCTGTTTGTCCAAACAAAAAGGCGTCACTGTCTGCGATGTGGCCCCCAATTCAATGCTTTTGTAGGCGCATATCAAAGAAAAAAACTTTTAACAAGGAAAATTTTTGTGAAATTTTCGTGAAGACCACGAACTGACGGCAAAAAAGTGTCCTTTTATAAGTGAGGGGTGAAATATCGAAAAAGTGGACAAAAAAAGGGAAAAACGATTTGGGACAGAGAAAAATGCAGATCAAAAAGTATGAAAATGCAGCGAAAAGAGGCTGATTTTTGAAGCAGGTAAAGAAAAAATCATAAAACAGATTTTTTGCGGTTTTAAGACAAAGCGGGAAACACGCTTGTCTTTTACTATAAATCACGGGAAAGGAGGGGAAAAATAAAAATGAATTGAGGAACAAAGGTATTGCCATGACAGGCAAATAAACGAATCGGAGATAAAAAAGTTTGTAAAATTTTCAAAAACAGCTTGACTACTTCCTCTGTAATAAGTATAATTAAAATACATAGTCGTATATATACGAAACACATAAAACGGAGGGAAAGTGATGACAACGGAAGAATTGGAGAGAAAGTCCGAGACGGAAGGGCTGACGGCGGAAGAGGTAACGGAGTATCGGAGACTTGTAAAACCTGTGCGGCACGTTTACGGCAAATACGGGACGATGAAGAAAAAATATCTGGAAG
>ERZ1643249.2060-NODE-2060-length-19321-cov-5.470362_pt1 | contig 19321 bp, 18 predicted proteins | sample MGYA00579263_ERZ1643249 | MGnify/ENA primary metagenome ERZ1643249 (study PRJEB29033, sample SAMEA4952264) | chicken gut metagenome | biome: Broiler Chicken; feature: Gastrointestinal Tract; material: Caecum | place: Ireland | collected 2018 | study: Broiler... | reverse complement strand
GGAAAAAGGAGCCGCAGGCAATAAAGCAAACGGGTCAAGTGAAAACTTGACCCGTTGCTAAGTTTGCCTTGCGGCGACGTGGTCGAGGTGACGGGACTTGAACCCACGACCTCTTGGTCCCTAACCAAGCGCGCTACCAAACTGCGCTACACCTCGATGCGTTTCTCAAAACAGCATAATTAATTATACATCATTTTAGAAAAAAGTAAAACGATTTGACGGTCATTTTTAAAAATTTTTATAAAAATATTTTTTCATCCCTTTATCCGAAAGAAAAAGCACAGAAATCTTTCAAAGTCATCTTTATAAAACGGGCAGAGGGGGAACGATAAAGAGGGCGAGAAGGGAAAAAATCGGCATCGGGAAGATCCCGATGCCGAAAATTCCACCGCGTTGAGCGGTTTAAGATCACTTGTTCATGCCTTCCTGCACTGCGACCGCGCATGCGACGGTCATGCCGACCATGGGGTTGTTGCCGGCGCCGATCAGGCCCATCATCTCGACGTGTGCGGGAACGGAGGAAGAACCTGCGAACTGCGCATCCGAGTGCATACGGCCCATCGTATCGGTCATGCCGTAGCTCGCGGGGCCTGCCGCCATGTTGTCGGGGTGCAGGGTTCTGCCCGTGCCGCCGCCCGATGCGACGGAGAAGTACTTTTTGCCGTTCTCGATCGCCCATTTCTTATAGGTGCCCGCGACGGGGTGCTGGAAGCGGGTCGGGTTGGTCGAGTTTCCGGTGATGGAGACGCCGACGTCTTCCTTGATCATGATCGCGACGCCCTCGTTGACGTCGTCCGCGCCGTAGCACTTGACCTTAGCGCGCTCGCCGTCGGAGTAGGGGGTCTCTTTGACGACGGTCAGCTTGCCGGTGTAGTAGTCATATTTGGTCTGGACATAGGTAAATCCGTTGATGCGGGAGATGATGTACGCCGCGTCTTTGCCCAGGCCGTTGAGGATGACGCGAAGGGGAACTTTACGGACCTTGTTCGCGTTCTTTGCGATGCCGATCGCGCCTTCCGCCGCAGCGAATGACTCATGACCTGCGAGGAAGCAGAAGCAGGTCGTCTCCTCTCTGAGGAGCATGGCGGCGAGGTTGCCGTGACCGAGACCGACCTTTCTCTGGTCGGCGACGGAGCCGGGGATGCAGAACGCCTGCAGGCCTTCGCCGATCGCTTCGGCGGCGTCAGCGGCCTTGGTGCAGCCTTTTTTGATCGCGATCGCGGCGCCCAGGGTGTAAGCCCAGCCCGCATTCTCAAATGCGATGGGTTGGACGCTCTTGACGATGTCGTATGCGTCGAAGCCCTTTTCGTTGCAGATCTTCTTGGCATCTTCGAAGTCCTTGATGCCATACTTGTCCATGACGGGTCTGATCTGTTTGATCCTTCTCTCGTAACCTTCAAACGTGATGCTCATGATACTCTACCTCCTTACTCTTTGCGGGGGTCGATGTATTTGACCGCCCCGTCGGCTTCGGTGAATCTGCCGTAGTGTCCCTTCGCCTTGTTGAGTGCGTCGTCCGCGCTCATGCCGCCTTTGATGAAGTCCATCATCTTGCCGAAGTTGATGAACTCATAGCCGATGACCTCGCTGTTCTTGTCGAGCGCGAGGCGGGTGACATAGCCGTCCGTCATCTCGAGGTAGCGCACGCCTTTTGCGGCGGTGGAGTACATCGTGCCGACCTGCGAGCGGTTGCCCTTGCCGAGGTCTTCGAGACCTGCGCCGATGACGAGGCCGTCGTCGGAGAATGCGGACTGGCTCCTGCCGTAGACGATCTGCAGGAACAGCTCGCGCATCGCGGTGTTGATCGCGTCGCAGACGAGGTCGGTGTTGAGCGCTTCGAGGATGGTCTTTTTGGGCAGGATCTCAGCCGCCATCGCAGCGGAGTGGGTCATACCGGAGCAGCCGAGCGTCTCGACGAGCGCTTCCTGGATGACGCCTTCCTTGATGTTGAGCGTGAGCTTGCACGCGCCCTGCTGCGGCGCGCACCAGCCGACGCCGTGCGTGAGGCCGGAAATGTCTTTGATCTCTTTTGCCTGGATCCATTTGCCCTCTTCGGGAATGGGAGCGGGGCCGTGGTTGGGGCCCTTTGCAACGCAAAACATCTCTTCAACTTCGCGTGAATATTGCATTTTACTTCCTCCAATAAAAAATTGACCTACGAATGTTTGTCGGTATTACCGACTTAAATTATACCACACGCAAAAAAATATTTCAATATTTTGCGAGGAATATTCTCGCCGCGGCAAAAGATTTTTTGGAAAGGACACGCTCTTCGGCTCGCAAAAGTTTACAAACCGAAGCGAATGTGGTAAAATGAATGTCAGCAAATGCAAAATTCAACCATCGGAGTGTAACAAAGCAATGGCAAAGAACGTCATGGACACCCTCCGCGAGAGAGGGTTCATCAAACAGACGGTGTTTGAAGAGGATCTCTACGAGCTCCTCGGCAAGGAGAGCGTTCCCTTTTACATCGGATTTGATCCGACGGCGGACAGTCTCCATGTGGGCCACTTCATGCAGCTGATCGCGATGAAGCACATGCAGGACGCAGGGCATCGTCCCATCGTTCTCATCGGCGGCGGCACGGGCATGATCGGCGATCCTTCGGGCAGGACGGACATGCGCTCGATGATGACGCGCGAGACGGTGGATTACCACTGCGAGTGCTTCCGCAAGCAGATGTCCCGCTTCATCAAATTCGGCGGAGAGAACGGCGCGATCATGGTCAACAACGCCGACTGGCTTGCCAACCTCAATTATATCGATTTCCTGCGCGACATCGGCGTGCATTTCTCCGTCAACAAGATGCTGACGGCGGAGTGCTATAAATCGAGGCTGGAGAGGGGGCTTTCCTTCCTCGAATTCAACTATATGCTGATGCAGGCGTACGACTTCCTCGTACTCTATCAGAAATACGGCTGCAAGCTGGAGCTGGGCGGAGACGACCAGTGGAACAACATCCTCGCGGGCGCGGATCTCATCCGCCGCAAGGAACAGCAGCCCGCGTTCGCGATGACGTTCACGCTTCTCACCACCTCGGACGGCCGCAAAATGGGTAAGACGGCAAAGGGCGCCGTCTGGCTGGACGAGAACAAGACAAGCCCTTACGATTTCTATCAGTATTGGAGAAACGTGGACGACGCGGACGTCGAAAAATGCCTCAAGCTCCTGACCTTCCTCCCGCTGGACGAGATCTCCGCCCTGTGCGCGCACAGAGACGAGCGCATCAACGCGGCGAAGGAGACGCTCGCCTACGAGCTCACCAAGATGGTGCACGGGCAGGAGAAGGCGGACGACGCGCGCGCGAAGGCGAAGGCGGCGTTCGGCGGCGACGCGGAAAATATGCCGACGGTCACGATCGGCGCGGACGTGGAGACGGTCTGCGACGCGCTTGTCGCGGCGAACGCGGCAAAGTCCAAGAGCGAGGCGCGCAGGCTGATCGAGGGCGGCGGCGTGCGCGTGGATGAGGAGAAGGTCTCCGACGTCGCGGCAAAGATCCCCGACGCCGCGCGCGAGAAGGGCGAGTTTGTCCTGCATAAGGGCAAAAAGGTGCACATCCGCGTCAGGATCGCCTGAATGGAGCGCTATCTCAGCCTTTACGCTCCCGTCACCTATGAAAAGGTGATCGAGCGCTCCCGTTTCATCGCGAACTGCGCCCACGCGGAGAGCGAAGAGGAGGCGCGCGCCTTCATCGCGAAGATCCGTGCCGAGCATTCGCTCGCGACGCACAACTGCTTCGCTTTCGTCGCGGACAGGCGCGGGAACCTTCTGCGCTTTTCGGACGACGGCGAGCCGCAGGGCACCGCAGGCATGCCCATTCTCGAAGTTCTCAAAAACAAAAAGTTGTTCGAGACGGTCGCTGTCGTCACCCGCTATTTCGGCGGCGTCAAGCTGGGCGCGGGCGGGCTTGTGCGTGCCTATTCGGGCACCTGCGCCGAAGCGCTCGCTTCTGCGGACATACGCGAATACACTTCCTGCCGCATCCTGCGTATCACCGTCTCATATGAAAATTTCGACGCGCTCAAAAAATATCTCGCCGCGCAGGACTGCACGGTCAAGGACACGGAGTACTCGGACAAAGTTTGCGTCCGCGTCGCGGTCCGCGCGGAGGCGGAAAAGGCGTTTTCCGAAGGGCTGAACGACTTCATGGCGGGCCGCATCCTTGCGGAGCGGGGAGAGGAGTTTCTCTTTCCCTTTCCCGTCGCCGCCGAGGGATAAAACTTCCGAAGGGCGGCCGGCCCGAATGCGGCAAAAGGCTTTTTGTTCTGCCGCGGGATCGGCGCGCGAAAGGGCGGGGCGATCTGTTTTTTCGATCGAAGCAATTTATATTATCCGATTTGTAAATCATTTACAAATGCGGAGGATTGTGCTATAATGTTTGACAATAAATCATTGCATAAAACGGAGACGGTCGTCTCCGCATAAAAAAGAGGATACGGAAATGAAATTCATCAAAGCGCAAAAGCTGAAAGAAAAACCTGCGGACCAGAGCAAGCTCGGGTTCGGCAAGATCTTCACCGACTATATGTTGACGATGAAGTACACGGGCGGCAAGTGGCAGGAGCCGCAGATCGAGCCGTACGGTCCCGTCGCGTTCGATCTCGCGACCACCGTCTTCCACTATGCGCAGGGCATCTTCGAGGGACTGAAGGCATTCCGCAACGAAAAGGGCGAAGTGCGCGTGTTCCGTCCCGAAGAGAACTTCAAGCGCATGAACCGTTCCGCGGAGCGCATGTGCATCCCGCAGATCGACGAAAAGCTCGCGCTCGAAGGTCTGTTCGAGCTTCTGAAAGTGGAAAAGGACTGGATCCCGACCGCGCCCGGCACGGCGCTCTACATCCGTCCCTCCATCATCGCGACCAACGTCGCGCTCGGCGTGCATGCGAGCTCGGAATATCTGTTCTTCATCATCCTCTCGCCCGTCGGCAGCTATTATGCGCACGGCCTTGCGCCCACGCGCCTTCTCGTCGAGGACTTCTACACCCGCGCGACGGTCGGCGGCACGGGCGAATCCAAGTGCATCGCGAACTACGCCGTCAGCCTCAAAGCGGGCGAAGAGGCGGAGAAAAAGGGCTTTGACCAGGTCCTTTGGCTGGATGCGAACGAGAAGAAATACGTCGAAGAAGTGGGCTCCATGAACATGTTCTTCGTCATCGACGGCGAGGTCGTGACGCCTGCGCTCGTCGGCTCCATCCTGCCCGGCATCACCCGCAAGAGCAGCATCGAACTTCTCCGTGCGCACGGCTACAAGGTCTCCGAGCGCAGGGTCTCCATCGACGAGGTCATCGAGGCGCAGAAAAACGGCAAGCTGGACGAGGCGTTCGGCACGGGTACGGCGGCGGTCATCTCGCCCGTCGGCATGATGCAGTACAAGGGCGTCGACTATGTCGTCAACGGCGGCGAGATGGGCAAGATCACCAAGTGGCTGTATGACAACATCACGGGCATCCAGACGGGCAGGCTCCCCGACGAGCACGGCTGGGTAGTCAAACTGTAAACAAACATCCATCGCGCGGCCCGTCGCCCCGCAGGGGGGGGGCGCGGCAACGCGTTTGCCGTCGCGGAAACAGGGACGACAAAAAGGCTTTCACCCGCGTCGGTATTCGGCGCGGGCGTTTTTTATGCCCGTCAAGGAGGGAGAATGGCTGAGATCACGGCGATCACGCCGCAGGCAAAGGACAAAGAGCGCTGCAACGTCTACGTCGACGGAAAATTTTATTGCGGCATGAAGCTGGAGACGGTGCTCTCCTGCCGCCTGAAGGCAGGGGACGTCATCGATCCCGCGCGGCTGGATGAGATCCAGCTGGAGAACGAAAAGGCGCAGGCGCTCGACCGCGCTTTAAAACATCTCTCCGCGACGATGAAGACGGAGAAAGAGATGTCCGATTTCCTGCACAAAAAGGGGTATGTGGACGCGGTCTGCGAATACGTCCTCGAAAAACTGCGCACATATTCGTATGTGGACGACGCAGAGTACTGCGCACAGTACGTCCGCAGTGCGGGCAAGGGCAAGGGCGCGCGCCTGATGCGCGCGGAGCTTGTCCGCCGCGGCGTGCGGGAGGAGTGCATCGACGAGGCGCTTTCCTCGCTCACGGGCGAAGCGGAGGCGGCACGGCAGGTCGCGCAGAAGTACATGAAGGGCAAAGAGTTCACGCGCGAGAATCTCAGCAAGGCGTATCGCCGCCTCCTGAGCAGGGGATTCGACTACGACACGGCAAAGAGCGCCCTCGCCTCGCTGGGCGCGGAGGAGGACGACGCATGAAGAGAGTTGTCAGCTGTTCGCAGATGCGCGCTGCGGACAAACACACCATCGATGATCTCGGCGTTCCGTCGCAGGAGCTGATGGAGCGCGCGGGCGCGGCGATCGCGGAGGAGACGGAAAAACTGCTCTCCTCGTTCGGCGGCAGGAGCGTGCTCGCGGTCTGCGGCGGCGGCAACAACGGCGGCGACGGGTGGTGCGCGGCGCGCCTGCTTGCGGAAAAGGGCTTTGAGACGGCGGTTTTCACGCTGACGGACAAGCTCTCCGCCGATTGCGCCGCCCAGCGCGAAAAATATGCGGGCGAGGTTTTTTCCGCCTTTCCCGAACGCAAATTTGACGTCATCATCGACGCGATCTTCGGGACGGGCTTTTCCCGCGCGCCCGAAGGCAGGTTTGCGGACGCGATCGCGCGCATCAACGCGAGCGGCGCGAAGGTTGTCTCCGCCGACATTCCCAGCGGCCTCGGCGGGGACAGCGGGCAATACGTCTCCTGCGTCCGCGCGGACGTGACGGTCACGATCGGCGAATTGAAAAGGGGGCTTCTTCTCAACGACGGCGCGGACGTGTGCGGGAAAGTGGTCGCGCGCGACATCGGCATCGAGCTGTGCGGCGCGCCCGAATCCTGGCTGTGCGAGGCGTCCGACTTTGCAAAGCTCTTTCCGCCCCGCCGCAAGAACACAAACAAGGGCAGCTTCGGCACGGCGGTCATCCTCGCGGGCAGTGTACGCTATTCGGGCGCGCCCTTTCTCTCCGCGGCGGCGGCTCTGCGGTGCGGATGCGGCTATACGCGGCTCGCTCTCCCCGCTTCGATCTTTCCCCATGCGGTCGGAAAGATCCCCGAAGTCATCCTGACCCGCGCGCCCGACGAAGACGGCTTTCTCTCCTTTGACCGCGAGTTTCTGGACGGGCTTCTCGGCGCGAACGCGATCGCGGTGGGGATGGGCTCTGGCGTCACGCGCGGGCTGTACGATTCCGTGGCGTATCTTCTCACCAATTATAAGGGCACGCTCATTCTGGACGCGGACGCGCTCAACGCGCTCGCGGAGTACGGCACGGACATTCTCTGTGAAAAGAGCTGCCGCGTCATCCTCACTCCGCACCCCGGCGAATTTGCAAGGCTGTTCGGCAAGACGATCCCCGAAGTCCTCGCGGACGGGATCTCTCTCGCGCGCTTTTATTCCTGTTCGTTCGGCGTCACCATCCTTTTGAAGGGCCATGCGAGCATCATTACCAACGGCAGGTCCGTCCTTCTGAACGCGGAAGGCACGCCCGCGCTCGCGAAAGGCGGGAGCGGCGACGTCCTTTCGGGCATCATCGCCTCGCTCGCGGCGCGGGGCGTCAACGCGCCCGAAGCGGCGGCATGCGGCGCCTATCTTCTGGGCAGGGCGGGTGTTCTGGCGGCGGAAGAGCTGGGCGAATACAGCGTCTGCGCGACGGATGTCGTCGCCGCGCTTCCGCGCGCCATCCGTTCTCTTTCGGAAAAATGAAGTATATTCTCCTTTCTTTGTGACGATACTAAGTGCGGAAGGCCTCCCCGCACGGTTTGCGCCTCTGCGTACATATACTGATAGGGGGGGGATTCCGAAAGACAAAGAAGCGAGGTCAAAGACAAATGGAGATCAAACGAGGGGAGCTGTATTACGCCGATCTCAGCCCCGTCGTCGGGAGCGAACAGGGCGGCGTGCGCCCCGTGCTCGTCGTGCAGAACGACATCGGAAACAAGTATTCCCCGACGGTCATCGCCGCGGCGGTGACGAGCCGCCTGACCAAGGCGCGGCTGCCTACGCACATCGAGATCGCGGGCCGTTCGTTCGGTCTGCAAAAGGACTCGGTGATCCTGCTCGAGCAGATCCGCACGCTTGACAAACGCAGGCTCAAAGAGCGCATCGGCGCCCTCCCCGAAAATACGATGAAAAAAGTAGACGGAGCGCTGCTCATCAGCATCGGCTGTGCAGGCGTCTGACCGCTTCCCGCCCTTCGCAAGAGGGGCGGTTTTTTTGCACATTTTTTCGGTTTTTTGCTTTCTATTTCCGCGCGCGTATGCTATAATAAAAGCAGTCTAATTCAAAAAACGGGCGCGGGGCGTCGTCCCCGCGCGCATCGGCAGAGGAAAGATCATGGCTTTGACCGCTCTCAACGCACGCCCCGGCATCACAATTCCCATCGGGGAAAACGGGTTTACTATCTATTATTATGCGATCGTCATCGTGTTCGGCATTCTGTGCGCGGCGGGAGTGGTCGCGCTTCTGTTCAAACGCCGCAACATCCCCGCAGACTGGACGCTCGACTTTCTGCTCTGCGTACTGCCGCTCGGCATCGTCGGCGCGCGCACTTTTTCCGTGCTGACCGATCCGAACAGCTCCATCACCGAGTGGTTCACGGGTTTCCGCAGCGGCGGGCTCTCCATCATCGGCGGGATCATAGGCGGCGCGCTGGGCGTCATTCTCTTCTGCGTCATCCACAGGATCAACTTTCTGCGCGTCGCGGACTGCCTTGTCCCCGGCGTCGCGCTTGCGCAGGGCATCGGAAGGTGGGGCAACTTCTTCAACCAGGAAGTGTACGGCCCTCTGATCACGAACCCCTCACTGCAGTGGTTCCCGCTCGCGGTGCAGATCGGCGACGAGTGGCACGCCGCCTTCTTCTTCTACGAGAGCGTGCTGGACATCCTTCTGTTCGTCGTCCTGTTCACGCTGATGTGGAAATTCCTCAAAAAGCCGCACGGTCTCTCTGCGGGCATCTATCTCGCGTGGTACGGCATCGTCCGTTCGATCATGGAGCCGCTGCGCGACAGCGAGTACATCCTCGGGCATGACATCCCGATCTCCCTCGTCTTTGCCGTGCTGATGGCGGCGTGCGGGATCATCCTCATCCTGAGCGTGCTCCTGTACAACCGCAACAAATACGGCAGTGCGACGGGCGCCGTTGTCGGCGAGCCGCTCGCGATCCTTCCCGCATATTACACCGCCGAACAGCGCAAGGAGATGGCGAAAAAAGCCGAAGCGGAATCCTCGAAAGAGCATGCGGGAAAGAAAGACGAAGAGCCGCCCGAAGAGGACGGGGAGGGAAAAGATGTTTAAAAATCTCACGCTTCTGACCGATCTGTATCAGCTCACCATGATGGACGGCTACCTCAAAAACGGAAAGGAAAAGGACATCGCCGTCTTCGATCTGTTTTTCCGCCGCAACAACATCATCACCTATTCGGTGGCGGCGGGGCTGGAGCAGGCGCTCGACTACATCCTCGGCATCCGTTTCGAGGAAGAGGACATCGCCTATCTCCGCTCGCTCGGGCTCTTTGACGAGCGATTCCTCTCGTATTTAAAGGATTTCCGCTTCACGGGCGACGTGTATGCGGTGCCCGAAGGCACCGTCGTCTTTCCCGAGGAGCCCATCCTCACCGTCCGCGCGCCTCTTCTCGAAGCGCAGTTCCTCGAAACGGCGCTTCTGAACATCGTCAACCACCAGACGCTCATCGCCTCCAAGTCCGCAAAGGTCACCTATGCGGCGAAGGGGGACTCGGTGATGGAGTTCGGACTGCGCCGCGCGCAGGGCCCCGACGCGGGCGTATACGGCGCGCGCGCATCTGTCATCGGCGGCTGCGGTTCGACCTCCGACGTGCTCGCGGGGCAGATGTTCGGCATCCCCGTCGCGGGAACGCACGCGCACAGCTGGGTGATGAACTTCCCGAGCGAATACGAGGCGTTCTCCGCCTACGCGAAGATGTATCCCGACGCCTGCCTCCTCCTGGTCGACACCTACGACACCCTGCGCAGCGGCGTGCCCAACGCCATCCGCGTCTTCCGCGAACTGCGCGCGGCGGGGCATGAGCCCAAGGGCATCCGCCTGGACAGCGGCGACCTCGCGTATCTTTCCAAGCAGGCGCGCAAGATGCTGGACGAGGCGGGATTCCCCGACGCGATCATCTGCGCGTCGGGCGATCTGGACGAATACCTCATCAACTCCCTCAAAAACCAGGGCGCGCGCATCGATCTGTGGGGCGTCGGCACAAGGCTGATCACGAGCGCGGACATGCCCGCCCTCGGCGGCGTTTACAAGCTCTCTTCTCTTCTGCCGCAGGGCGGAAAGGAGATCCCGAAGATCAAGCTCTCCGACAACTCGGACAAGATCACGAACCCCGGTTTCAAGTGCGTGTACCGAATCTACGACAACAAGACGGGCAAGGCGGAGGCGGACCTGATCGCCCTGCGCGACGAGACGTTCGACGTCTCCCGTCCGCTCACGATCTTCCACCCGAAGGACACATGGAAGAAGATCACGTTCACCGATTACACGATGCGTCCGCTGACCGAGCTCGTCTTAAAAGACGGCGCGCGCGTTCGCCCCGACCCGACGCTGAAAGAGATCTGCGCCTATGCCGAGCGCGAGAAGGAGAGCTTCTGGGACGAATACAAGCGTCCGGACAACCCGCACGTCTACAAGGTCGACCTTTCGCAGAAACTGTACGACGTGAAGAATAAAATGATAGCGGAGATCCGTTCGGAAAATGTTTAAGAAATTCACAAAAAAAGAAGTGGAGCAGCTGATCGAAGGCGTGCGCGACGCGTATGTATCCAAGATCAAACGGCTCAATTACAGGGTGGACGGGCTGGTCGCGGAAAACCGCAGTCTGCGCGCCACCATCGCCGAACTGCGCGCGCGCGAGCAGAAAGTCGGAAAGGCGATCGTCGACGCCGAGAGCAAGGGGGACGAGATCAAGGAATTCTACCGCATGAGCGCGCAGATGGAATTGCAGACCTTCCGCCTGTTCGCGGAAAAGTGGCGCGCGCTCGCGGAGCAGATGGCGGGCAGGCTCCCGGGCGGCGAATCGGAGGAATATGTGCAGTTTGCGCACAACCTCGCCGCCATTCTCGGAAAACAGCCCGATTTTTTTACTTCGGAAGAGAAAAAGCAGGAAGACGACCCCAAAGCGGCGATCGAGCGCTACGTGCAGGAAGAGGAGGAATACACCTTCAATCTCGACGACGTGCTCAATCCGAAGGGCAAGCTCGATTTGGGCGAGCTCTGCCGCAACCTTGGTCTGATGGACGACGAAAAAGAGGAGGAAGAAGACTGACATGGCATATGCGATCCTGTTTCTGGTTCTTTTGCTTGCCGACCAGCTCACGAAGGCGGCGGCCTATGCGGCATACGGCGAGTCCGTCGACCTGATCAAGGGTTGGTTGGGCATCGAGGCGGTGCCGCAAAACACGGGCATTTCGTTCGGTTGGTTCTCGGACGAGCCGTGGGCAATGCCCGTCTTTATCGGACTTACCTGCGTCGCTCTTGTTGTGCTCTTTGCGGTTTGCCTGCGTCTGAAGGGCAAGCGCAGGTTCCTGCGCGTATCGCTCGTGCTGATCATGGTCGGCGCGGCGGGCAACCTGATCGACCGCTGTGTCGAAAAGGGCGTGCGCGACTTCATCTATATGAACTTCGGTTTTGTGGATTTCCACAACAACGTCGCCGACATCGCGATCGCGATCGGGGCGGTGCTTCTCGTGATCGCCCTTTTGTTTGTGGACCGCGCTGCGGTCTTCCGTTCCTCGCAGGAGGAAGAGACGCCCGAAGAGGAAGGGGAGAATGGCTGACGCGGAGGACTTTTCCGCCGTCGCGCAGGCGGCGTGCGGCAGGCTGGACGTCTTTCTCTCCGAGAATATGGGCATCACCCGCTCGGCGGCAAAAAAGCTGATCGAGGAGGGCGCGGTCACCCTAAACGGCTCGCCCGCAAAGGCGTCCGCATCCGTCTCGGCGGGGGATGAGGTCCGCGCCGCGCACAGGGAGCCGTTAAAACTCGACCTTACGCCGCAGGACATCCCGATCGACATCGTCTACGAAGACGAGGACGTCGCGGTCATCAACAAGCCGCAGGGCCTCACGGTGCACGCGGGCAGCGGCAATCTGACGGGCACGCTCGTCAACGCCCTGCTCTTTCGGTTGCATTCGCTCAGCTCCATCAACGGCGTCATCCGTCCCGGCATCGTGCACCGCATCGACAAGGACACGTCGGGGCTTCTCGTCGTCGCAAAGAACGACGCGGCGCACCTGTCGCTTTCCGCACAGATCGCGGACAAGACGTGTGCGCGCGAATACGTCGCGCTCTGCGAGGGGCTGTTCAAGGAGGACAGCGGCAGGGTGGAGACGTACATCGGCAGGCACCCGACCGACCGCATCCGCATGGCGGTCGTCCCGAAGGAAAAAGGGCGTTATGCCGCCACCAATTTTGAAGTCGTCAAAAGATTCGAGGCGAGCGGATACACGCTCGTGCGCTTCCGTCTGGAAACGGGCAGGACGCACCAGATCCGCGTGCACTGCAAACACATCGGGCATCCGATCGTGGGAGATCCCGTCTACGGGATAAAAAAACAGCGTTTTTCACTGAACGGTCAGCTCCTGCATGCGTGCAGGCTGACATTCGATCATCCGCGCACGGGCGAGCGCATGACGTTCGAGGCGCCCCTTCCCGAGCATTTCGAGAAGGTGCTCGCGCTTCTTAGCCGCGCGGAACAGGGGAGGAGAGAATGAAGATCAAGGGACAACTTATGGACGAAGCGGGCATCCGCAACACCTTCCGCAGGCTCGCGCATCAGATCATCGAGCGCAACGACGGGGTGGAGGATCTCGTGCTCATCGGGATCCGCACGCGCGGCGTCACGGTCGCAAAGCGCATCAAGGAATGCCTCGATTCCATCGAAGGCGCGGACGTGCCGATGGGCGTTTTCGACATTGCGCTCTATCGCGACGATCTTGAAAAACTCAGCGAAGAGGTGGAGTTTTTCGGCAGCGAGATCGGGTTCGGCCTGGACGGGAAGACGGTGCTTTTGTGCGACGACGTCATCTTTACGGGCAGGACGGTTCGTGCCGCGATCGCCGAAGTCATGGCGATGGGGCGGCCGCGCAAGATCCAATTCCTCGCGCTCGTCGACCGCGGGCACCGCGAACTGCCTTTCAAGGCGGATTTTACGGGCAAGAACGTCCCCACGTCCAAAAGAGAGGGGATCGCCGTCCGTTTTTCGGAGGACGACGGCGAAGATGCCGTCTACATTTTCGACAAATAAAATTAAATAAAAACCCGCCCGAACGCTTGTAAAATCAGCGCGCAAGTGGTAAAATAAGTATGAACGAAAAAAAAGGAGATTGTTTCAATCATGGCTAAAAGACAGAGGACCGAGGGACAGGCAAAGCGCGATTTTGTCAAGCTCTGTGCGTTCTTCGGCTTGATTCTCGCCGCCTTCCTGTTCGTCTTCGGCGGACTGTTCGGCGGCTCGCCCATCGGCTCCGTTCTCGAGATCGTCGGTAAGATCGCCCTTCTGATCGCGATCGCTTTCCCCGCATACGAGTACAGCCGCGGGCTCGGTAAGGTATGGCGCGTCATTTTCTGGATCGCGCTGGTCATCTATGTTCTGGGTTGCGTGCTCGGACTTCTCTCGGGCATCGGCGTCATCAACATCGGCGCAGGCAAATGACAACGGACGGGCGGCTCGCTTTTTTCAAAGCGAGCCGCTTTTTCTTTACAAATTTTTACAAATCGGGTATAATGTCTGCATACAGTCTTTGAACAGAAAACGGGAGACGTTATGGCAAATCCTCTGGTAGCGATCGTGGGGCGTCCCAACGTGGGCAAGAGTACCCTCTTCAACAAAATAGCGGGGCGTAAGATCTCCATCACCGAAAACCGTCCGGGCGTCACGCGCGACCGCCTTTATGCGGATGCGGTCTGGCGCGGAAAAAAATTCACCGTCGTGGACACGGGCGGCATCGAGCTCAAGAGCGAGGACACGATGTGGCGGGAGATCCTCCGCCAGGCGGACGCCGCCATCGACATGGCGCAGGTCATCATCCTGCTGGTGGACGGCAAGGAGGACCTGACCTCCTCCGACTACGACGTCGCGGAAAAACTCCGCCGAAGCAAAAAACCCATCGTGCTCGCCGTCAACAAGGTGGACAACTTCTCGCACGACAAGATCTTCGAATACTATTCTCTTGGGCTCGGCGAGCCTTTTGCCGTCTCCGCGGAACATTCGCAGGGCATCGGCGACGTGCTCGACGAGGTCGTCTCCCACTTTGAAGGAGGGGACGAAGAGGAGTCCGACCGTCTCAAAGTGGCGGTGGTCGGCAAGCCGAACGCGGGCAAGAGCAGCCTCGTCAACCGCCTGCTCGGGTTCGAGCGCACCATCGTGACCGACCTTGCGGGCACGACGCGCGACGCGATCGATACGCCCTTCGAGCTGGACGGCCAAAAATACACCCTCATCGACACGGCGGGCATCCGCAAGAAAAAGAACGTGTCGGACGACGTGGAGTATTACAGCGTCCTGCGCGCCTTTGACGCGGTCCGCCGCGCCGACGTGTGCCTGCTCGTCGTGGACAGCGCGGAGGGGCTCACCGAACAGGACGTCAAGATCATCGGCTACGTCCACGAGCAGGGAAAGCCTTCCGTCGTCGTGATGAACAAGTGGGATCTCATCGAAAAGGACACCCACACCGTCAATAAATTCGAGGAAAAGCTCGCCGCAGACCTCAAATTCATGGACTACTACAAGTCCGTGTACATCTCGGCAAAGACGGGCAAGCGCGCGGAAAAGGTGCTTGCCGTCGCGCGGCAGGCGTATGAAAACGCCAACCGCCGCGTCTCGACGGGGCTTTTGAACGACCTCATTCTCGACGCGGTGCGCACCAACGAGCCCGCATCCTTCAACGGCAGGCGGCTCAAGATCTACTATTGCTCGCAGCCGTCCGTCTGCCCGCCCACTTTTGTTCTCTTTGTCAACGACGAACAGCTCATGCACTTTTCTTATAAACGGTATCTCGAAAACGTTTTGCGCCGCGCCTTCGATTTCAGCGGCACGCCCATCCGCCTCGTCACGCGCAACCGCGGCGAGAACGAGAGCGGCATGATGGGCTGACGGGAGGGGAGCTATGACCGAATTGGAATTTTCTCAGATCTGGTATTGGTTCATCGTGATGGCGGTCGTGTCCTATTTTGTCGGGTGCTTCAACTTTGCCCTTCTGATTTCGAAGATCAAGCACAAAGATGTGCGGAAGATGGGCAGCGGAAACCCCGGCACCATGAACATGAGCCGTCAGTTCGGGTTGAAGATCGGCGCGATCACCCTTTTTTGCGACATGATCAAGGGCGGTCTGCCCCTTCTCATCGCCTATTTTATCTTCCGCGGCAAGGTCTTTGCGGGCACGGACGTGCTCGTCTCCGACCTCGCGCGGTATGTGTGCGGAGTCTCGGTCATCGTGGGGCACATCTATCCCGTCACGATGAAATTCAAGGGCGGCAAGGGCATTGCCTCCACGCTCGGCATGTACGCGTTCGCGCTCTGCTGTGAATATTGGTGGATGATCTTTGTCGTGCTTGCCGTGCTTCTGTTCACTCTCTTTTATATCTGGGCGAGCGAATGGGGCTCCATGGGTTCTCTGCTCGGCGTTTCGCTGTTCACCGCAATCCAGGGCGTTCTGTTCTTCCTGCGCTATGCGGGGGAGATGAACAACGGTTTTGTCGTTGCGATCTTCCTGTTGCTTCTCTTCGACTGCTTCCTGACCTGGTTCGCGCACAGGCGCAACATCGTCGCGCTTCTTGCGGGAGAAGAGCATCACACCTCCGTGAAAAAGCTCTCGCACGGCAAAAAGGAGTCCGCCTGACAATTTTTTCGGCTGAGGTATTTTCCGCAGTCCTCCCTCATATACTGAACTGTAACCGTCGGTACGGGGGGCTGCGGCACAGCTTCCGCATACCGGAACACTTGGTATTGGGGAGGCTGTTTTTTTATGCAAGAGAAACTTTTGTCCTGTCTCGCCGCCCGCTCGGGCGGAACTTTTTCGCTCGCCGTGGCGGGCCCCGCAAAGGAAAGCCGCCGTGCGCTCATCGCCATGCTTTCGCCCGTCCCGCCTTCGGACGATCCTCTCTGCGCGGAGTGGGAGGAGGACGGCGCAAGCATCCGCGTCTTTGAGAGCGACGTGCCTGCGGGCGATGCCTGCATCCTCGTGACCTCTTCGGAAGAGCGCGGGGAATGCATCGCGGCGGAGGAAGCGCTCGTGCGCGTCGCGTCCGTGCCGCTTCTCGTCGTCGTGGATGCGGCCAATCCGTCCGATCCCGCCTGCGAGGCGCTTCGCGCGGCGCTGGAGGAAAAATACGCCCGTCCCGCGCTCGCCTTGCGCTGCTCGGGCGAAGCGGACGAGGGCGCAAAAGAAAAGATCTGCCGCGAACTTCTCTTCGCCTGTCCCGTGCAGGGCATCGACATCGACCTGCCCGCATGGATGCGCGTCCTGCCCGCGGAGAGCCGCATGATCTCGGAGATCCTCGACAAGGTGCGCGAAGTGACGCCGTCCGTGCGCATCCTGCGCGATTGCGAGCGGCTCGAACAGGCGTTTTCGGAGGGCGACGTGCGCTGTTCCTCCTTTGAAGCGGATGCGGCGACGGGGCTTGTCCGCATCACGCTGGAGGCGGAGGACGGGATGTTCTACCGCGTGCTCGGCGAGGAGTGCGGCGTGGCTGTGCCCGACGATCTGCATCTGATGGCATACGTCCGCTCCCTGCGCGAGGCGAAGGAATTTTACGACAAGTTCGGCGCGGCGGCACACGCCGCCAAAGAGCGCGGCTACGGCGTCGTTCTCCCTTCGGACGAAGAGCTCTCTCTTCTTCCGCCCGAGCTCGTTCGCCGCGGCGGAAAATGCGGCGTGCTCCTGAAAGCGGATGCGACCGCTTATCACATCCTGAAAGTGGACGTGCACACCGAAGTCAGCCCGATCACGGGTGACGCGGCGCGCGGGGAGGAGATCGCAAAGGGGGTCATGGAGAGCTACGAGCGCGACCGCGAAGGGATGTGGAACACCGACGTGTTCGGAAAGACGTTCAAGGAGATGGTGCGCGACGGGCTGGACGAAAAGATGAATTCCATGCCCGAGGAGGCGCGCGGAAAACTGCGCCGCGCCGTGACGCGCATCGTCAACGAGGGAAAGGGCGGTGTCATCTGCATCCTTCTGTAAAAGAGCAAGCATATTGCCGTTCAAAAGGGCGCCTTCGGGCGCCTTTTTTTGATTGCGGCGGGGGCAAATGCTTGCAATCGCCGCCCGTTGCGATTATAATGAATAGAGAAAGAAATCCAAGAGAGAGAAGAAATTGAAACGCTATTTCCGCTATTTAAAGGAATACCGCCTGCAGTGTATCCTCGGTTCGCTTTCCAAGTGGATCGAGGCGGTGCTCGAGCTCCTCGTCCCGCTCGTCATGGCGGACATCATCGACGTGGGCATCGCGAGCGGCGACATCGGGTACGTCCTGCGGCAGGGCGGGTTGATGCTCCTGATGGGTGCGGTCGGCTTCGGCTGTGCGATCTATTGCCAGCGGAGCGCCTCGATCGCGTCGCAGGGCTTCGGCACCAACGTGCGCAACGCCCTCTTCCGCCACATCAACACGCTGTCTTACCGCGAGTTGGACCGCCTCGGCTCCGCGTCGCTCGTCACGCGCACCGTCAACGACGTCAATCAGATGCAGAGCGCCGTGGCGATGATCATTCGCCTTGTCGTGCGTTCGCCCTTCATTGCGGTCGGCTCGGTCATCATCTGCCTCGTCATCGACTGGCAGATCGGGCTCATCGTCCTCGCGGCATCTGTGCTGGTGGGGCTTGTGCTCTGGCTGATCATGCACAAGACCGTCCCGTACTATGCGGGCAATCAGAAAAAGCTGGACCGCCTCGCGCAGATCACCAACGATAACCTCGAGGGGGCACGCGTCGTCCGCGCGTTCCGCGGCAGGGACAAGGAGCGCGCGCGCTTTGACGGTGCGGCGAAGGATATGCTCGACAATTCCCTCGTCATCGGCAGGATCAGCGCCTGGCTCAACCCGCTCACATATGCGGTCGTCAACTTCGGTGTCGCGATCATTCTGTTCTTCGGCGCGTTCAAGATCGACGCGGGGCTCGGCCTTTCGGGCGGCGACATCATCGCGATCATCAACTACATGAGGCGCATGCCTCGATGAACCGCGTCAGCGAGGTGTTCGACACGCAGTCCTCCGTCGACGAGGGCGGCGCGGCGCAGTGCGATCTCTCCGCGCCCGCGGTGGAGATGTGCGGCGTCAATTTCTCCTATGCGGGTACAAAACAGTATTCCCTTTCGGACATCGACCTGACCATCCCCCGCGGGGCGACGGTCGGCATCATCGGCGGTACGGGCAGCGGAAAATCCACGCTCGTCAACCTTCTTCCGCGCCTGTACGACGCGAGCGAGGGGAGTGTACGCATCTTCGGGCACGACGTGCGCGAGTATCCCGTGCGCGAGCTTCGGTTTCTGTTCGGCGTCGTGCCGCAGAGCGCGGGGCTGTTCTCGGGAACGGTGCGTTCAAACCTGCTTTGGGGAAACGACAAGGCGACGGACGCCGACTGCGAGGAGGCGCTCCGCATCGCCTGCGCGGACGATTTCGTCCGCGAAAAAGGCGGACTCGATCAGCCCGTAGGAGAGGGCGGCAGGAATTTTTCGGGCGGACAGCGCCAGCGCCTGACCATCGCCCGCGCGGTGATCGCAAAGCCCGAGATCCTCATCCTCGACGACAGCTGCTCGGCGCTCGACTTTGCGACGGACGCAAAGGTGCGCGCGAACATCGCGTCGCTCAGAGACGTGACGACCATCCTCATCTCCCAGCGCGCATCTTCCATAAAGAATGCGGACATCATCTTCGCGATGGAGGACGGAAAGATCGTGGGACGCGGCACGCACGACGAGCTGTATGCTTCGTGCGAACTGTATAAAGAGATATGCGATTCGCAGGAGAGAACGGCATGAACGGGCAGGGATTGAAAAAAAGTCTCACAAAGCGCCTTCTTCACTACATCCGTCCTTATAAAGGGTATGTGGTCGGCGCGTTTGTGTTCAGTATTTTTTACGTCGGTTTCGTGCTCGTGGGACCCGTCCTGTACGGTCTTGCCATCGACAAGATGATCGGCGCGGGGCAGGTCGACTTTGCCTCCGTCTATCTTCTCGTCGGCGGCTTTGCGCTGTGCGTCCTGTTCGCCGCGCTTGCGCAGAAACTCCTCAACAACTGTGTCAACAGCCTGTGTTGCAAGC
>ERZ1643249.2059-NODE-2059-length-19322-cov-4.780609_pt1 | contig 19322 bp, 13 predicted proteins | sample MGYA00579263_ERZ1643249 | MGnify/ENA primary metagenome ERZ1643249 (study PRJEB29033, sample SAMEA4952264) | chicken gut metagenome | biome: Broiler Chicken; feature: Gastrointestinal Tract; material: Caecum | place: Ireland | collected 2018 | study: Broiler... | reverse complement strand
CAGGGGAGGCTTTCGGAGAAGCCGCGCTGGAGACAGGCAGTGCCATGCGCGACTTAAAGGCCGTCAGTTCCTTTATACCGGAGGAGGATCTGGCAAACAACATGGGGTATATTCTTCCGGAAAAGCCGACGGAGACCGTGTACTTCCCTCTGAGAAACGGAATCAGATATGTAGACGATTCATGGACAGAGAGGGAGGCGGACATCCCAGAGACGGAGACGTTCCTGTCAGCCTTCGAAAAAAGAGAGTACACGGATTATCCGTCTGACATGAAGCGGCTGGAAGAGCTTTGTGAGGGCTGGGATAAAACATCCTTACAGGCGGTGGCAGAGCAGATCAATGAGACGCTCGCTTCAATGGCGGTCTATGACACGAATCCCGGGCCGACGCCAGGGGATCAGAATTTTCCGGAGTATTTTCTTTTTGAAAACAAAAGGGGGTTCTGCGTCCACTTCGCCACTACGGCAACACTCCTTTACCGGATGTGCGGATATCCGGCGAGATACGCCGAAGGATATGCCATCCCGCCCTCTGCGTTCAGGCGCACAGAAAACGGATATTATGATGCGGAGATCGACGGGAGTATGGGACATGCATGGAGCCAGGTCTTTGATGAAGAAAAGGGGGAGTGGCTGGATATGGAACACACTCCCTCTGCCTCCGGTGTTGTTCCAAAGAGCAATGGCGGGCTGTCAGGCGGCACGAGGGGAGGGGAGGACAGGAGTGCCGGCGCCGCAAAAAAGACGGCCGCGGCCGGTGTATTCCTCTGCGGCAGCGTTTTGCTGCTTGCGGGGGTTACAGTGCTCCAGGCCTCCATGAGGAGGAAAAGACTGTTGAAAAAGCTGGGATACCGCGCAGACGGATCGGGCGCTCTTGTCATGTATGACATCATCCTTCGGACTGCTCATCTCGACAAAGGTATTCTTACGGGAAAGAAGAACAAGGACAGATTGTCAGAAGGTATATTGGAAAAGTTAAAGTACAGCTATCCGGGGATAAAAACAGAAGAGTGGGACAGTCTTTATATGCTGGTAATGCGTGGGATGTTCGGCCGCCCGTCGGACACAGAGGAGGATAGAAGGCGATGGGAGAGAGCCTGCCGGTTCTTTTGGACATTTACAGAGACGGCAAAAGAAAGCATGGGCAGAGGAAAAAGGTTTCTGTACCGCTATGTGTATTGTCTGGAACCTCTCATTGACAAGAAAAGAAAAATGTAAAACGAGTAAATGTATGCGTGTATACAATGCTGCATAAAATCTTTTAATCCACCGTTGCAAGATACTGTCGAACGATGATATAATAACTACGTATAACGCAATTCAGGCCGCAGATGCGGTCTGTTCTGTGCTGCCCGCCGGGCGGGAGAACAATTATGAGTAGGTGACAGTTTTGAAAAATAAGATCAAACGTTTTGCCAAAGGAGATTTTCACATTCCTCAGCCGGAGATCATTTTTCCGGAGACGCGGATCATCATGCGCGTGGGAGAGGGAGAAAAATATAGAGGAAGCTTTTCGCTTAAAAATCAGGGGGAGGGGACCATACGCGGTCTTGTCTATCCCTCTTCTTATCGTATCCATTGTGACGAGCAGGGCTTTGACGGCAATCCGGTGAATATCTATTATACATATGACGGAAGCGGCCTGCTTCCGGGACATGTAGAACACGGAAAGTTTACGATCGTCTGCAACGGCGGTGAGTATGACGTGGCGTTCACAGCAGTTATCGAGAAACCGTATGTAATGACGAGCTACGGGAAGATCCAGAGTCTTGACGACTTCAAAAAGCTTTCCTTCCGCGACGCTGCCGAGGCGGTGAAATTGTTTCGGTCCAGAGATTTCTATGAGATTTTAAAATATGAGGACAGAAGAATACAGGCGCTCTATGACAATATGCGCCGGTGGGAGTTAGACCAGCAGGCGCTTGAGGAGTTCCTCGTGGGCTGCAAGCAGAAAGAAAAGATTTTCCTGACATTAGAGGAGGAGAGCCGGGCGTTCATCTCTCTTGAGGAAGCCCGCAAGGAGACCTTTACGATCAAGAAAAACACATGGGGATATCTGGAGATGGATGTGCGCACGGAAGGGGATTTTCTTACCGTGGAACATACCAGGGTAACTACGGAAGAATTTATTGGCAATTCCTATCGGCTGGAATATTTCCTTAATGTGAATAAGCTTCACGCGGGAAGCAACTTCGGCCGTGTCATCGTGGAGTCGCCTTATGAGACGCTAAGCTATGAGGTTGTGGTCGAGAAGGATATCAAAAGAGACGAGGACAGGCGCGCCAATGACAGAGAGTTCGCAGGGATACTACGCAACTATCTGAAATATGAAGGCGGCAGGATGGAGCTTGCTGACTGGGTGGAAGAGGCGGTACGCAGAATTAATCATCTAAGAGACATGGATCCGTCCAATGAGTTTTATCTTTTGTTCCATGCGCATATCTGTCTGATCGGAAAGCGTATGGAGGAGGCAAAGTGGCTTCTTGAATCGTACAATTATAATCGGTTTGCAATAGGTAAGGATGTGGAGCTCAGTTCTTATTATCTCTATCTGACAACGATGTTGTCCAGCGATACCATCGGTCAGCGAAAGGTTGCAGAAGAATTGTCAAAGATGTTCATGAAGCATCCGGACAGCTGGAAAGTACTCTGTATGCTTGTGGAGGTAGATTCTGAGTATAAGATATACAGTGAGAGGCTGCGTGTACTGGAAAAGCAGTTCTATGAGGAAAAGTCCCATAGTATCTGGTTTTATTTTCAGGCTTTCAGGTGTTTCCGGGACAAGAGTTCTTCCCTGAAGAAACTGGGCGTGTTTGAAGTCCGTGTCCTGCTTTTTGCGGTAAAGCATAAGCTTATGACAAGGGAACTTGCCCTTTACACGGCGAACCTGGCAAGCCAGATCAAAACATATGACAGACATCTTTATGACGTCCTTGCCCTTTCTTATAAAATGTATAATGAGTCCATGATACTTACATCAATCTGTACACTCCTGATCAAAGGAAACTGTGTGGAAAACAGCTATTTCAGATGGTATGAAAAAGCGGTGGAGTCAGAACTTAAGATCGCCCAGCTCTACGAATATTATATGGCTGCGCTCAGGCCCGAACAGTTCCATAAGGCACTGCCAAGGTCAGTATACCTGTATTTTATGCACGGGAATTCGCTTGACTACCGTAAATGCGCATTCCTGTATTCGAATCTGATCACCTATGAAGATGAGTCCAGCGAGATCTATGCACATTACAGAGACGAGATGGAGGCGTTTGCGTGGAACCAGCTGGACAGGAGAAATGTGGACGAGCAGCTCCGTATTGTGTATAAACGTTTCGTGACAGAGAGCGCAATGAATCCGGACCGAGTAAAAGCGCTGTATGATGTGTGCCATGCGTACTGGATTACGACAAAGGTTCCGAATATGAAGTTTATCCATGTGATCGCAGAGGACGGGACGATCACTCAGAAGGCTGCCTGCATGGAAGGCGGAGCGCGCGTATTTCTGTACGCCAAGACAGACCGGCTTGTGTGGGAGGCGCGTGACGGACGCCATTATACAGATTCCATCCCCTATGAGAGTAAACGGCTTTTCTACGAGCTGCGCTACATGGATATGTGCAGAAAATATATCAACGGCCTGCGCCGCAGCCGCGAAGAGGAAGCGGCGGAAGAGCTGACTCTGGAGAAGGTGCGAAAAAGAGGGCTGGAGAATTACACGGAAGAAGAGATGCTTGGGCTGTGCAGCAAGACGATCCGGGAGAACAATTATGAGAATGATGATTTCCTGACATATGTTTGTTTTGAACTGTTCAAAAATCAGCAGTATGACAAGGTTATTCTGACATACCTTGCGAACTATTACTGTGGGGCGACCCCGGATATGAAATATCTCTGGAGAGAGGCAAGAGATTACGAGGTACACACCCATAAACTGGCGGAGAGAATCCTCACCCAGATGCTTTTCTCGGAAGAATTGTTCCAGGAGGCGCAGATCTTCGAGCAGTATTATGCGGAAGGCGCGTATTTCCGTCTCCAACAGGCATACCTTGCCTATGTGTCAAGAGAGTATGTGGTGGAGGAAAGAAGGATCGCGCGCAGCGTCATCGACATCATCTGCCGGGAGTATGAAAAAGATGAGGAGACTATTGACATCTGTAAGATCGCGGTGCTGAAATATTATTCAGACAGAGAGTACAACGCTCAGACCCGCAGGACGCTGAAAAAATTTCTTCAGGAGCTGTGCGGCAGACAGATCTATTTTCCGTTCTTCCTCTCGTATGAGAAAGAGTGGCTTGTTGAGCTTCAGCTATGGGATAAGACGCTGATCGAGTACAAAGGGCAGAAGGGCAGCAGGGTCATGCTCTATTACCAGCTTCAAAAGGGCGGACAGGAACTGGCAGACTATTCGACGGAGGTGCTGACGCCGATGTACGAGAATATTTATGTGAAGAAATTCGTGCTTTTTACGAATGAAAAACTGAAGTATTATTTTAAAGAAACGATCGACGGCAACTCTTACCGCAGTGATAAAGAGACATGTGTGAGAGAACCGAAATCAGACGAACAGGGCAGATATGGACGGCTTAACGACATCTTAAAAGAGAGCAGCGGGAAAAAACGCAGAAAGAAGATGCAGGAGTATGCGCTGGAGGATACAGTGGCAGCCCATATGTTCACGCAGGAATAAGGAGGGTGTCTTTCCATGGGACAAGGCAGTATCATAGGTTATGAAATAAATGAAAAGACATGTCAGATCAGCTTTTATGATGAACAGCAGATGGAGCCTGACACGCTGGAAGTGGATGCGGACAATTACCAGATACCGCTGATCATAGGGAGGCTGAGAGATACATGGGCATACGGAAAAGAGGCCAGACGGCTTGTGACGATCAAGGAAGGGTTTACGGTTACAAGGCTTTTGAGCAAAAGTCTTGCCGGGGACAAGATCGAGTTCGGTGAAGAGACATACGATGCGGTATGGTTGTTGTCCCAGTTTATCCAGATGTCCCTGCAGTCATTTCCCGAGATCGAGGGAATCGTGTTCACTGTTCCTACATTGACGGAGGAACTGGCGCAGATGTTGCGTGGAATCGCGGTGCGCATGAATATCGACAAGAGGCATATTTTCATACAGGATTACAAGGAGAGCTTCTGCAATTATCTGTTCTATCAGCCCAAGGAGCTGTGGCAGTACGACGCGGCATTATTCTGCTGCGACAGAAATGAGATCAGGGCTTATATGCTGCGGAGGCTGCGCCCGGGACTCGGCGGCGGGAAGACCACATTCGTGACCGTTGATGAAGTTGCCAGCGCCCACATGAGGGAGCTGGCTATGGTTTACCCGGTGCTCAACGAGGACAAGGCGAAAGAGGCGGACGCAATGTTCTGCAAGTTCATTGAGAGTGTGTTCGACAAGCGAATTGTATCTTCAGTGTTCCTTACCGGAGAAGGATTTGAAAACGAATGGTATCCAAAGGCGCTGCGGGTGCTGTGCAACGGCCGGCGCGCGTTTATCGGAAACAACTTGTATAGCAAAGGCGCCTGCTATACGGCTTACAGGAAGCTGTATATGCACATTGAGAATCCGGTCTACCTGTCCGAGGATAAGCTGACAGACCAGATCACAGTAAACATGCGTGTAGAGGGGCAGGAGATGTGGTATCCGATCGTTTCGTGGGGAGCACACTGGTATGAGTCCAACAACCAGTGGGAAGTCCTCATGGAAGATGTAAAAGACGTTGAATTTCACATTGAATCACTTATCCAGGGAAATGTAAGGACAGAGAAGATCTCTCTGGAGAAGTTTCCTAAACGCGCGGAGTATTCCATGCGGCTTCAGATCGAGACGCTGTTCCTTGACGAAAAGACATGTAAGATCACAGTGAGGGACGCGGGATTTGGAGACTTTTTCCCGCCTACGGATTTCCATGAGGAGAAGATCATACATTTAGCAGGCAATGATGGGAAATTTAATTCTTTGTCATGACAGACATGCGGCACATCCTTATGAGATCACAAGAATACACAGCAGGATCTTTACGATCGAAGAGCTGTGTTATTATCTGTGCAACAATCTCTATCTGATCGATTATACGATCATGAATGAACAGCTCTGCGACTGGCTTGCCGAGGAACTGGGAATGGAAATTCTGGCGGCAGAGTTAAGAGACGTGCTGCGTCTGAGGGGATCTGTGGAAAAGTTTGTGCTGACCATCCTGAAATCCTCCAGGATATACCGGGAGCCGGAGATGATCCGTATTCAGAATGTGCTGGAGCATCTGAAAAACCAGAAGGATATCGAACGCCAGAAATTTAAAGGCGACAACCTGTTGGAAAGCGGGGAGCTGGAGGAGGCTATCCTTGTGTATCAGGCAATCTTAAACGGCGAGAAAGACGAGACAGTGGACGACAAGTTCTACGGCAGAATCTACGCCGGGCTGGGCGCTGCCTACGGACGGCTTTTCCTCTATCAGGAGTCTGCGCGTATGTATGACAGAGCTTACCAGATGTGCGAAGATAAGGCGCTGATCAAGCCGTATCTCTACGCCTCCTATAAATATATGTCGTTGGAGGAATACCACATCCTCATCACGAAGAATGAAGAGTACATGGTGGTCAATGCGCAGATGCGCAGGGAGATTGACGAGATAAGAAAAAACATGCCGGAAGAGGTAGACCCTGGAGCGCTTGAGAACTGGAAAAGGCAGCATCGCAGGAGCCACACATAAGGACAATTCCTGTTTGACAGGGTATGATCCGTGTGATAGAATACAGTGGTAACTTTATCGTGGTGCAGTGGCTCATCGGTAGAGAAAAAAAGCGAAGCCGGATATCCGGCGATGGAGGGTATTATGAAGAAAAAAGTATTAAGCGTCCTGCTCTGTGCGGGACTTGCGGTTTCCATGCTGGCGGGCTGCGGCTCTGATAAGAACGCGGGATCAGGCAGTGATGCCGCTGACACTGCTGATGCGGGCGATATGGATTATGTGAAAGAGAAGGGTACTCTTGTCGTAGGGATTACGAATTTCGAACCCATGGATTACAAGGATGAGAACGGAGAGTGGGTCGGATTTGACGCGGAACTTTCTACTGCATTTGCGGAGGCACTTGGCGTTGATGTGGAGTTTGTGGAGATAGACTGGGACAACAAGATCCTGGAGCTGGAGGGCAGGACCATTGACTGCGTATGGAACGGCATGACGCTCACTCCTGAGGTGACAAGCGCAATGGAATGCTCAGACGCTTATCTGGAAAACGCACAGGTTGTTGTTGTTCCTTCTGATAAGGCAGACCAGTATCAGGACGAGGACAGCCTTGCTGACTTAAGCTTTGCCGCTGAAGCTGGAAGCGCAGGAGAGGAAGAACTCGAGGCAAGAGGGCTTAATGTCACACCGGTTACCGCTCAGGCAGATGCCCTGATGGAAGTGGCGGCAGGGACATCTGACGCGGCAGTGATCGATCTGCTTATGGCAGCGGCCATGATCGGGGAAGGGACAAGCTATTCTGATCTTACATATACAGTTCACTTAAACAGCGAGGAGTACGGAGTAGGATTCCGCAAAGGCTCTGACCTTGCGGCCGAACTGAATGAATTCTTAGCAAAATGCTACGAGGACGGAACGATTCGGGAGCTTGCCGGGGAGTACGGAGTACAGGCAGCTCTGATCGCGGAATAATGCCGGAAAAAGAAAATAAATTTACAGACGGAGTATAACATGAACTTTTCAGAACAGTTTCCAATTGTTTTTCAGGCGCTGAACGTGGGATTTTTACAGACCTTGAAGTTGTTTTTTGTGACACTTCTTGGCGCTATCCCGCTGGGGCTTATTATTTCCTTCGGATCGATGGCCCGCTTTGCGCCGCTTCGTTATCTGACAAAGATTATTGTGTGGATCATCAGGGGCACCCCTCTGATGATCCAGCTTTTGATCATTTACTTTCTGCCCGGACTGCTGGGAAACAATATCTGGGGCGGTGGGGAGACAGGAAGGTTTCTTGCGGCTTCCGTGGCGTTTATATTTAATTATTCCTGTTACTTTTCGGAGATATACAGAGGCGGCATCCAGGGAGTGCCGAAAGGACAGGAGGAGGCAGGTCTTGTGCTTGGCATGACCAGAAGCCAGATTTTCTTTAAAATCACGCTTCTGCAGATGATCAAGCGGATTGTTCCGCCCATGTCCAACGAGATCATCACCCTGGTGAAGGATACCTCCCTTTCCCGTATTATTGCTCTTCAGGAGATCATCTGGGCGGGCCAGTCTTTCTTAAAGGGCAATCAGGGGATCGCCGGAGTGATCTGGCCGCTGTTCTTTACGGCAGTGTACTATCTGATTTTTAACGGCATACTGACGGTCCTTCTGGGACGTCTCGAGAAAAAACTGGATTATTTCAGATAGGAGGTGGAGCAGATGGCGATATTGGAAGTACAGAATGTAAGTAAAAGCTTCGGAAATACCGAAGTATTAAAAGATATCAGCTTTTCTCTGGAAAAAGGGAAAGTGCTGTCACTTATCGGCTCGTCGGGAAGCGGGAAAACGACTCTGCTGCGGTGCCTGAATTTTCTTGAACGGCCGGACAGCGGAGTTATCCGGGTGAACGGGGAGACATTGTTTGACGGAAACGATCCCGAGACAAAGCAGGAGAGCGAGATACGCAGGAAACGGCTGCATTTTGGCCTGGTGTTCCAGTCCTTCAATCTGTTCCCGCAGTATACGGCTCTGGAGAATGTGATGCTTGCAAAAGAACTTCTTGAGAAGGAGAAGCCGGAGTATAAATCCCGCAAAAAAGAAGTCCATTCACAGATCGAGGCGGAGGCAAAGGCACTGCTGGATCAGATGGGACTGTCCGACAGGAGGAACAACTACCCGCACCAGCTATCGGGCGGCCAGTGTCAGAGAGTGGCGATTGCCAGAGCTCTGGCGTTAAAGCCGGACATCCTCTGCTTTGATGAGCCGACCTCGGCCCTGGACCCGGAACTGACCGGGGAGGTGCTTAAGGTGATCAAAGGACTTGCAGATCAGGAGACGACAATGATCATCGTTACGCATGAGATGGCGTTTGCCAGGGATGTGTCCGGCCGGGTTATCTTCATGGACGATGGATGTATCACAGAGCAGGGGACTCCGGAAGAGGTGTTCGGTAATCCCAAAGAAGAGAGGACAAGACAGTTTTTGTCAAGATACACAAATGGATAGGGCTTCAAGGTGGAAGAAAGACGTGGGCTTTGCTTCTGCCTTTTTCTATGAAAAAATAAAAGGAGCAAAAATGACAGATTTTGAGAGAGTATCAGCGGAACCCCAGAGCGGATTCCACGGGATATATGGAGAGCCAAAAGCTGAATTACGGAAGGCAAAGCCCGGATTGCTGCCTGCTTCAGACTGCCGCTGCATTTAATGCTTGCCTCAGATACCGCACTGATGGTAGTATAATAGATGTGTATACAAACAGATATGATACAGATAAGGAGATAAGACCATGTCAAATGACCGTTATGTAAGTCCGCTTTCCGAGCGTTACGCGAGTAAGGAGATGCAGTATATCTTTTCCCCGGATAAGAAGTTCCGCACATGGAGAAGACTCTGGATAGCTCTTGCAGAGACAGAGAAGGAGCTGGGCTTAAATATCACAGATGAGCAGATTGAGGAACTGAAAAGCCATGCGGACGACATCAACTATGATGTGGCGAAGGAGAGGGAACGTGTTGTGCGCCACGATGTCATGTCTCACGTCTATGCTTACGGCGTCCAGTGCCCGAAGGCAAAAGGGATCATCCATCTGGGAGCCACCTCCTGTTATGTGGGTGATAACACGGATATCATCGTGATGTCCGAGGCGCTGAAACTGGTGCGCAGGAAACTGGTCAATGTGATCGCGGAGCTTGCGAAGTTCGCAGAGGAGCAGAAAAGCCAGCCCACACTTGCTTTCACGCATTTCCAGCCGGCACAGCCGACCACTGTCGGGAAACGGGCCACACTTTGGATGCAGGAGTTTGTCATGGATCTGGAGGATCTGGACTATGTGCTCGGAAGTCTGAAACTCCTTGGCTCAAAGGGAACGACAGGAACACAGGCGAGCTTCTTAGAACTGTTTGACGGGGATCAGGAGACGATCGATAAGATCGATCCTATGATCGCAGAGAAGATGGGATTTTCGGCATGTTATCCGGTGTCAGGGCAGACTTACACAAGAAAAGTGGATACAAGAGTGCTCAATGTATTGGCGGGCATCGCGGCCAGTGCCCACAAGTTCTCTAATGACATCCGGCTTCTCCAGCACTTAAAAGAGATCGAGGAGCCATTTGAAAAGACACAGATCGGTTCTTCCGCCATGGCGTATAAGAGAAATCCCATGAGAACTGAGCGCATTGCCTCTCTGTCCCGGTATGTGATGGTGGACGCGTTAAACCCGGCTATCACTTCCGCGGCCCAGTGGTTTGAGCGCACTCTTGATGATTCGGCGAATAAGCGTTTAAGCGTGCCGGAAGGATTCCTCGCTATCGACGGGATACTTGACCTTTGTCTCAATGTGGTGGACGGTCTTGTGGTCTATCCGAAAGTCATCGAGAAACGCCTTTTGTCAGAGCTTCCTTTTATGGCGACAGAAAATATTATGATGGATGCGGTCAATGCCGGCGGAGACATACAGGAACTTCACGAGAGGATCAGAGAGCTCTCAATGGAAGCTGGAAAGAATGTAAAGGAAAAGGGACTGGACAATAATCTTCTGGAACTGATCGCGGAGGATACCGCGTTCAACTTAAGCCTTGAGGATCTGAAAAAGACCATGGATCCGGGGAAATATGTGGGACGCGCCAAAGAGCAGACAGAGGCATACTTAAAGAACGTGATCCACCCTCTTCTGAAGGAAAATAAGGATATCATCGGGATTACGGCGGAGATCAATGTATAACTGTATAAATAAATTGTAAAAACTTGCAAAGGAATGTTGCAAAGGATTGCGGCATTCCTTTTTCTCTGATACCTTATCCTTTGGAAGAGATGTGGAAAATATTTCCTTAAGATATTATGGTGAAGAAAGGAAAGGTATTTCAAATGGAATGGTGTGAGACACTTTATGGGGAGCTTGGGATAACAGAGAGATTCGTAAGACTTGGGAGAACTCTGATCGTTCTTCTCATGTTTGGAATAATCGCAGTGAAAGGGTATGATACGGGACAGGGAAGCCTTAAGATGAGTGCAGAACTTCCGGCGGCAGAGGGCATGACCGGAAAGAGTGCAGCTGTGGAGAGTGCCGCCGCGGCGAATATAACAGCGGAGCCGGCTGTAAACGCAGCAAAGTATTTTAAAGATATACCTCTGGCATTTTCGGTTTCTGAGGCGACGGAGGCCGCTCTGCTTATGGACTCCGAGAAGGTTTCCGCGATGTCGCCAGAGCTTCCGGTGGTTTGGACGGAAGAAAAGTATGCATTGACAGCGCCGGTGATGCCGGAGGCGGCGATTTCTTCTGCAGCGGACGAACCGAAAGTGATGCTTCCTTCTGTACCGAAGGAGCCGGAAGCAGTGATTCCTTCTGTGCCAGAGGAGCCGGAAGCGGTGATTCCTTCTGTGCCGGAGGAGCCGGAAACGGTGATTCCTTCTGTGCCGGAGGAGCCGGAAACGGTGATTCCTTCCGTGCCGAAGGAGCCGGAAGCAATTGTTCCTCCGGTTACGGATTCATCAGGGAATTCAGAGGACAGTGTTCCGCCGGCAGCAGAGGGATTCCTTGTGGACGAGTCCGGGATAATCTATGGTGTCACAGATGCACTGGTTATTGCTGACGGCTGCCTGGTCCTGCCCCCTGAGGGATGCTCAGGTATTGCCTTTGGAGCATTTGCGGACGCTCCGGGCGGAATCTATGAAGTCTATATTCCATCAAATATCACATATATCGCTGAGGGTGCGTTTACCGGACTTTTTGAACTGGAATGGTTTGAGACTGCTGCGTCAGGTACATATTATACAGAAGACGGTGTGCTTTTATCAGAGGGCGGGACTTGTGTTCTCAGCTTTCCTTCAGGAAGAATCGGGAGCTATAAAGTTCCGGCAAGTGTGAGCCGGTTTGCGTACGGCGCGTTTGACAGTGCGCATATCGATACAGTAGATGCAGCTGACTGCCTGTTGACAGATGTGGGAAATTTTCCCGAGACAATACTGCTTTTGCAGAAGTGACAGGTGAGGTACGTGCGAAAGGTGTTTATTGAAGAATCCTCCAATATGTTCTATAATATTTTTATATAAAATGAACAACTGCAGAATACAGCAGAAGGGAGGGGCTTTATGAGCGAGAGAAACATACTCCAGATATTGAGAGACAGCAGGTATACTGTTGTTTTAAGCGGCCTGGGCCTGATGACGGAGAGCGGGTATCCCCTTTTGAGAGATGGGACAGAATCATATGAGATTGAGGAGAAGTACGGATATTCTTATGAGGAAATGCTAAACAGCAGCTTTTATTCCGCAAGGAAGGAATTATTCTTCCGTTTTTATAAGGAAGTCATCTTGAAAGCGGTAGAGATACCCCCTGGAAAAGGATTTTACATGCTAAAACAGCTTCAGGACAATGGACTGATTCACTCGATCATTACGCGCCGCATTGCAGGACTTGAGAACAGAGTCGGCTGTACGAACGTAGTGAATCTTAAAGGAACTGTCTTTGATAATTTTTGTCCGAATTGTGGAAGGCATTATCCTATCGAGTATATGAGAGAGGCAAAAGGAGTGCCTTTATGTGAGCAGTGCCTTGTGGCTATCCGCCCGAAGGTATGCCTTTTCGGAGAGATGATCGACAACGGCCTTATGACCAGAGCTGCGGAAGAAGTGGAGAAAGCAGACGTCATCCTCGTGCTGGGGGCCAGGCTGACCACGCCGCTGTGCAGCCAGATGCTGCAATATTATACAGGCACGAAACTGATTCTTGTGACAGAGTCAGAACATTACTCAGACCAGAGAGCGGACATTATCGTATATGGACGCTGCGATGACTTTTTAGAGAAACTGGTTTTTGAGTGCGGGAATTAAAATACAGACTGAAATTGGAGAGAGAAAATGAGCAACAGAGTAAGAACAAGATTCGCTCCGAGCCCGACAGGCCGGATGCACGTAGGAAATTTAAGAACAGCGCTCTATGCGTACCTGATCGCAAAACATGAAGGAGGAGATTTTATCCTTCGCGTGGAGGATACGGATCAGGAGCGTTTCGTAGAAGGGGCGCTTGATATCATCTACCGGACGCTGGAGAAAACGGGCCTGATCCACGATGAAGGACCAGATCAGGATAAGGGTTACGGGCCTTATGTGCAGAGCGAGAGACAGGCATCGGGACTTTATCTGAAATATGCCAGGCAGCTTGTAGAGCAGGGAGACGCATATTATTGTTTCTGTGACAAGGAGCGCCTGGAATCTTTGAAGACATCGGTTTCCGATGACGGGACAGATATTGTAGTCTATGACAAGCATTGCCTTGGCCTCAGCAAAGAGGAAGTAGAAGCGAATCTGGCGGCGGGGAAACCGTGGGTTATTCGTCTGAATGTGCCGGATGAAGGAGAGACTACGTTTCACGACGAGATCTATGGGGACATCACCGTGCCCAACAGCGAGCTGGACGATATGATCCTCATTAAGTCGGACGGCTTCCCGACATATAACTTTGCAAATGTCATTGATGATCATCTTATGGGGATCACCCATGTTGTGAGGGGCAATGAATACCTGGCTTCCGCACCGAAGTACAACCGTCTCTATGAGGCGTTCGGCTGGGAGATCCCGGTGTATGTGCACTGCCCGCTGATCACGGATGAGAACCACAAGAAGCTGAGCAAGCGGTGCGGGCACTCCTCTTATGAGGATCTGATCGATCAGGGATTTGTGTCCGAGGCAGTGGTAAATTATGTGGCGCTGCTCGGGTGGTGTCCCACGGGCAACAGGGAAATATTCTCTCTTGAGGAACTGGTTGAGGCATTTGATTACCACCATATGAGTAAGTCCCCGGCTGTATTTGATACTGTGAAATTAAAATGGATGAATGGTGAATACTTAAAGGCAATGGATTTTGACCGCTTTTATGAACTGGCCGGACCATATATCAAAAAGGCGGTGACAAAAGATTACGATCTGAGAAAGATCGCAGCGCTGGTTAAGACCAGGATCGAGATATTTCCTGATATTGCGGATCAGATTGATTTCTTTGAGGAACTGCCGGAGTATGACAATGAGTTATACAGACACAAAAAGATGAAGACAGATCCTGAGAAAGGCCTGGCGCTTCTTCAGGAGGCGCTCCCGCTCCTCGAGGCACAGGAAGATTACAGCAATGACGCGCTCTTTGAGATGCTGAAAGGATTTGCGGAGGAGAAGGGATACAAGGTTGGTTATGTGATGTGGCCTCTTCGCACCGCAGTGTCTGGAAAGCAGAATACGCCGGGCGGCGCGACGGAGCTGATGGAAGTGTTTGGAAAAGAGGAATCTCTGCGCAGAATCCGCGCAGGAATCGAGAAGCTGAGTTAAAAATGGGTTTTAATCAATCACAGAAAAAGGCTGTCTGCCATAGAGAAGGGCCCTGTCAGGTACTGGCGGGGCCCGGTTCAGGCAAGACACTGACTATCGTGAACAGAGTCCGCTATCTGATCGAAGAGTGCAGTGTAAGGCCGGAGGAGATCCTGGTCATTACGTTTACGCGCTATGCGGCGGCAGAGATGAAGACAAGGCTGTGCGCCCTTATGGGCAGACAGGATATTCCCGTGACAACAGGCACTTTTCACGGGATTTATTATGGCATTTTGAAATGGGCATACCGGTTTGGACCGCAGAATATTCTTTCCGAGGAAGAAAAGTACCAGATTCTGCGTTCTGTCGTGGGCAGACAGGAGATGGAAGTGTTCGACGAGGAGGATTTTCTGCGGGATATCGCCGGGGAGATCGGCAAAGTAAAGAATAACCGGGCAGATATCGAGCAGTTTGTATCTGCCAAATGCAGTGCGCAAAACTTCCGTGATATATATAAAGAGTACGAAAAGCAGAGAAAAGCACTGCGTAAGATTGATTTTGATGATATGCTCGTCGTCTGCTTCGAGCTGTTTGTCTCGCGCCCGGATGTTCTTGCCCAGTGGCAGGGAAGGTTTAAATATATTCTTGTAGATGAGTTTCAGGATATCAACCGTGTGCAGTATGATGTGATCCGGATGCTTGCACTTCCCGAAAACAATCTTTTTATAGTGGGTGACGATGACCAGGCAATCTACGGTTTCCGGGGCGCGGATCCTGAGATCATGTTCCGATTCAGGGAAGATTATCCCAACGCGGAGCAGATCGTTCTCAATGTGAATTACCGTTCCACCTCCAACATTGTCAACAGCGCGTTAAAAGTGATCGCAAATAATGAGAAGCGATTCGATAAGAAGATATCACCTCTCAGGGGAAAAGGAGCTTTTCTCCATATCCAGGAGCTGAAAGATTCCAATGAAGAGGCGCAGTATGCGGCGGATGAGATTGAGAAGAGGATTGAGAGCGGCATACCTGCTGAGGAAATTGCAGTCTTATTCCGTATCCATACCGATGCGCGTCCCGTGGTCGAGGAACTGGTCGCAAGGAAGATCCCTTTTCAGATGAGGGAGCATTTGCCGAATATCTACGACCATTTTATCGCGAAGGATATACAGGCGTATTTCCGTCTGGGAATGGGAGAGATGAGCCGAAAGGATTTACTTTTGATCCTGAATCGTCCGAAGCGGTACATCGGGCGTGACAGCTTATCGGACGGAGCTTCCTTTGAGAATATGAGGAAATTTTACTGCGACAAGAGCTGGATGACGGACCGGATTGATCAGTTTGAGTGGGACGTGAAGATGCTTTCGCGTATGGCGCCTTATGCGGCAATCCAGTATATCCGAAAGCGGATCGGGTACGACGACTTTCTGAAAGATTATGCATACACACATAAAGCAGAGCGTTCGGCCCTGAATGAAGTGCTCTCAGAGATCGAGGAGGCGGCAAGACCGTTCCCTTCTCTGAGGGAATGGTTTCGGCATGTGGAGGAATATACCGAGGCGCTTAAGAAAAAAGAACGGCAGAAAGATAAGGTGAGAGAGGGCGTGCGTCTGATGACGCTTCACGCCGCAAAGGGACTGGAATTTGATACTGTTTTTCTCGTGGGAGCAAACGAAGGGCAGATGCCCTATAAGAAAGCAAAAAGAGACAGTGAGATCGAAGAGGAGAGAAGACTTTTCTATGTGGGAATGACCCGCGCTAAGGAAATGCTCAAGATCTGCTATGTAAAAACAAAAAACGGGAAAGAGTTGTCTCCTTCCCGCTTTGTCGATGAACTTCTTGCCGAACAGGCGTGATCACTCGATATCATCAAGGTCGATATCTCCAAAATCCTGTTCCTCCATCCATTCATTGAACGCCTCTGAAACGCGCTCAAACTCATCATCATCCAGAATGTTCTCAAGTCCGGGTTCCTCGTCCTCACCGTTGTCGATGAAACGGTAGAGATAGACCTGACCGTCATCATTGTCTCCTTCTTCATCAAGGGGAAGCAGGGCAATATACTCTCTGCCGTCTGTCTCGAAAATGGTGAGCACGGCACATTCTAATTCTTCATCATTTTCGAGTGTAAGTGTTACAGTGAGTGAGTCGTTTTCATTCATATGAATTTCTCCTTTTCGTCTGTATTGTGTATCATGATGGTATCAGAAAAAAGAGGCAAAAGCAAGGCAGAACTGTAACTATTGACATTCCTTTGAAACACGGTAGAATGAAAAGTGGATGATAATAGCAAGACAATCAACGAGGTAAGAAGATGAAGAAAAAACTGACCGCGATCATACTGACCGCAGTGCTTGTCGCTGTTTTTTTACCGGGGTGCAAGAAAAATGTAGGTACTCCCGAAGATAATCCTGTTCAGGAAGATACAGGAGAAAATATGCCGGAAGAAGAATATATTTTTGCATACAGCTGCGGCGATCTCACCGATCCTTTCTATGATGTGCTGAAGGAGTCGGTCCGCGCAGGAGTGGAGGAGCAGGGGCACCGTCTGGTAGTCAAAGATGCAGGGCAGGATGCCGCGCGGCAGGCTGAGCAGCTGGCGGCACTGGCAGAGGAGGACGTGGCGGCGGTATTTCTATGCCCGCTTGACGAGGAAACGATCACCCCCTCTCTTGAGATGCTCGACGAGGCAGGAATCCCGGTTATTAACCTCAGCGAGAGACTTGATGGATCAGGACTTTCCGATGCGTTTATCGGGTCAGACGAAAGCAATGCCGGCAAAGTGTGCGGGGAAGATCTGATGCAGAGAAGAACCACCGGCGGAACGCTGGTGATCGTGGAAGATTCCGGTAACAGTCTTATCAATGAAAGGATCACAGGTTTTGAGGAGGCTGTCCGAAACGGAGGATTTGAAGTGATAAAACGCATCGACACCGGGAAAACATCTGTAGGTGTACAAGAAGAGATGGAGCAGCTTTTGGCCGGCGAAGACCATATCGATGCTGTTATGTGCGGAGACGACCGCATGGCAGCCGAGGTGCTCGCTGCTTTTGAAGAAACAGGAGGAACAGGAAGTATTGTATACAGTGTGGGAGGATCTCCGGGTATAAAAAAGGCCCTCTTAGACCCGCAGAGTCCAATGATGGGAACGGGAGCTTTGTCACCTGTCAATATCGCAAAGACCGCGGTTAAAGTGGCAGCAGCTATTATCGACGGCGGACATTATGAGAAGGAGACAAGTATAGAGACATTCCTGATCAGCAGAGATAATCTGGAGATCTACGGAACGGACGGCTGGCAGTAAGAAAGGAACAGAATATGAATAAGACATCAGGAAGACCACAGCCATTTGGGGCGGTCGTAGAGGGAAGAAAGGTGAATTTTGCTGTGCAGGTGCCAGAGGGAAAGACCTGTGAGCTCCTTCTATACAAAAAGGGAAAAGAAGAACCGGAACATATCTTTGAAATGCCCGGAGAAGAGGGGATCGGCGAAGTCCGTTTCCTTATGATCGAGGACATTGATGCAAAGGACTATGAGTATAACTTCCGGATCGGCGGAAAGGTCTGCATTGATCCATATGTAAGGGAAATCACAGGCAGAAAGGCCTTTGGCAGGGCATATGATGTCTCAGAACATCATGTGCGCGGGAAGCTGGTCGGCCCGGAATATGACTGGGGGGAGGATAAAAGACTCCATCTCCCGTGGAATGAGGTCGTGGCATACAGTCTTCATGTGCGGGGCTTTACGAAGCATAGTTCGTCGAAGGTAAAACATAGGGGAACCTATCAGGGAGTGATAGAAAAGATTCCCTATCTGAAGGAATTAGGCATCAACCAGATTCAGTGTATGCCGGTGTATGAATTTGAAGAGTGTGGAAAAGGAAAGATAAATTACTGGGGATACGGCCCGGCTTACTATTTTGCGCCGAAAGAAGCTTATGCTGCGGGAGAGTCTGCGGTACATGAACTCAAGGATATGGTCAGTGCATGTCACAAGGAGGGCATTGAGGTCATCCTGGAAATGCCTTTTACAGAAAAAGTATCTGTATATACAGTGCTGGAATGTCTGCGTTTCTATATGCTGGAGTACCACGTGGACGGTTTCGTAATCAATCCGTACAGCGTTCCGTGGGAGTTTTTGATAAAAGATCCCCTGTTGAAGGATATCAAACTGATGCGTAAGGACGACGCTTTTCAGAATGTAATGCGGCGTTTCTTAAAGGGCGACGAAAATATGGTCAATGATGTAGTGTGGGCGCTCAGGCATCACTCGGTATCTGACGGGAAATGCAATTATATTACGGCGCAGACCGGATTTACTCTGTGGGATCTTGTGTCTTATGACAGCAAGCACAATGAAGCAAACGGAGAAAACAATTCGGACGGACCGGATTATAATTACAGCTGGAACTGTGGGGCGGAAGGGCCCAGCCGCAAGCGTGCGGTGACAGAGCTGAGAAAAAATCAGGTGAGGAACGCGTTCCTTCTTCTCCTTACAGCGCAGGGCACACCGTGTCTTTTGGCAGGAGATGAGTTTTATAATTCCCAGAAAGGGAACAACAACGTATATTGTCAGGACAACGAGACCGGATGGGTCGACTGGAGCCGGCTTAAGACAGACGATACTCTTTTTCAGTATGTGAAGGGGCTGATCGCATTTCGAAAGTCTCATCCGTGCCTGCATCGTAAGGAGGAGCTGAAAGGGCTTGATCAGACCGCGTGCGGCATGCCGGACGTATCCTACCATGGAGAGAGTGCATGGCAGATAAAAAATGAAGTGTCGAGCCGCCAGCTCGGAGTTCTCTACTCGGGCTCCGGGGTGGGAGGAAACGACTGCTTTATCGCCT
>ERZ1643249.2056-NODE-2056-length-19338-cov-4.855417_pt1 | contig 19338 bp, 9 predicted proteins | sample MGYA00579263_ERZ1643249 | MGnify/ENA primary metagenome ERZ1643249 (study PRJEB29033, sample SAMEA4952264) | chicken gut metagenome | biome: Broiler Chicken; feature: Gastrointestinal Tract; material: Caecum | place: Ireland | collected 2018 | study: Broiler... | reverse complement strand
ATCAGTTATATGAATATATCCATCTTTATCCATATTGGTTGTTAGGACTGCTATTTCTAAGCCATTTAATGCTGTTCTTACATCTCCATTTGCTATTACTGCTAGTTTTTTTAGTGTTTCGTCTTCTATTTTTATATTGTATTCTCCTAGTCCATCTTTTCTTTCTATAGAATTTTTTAAAATTGTATATATATTTTCTTCTGTTAATGGTTCTAGTTTTATTACCATTGATCTTGATATTAAAGCTTTGTTGACTTCAAAATATGGATTTTCTGTTGTTGCTCCTATTAAAATTATTGTTCCATTTTCTACAAATGGTAGTAATGCATCTTGTTGTAATTTGTTGAATCTGTGTATCTCGTCTATAAATAATATACTTTTACCTGCTGGGTTTAGCATAAAATTTTTTGTTTCTTCTATTACTCTTTTTATATCTGCAACTCCTGCTGTTACTGCATTTATTTTATAAAATTTGTATTTTGTGGTTTCGCTTATTACTCTTGCTAGTGATGTTTTTCCACATCCAGGAGGTCCAAATAATATGATACTTGATAATCTATCTGCTTTTATTGTTCTATATAAAATTTTATCTTTTCCTAAAACATGTTCTTGTCCTACATATTCATCTAATGTTTTTGGTCTCATTCTAAATGCTAAAGGTTCTTTTGGGTTCATTTTTTATAACATTCCTTCTTTCTTTAAGGCATAAATTTGAATGAATAATTTCTATTGATTGATATTATTCTTTTTTATTTTGAATACTGTCTAGATTTATTTAGTTAAATTTTATTTTGTATACTGACCTTATTTTATATAATTATTCTTCTTTATTTTTGCTATTGTCTTTTAACATTATTTATTTGCTTAAAATTGTTAATCCTTTTTTGATTAAGTCTTCTGTTGTCATTTCTTCTTTATTTGCTAATGTTTCAAATGCTTTTTCTATTTCTCTTTTGTTATATCCTAATACTTGTAATGCTGCAATTGCTTCTGTTATTTTGCTTTCTTTTTCTATTGCTTGTTGCATTTTTGTTTTTACATTTATTGTGTTTGATGCATTTGTTAATTCTTGAATTTGTTCTTCTTTTTTAATTTTGTCTTTTAATTCTAATATTATTCTTTTTGCTGATTTTGGTCCTATTCCTGGTATTGATGTTAATACATTTATGTCTTCTGATACTATTGCTAATACAAATTCTGATGGTGTACATACTGCAAGCATTGCTAAGGCTGTTTTTGCTCCTACTCCACTTACTGATAATAATAGTTCAAACATTCTAAGCTCTTCATTACTGTTAAATCCATATATGCTGACATCATCTTCTCTTACTCTATAATATGTGTATACTTTGACTTCTTCTCCTATGTTTCCTAGCTTTTCCATTGCTAATGATGACATATAGATTTTGTATCCTAGTCCTCCTACATCTATTACAACATAGTCTGTCATTTTCATTTCTAGTGTTCCTTTTATATATGCAAACATTTTTTATTTCTCCTTTTTTATTTCTTTTGGTTTTTTAATTTTCTTTTTCATCTTAAAATATTTATTGTTTTTTGCCCTAGTCTTTTTTTCTATTATATCTATTATAACTATGAATTTTTTATTTTCTTAATTTTCTATATTATATATTATATAAATATGTTGCTTCTAAGTCTGCTTCATGTGTTAGAAGTGCTATTGGATATTTTGTATATGCTGCTCCTATACTATTATATACTTCTTTTGGCTCTGTATATCCCATATGCCAACGTATTGAATATTTTTCTTCTGGTGTTAATTTTATATATTCTGTTATCATCATTACTGATTTTTCTCCATGTCCATATGGAATTGTGTCTTCAATTGTGTAATATGGCACTTTTTCCCATACTCCTAGCGCATTTTTTGCGTTTCTATAATCAATTTTATAAAAGTTTGTTTTACATATGTCGTGTAATAATCCAATTATTATTACTGATTCTTCTGGTACTTCTATTCCTTTGATATTGTTTTCTACTTTGTGTTTTAATATTTCATAAACTTTTAAACTGTGCTCTACTAGCCCTCCTTCATGGTCTCCATGAAATCTTGTACTTGCTGGTGCTTTGAAAAAATCTGATTTTTCTAAAAATTGTATTAAGTCTTCTATTCCTTCTCTATTTACTGTTCTTAATAGTTTTAAAAATTCTTCTTTCATTTTTTTCCACCTTTCTTTTTGTAGGTCTATTATATAATGAATTATTCTAAAATGTCAATGATTTTTGTACAAATATTTGTTTTCTTTTTTTGTTCTATTATTACAATTCATAGCCTTATTTATGTAGAGAAGCCAGCGGTTTATTTTAACCGTGAATTGTAACTGCTTTATTTTAACCGAAATTTCTAACTTTGTTTATATTGTTTGATTATTAGCCTTTTTGGTGGTATAATATAAGTGTAGGCAATGTTTTAAGTTTCTGAAAGGAGGTCTTTATGACCCGAAAAGAGTTTGCTTTTTTGCAACTGATGTCGAAAAAATTTGATTATGTTCTGGAAGTGATTGACTTATTTGAACATTTTAATCCAGAGCAACTTGTTCTCTCTTTTAATTCCCTTGATGTTAGTAGCATCGAAGGTTTGGGAAGGTTCTCATCTGGAGAATATCTTGATGATATGACTTTTCAATCTTTGATGGCCTTGTCAGAAACAGAGAGAGCAGAAATTTTTTCAAAAGTAATGACGGTGGCTCAATGAGCCGCCGTCATTTATTTAATATTATACTAATATATTTTTAAATTAAGATTTAATATTTTATTATTAAGATGTTTTTAGTACATTGTATATTTTTTAAAATGTGCAATGCCTCTCCGAAGAACTCGGAGAGGCACAACAGTCTGCGTTATTCGGTTTTTATTTCCTTTAAATCTGGCTTGTTTGTTGAAAAAACTAAACCACTTTCGCTTCGCGAGATCCACACCTTCATATCTCTATCTAGGTCTGATGTTCCTTCGTATTTTTCTTTACTCACAAATGTGATTTGATCTCCTGTTCCTACTTTTTCAGATAGAGCTGAGTCACTGTAAAAAATTATGTTTTCATTACCATGATACATTTTCCCATCTTTTGGGAAAAGCAGTTCAATTAACTCTAATCCTTCTGAGTTGGTGTTTTGATTTGTTTCACTCTCTGTTATTTGTTGTTGTAAAGAATCTCTTGATTGCGTCATTTCTGTTAACTGCTGTTGTAATGAATCCCGCTCTGCTGTCATGTTGTTTAATTCTTCGGTCGTCTTTTCTGCATTTGCTGCTTGTTCTTTTGCTTCTGAAAGTTCTTTCTGGAGATTTTCAACTTGACTTCTCAAAGTTTCTAATTCTCCATCGTTTTTCTTGCTGTCACCGCTGAAAATACCGCATGATGTTAAAAGCATTCCTATCAGCATTACCGCCAAGATTAAAGTGCACCGTTTTTTCATATTGTTTTCCTCCTGTTTTATGGTATATTATATCTATATTTTACCATATTATTTACATAAAATCAAATTATCTCCCATTATTTGTTGGGACTCCTTGCAATCCTTGCACACCTTGCATATAATCTGAATCTTCTACAAACTCTCCATTTATCATTCTTCCTTGCTTGCCACTTTCTAAATCCATGTACTTTTCTGAATATATCTTTTTTACTTTTTTGGATTTTGTTGTTATTAAATTTCCAAAATGTTGATATATTATATATTTTAAATCTATTGGTTTTGTTTCTGTTATTTTCTTTATTATTGTTCCTTCTTTTTGTTTAGTTAATGGTGCAAAGATATATGGTATTATGCTTTTGCCTCTGTATGTAAAATCTTCATACCCCTTATATATTGGTAATATTGTATTTCCATTTATATTTTCTATAAATCCTTTTAATTCGTCTTTTTCAATATGTGCTTTTACTGGGAAATTAAATCCTGGAAAGTCTATACCTATTAGAAAATTATCTTCTGTTGGTCTTTTTTCTTCTATAATCCCCCAGTTTGTTACTTTTCCACTTTTTAGTGTGGTTTGTAGTAACATTTTTATCATATTATATTTTACTTTATATGCATTTTTTTGTACATTTTCATAAATTGATATATCATTTACATCTTTTAAAAAGTCTGTATTTGTTACTGATAATTGTTCATTAAAATATTTATTATATTCTTCAATAAAGTCTGGATTTTCTGTTAAATCATATTTTATATATTTTTTATCTTTTTGTAATCTTTTGGCTACTTGATTATAAACGTTTGCACATATTTGTTTTTTGTATATGTATTGTGTTAGTACTTCTTTTGGATTCATTCTCTTTTTTAGCCTTACATTCTTTTTCATAAATAATCCATTTATGATACTTTCTAGGTTTTTAGTTAATCTGTTTTGCCAATATAGATTTAATACTGCTAAATCTTCTAATTTTAAATTTTGAAGATATTCTTGTGAGAATAATTCTTCCATTGATAAATCATTTGGATCTTCTTTATCTTTATTTTCTAGTGGATATTGTAAGTTTTCTAATGATAAGTCTACCATTTCCTGATTATATCTTTCTAACTTATTTTTTAGAAATTGATACTTTTCCATAAAATGTCCTGCATTTAATAATAATTCTATATATCTTCTTTTTAATTCTTCTTCTATATCTTTTCTTCTTTGGGTCATATATTGAACTAATAATGTTTCTTCATTTTGTTTGCCTTCTTGTTTGTCAGTTCCTATATCTCTTAAAAATTTCAAATTTAATTTTACAATAAAGTTTTGCCAGATATTTTCTTCTCCATCACTTTGCTCTTGTTCACTTCTTATGTTAAAATTACTAAGGTCTGTGTCTTTTACATCTTTATATATTTTTTCTAATAGTGTTGGATTATTTATTAAGATTCCTAAAGTATAAAATTCTCTTTGCATTCTTTCTGTTCCTAAATTTTGTGTTAATACGATGTGAGTTTGTATTATATCTTCATTCATGTCTTGTAAAATTTCTGATTTTGAAAAACCTTTATTTTTCATATATCTTATATAATTATTTAATATTTGTATATCTTTTAATACTTTATTTATATCTTTGTTATTTATATTTGATTTTACTAATTCTAATTCTCTTTCAAAATTTAAATACATTTTTCTCTCCTTTAATTTACATAATATATTTTACAACATTTTTCCTACTATTGTCAAATTTTATTTTTTTATGTATAATATTTTTAATAATTTAATTTGAGGTGTATATGAAAATTTTTAGAAAAATTTTATTGTTTTTATTTATTTTAATTATTGTAGTTCTATCAATTTTTTGTATTATTGGTTTTTCTACTTATTCTGCTGTTTTAAAAGAAAAACCTTTGGTTACTAGAATTGAGGAAATTACTTCTGATGAGCATTTTGTTAAATTTGAAGATATGTCTGCTGATTATAGAAATGCTGTTATTGCTGTGGAAGATCATAGATATTATGACCATGGCCCAGTAGATTTTATTGGAATTGCTCGAGCTATTTTTAATAATATTCGTTATGGTGAGCTTCGCGAAGGTGGTAGTACTATTACTCAGCAGGTTGCAAAAAATATTTTCTTTTCTCAAGAGCAAACTTTTACAAGAAAATTGGGAGAAATTTTTGGTGCTTTTGATTTGGAAAAAAATTATTCAAAAAATGAGATTTTTGAATTGTATGTAAATACTGCTTATTTTGGTGATGGTTATTATGGTATTTATGATGCAAGTCATGGATATTATAACAAGGAGCCTAAGGATTTGAATTTGGACGAGGCTTCTATGCTTGCTGGTGTTCCTAATGCTCCTTCTGTATATGCTCCTACTGTTAACCCTGTACTTGCTAAACAGCGTCAACAGCATGTTATAAAAAAAATGCTTGAGTACGGATATATTACTAATGAACAGGCTTTGTCTATTTTGTAGAAAAGAGGGATTTAGGGACGGTCCTTAAAATCCCTTCTAGAAGGGATTTTAAGGACCGTCCCTAAATCCCTTTTTCAAGAAAGGATGACTTAAGTGGAAAAAAAAGATTTAAAACAATATGCAAAAATCCACTCATTTGAATCATTTGGAACAGTTGATGGTCCAGGAATAAGATATGTTATTTTTCTACAAGGATGTCACTTAAAATGCAAATATTGTCATAATAGAGACACTTGGGATATAAATGGTGGATACTATTCATCTCTTGATGAAATTCTAAACAAAATTGAAAACTACAAAAATTATATAATGCCAAATGGAGGAGTAACAGTTACTGGAGGTGAACCTCTTTTACAAGTACACTTTTTAATTGAATTATTTAAAAAATTGAAAGAAAAAAATATCCACACTTGCATAGACACTTCTGGAATGATTGATATTACAGAAGATATTAAAACATTATTAAATTATACAGATTTAGTTTTACTTGATATTAAACATATTGACCCAATTAAATGCAAAAATTTAGTTGGTGTATCTAATGAAAGAGAATTAAAATTTGCAGAATATTTAAGTCAAAATAATATTGATATGTGGATTCGTCAAGTACTAATCCCTGGATATACAGATGATGAAAATGATTTAAAAAAATTAAAATCTTTTATTGACAAATTAAATAATGTAAAAAAAGTTGAATTATTACCATATCATAATATGGGTGAATATAAGTGGAAAAAACTTGGATTAAACTATGACTTTAAAGATGTAAAAGTTCCAACAGCAGAAGAAGTTAAAAAGGCTAAACAGATTTTAGGCATTATTTAAATGTTTATATCTTAACAACTTATATAGAAAAATGAAAAAATATGATGTATATTGGCACAAAGTAGTTTCGGAAGGGTAATAATATTTTTTTATATTTAAAAGACCGACAGTTCCCGAAGACCCGCGTTAGCTTGAAAACCGTACCTAGACCCCAGAGCGTGAGCAACCAATTAGGTTTTCAAACGACCCTGCTATGGAGTGTTTTTAAATATAAAAAAATATTATTACCCTTTTGGAAACGTACTCACACACAAAAAATACCCTTCCTAAAAACAAAATTCCTCCAAAAAATAATACATCATCTAAAAAATTTACATAACAGATCTCAAAATAATATCTTATTTTAGAAATATTCACAAAACAAACCCAATTCTCAAACAACTCTGTCCAAGAATCGGGTTCATCTTTAAATCCATAAAGCAAACTAATTACTAAACTTTACAACATTTTTGCAAAACTTGCATCTATATCTCTACTTTAGCACCAACATTACTAAGCTAATTATTATCTATACTCTTTTTTCATAACCTTCACAATTATCAAATATATACCAATTCCCAATATTACAAATGATATTACTAATACCATTATTGGTAAAATATAAGCTTTATTAGAACCTGTACTTGGTATTACAATCATTTCTTGTGATGTAGTATCATCTACTTCTTTATTTACTTTATTTGGAACATAATTTCCTGGTATAGATTCTACTGCTCTTCCGCCACCATCTTTTGTTATTTCTACAATTTCTGCTTGGTTTTGGAATGTTACATCATTATCTGAGCTTAATAATTGTGATACTACCATATATACTGCTCCTGTTTCTGCTTCATATATTGTTCCACCTATTGCATATTTAGGTTTGAATTTAATATTGTTTACTTTAAAGTAATCTGTTGTAAATATTTGATTTTCATCTATTGTTTCTGAACTTACTATCTCTCCTGCTTCATTATATTGATTATATGTTCCAGTTTTTAAAGCTTGTATTACATCACTTTGTACTAATTGACTACTTTCTAATTCACTTATTGATTTTGCTTGCCACAAATATTCTATGTTTGTTGGGTCATCTGGTTGATATCCAACTCCTTCATTTAAGTAGTCAATTATCATTGTTGGTGATATTGTTATTACATCATTTTGTTTTTGTGATTCACTTACTATTCCACTAGTATAGTAACTTTCTCCATATTTATAATATCCATAATTAAACATTTCATTTGAATTGTCTATATTTATATAATCCGCTTCTCCTTGATTATTTAGAGTAAATCTATATTTTAAGCTTACTGTTGAACCTTGCATTAAGCTTGAGTCCAATTCGATTCTGACAAATCCATTTTCTGTTACTTTACCATCTACTTTAACTGGTTTAATATATGATAAATATGTTGTTTGTCCTGTAACATTTCCGTCTTCATCAATTTGAGCGTCAATCAATGCTTGTCCATTACTTAGTGCTAATCTAATTTCTGATATTGATTTTTCTATGCTTATTTCTTGTCTTGGTCTTCTTATAATTCCTAAATCAATATTGCTTATATTAAATTTAACTCTGTTTTCTATATAATCTACATCTACAGTTAATAAGTCATCATCTTCGTACTCTACATTGATTTCAAATTCTGGTGTTGTTGCTTCCATTTCTCTTATATCATTTGTTGATTTAAAGTTATAAATTTTAAAGTTCTCATCTATTTCTTGTCTTGTTTGTATATTATCTATTGCATATGACATATGAGTATTTGCATCTCTATAGAATTTTTTATTTTGTGAAATTTCTCTATATTTATCATAATTTATTACCGTAGATTTATAGCTTTCTGTCATATTTGTATAATTTTGTGTATTACCAGTATCTAATATTTTATATGAACCATCTCCATATGTGAATTTTATCTTATATCTTCCTGGTATAAATCCTGATATTGAATATGTTCCATCAGAACCCGTTTCGGTTTCAGCTGTAGCATCTGTCCATTCTCCTGCAATTTCATCATAGATTTGTACAACATTTTCTGTTGTTGCATCTATAAGTTCTACTTTTACTCCACCTATTGTATTTTCTGTTGCTTCATCATATCTTGAATCACCTTCAATTACATTTTCTGTTTCTCTTAATTGTCCATTTTCTGAATCTTCAAATACTAATCCTGAAACAGTTCTTGCATTTGCTATTACTATTGCTAGTGAAGAAGATTTATCTGTATCATCTTCATAAGTTGATTCATTGCCCATTACTGTATTTCCTGGTATAGAATCTTTATCTACTGCTGCATACAATAATTGTGGATTATCTGGTGAAAATGATGTCATTGATGATATTTCTGCTACATTTATTAGTGTTCTTCCTTGCTCTTCTAGATTTTGGATTTTTTGTGCTAGGTTAGCATCATCTTCTTCTATTCCTTCATTTAAAAGGTCTTTTACTGCATCTTTTTCTAGATTACATTGAATGTAGAATGTTACTTGACTTGAATTATTATTATCAGATGATGAAGGAGATACCATTGTATCTACATCCACTTCTAATCTTTTATAATCATCATATTCTGACATTCTGTAATTATCAGAAGAAATTATTCCTGTTAAATCACCATTTGTTGAATCTAAACCTGTTCCTATTAGAGCATCACTATATCTTATATCAAAATATTCTACTATTTCATTTACTCTAACTGGAATTTCTTCTTGGTTAGCTATAGTTAATTTATATGTTACTGACATATTAAATTCATTGCTATCATCTGAAGATTCATATTCTACATCTGCTTTATATATTGGTCTTGAATATGTACCTTTATATCTAGATTCAAATCTTACTCCAATATTCCAAGAATTTGCAACTTGTTCTGGATCTGTTTCGTCAAATCTTGAACCATATTTATAAATATGTCCATATCCACCTATTTCAATTTTAACTTGTTCTATTTCTTTTTGTAATGCTAGGTCTGCTTGTCTTCTTTTGTAAATACCTAAGTTTACATTTTCTATTACTATGCCTTCTTCTTTTCTATCGTATGATAATACATAGTCTGCACTCTTTGTATCAGAAGTTATTTCACAATTATTTGTTTTAGAAATATTAGCAACACGTCCACTATTATATTGTTCAAATGTATATTCTACTGATGCTGTTTGATTTCCATTTGCATCTTTTACTCCTGCTACATTTTCACTGTCTCCCATTTCTACTTCAGCAAATCTATTATTAAATTCTTGTCTTCCTGGTTCTGATGCTTTTGAACCATTTTCTTCATTTAAATGTGGTATAACATTTTCGTAAATTAGACCATCATATGTAAATTCTATTGTATAATCTGATAAATCATCAATTACTAATTGTTTAAATTCATATTCTCCACCATTTGCTGTTACTGTTACTTGATCTTCTCCTGTCTCTGGATTTTTTACTACATTTCCATTTTCGTCTAATACTCTAACTGTAATACCGTCAACTCTTATATCTGCATCATCTGCTGAAGAATCATTATATAAGTCATTTCTTATAGACATTTTTTCTGATTGAATATCTTCCCATACATATCCTGTTACATTTACATATTCTTTTCTGTTTGTTATTGTTGTTTCTGTAGCATTTTCTGCAACTATTGTGAATGAATGTGGTGTTGATACTACTTTATATGCTTCATTATCTCCAATTGATACCTCTATTGCTTGATAATTTCCTTCCCATATTCTATCTATTTTTATTTCTCCATTAGCATCTGTATAGAAAATTCTAGCTTGTGATTCTGTACCATATGTAATTGGGTCTATTGCTGTTATATATTGATCATTGGATGTATTTTTTATTTTAAATCCTACACCTTCTAGTGGTAATTGATTATCTTGGTCAATTTTTATAATTTTTAATTCTCCCATATGGTATTTATTATATATAGTTATTGTTGTTGTTTGTCTTGATACTATATTAAATGGATTTGGTGTTGTGTCTACAATATATCCATAATTATCTCCAATAGTTGTTTCTATTGCTTGATAATTTCCTTCCCAAAGTCTGCTTATTTCTATAGAACCTTCTGCATCAGTATAATACACTTTTGCTTGACTTTCATTACCATATGTTACTGGATCTGTTCCTGTTACATATTGACCTGTACTTACATTTTTTATTTTAAATCCTACACCTTGTAGTGGCTCTTTTGTAGTTTCATCTTGTTTAATTATTTTTAGATTTCCTAATCCATATTTATTTGTTACCGTTAAACTTGCTGTTTGACCAGCTAAAACATTAACTGTATGTGGAGTTGAATCTACTGTATATCCATAATTATCTCCTATCGTAGTTTCTGTTATTCTATATGTTCCTATAGGAACCGTAGAAATAAATATTTTTCCATTTACATCTGTATAAAATGTTCTTGCTGTGCTACCAAATGTTACTGGATTTGTTCCTGTTATATATTGTCCTAAAGAAACATTATAAACTTGAAAACCTACATTCTGTATAGGATCTTTTGTTGTTTCATCAATTTTTATAATCTCTATATTACCATTAAATACTAAATTATAATTAAATTCACCAGATATATTTCCACCTGTAGTAGTCTCTCCTAAAGGTACAAAATAAATCATATTTTGCCAATTATGTGTTTCTTCTTGTAAATACCATATTTCTACTTGATCTAAAGTAACACTAGTTCCATAATTACCTGTTGCATTTATTTTGCTTATTCCTCCTACATTTAATGAGGTATTTATACTTATATAAAAGTCTTTACCAGATGTAATTCCTGTAGGATCATTATAACCACTCATTTGTTGATTATTTTTGTCTGTATTATATCCTGTAATAATACGGTATTGAGAAATTGAATTACCATTTAAATCTTTAATATCTAAATTTCTTATTGTTCCTTCAAAACTCCAATTAAATGGACCTATTTCAATATAATTTTGACCATCAGGATATTTTGCAACATTAGTTTTAATATTTGTGCTGTTTTGGGTAATAGTTTTATTACCATTCCAATCTGTTCTCCATAATTGATTTGCTTTATTATTTCCTTCAGTAATTATTCCATCTATGTCACTATCATTTACATATATATGATTTGAAGTAATTGTAGCAAAACCTGATACATTAGGTATCCCTAAATAATGATTTATAGAACCAAATGTATTTGTTTTAAACAAGACATTTTGTAATAATGAATAGTTTTTTGGAAACAAGGTATCATAATATGGTGGTCTACCAGTACCTCGTAAATCATATATGTATTGACCATTTACTTTTTTATTAGCCCAATAAGATACTCTTGCATATATTTCATTTATTTGTATAGTACCATCAGATTTATAAAGTTTATTTCCGATTATTTTTGTATAATCTATTACTCTATAATACATTGGCGTTTGAGAATTATCAACATCTTTATTGTGTTCAACACATATAACTCTATTATATGCCGGATCAGAGTGATATTGAGCTCCTGTTTGATAAACTCTCTGACCAATTGGATAACTGCTATTTAATTGGATAATTGGAATAGCATCATTTATACCTGCTTTTGATACAGCAACACCAAAACATAACATTAACAAAAAGGTTAATATAATCTTTTTTATTTTTTTCATTACTTTATCCTCCTTTCTTAAATATTTTTATTTCTTATTTTCTTATAATAAATAAATATTGCTATACCAAATAAAACTATAATAATTGTAAATATTGATAGATAATATACAAATGCACCTGTTTTTACACTTACTATAACTTCAGCTTTTCCCATATCATCTTCACCTTGTTTTTGATTTCCAGGTGTTGAATTTGAATCTTGAACTAATAAATCATTATAATCTTCTGTTATTTCTGCTATATTAGTTATTACTCCTGTATTAGTAGCCGTAAGCTTTTTTGTTATAGTTAGTGGTATACTCTTTGTTTCTCCTGATTTTATAACTGTATTTGATAAACTATCACTTATAATATTATTTCCTTGTTTTATCCAATCTTTATTTGTTTCTGTACTAAAATCTACATCGTTTGGTAAATAATCTGAAATAGATTTAACATATCCTTCTAATTCTCCAATATTAGTTACAGAAATATTATATTCGATTGTAACTACTGCACCTTCTATATTTTTTCTATCTAACTCTATTTTTGCTAGTGATGAATTATCATATGAATAAACTGCTGTTTTTCCATTTTGTACTACTGTTATTTTTTCTACATATTTATCTAATTTTAAGTTGAAGTCTTCTAATTCTATAAGTCCCATATTTATAGAAGATATATTTTCATCTGTTACAGTAATAAAATCTGATACTGAATATTCATCTTCTACACCGTTAATATTTAAGGTCTTCTTTATAACATCTGAATTATAATTTTCTGCTACACCGTCTTTTTTATAATATGTTAAACTATACAAAGATTCATCATAATCAAATATAATTAAATATCTTCCAGTAGGCACTTCTTCTAGTAAATAAATTCCTCTATTATTTGTTACTGTTTCTATATTTTCCCCACTAGTATTCTTTACTGCATTACCTGTTTCAGCATCTATTAGTCTTACTGAGATATTTTCCATTAATTTTTCATTTGAATCTCTTTGTCCATTTCTATTTTCGTCTAACCATACTATTCCTGTTATTGTCTTTTGATAAGAAATTGGATCTTCTGGATCTGGATTATTTGGATCATCTGGATCATCTGGGTTATCTGGATTATCTGGGTTGTCTGGGTTGTCTGGATTATCTGGGTTGTCTGGATTGTTCGGATTATCTGGATCTGGATCATCTGGTTCATCTGGATTATCTGGTTCTTCTGGTATAATTGCTGGAATTATATGAGTAATTTCTTCTGTTGTTGCTAATTTTGAATCCAAATAATATATCTCCGCAAAATTAGTTAGAATTTTAGCCTCATCAGTATCAGCTGAAAAATCTACTGTAGTTTCTATATCTATTACATATGTATCCTGACTTTCTACATTTAATATATTAAATCTTAATAAATTATTTGCATCTGTATACTCATATTCTTCTCCATTTACTTTAACTGAAGTAATAGTTAATTCTTTAGGAAGTTGGTCAATTATATTTATTTGTGACATATAAATATTCGCATTATTTTTTATTGTAATTTGATATTTAATAGTATCCCCAAACTGTACTTGTTCACCATCATTTTCAGATGTCATATTTGCTGATACATTATATTGATAATAAGTTTGAGTAAATTCATTTGACCTATATTCTTCATCACCATATATTGCTGTTGCTGATATTACAAAATCTTCACTAATACCTTCTATTTGTTCTGGTAAAAGAAAATAATATACTACTTTATTTTCTCCTGCTTTTACTGTTCCTATATCTATTACATCACTATAATCTAATGCTTCATCAACAGGTTGTGAGTCATTATCTTCTTCTTTTAATCCTGTTAAAGTACCAACTCTATTACAATTCATCTTATCTGACATATTTAATTTTACTTTAACATTTTCCATATCTTCATTTGAAAAATTCTCAACTATTGCAAAATATTGTAATGCATTAAGGGTTGTCCCTACTATTAGTCTATCTGTTGAACTTTTAAATGTTATTCTTAAAGATGCTGGTACAACATTATATGAAATATTAGCTATTTCTTCAGTATTTCCATCATATTCTAGTTTAAAATTACTTTCTACTTGTTTTTGTTCCTGTATATCATTTTTTATACGAATTTCAAATGTTTTTACCACAGTTTCATCTGGCTCTAAAGTTTCTATAAGTATTTCTTCCATTTCTTTTTCTATTTCGTCATAATAAACAGGACCTGCATATTCATATCTTTCTTTAGGTTGTACATATACCGCTTCTTCTGGAATTGTTACTGATAACTTAACATTTTGAGCTTGTTCTCCACCAGAGTTTTTAACAGTTACTCGATATTGTACTACTTCTCCAGCTTTTATGTTATCAGTATCTGATATTTTTTTGCCTTGCACATATGCTTCCATAGTAGCTTCAATTGTTGCTTGTTGTTCAGTTTGTAATGATATTACTTTAGAATTAACTTCTGTTTTTTGATTTAGTTCTGCCTTAGTATATTTAACACTATATCCTTCAGATGCTGTTTCATTGTAATCTAATCCCTCTGGTATCTTTATTTGATATGATGCTTTTATATTTTCACCATGTTCTAATTCATTTAAATATATTAAATAACTACGAACTTGACTTCCTTCGTTAAGTTCTGTTGTCCAACCATTTTCTGTATTATTTAAGTCTTCTGTTGCATTTGCATTCTCACTATAATATATTTGAAAATCTGCACTACTAGATGTTAATAATTCTATAGGGGTTACAACATCTACAGACATTGTATTTGTTGTTTTATTTCCTTGAATAGATACTTCTCCTTGTGTAGGCATTTTTCCTAATATATATATATCTTGCATGTTTGTTTTATTATTTATTATGTCAAAATCTACTGTCGCTATTTTTTCTTGTGAATTTCTTTCTATTTCTATTACTTCTTCTCCACTACCTACTGTTTCAATTCCATATTCTGCAATATTATTTGTTGTAATAACTTCATCAGGAGAAATTATAGATATTCCTGTAGTTGTAGTATTTTCAGAATATTCCCTATTTCCTTGTTGATTCTTATATGTCATTCTTATCTCATTATTTTGACTTATTGTTTTTGGATTTATTGTTAAATCTAAAATAATAGAAATAGTTGCTCCATCTATTGTAGCATCCTTATATTTAGTTTGTTCTCCTTCTAAATAAATCTCTATTGTATTGTCTCTTAAATTAGCACTTTTTATTTTTAATTCATCTTCATATAATAAGTTTATTTGTTTTACATTTATACTCTCAACTTCTGCTGGAAATTCTATTTGCACAATTGGATTTTTGTATAGTGCTTCACCAGTAGTATTAGTTTTTAAAACTGCTTTTATTTCTAAATCTTTATTTTCATTTACAGAAGAAAATTCTGTTTTAGAAATATTTATTTGTGCTTTTTCTTCAGGTTCTTGTAAATTTATATTATATTCTTCAGTTCTTGAATATTCAGAGTAATCTATTTTAAATTGTGTTTTTAAAAGATTCATTTCACTAAATAATTCTTTAGAATATTCATCATTTTTTAAGTATTTTTTATTTTTAATATCTAAATTCCCTATTGAAATAGGATTTGAAAATTCAAAAATTAAATTATTTACATCATTACTATAATTTATTATTACTTGACCATTTTCATTTGTTTCTGTATCTTCTGTAATTGTCTGTAATAACTCTCCATTTTGATTATATATATTTATATATCCATCTAAACCTAGTAAATATAACATTTGGTTTTTGTTAAACTGTGTAGATTTATAAAAAACTGAATTATCTGCATTATATTCACTATCATTTCTTATAAATACACTTTTTTCTGTTAACAGCTTTAAATTTTTTATTAAGTCAATGTTTGATATTTCTACATTATATTCTTCATCAAAATCTATAGATTTACTATCTTGTGAATATAAATAACCTTTTTTAATATTTTCTGTGCTGTTTACATTAACACTAACTAGGTCTCCTCTTAAATTTGCTTGAAAATCATTATCTAATTTTTCTTTATATTCATTGTCCATACCAAATAAAACTTCAGTGATTTCAGTCTTGTAATTTAATACTGTGTCTTCTGGTAATTGGTTTTTATAATAATAAACTATTTTATATACACTTTTGCTATTTCCCCACATATATTTATTTTCAAAATAGGATAAATCATTTTCTATAATTACTTTATTTTTGTCTAAATGATATTTAGTAGAATCTATTTCTACTCCATTATATATTACTTCTACTTTTTCTAGCTCTTCTGAGTTAGGTATTTCAATAGTTATATCCTGACTTTTTACTGGTAATAAATTATCTTGTACATCTAATTCTATATTTTGTTGAATAATAGTCATACTATTTTGTATATATATTACTTTTTCTATATCTTGACTTGAATAAATAGCAGTATTTCCTTTCCAATGTAATATTAAATTTGATTCCAAATTTATATTAGTAGATTTTTGCTTATTTTCGTCTAAAAAATACACACAGTTAAAATTAACTTTTGATTTACTGTCAAAATAATCTACAGAAAAATTATCTATCTTTTTAAATTCAACTGGTATATCAATAGTAATATTATTACCTGCTATTAAGTCCTGAAAATATATTTGATTAGCATCATCTTTTATCTCTTTTATATATGGACTACTTACTTTTTCACCTAAAATTTGAAAATTTGCATTATCAAATGTTATACAAAGATCAGATAAACTTCCTACTTCTTTTACACTTATATCTACTGTTATTGTTACTTCTTGTGAAATTTCTGCATCTATTTCTTTGTATTTATTATCATCTTTTTTAAAATAAGCATTCCAACTTATTTTTTCATTTTCTAAAACAATATCTGAAATATCACTATTAGCTAATTCATTTACAGCTTTAACAGAATATTTAAAAATATTTAAAAAATTAAAACTTAGTAAAACAAAAATTAAAGCTAATAATAAAAATTTTTTTACAAACCTAAATCTCATAGAGCTTCCCCTCCGTTTTATTTTTAGTACATCATTCCTTATTTATATTATTTCAGATTTAATATGCATTTTCAACTCCAAAAATTTTCCATTTTTTTTATTTATTACGGATAATAGCAATTGTCAAATATGACAAATGAATTAAATCTATTTAACAATTTTATTACAATGCTTTTAAATAAAATCAATTTAACGCTTTGTTTATATTTCCGTATGTAAAAGTGTTCATGGAGTTATAAGATTTATATTCAGTTTAAAAAAGAATTTATTTATAAAATAAATTCTTAAAAAAAAAATCATATATAAACTTTTTCGTTTATATATGATTTTTTTAGTTCTTAGAAATTATTTATAGATTATTTCCTTTTATCTATTACAAACTTCTTTATTAGGATAATTCCTACACCTAGTATAATAAATGCTATAACTCCTATTGCTATTGGAAGTATATATTCTCTGTTTTCACCTGTACTTGGGATTACTATGATTTGTGGTGATGTAGAATCATCTGTTTCTTGTTGCTCTTTGTTTGGTACATAGTTACCTGGTGTTGAAGTAAATTTACTTCCTCCTGTTTTTGAACCTACTATAACTTCTGCTTGGTTTTGAGTTGGTTCTTCATCTGCTGAGCTTAGTACTTTACTTACTACCATATATACATCTCCAGATTCTGCTGTTGTTTGTGTATTTCCTTTTGAATATACTGGTTTTAAGTTTGCATTAGCTAAATAATCTGTTGAATATACTTGTGTTAAATCTATATTTTCTATTATTGCATTTCCACTTGAGTCTATATCACTTGTAATATATTCTCCTGTTTCTATAGCATCTATTACATTTTGTGCTACTAATCTGTCATTCTTTATTTCGTCTAAACTTACTTCTTGCCAATTATATTCAATGTTTGTTGGATCATCTGGTAGATATGTTGAACCCTCATCTAAGTAATCTATTATTCTAGTTGGTGATACTGTTACTACATCTGTATCTTTTCTGTCTTGTCCTACTGCTTTTTCATAATAGCTTTCTCCATATTTGTAATATCCATAACTTTCATCAACATAGTCTGCTTGACTTGCATTTTCTGCTGTTAGTCTATATTTCATTTCTAGTTGTGAACCTTGAATTAGTCCTTGGTCTAATTCGATTCTTAGATATCCATTTTCAACTGTAATACCATTTTCTTTTATTGGTGGCATATAAGTTGTGTAATTTGCTTCTCCTACTAGGTTACCATTTTCGTCTATTTGTACATTTACTAATACTTGGTCATTTTGTAATGATAGTCTAACTTCTGATACTGATTTTACTAAGTTTATATTTTGTTCTGGTCTTCTTACTATACCAAAGTCCATATTTTTAATGCTAAATGCAATTCTGTTTTCTATTCTGTTTAAATCTATACTCATTAAGTCATTATCATCATATTCAACATTAAATTCCATTACTGGTGTTGTTGATGTCATTTTCATTTGAGTATTTGGATCTTTTGATTCTTCATATTGATAATTATATACTTTTAAGTTTTCATCTACTGCTTTTCTTTCATCAATATTGTCTATTGCATGTGACATTCTAGTATCTGATTCACTTACACTTCTATAGAATTTGTTGTTGTTTGCTTCACTTTGTGCTCTATCATAATCAATTACTGTAGATTTATAATTTTCTACCATTGATTCATAATTATCTCCTTGTGTTCCATTTACTATCTTGTATGAACCATCTCCCCATGTATATTTAAGTACATATTTTCCTGGTACAAAGCCTACAAAATTATAGTTTCCATTTGTGTCTGTTACTACTTCTGCTGTCGCATCTGTCCATGCTCCAAGTGTTCCATCGTCATTTACAACTTGTTCATCAAAGATTCTAGCTACATTGTCTGTTATATTTCCATTACTGTCTACTTCCATTAGTTGTACTGTAACTCCTCCTATTGCATTTTCTGAAGCTGTATCATATATTCCATTACCTTGTGCAATATTTTGAGTTCTTGCTAGTTCTTCATCTGTTAAGTCTTCAAATACTGTTCCTGAAAT
>ERZ1643249.2051-NODE-2051-length-19369-cov-15.968727_pt1 | contig 19369 bp, 28 predicted proteins | sample MGYA00579263_ERZ1643249 | MGnify/ENA primary metagenome ERZ1643249 (study PRJEB29033, sample SAMEA4952264) | chicken gut metagenome | biome: Broiler Chicken; feature: Gastrointestinal Tract; material: Caecum | place: Ireland | collected 2018 | study: Broiler... | reverse complement strand
TGCTAGATTAGGTCTTTTTTGGTAAATAATGTAATATTCCCTTCCTAAATTTCATAAATTTTTTTTAAAAAATTATAAAAACTATTGACAAGTATTTGTTTTTATTGTATTATGTAATTACGGAAATACGTAATTCCGTAAAAATAATAAATAATAAGGAGGGAAGAATGGAAAAAAACAAAATTGTAACAAGATTAGAAGAACTAGAAAAGAGAATTCTGGCATTAGAAGGCAAAGACAGGGAAGATGTCGTAAAAGTGGGTTATAAAGATTTGACAGACCCAAAGAATTTGGAAAATGGGAGATTTATTTATGCTGGCAACTATAAGACTAAAGACGGACGTACAGGCTCTATTTTTGGCTCGAATGTCTCTACTATTGACGAAATATTGCAATACGATTCAACCGAACTTGCAAATATCATTGATGCCTTTTCAAGTGTGGAACGTATTGAGATTATCAAACAGTTAATGAAACAGTCGTATACTGCTAAAGATTTGATGGAAATATTAAATTTTTCAACCACGGGTAAGATTTATCATCATCTTTCATATCTTGAAAAGGTAGGTGTTATTGCAAAATACAATGATATTTATCATATCTCGGCAAAATTTATGGGCAGTATAATTTTAATTTTTGAGGGTGCTGGAAAACTTATAAATAGGATAAACTAAATAAAAATAAAATATTAAGGTCTGACTAATATGGTCAGACTTTTTTTTAAAATTTTGACTTAATTTGTCGTTACTGCAAAGATTAAAATTACCACTCATAGATTAATGCAAGGAGATGGAGTATGTTAGATAAAATTTTATCGGACGATATTTATAATATACTTTCAAAAAGAGTTAATTTAAATTCTATAAATGAAATTAGAATAAGAGCGGAAAAACCTATTGTTCTTTTAATTGGTAATCAACGTACATTTTTAGGTTATAATGGCATAACTTCAAACTTGAAAGAGGCATTGTTTGCCAGCAAAGTGATGATTGAAGATATCATTTTTAGGGCTAGTGAATGTTCCATTTATTCGGTGAATGAACAGATTAAACGTGGTTTCATTGTCACAAAAGGTGGTATAAGGTTAGGTATAGGCGGAGACCTTGTTGAAGAAAATGGAAAGATAAAGACGATGACAAATTTTTCAAGTGTAAACATAAGGTTGCCACATGAAATAAAAAATTGTTCGCTGTCGGCATTTGATTATCTAGTAGAAGAAAATAAGATTTATAACACACTTGTTCTCTCACCGCCAGGAGGGGGTAAGACAACTTTTTTGCGTGATTTTATATGTCAACTATCAGAGCGAAATTTTGCTTACAATGTGCTAGTTTTAGATGAACGAGGAGAACTTGATATAGGAACATCTGGGAGCATTGGAAATTTTTCTGACAAGATATCTTTTGCACGTAAAGAGGTGGGTTTTGAAAATGGCATAAGAGCATTAAGTCCTAATATTATTGTTACTGATGAACTTGGTCAAAAAGAAGATGTGGATGCTGTTGAGTATGCAATCAACTGCGGTGTTACGGTGTTTGCCTCTGTCCATTGTGATAGTATTGATAGTTTTTTAAATAAGCCAAATTTTGAAAAGGTTATACAAAACAAATTATTTGAGCGATATGTTCTTTTGTCTCTTAGGAATGGGCCAGGTACTTTGGAAGGGATATACAACGAAAATTTTTCAAGAATTAGGATTTAAAGGGTGTGAATTATGAAGTATATTTTTTTAATTATTATAGTATGTATCTGTACATTTGTCGGCTATGCTTTCTCTAAAAAATATAAAATACGTGCCAATTTTTTTCAATCTTTATTATACCTTTGTCAAAAATTTGATATAGAAATAAATTATTCAAGAGAAAGGCTAAAAAATATTTTTTTAAACCTTGATGACAAAAATAAAAACAGTTTGAAAGGAATTGATAAAAATTACATTGCCTTTATAGATAAAGAGGTCCCTCTTGATAAGGATAGTCTATTCAAAGGTATTAATTTTTTGAAAGACAATGAAAAAGATTTGATTTTTACATTTTTTAAATCACTTGGAAGAAGTGACGTTGATAGTCAATCAAAGGAAATAAAAAACTTTCAAATGAGATTTGATGAACTTGTTTCGACCACCACTCAAGAGAACAAAAAGTATGGGGCATTGTCGATAAAATTAGGATTGATAGTTGGGCTAATTGTAGTCGTCATATTTATTTAGGTGAAATATGGGAGTAGAAGTAATTTTTAAAATAGCGGCTATAGGACTTCTAACCGCTATTGTAGGTCAGATTTTAAAGCAAACAGGCAAGGATGAAATCTCAACACTTGCAACACTTGCTGGACTTATTATTGTGCTGATTATGGTGTTAAATTTGGTAGGAGATTTATTTAATACATTAAAGACTATATTTAATTTTTAGGAGATTATGGAAATAATTTTTAAAATCATAGCAATAGGTCTTATTACCTGTCTTGCAACCATGATAATAAGACCTGTGCGAGCAGATTTTGCTGTAATAATTGCAATAGTAGGCGGATTGATAATCTTATTTATGGTTGTCGATTATTTGTCAAACGTCTTTGAAGTTTTAAGAAATATTATAGGCATTAGCGGTGTTAATTCAAATCTATACACATTGCTTTTAAAAATAATAGGGGTAGGATATTTAATAGAATTTACCGCTGGAATATGCTCAGATACAGGCAATTCTGGACTTGGTGATAAAGTGCTTCTTGGCGGGAAAATAATTATTCTTGTGATGGCACTTCCAATTATTACAAATATTCTCCAAATAATCATGGAGTTATTGCCGTCATGAAGAAATTTAAGAAAAAGATAATAAACTTAAGAGCTAAAAGACCTACAAAATTTATATTTATTGTCTGCGTTTTGGCTTTTTTCTTGTTATGCCCGACTGCAGGGCGATTATCAAGTGCAGAAAGTACTGTTATGTATAATCAGTCTCAAGAGGAAACGACAGAAGATATAGAACAGGAACTCCAGGACGAGATAGACAGTCAACTATCAGACCTAGATTTTTCTTCTTTTGAGGACATATTAAATGCACTGACTGAAGGAGAACTTGCAATTTTTGGAGGCAGTAGTTTTCTAGATAAACTTCAAAAATTAATAAGTGGTGATTTCGAAGATGGTACAAGTTTGTGGGATGCACTTATAAATATTTTCTTTGAAAATTTGCTGTCATTATTGCCGATTATTTCAATAATAATTGCGGTCTCGCTGATTGGCAGTATGATACAAGGGATAAAGCCCTACAATAATGGTAAATCAATTTCTAATATCATTCATTTTGTGACGTATGGTGTAATTGTTGTGCTGGTTCTATCAATAACAGTTAGAATGGTATCCTTGACAACAAATGCCCTGCAGTCTATGAAGGCTCAAATGGATGCAATATTTCCTTTACTTTTAACTTTTCTTACGGCTATAGGTGGAACGACATCGGTGAGTGTCTATCAGCCAGCGATGGCACTACTTACGGGAACTATATTGAACTTATTTACCTATGTACTTCTACCAATATTTATTTTCTCAGTTGTATTTAGCATAGTCTCCAATTTATCAAACAATGTAAAACTCGAAAAATTTACATCTTTTTTCAATAGTACTTTTAAATGGCTTACAGGGCTTATATTTACAATCTTCACTGCATTTTTGTCAATACAAGGCATAACTGCAGGGTCAATAGATGGCATTTCTATAAGGACCGCAAGGTATGCAATCAAGTCATATATACCGCTCCTTGGGTCATATTTAAGTGATGGGATGGGGTTGATACTATTATCGTCTAATTTAATTAAAAATGCGATAGGTGCAACGGGGCTATTTTTACTTCTTGCGACAATTCTTTCACCACTTATTGAGTTAATTCTTTTCATGCTCGCATTAAAATTGATAGCGGGAATTGTTGAGCCACTTGGGAATAAGCAGATTGCAAACTTTATTTCTTCACTTTCTAAAAGTATGGTGCTGTTAATAGTGTTGTTAATTGGAGTAGCATTTATTTATTTTATCATGTTAGGACTTATCATGTGCTCGGCAAATATTGTATAGGAGGCAAAAGATGATTGGTGATATATCAACATGGATAATGTCAATAGCGGGCATTATATGTCTATCAGTTATAGTGGAACTTATGTTGCCAGACGGACAAATGAATAGATATATAAAGGGTATTTTTTCATTTGTTATTATACTTGTCATTATTATGCCAATACCAAATTTAATTGGTAAGGAAATTAATTTTTCTAATATTTTCGATTACGATAATGTGGCGGTTGATGAGGACTATATCTATCAATTAAACCTAGATAAAATAAATATAGTAAGAGATGAGATTGAGAATGATATACAGTTACACGGCTACGAAAATGTAAAAATATATATTGACTGCGATATTTTTGATAATGCCATGAAATTTGAGTCGATTACTGTCGATATTACAAATTTAGTAATAAGTGAAAATGCCGAGCATAAAAATATAGCAAAGATTAAAGATGATATTACAGATATAATTCAATCTCATTTGCAAATAGATAGGGGGAGTATATTGTATGATGGATGACTTTAAAAAACGATTTAAAATCTTATACGAAAAGATAAAAAAGGTAAAACATATTGAGATATATTTGGCGGTTGGACTAGCAGTGATTATTGCTATAATCTACTTTATCTCATTAAAACCAGCAAGTAGCAACAGCCAAGTGACAGAAGACGACAATTTAAGCATAAATATTTCTTCTTCACAGGAATATGTTGCAAATCTTGAAAATAAATTAGAGAGTGTACTAGCAAAGGTAAAAGGAACAGGCGAAGTCAGTGTTATAGTCACACTTGAAAAGGGGTTTGAGTACGTTTATGCAACCGAGGAAGAAGTACGGACAACCTCTGATGGCACGACTGTAACGACAACAAATGTGGTAATGGTCGATGGCGAACCAATACTAATAGAAGAAATCTATCCAGTCATTGGCGGGATAGTGGTAGTAGCACAAGGAGCAGACAATGTTTCAGTTAAAATGAATATGATATCAATTATTCAGACTATAACAAACATTGAAAGCTCAAAGATAAATATATTTGAAGGAAGTTAAAAAGGAGTAGATATGAAAAAGAGAACAAAAATTATTATTATCGCTGTTATGGTGTTGCTTCTAGGAGTGACTGGATACTTAAATGTTGTGCTTAACAATTCTGTTTCAAATAACAACAACAATTCGACAACTACATCAAGTTATTTCCAAACCTATCGCTCTGATAGAGAATCAACAAGAGACCAAGAAATGCTCTATTATGATGCAATAATTGCAAATGAGACCTCATCAGCGGAAGCGATTGCCACTGCAGAAAGTGCTAAACTTGCTTTGATAGAGCAAATGGAACAAGAACTTGTCGTAGAAGGGCTTATAAAGGCAAAAGGTTTTGAAGATTGTGTGGTAACTATCTCTGATACTGACGTTAATGCAGTAGTTAAATCAGGCGAATTGACTGAGGCGGAAGTTGCACAAATAGTTGAAATTATCCAATCACAACTTAATATAAGCCTTGAAAATATTAAAATTATTCCTGTAGAATAATTGCAAAAAGATATTGTAATGTGCTATACTACTAAAGTAGGAGAGTACAATGGTTAAAAATAATACAACTCTGCAAAAGAAAGGAAAGGTGGAGATAGATAGGGATATACTTCTCTCTATTATTAATCTTGCTACAAAAGAGATTAATGGAGTAGAATCGCTTACCAATGATTATCTACCTTTTTATAAAAAGATATGCAAGCCTAAAAATGAGGGTGTGAGCATCAAATTCGATACAAATGGTGTAGTAAACGTGGATGTCTATGTTAGAGTATATATTGGTTATAGTGTCCCCGATGTGGCATATAGAATACAAGAAAATATAAAAAATTCTTTAAACACTATGGTGGGAATAAAACCAGGGAAGATAAATGTCCATGTTTATGGTGTTGCTTGCGATGAGGTTATGCAATGAGAGCGGATGCTAGAGAACTTGCTTTTAAATTGATTTTTGAAAGACTTTTCGTCAAAGATAATTTCACTGACGAAGAGTTTTTTGCATCTTTAAAGAAAGAAGAAGATGTGAGTTTTGCAAATGATATTATCAAATGTTATGATGACCATAAAGAAGTAATAAGAGAAATTATATCATCACATCTCGTTGGATATGAATTAAATAGGGTTTATAAAGTTGACCTTGCTATTCTTTGTGAGGCAATAGCGGAAATAAAGTATATCAAAACACCTTATCAAGTAGTCATAAATGAAGCAGTGAAAATTGCAAAAAAATATTCGACCGAAAATAGTGGTAAATTTGTCAATGGAGTGCTATCTACAATTGTAAAATCTTTAAGCAGTAAAGAAGAATAAAGGAATGTATGGAAGCAATAACTGTCACAAAATTAAATACCTACATTAAGCAAATTTTTGATGCCGAAGAACTTCTCCACAACATACCAGTTGTTGGAGAAATTTTTGGTATTAGTTCGTCTCGTAATGTGTTTTATTTTTCGTTGAAGGACGAGAGTTCTTCTCTCTCATGTGTGTCTTTTTATCCTAATCTGTTTATTGATATTAAGGAGGGAGATAAAGTTATAGTGACAGGTTCACCTAATTATTATATAAAAGGTGGCAGACTGAATTTTAATGTAATTAAACTTGAAAAAGTGGGCTTAGGCGAATTATATGAACAGTTTTTAAAATTAAAAGACAAACTGCAACACGAAGGACTTTTTGACGAGCATCATAAGAAAAAAATACCAAGTGAAATCAAACGTATAGGTGTCATAACTTCTAAAGAAGGTGCGGTAATTCAAGATATTAAAAATGTGGCTTGGCGTCGTAATCTAATGGTCGATATCGTTTTGTATAACACTAAAGTTCAAGGTTTAAATGCAGAAAATGAAATCGCTCATGCAATAGAGGTTATGGGCAAATATGATAAAATTGATGTTATAGTGGTTGCTCGAGGTGGTGGTTCTTTAGAAGACCTTTGGGCATATAACACAGAAGTTGTGGCAAGTGCGACTTACAACTGCCCAAAGCCAATAGTCTCGGCTGTTGGACATGAAACAGACTATACCATAATAGACTTCGTAAGTGACCTAAGGGCTCCAACACCCTCAGCAGCGGCAGAACTATTGACTTTTGATTTGAGTGGTAAACGTGCAGAAATGTGGGGTATGTTCGAACTTTTATATAGCGAAGTAAAGAAAATCATAAATAAAAATATAAATGCCTTCAATATGACCAATTACAAATTGTTTAATGTTATTGAGAAGAGGCTTGTAAAAGAAGAAAATAATTTTAATAATAAAAAGTATGATTTTTTAAATAGTTGTGAAAGTTTTATACATCAGCAATATTATGACTTAGGATTAATAGAAACAACTATTAAAAATATCGACCCTAAAAAGATACTATCTCAAGGATATGCGAAGATAGAACAAAATAATATTTCAGTTTCAAGCCTTGCACAATTAAATAAAGATAATGACTTGACAATCAACTTTATTGATGGGAAGATAAAAGCAAGACCAATAAAAGGAGAATAATTATGGAAAAGATGACTTACGAAGAAGCATCAAAAGAATTAAATTCGATTATTGAGAAGATAGAAAGTGGAACTCTTCCAATGGAAGAGGTGATTAAACTTATGACTAAATCAAAATCTCTTATAGAGATTTGTTATAAAGAACTTGATAAAGCAAAAGGGAAACTCACTGAAATAAGAGAGACTTTAGATACACTCGAGGAAGTTTAAATTTTCATATTAGCATAATAAGAAGCATATACTACATTGTGAAAAAGAAACGATTGCAAGCAGAAAATAAAAAGCGAATCAAAGTGCAAAGTATAGCCTCAAGGAAGTGTCTCTGGGCATTTAGGATGTTTATTATTGCAGTGTTTATGTCGCTTTTCTTTGGCTTTTTAAGTCAAACTTTGCTTTCAAAAATGGGAGCATTAATTGCAATTATAGGAATAATCTTCTTTATATTTGTATCTGTATTTTTTGATATGATAGGCATTGCAGTGGCAAGTGCAGATATAGAGACATTTAGGTCTTGGGCAAAAGAGAAAAAGATAGGGGCAGATATTGGGATAAAGTTATGTGAAAATTCAGAGAAAGTTTGCTCATTTTGTGCTGATGTGGTGGGTGATATTTGTAGCACATTATGTGGAGCGGGCGGTGCCTGTATAGTTGTGGCTTTGACAAATGATATAAATAATGCTAATATTGTCATGTTGGTTTCAATTTCGACTTCCGCTTTAATTGCTGGAATTACAATTTTTTTTAAAGCAATAATGAAAGAACGGGCACTTAAAAATTCTAATAGAATAATTTTGAATTTGGCCAAATTTTTAAATAAATTTTTAAATTTTTGAAAAAACAGTTGACATTAAGAAAAAAGTATGATATTATATGCACATGAAAGTAGAAGTTCCACTTCTCACCAGTCGGCAATAGGCTTGATTAGGTTAAAAAATTATTTCATTTTAATTATTAATTTGATTTATTTTTTGGTGGAATTTTATGCTTCCACCAATTTTTATTTAAAAGGGGAATACAACTATTTTTAAGGAATTATTGACAAACGAACAAATATCTGCACCTCAAGTGCGACTTATTGGAGAGGATGGAGAACAATTTGGTATTGTGTCTCGAGAAGAGGCTTTATCCATTGCTGAAGACAAAAATCTTGACCTTGTTATGATGTCAGGCAATGCTACTCCACCAGTATGTAAACTATTAGACTATGGTAAGTACAAGTATGAATCTCTCAAAAAAGATAAGGAGATAAAGAAAGCACAAAAGATAGTTGAAGTAAAAGAAGTACGTCTTTCTATTACTATTGAAGAGCATGATATTGCATACCGCATTGCAAGTGCTTCCAAATTTCTTAAAGAAGGAAACAAAGTAAAGATTACTTTAAGAATGAAAGGAAGAGAACAAGCATATGTGAAGAAGGCGATAGAGGTAGTCAAAGAATTTTGTTCGCGTCTGCAAGACCTAGGTTCACCAGATAAAGAACCTGAACTTCTTGGAAGAAATATTTTTGTAGTTGTAAGTCCAAAGAAAACTAAGTAAAAGGAGATAAAGACTATGCCAAAACAAAAAACTCATAGTGGATGCAAAAAACGTTTTCATTTAACAGCAAACGGAAATGTTAAGTTTGCAAGACCAGGGAAAGGACACTTCCTTACAAAGAAGTCACAATCAAACAAGAGAAAATTAAGAAAGGGATCATACATTTCAGGAAAGAATGTACAGAATATCAAATCCCTTTTGGCTAAGTAGGAGGTAAAAGATGAGAGTAAAGAGAGCGGTTAATGCAGTTAAGAAACGTCGTTCTATTCTTAAAAGTGCTAAGGGCTATAGAGGAGCAAAATCTAAACTTTATAGAACAGCAAAGCAACAAGTTATGAGAAGCGGACAATATGCATATGTTGGACGTAAAATCAAAAAGAGAAACTTTAGAGCACTTTGGATTACAAGAATCAATGCTGGTTGCAGACAAAATGGCATTTCATATTCTAAGTTTATTGCAGGACTTAAGATTAAGGGAATTGACCTAAATAGAAAAGTTCTCGCTGATATGGCTGTTAGAGAACCAGAGGCTTTTTCTGCACTTGTAGGACAAGTTAAATAATGCAAAAAGCAAATATCAACTTAATTAAAGACCTAAAAAAGCAAAAACGACAAAATAGTTATTTGCTTTTTTTGGATAATATAAAGATTATTAAAGATTCTCTACAAAAAGGTGTAAAGCCATTATATATTTTTGCTGAAAGCGATAAAGCATATCTATTTGAAGATTACAGCAATATACTTTACATAGTGGAGCGAAAGGTTATAGAACAACTTTCAGACAGCAAAACACCACAGGGAGTAGTATGCATTGCAGAATACCTACCACATATAGTGGGAAAGCCAAAAACTAACTATCTCATTATAGATGGTTTGCAAGATCCAGGTAATGTTGGGAGTTTGATAAGAACCGCTTGTGCTTGTGGATTTGAATATGTTTATTTAGTGGATAGTGTAAAAGTTACAAACTCTAAACTTATTAGAAGCAGTGTTGGAACAATTTTTGATATAAAAGTTATGGAGTTATCAAGAAAGGACTTTATAAAACTTGCTAAGCAGTGGAAACTAGACCTCTTAAAGGCGGATATGCACGGAGTAAATATATTTGACTTTTCTGCCAAAGACATTGTTGGAGTTGTTGTTGGAAACGAAGGACAGGGGGTATCAAAAGAGATATCAAGCATTTGCGAAACTTCGGTATCTATCCCTATGAAAAATAATGTTGAAAGTTTAAATGCATCTGTATCAGGTTCTATAATTATGTATGAGATTTCTAAAAATAATTTTAATCAATAATTTGACAATTAATTACATTTTTAATATAATAGTTATGGATTTTTATAAAGGAGATAAATATGTCAGGACATTCTAAATGGCACAACATTCAAGCACGTAAGGGTAAAAGTGATGCTGCACGTGGTAAGATTTTTACTAAGATAGGTAGAGAGATTGCTGTTTGTGTTAAAACAGGTGGATCGGACCCAGTATCTAACCCAAAGTTGAAAGATATAATTGCAAAGGCTAAACAAAACAATATGCCTAACGATACAATAGAAAGAAGTATTAAAAAAGCCGCAGGGGAACTTTCTGGGATAAATTACGAAAGTTGTACATATGAAGGCTATGGCAGTGGTGGCTCTGCAGTTATTGTGGAGTGTTTGACTGATAATAAGAATAGAACAGCAGGCGATGTTAGACATGCATTTGATAAATTTGGTGGTTCACTAGGGTCTAATGGCTGTGTTAGTTATCTTTTTCAAAGAAAAGGTGTCGTTGATGTTGAAAAAAATGACAAAGTGAACGGTGATGAACTTATGCTTACTGCACTAGATGAAGGCGCCCTTGATGTTGTTGAGTACGACGATTATTTTGAAATAATAACATCACCAAATGAGCATAATAAATTAAGTGATGCATTGTCAAATGCTGGCTATAATGTACTTAGTGCAGAGACTAGTATGATACCAGACTCATATATCGATTTAGATGAAGAAAAATTGTCTAAATTCACAAAAATGATAGATACTCTTGAAGATCTTGATGATGTACAAGAAGTTTATCATAATGTAAACCTTCCAGAAGATGAAGAATAAAAAAGTTTTAATGTTTTCATTGAAACTTTTTTATTTTATATTTTTTTAGCATTAGACATTGATTGTGTATAAAATGTATTAAACGAAGAGTTGAATATTTTTTAAAAAAGTTATTGATAAAATCATAATAATATGATATACTAAACTAGAATAAAGATATTTCTTTATTAAATGAACAGAGGAGAAAATATGGGTTGGAATGATTACACAAAATGGGAAGAAGACCGAGAAGATTGGTTGCATGAACTTTGGCTTAACGACCAAAAAGTAAAAGAAGAGAAAAAGACGGGCGAGATGATTAAAAATGCAGGCTTGTATGAAATTGCATCTGGTGATGGTAGGGCTCAATTATCTTTTTTCCCACCAGTCGAGAAAAAGAATAAGAAAGATGCTAAAGAGCAAGATGAAAGTAAAGATGATGAAAACAAACAAAATGATGAAGATGAAAATGGTATGTAACTACCATTTTTATTTTTTGAGAAGATATATTTAGGTTTTGAGGAGGGATAACTGAATTAAAAAATATTACTTCTAAAAGTTTATACAGTTAATTGTGGTAAAGTCACATTTGAACGAGGCTGACTTTTATTTAAACTTGTGCTGGTGGGCAAAGCACCAAATTCTTTAGAATTTAATAAAATTTTATGCAAATAAAATTTTATCATCAAATGGTTTATATTATCGGAAGCCGAACTTGCTTGCAAGGGTGAGGCTGATGGTCATACATACTATGTGATGGGTGTGTGAAACATGTAAATTCGCTAGAATTTAATAAAATTTTATGCAAATAAAATTTTATCATCACATAGTTTATAAAATTTGACATATTTGAATGTATATTGTAAAATATATACATGGTAATTTTAGGAATAGACCCAGGTTATGCAATAATAGGTTATGGTATAATCGACACATCAAAAAAAGATATGGTTGTTGATTATGGTGCAATAACGACACCAAAGGAAGATAGTTTGCCAGTGAGACTAGAAGCGATAGATGCTAGCCTCAAATATTTATTTGATAAATTTAAGCCAGAGGTCGTGGCGATTGAGGAACTTTTTTATTTTAAAAATCAAAAAACCATCATCCAAGTTGCCCAGGCGAGAGGTGTGATTGTTCTTGCTTGTCAAAAATATTGCGGAAACATTTATGAATACACTCCGCTTCAAATAAAGCAAGCACTTACAGGACAGGGACGAGCAGAAAAAGCACAAGTTCAATACATGGTTAAGGCAATTTTGGGGCTTAATTCAATACCAAAACCAGATGATGCTGCAGATGCACTTGCAGTCGCTATTTGCCATAGTCAAACAAGTCCAAGTTTAAATCAAAACAAAGTGTAACCGTCGTTTCAATGTTTATTAAAGGGGAAGAAATAAAATGATATCATTTTTAGTTGGAGTTATAGAAGAAAAGAGAGAAAATTTGCTTGTCATTGATGTTAATGGCATTGGTTTTGAGTTGAATGTATCAAATAATACGCTTGTAAGCCTTCCTTATCAAGGAGAAAGTGCAAAAATATATACATACATGGCTGTGCGAGAGGATGGTGTGTCGCTCTTTGGTTTTTCAACTGTTGAAGAAAGAGAATTGTTTTATAAGTTGATAACTGTAAATGGAGTTGGTCCTAAAATGGCAATATCAATATTGTCAGGTTTAAGCATATCAGATTTAACAGTAGCAATAGCCAATGAAGACACAAAATTGCTTTCAAAGATTAAAGGTTTAGGTAAGAAAACTGCTGAGCGAATTTGCCTTGAACTAAAGGATAAAATAACTGCCTTAGCATTCGGCAATGCTGAGCAAAATTCATCTTATGATATGAACTATGATGAGGATGCTGTGCAGATGGCGACAGATACACTTATCAGTCTAGGCATTTCTAAAAATGAGGCATATATGCTTGCTAGGGCAAATGCTGGGAATAATGCAACAGCGGAAGAGATTATTTCTAAATCACTGAGGGGGTATAAGGGATAATGGAAGGTAATGAAAGATTTATCACAAGCACCAAAAACTTGACAGATGCAGAAATAGAAAATTCGCTTAGACCTACCACATTTGATGAATATATTGGGCAGACTAAGGTCAAAGAATCGCTTTCTGTTTACATAAAAGCGGCTAAAGAACGTAAAGAGAGTCTCGACCATGTTTTGCTATATGGCCCTCCAGGACTTGGAAAAACTACACTTTCACACATTATTGCAAATGAACTTGGCTCTCAATTTAAGGTCACTTCAGGTCCTGCAATAGAGCATGCCGCTGACCTTGCTGCAATTTTAACAAATCTAAACCAAAATGATGTCCTGTTTATTGATGAAATTCATAGATTGAATAAAACAGTGGAAGAAATTTTGTATCCTGCAATGGAAGATTTTGCACTGGACTTTATTGTAGGCAAGGGACCATCTGCTCGTAACATGAGACTAAAAATTAAGCCGTTTACTTTGATAGGTGCAACCACACGTGCAGGCATGCTTACAAATCCGCTACGTGATAGATTTGGTGTGATTTGCAGACTTGAACTATACTCAACGGAAGAGTTGTCGGTTATCATAGACCGTTCTGCAAAAATTTTAGGAGTTGCAATGGATAAGGATGCCAGTCTTGAGATAGCCAAAAGGTCAAGGGGGACTCCTCGTATTGCAAACAGGCTCCTAAAAAGGGTGAGGGATTATGCTCAAGTTTTGGGCGAAGGACATGTAACCAAAGAAATTGCCAACAGAACACTTGAAATCATGGAGATTGACGAGTTGGGGCTAGATACTATTGACAGAAAAATAATGTTGTCTATCATAAATAAATTTGGAGGTGGTCCAGTTGGTCTTGACACACTTTCGGCAACTATAAGCGAAGATGCATCTACTATTGAAGATGTTTACGAGCCGTATCTACTACAACTTGGATTTATTTCTAGAACTCCTCGAGGGAGGATTGCTTTGGAACCTGCATACAAACATTTTGGTTTGCCATATGAAAGCAAGAATTAAAGGAATAAGTACAAATATAGATATAAAAGTGCTTAAATGTACAATAAAAAAGATTTATAAATTGTTGAAATATGTTTATTTAAGAGAGAAAACAAATTATGACTAACACAAATAATAAAGATTTATTTTTAAAAAGTAGTTACTATTATGATTTACCAGAAGAACTGATTGCTCAAACACCAGTTGAGCCACGTGATAGTTCTAGACTTTTGGTTTATAATAGAAAAACAAAGACAATAGAACATAAAATTTTTAGAGATATAGTAGATTATTTGCATGAAGGAGATGTGCTTGTTATAAACAATACAAGGGTATTGCCTGCAAGGCTTTATGGATATAAGGAGACGGGAGCAAAGATTGAAATTTTACTTCAAAAACGAATTGACCTAAAAACTTGGGAGACTATAGCAAAACCCTTTAAAAGATTGTCTGTTGGGACAAAAGTAACATTCAGTCAAAATTTGTCATGTGTCATCTTGTCAAAAGGTGAGTATGGCGGTTGTACTATACAATTTGATTTTGATGGAGTGTTTGAAGAACGTTTAAGCGAAGTAGGACAAGTTCCACTTCCACCATACATACATGAAAAATTAAAGGACAAAGAAAGGTATCAAACTGTATATTCAAAAGTTGAGGGCTCATCTGCGGCACCTACGGCAGGTCTCCATTTTACACCAGAACTTTTGCAAGAAATCAAAGATAAGGGTGTGGAAATAGTCGAAGTTTTGTTGCACGTTGGACTTGGAACGTTTAGACCCGTAAAAGAAGATAACATTTTAAACCATGATATGCATAGCGAGTATATTGAAATGACCGAAGAGAATGCATACAAATTAAACAAGGCGAAGAGTGATGGGCGAAGGGTAATTGCTGTTGGAACCACTTCTGTCCGAGTACTTGAAAGTTGTGCTGACGAGAGGGGTGTGATTATACCGCAGAAGAGAGAAACAAATATATTTATATATCCGTCATACAAATTCAAATTTGTCGATGCATTGATTACTAATTTTCATCTCCCAGAAAGTACACTTATAATGCTTATTTCAGCATTTGCAGGGTATGATGAAACTATGCAGATCTATAAGAGAGCAGTTCAAGAGCATTATAGATTTTTCTCTTTTGGTGATGCAATGTTTATTTATTAAGTATTATGCATTGCATAATACTATATATACTATTACGTATGCAAGACATAATAGTATATATAGTAAAATCAATAAAATTTTGAAAGGATAAAATTAAAGACCCATTACTAAATTACAAGGAGATTTTAATGAGCAAATTCAGTTATGAAATAATAAAAGAATGTCCACATACCCATGCTAGAGCAGGTATTTTACATACTCCTCATGGCGATATTGAAACACCTATTTTTATGCCAGTAGGCACTCAAGCCACTGTGAAGGGGTTAAAACCTGAAGACTTAAAGGATGTTGGAGCACAAATTATATTGTCAAACACATATCATTTATATTTAAGACCAGGACATGAGATTGTAAAACAGGCTGGCGGACTTCATAAATTTATGAATTGGGATAGACCTATTTTGACAGATAGTGGTGGATTTCAAGTCTTTTCTTTGTCAAAATTAAGAAAGGTATCAGTTGAAGGGGTGGAATTTCGTTCGCATCTTAATGGAGCGAAGCACTTTATTACACCTGAAAAGGATATGGAAATCCAAGAGGCACTTGGTGCTGATATCATTATGGCTTTAGACCAGTGTACCGAGGCGGGATGTACTTATCAAGAAGCGGTTGATGCTATGAGGTTAACTAAGATTTGGCTTGAAAGGTGCTTTAATGCACATAAAAATGATGACCAAATGTTATTCCCTATTGTGCAAGGTAATTTATTTAAGGATTTGCGAAAACAATGTGTTGAAGATTGTTTACCATATACTAAGTGTGGAATTGCGATTGGTGGACTTTCTGTAGGGGAAGAAAAAAGTGTTATGTATGATATTCTAGACTTTTTGCACCCTCTTCTTCCGCAAGACCAACCTAGATATCTGATGGGAGTTGGCTCTCCAGACTGTCTAGTTGAAGGTTATGCACGTGGAATTGATATGATGGATTGTGTGCTTCCAACAAGAATTGCCAGAAATGGAACTGCTTTTACAAAAACAGGCAAAATGGTTGTGAAAAATGCAATATATAAAGATGACTTTAGACCTATTGAAGAAGATTGTGATTGTTACACTTGTAAACATTACTCAAGAGCATATATCAGGCATTTAATTAATGCAGGTGAAATGCTTGGAGCGGAACTTTTATCTATACATAATTTACATAATCTTTTAAGGCTTGCTCATGATTGTAGAGAGGCAATTCTTGGCGATTATTTTAAAGATTTTAAAGAAGAGTTCTTGGCTAACTATGATTTGTCAAAATCAACATTTTAGTGATTAATTTGTTTAAACTTTTTTGTTATGAGGGTAATATGAAAACTAAACTTGTATTTTTAGGTGTTGGGAATGGCGGAACGATGGATTTATATAATACTTGTTTTGTTATTCAAAATGAAAAAGGTGATTTTTTAGTTGACACTGGTGGGAGTATTGAAATTATAAAGAGATTAGGACTTGCTGGGATTGATTATCGCATGATAAAACATATTTTTATTTCTCACTCTCACACAGACCATATACTTGGACTGTTTTGGTATTTTAAGAAAATTAGCCAGTATTTAAAAGGCAAAAATGATATTGAAAAAATAAATATATATTGCAACGATGTTGTCTATCAATCGATTAAGGAGGTAGCAAAATATATTTTGCCAAGTAGCCTCATGGATATTATATATTCGCACTTTAATTTTCATATTTTAAACGATAACGATAGGTATTCCATAAATGGTGTTGACTACACATTTTTTGACATAATGGCAAGGGGTACAAAACAGTTTGGTTTTGAATGTGTTTTATCCAATAAAACCTTTGCTTTCCTTGGCGATGAAACCTTAAATCCTGTTTTATATGAGAAAATTAAAAATTATGATTATGTAACTCACGAAGCATTTTGCCTTGAAAAAGAAGAAAACATTTTTCATGCATATGAAAAGAATCATTCTACAACAAAGAGTGTTAGCGAGGTTATGAATAAACTCAACATTAAAAATCTAATACTTTATCATACAGAAGACACTCATGGCGATCAAAGACAAGAACTATATTTAGATGAAGCAAAAGATTATTTTAATGGAAAAGTCTATGTCCCAAATGATATGGAGGAAATAGAAATTTTATAGATAATAATTTTTTTCTGCTGCAGAAAATCGATACTGAAAAAATTAGGGTTATAGACTTATAATAAAACTCGATACTTTAAAATTTAAATTTACTAAATTTTTCTTATTGATTTATTTGACATATATTCTTTTATCATGTATAATTATTATGGTAGTATTATACCATTAAAAGGGGACAAGAAATGAGCAGTTTAAGCATATTATGCGATGCTGCTGTGACCGCCGGTGTAGTTAGTGGAGTAGTTGCCTTGATTGTTGGGGCAGTACTTGGGGCTATAATTTATAAAATTGTCATAAACAAAAAACTTGATAAAAGTAAATCAAATGCTGTAAAGATAATTGAAGAGGCGTATGCAGAAGCAAAGAGCATAAAGAAAGAATCACTTATTGAGGCTAAAGATGAAGCCCAAAAAATTAGGGATGAAGCCAATAATGAGGTGAAAGAAAGACGTGGAGAACTCCAAAAACAAGAAGAAAGACTTGACCAAAGAGAAGAGTACCTCACTAAAAAAGAAACGACTTTGGATACAAAGTCAACACAACTAGAGAACGAAAAGTCTCAACTAGAAAATACTAAAATAGTTTTGCAAGATAAGATAAAAGAACAAGAGCAGATTCGAGACCAAATGTTAGAAAAACTAGAGAAAATATCTGGGCTTACAAAAAAAGAGGCAAAGGATATATTACTTGAAAATGTAACCGAAGAAGCCAAAAAAGATGCTGGTGCAATTATTAAGAGAGTCGAAGAAGAAACTAAAAATAATGCAGACAAGATTGCACGAGAAATAGTGGTGACTGCTATTCAAAAATGTGCAACTGATCTTACTTCAGAGACGACAGTTACAAGTGTTGCTCTTCCTAGTGACGACATGAAGGGTAGGATTATTGGTAGAGAAGGACGAAATATTCGTTCAATTGAAAGTGCAACAGGAGTCGAACTTATAGTAGATGACACTCCAGAGTCAATAACAATTTCAAGTTTTGACCCAGTTCGTAGGGAAATTGCTAGAATTGCGCTTGAAAAACTTATTCTTGATGGAAGAATTCATCCTGGAAGAATTGAAGAAGTCGTTGCTAAAGCGACAAAAGAAGTTGATAGGACAATCAAAGAAGCGGGTGAAAATGCTTGTAATGATGTTGGCATTTACAATTTAAACTCAGAACTTGTAAAAGTTTTAGGTAGGCTTAAGTACAGGACAAGTTATGGACAAAACTGTTTAAAGCACAGTGTTGAAACCGCTATTATTGCTGGACTTCTTGCTACCGAACTTGGAGCAAATGTTGCAATAGCCAAACGAGGTGGATTATTACATGATATAGGAAAAGCACTTGACCATGAAATTGAGGGTACTCACGTGACTATCGGTGTTGACCTTGCGAAGAAATATAAAGAATCCGATGCTGTGATTCATTGTATTCAAGCACATCATGGTGATGTTCCATTCCAAAGTGTTGAGGCAGTCATTGTACAAGTTGCTGATGCAATTTCAAGTTCAAGACCTGGTGCGAGACGAGAAAGTTTTGAGAATTATATTAAAAGACTGGAACAACTTGAAAGTATATGCAATGATTTTAAAGGTGTTGAAAAATCTTATGCAATTCAGGCAGGTCGTGAGGTTAGAATAATTGTAAAACCTGACCAAGTTAGTGACAATGAATCATTTGTTTTGGCAAAGGATATCGCTAAACGTATCGAGAATGAAATGCAATATCCAGGACAGATTAAAGTTGTTGTTATTCGGGAGAGTAGAGTTACCGAAACAGCAAAATAACCTATATAAATTAAAATGCACTCATTTATGAGTGCATTTTTCATGTCTGCTTTATAAACTATGTGATGATAAAATTTAATGAGCATAAAATTTTAATAAATTCTAGCGAATTTGTGTGCTTCACACACTCATCACATAGTATGTATGACC
>ERZ1643249.2047-NODE-2047-length-19388-cov-5.355196_pt1 | contig 19388 bp, 18 predicted proteins | sample MGYA00579263_ERZ1643249 | MGnify/ENA primary metagenome ERZ1643249 (study PRJEB29033, sample SAMEA4952264) | chicken gut metagenome | biome: Broiler Chicken; feature: Gastrointestinal Tract; material: Caecum | place: Ireland | collected 2018 | study: Broiler... | reverse complement strand
CCCGGTGCACCACACCTCCGGTCGCCATGCACCATTCCTGCGGTAACGATGCACCTTCACCCGCGGTCATGCTGCACTTTTTATGCGGCGTATGCATTCTTATGCTTGCTATTTTTTATTATGCTTCTCTATTGGATGATTATATATATCGGTGGCACTTCCCATTTTGTGACAATTCTTTTGCATTTTAAAAAAGTAGTTGCCAGTTTTCCTATCTTTAGAAAAGGTAAACTGGCAACTGCATTATTCTTCAGTATACTTATCGGTATAAATCAAATTGCTGGATAATGGCTTTAGGTACTCTGAATCTCAAGATTATTCCAGTGTCAGTACCCCATCCGTCATCCGCCACACGCAGTCGGAAATTTCCGCCACAGCCGGGTCGTGGGTGACCACAATGACGCAGTAGCCTTCCTCCCGGGCCAGGCGGCTCAAGATTTCCATGATATTCCGGCTGTTTTCCCCGTCCAGGTTGCCTGTGGGCTCATCGGCCAGGAGGATTTTCGCCCCGGCTCCCAAAGCCCTGGCAATAGCCACCCGCTGCTGCTCTCCTCCGGACAGGTTGGCCGGATAGCGCCGGTGCTTTTCCTGGGGGATGCCAACGGCTTCCAGAAGTTTTCTCCCCCGTTCCGACGCCTGGGCCTTGGGCATGCCGCAAAGCTCCATGGGGAACCGGACGTTTTCCAAAACCGTCAGCAATGGGAACAGCTGGAAGGCCTGGAACACCATGGCGATTTTTTCCCGGCGGCATTTGTCCATGTCCAGCCGGGCGTAATCCTCGCCGTCCAAAAACACCGTCCCTTCACTGGGCCGGTCCAGCCCCGCCAGCATGGACAGCAAGGTGGATTTGCCGCTGCCGGAAGGCCCTACTACGGCGTTCAGTTTCCCTCCGGAAAAGGTGCAGGAAATATGGGAAAGGGCGTCCCGGCCTCCGTTGGGGTACCGGTAAGTGACATTTTGTAAAACAAGCTCTGCCATGTGAAATCCTCCTTATTCCTTTGCCTGTAAAAGTTCCAGGGGCCGCCGTTTTGTGGTAAGAACCGCCCCGGCCGTCCAGCCCATCAACGAACCGGCCAGATAAAGAGCAGTTCCCAGCAGGCTGCCGCCCATCCCCTCCGGGGCCAGCACCGTCGCCAGGACGATCCCCACAAGACACCCGGCCAGCACCGCCAGCATCCCGGACAAGATAAGCACCCAGGCTGTATTTTTGCGGGAAACGCCCAGCACCCGCAGAATGGCGGCGTTTTTGATATGCAAGAAGCAGAAAAACACGCCTAGTCCCGCGCCGATCAAGGCCGCCGCAGCAAAAGTCACCGGCAGCAGCACCCGGATGATCTGAAGGTTCTGTTCCAGAGGCTTGATGCTCTGGCGCAGCTCATCGTCCCAGATCTGGAACCGCAGGGACAGGAGCCCGGCGGTGCCGTCGTTCTCCAGGGGCTTCAAAGTTTCCCGCAAAGTATCCAGCTCCCGGTTTTTCTCCGGAGCCAGCTGGAAATCCGCCTGGCTGTACGCCAGGTCACCCCGGGTCAGCTGCTGTAAGGCGGAAAGGGGCAGGAAAATCCCTTCCCCTTCTCCTCCGTCATGCCACCCGGCAATAACGGCTTCCTTCCGTTCCCTCCCGTTGAAATCCTGAAGGAGGATCGTCTGTCGGTCTCGCAATCCGGCCTGGTCCCGCCATTCCGCGGGAAGGAACACCGGGATTTCTTCCCCATATTCAAATTCTTTGGGGAAGCTCTCCTCCGACCAGCCGGAACCGTAAGTGATGTTCACCTCCGGGGGGACCATGTTCCACCCGTGAAGGATCGCGTACGGGGCAATGAGGGTTTCCCCATCTTCCTGATAAATTCCCGGGCAGTCCGCCTCTGCGTGGAGGACGGCGCTTTCCACGAAGCCGCTTTCCAGAACGGCGTTCACCGCTTTGGGGCGGATAAATCCATCCCCGTAACCGCCGCCGCCCACTGTGGAGGATGAATTCTGCCGGAGGATCTGCAGCTCCACCGGCGTTGTCAGATATAACCGGTCGATTTCCGATTGGCTCTGGACCGCGGCTCTGTCCATCATCCCCAAGGCCAGCAAAAAGGCCGCCGCCACCAAAAGAGTCAGCAGGGAACGGGCCACCGACCGCCAGGACATCCGGACGGACATGGCAAGCAGGGCTTTTCGGCCTTTTTTGGCCGGGTAACAGGGAGTTTCCGCCAAAACAGCGAAGCTGGAACCTTCCAAAACCGCCGGAGCTTCTTCCTTGAGAGCCGCTTTCTGTTTGGGGGCCGCCCCGCCTTGCATCTGCTCCAGGACCGGCCTGCGGGAGAACAGGACCGCCACTAAACAGGCCGCCAGAATGAGGAACACCAGTCCAGCCAGAAGAAAGAGAGCCAGCTGCCGGGGAGAATTTTTCACAGGCTCCAAATTCCCATCGGCAGGAAGCAGGGCCATGATCTCTGAAACCTGGCCCTCCGCCCAGAACCAGCCGGCCAGCCCTCCCAGCAGGATCCCGGCGCAGCCTGGGAGCAGGAAGGGCGGGAGAGAGCTTCGCACCACCTTTTTCCGGGGCACGCCCAAGGCCCGCAGGATGGCAAATTCCCGCCGCCGCTGCCACAAGTACAAAAACGCCACGCAGACCGTGACCAGAAGGAACTGCCCGCCGAATACCAGCGCCCCTGTTAAGGCGGACTGCTGCATGGGCCCCACCGACAGGAGAAAATTCTGGCCGCCGTTTTCCACAAACTCCAGAGTCAGCCCCATCTCTTCCAGCTTGGGGCCGTAGGTTTCGGTAAACTCCGCCTGGTTTCGGATGGAATCCAGCACAAAGCTGTAATAATTCGCGTACAGATAAGGCTCCTCCATCGTATATCCTTCCGGCAGGCAGGTTTCCGGGACGTATATCACATTCCCGTAAACGGTCAAATGTCCCGCGTTGCTGGATGCGCTATCGTAAATGCCCACGACCGTCAGGGACAGGGGCTCCGTTTCCGCCTGCAAAACCTCCTCTGGATCCGCCTCCGGCAGGCTGTAGCCGTATAAATTTCCGGTGGGGAGCTTCCGGCAGGTAACAGGCAGTGAGTCGCCTACCTGGATCCCCCGGGCATCCGCCAGGATTTTGGGAATGACGCAGACCGGGTTTTGCTTCCGGGTATCTTCGGCGTTGAGCCAGCGTCCCTCCGACAGGTAATGCTGCTGGGCGGAGGGCTGTGTAGAAGGCAGTGCGCTCATGTCCGCCGTTCCATTCAAAGACACCGACCGCAGCTGGTTTTCCAAAAGCTGCATCTGCTCCCGGATCCCCTGGAAATTTGGCGCGTCCAGATCGATTTCCTCCCCGTCATCCAACGGCAGAAAGTCCTGGCCGCCGGGAAGGGAGGCCAGGTTCATGTACTGTTCCGCATCCTCCAAGGCGGCGGAAGTGTTTCGGAGGCCATAGTAGTACACCCGGAGCAGGATCCGCTGATTGGGGTCCAAGCCTTCCGGCTGGTGGGGGGCATACACCCGCACCACATCGCCGGGCTGAATGTATTCCGGGAACCCCATCAAAACCGAATCTGCCTGAACCATCAGCATCCATTCTTCTCCCACTTGAACAGAACTGAGGAAGACGCCGGAAAACAGCACGTCATAGACGCCGACACCCTTTGTTCCGTCGGGCTTGGTAAATACATCGAAAGCCCCATCCGTGTCGGCATTATAGCAGTTGTCCAGCATGGCCGGGACGGATCTGGCATAATTCTCCGTCACAACATGGCCGCTTTCCCGCAGAAGGGCCGCCGCTTCTGTGCCGTCCGCGTCCGGGTTCTCCTCACTGTGCAGGGTCCCAATGGCCCGGTAGGAGTTTTCCGCCCGGTCGATTGCCCCGCTGACCGTCAGGTATTCCACCCCTCTGGAAACCGAGGCGAAGGCCAACAGCCCCAGCAGGACGCAAAGTAATAGCGTCCGCACTGGCTGGCGCAGGGCCGCCTTCCAAAAGACTGAATTTTTCATCATATTCTCACCTTTTTATAAAAATGGGAGCATACCAAAAGGAATGCTCCCTTTATCACAACTGCCATGCAATCGATTTATAATTGGATTTATTGAGCCATTTGATCGGTACGTCCGTAGATTAAATCCTGACTTTCGAAGCCATACTCCTTGGATTCATTGTTGTCAAAAGCAGAAGTGGCGGCTTGTGTATTGTGAATTCCACATGTACAACTACATGGGCAAGAGCAACTGCAAGTAGAATACTCACAATAACATTGTGCATATGCTTGAACAGAGTCCAAACGCAATTCATTCTTTTTTAACTTTCTCATTTTAATCCCCCTATTGTTTCATGGCAGTTGAAGATAAAGCAGAATTTATACACTCTACAATGTTATTTAACGTGAAAAATTTTTTTGCAATTAGATCTTCATTTTTGATGCGAATTTGAAATAATTTTTCGATTTCAAAAAGTAAATATACCATATCTCTTGCATTAAAAGAGAAAGGGGCATTGGATAATTCCGTATCCCAATCAGATGAATTTAATGTTTCAATAGCGAATTTATTTTTTAATAATCCTGTTATCTTTGATTTGATTGTTTCTGAGGGTTCCATATTATTCCTCCATGTATTCTTGACAGAGATACTCATAAAGTTTATAAGCCGAATCGTCAATAATGTTAAACATAGGAATGGATGATGTATTTTCTATTATATTAAGATGCTTATTTACACGCTCCATAGTTGTATGTGTATATGTGACCTTACGACTTTGCAGCATATCAGCTGAATCTATTATGATATTACTAACGTGTACAGCTGCTAAAGATGTTTTGAGTCGCCTTTCTAACTCAAAATTTACTGCTCTAATAAAACTCGGAATAGCTAACTCCAATGGAACACTGCATATTATTGCATCAAAACTGACAGCTTGGCACAACATATATGATAAAATACCGTACCCGTTGCTTGTCATTTCATTATATTTCATTAATGCATCGGGTGCCTCTACAAGTATAATATCAGGGCAGTCATAATAACTATAAAATTGGAAATAATATTTTAGTTCATCTATTTTAGACGCTTCGTCTTTGTTTTGCTGCGACAGAATTCCGCTATAGTTATGGAACCCAAATATATAATCTGATATTGTTCTTGTAAAAACACTGCATCTTTTTCCGGCCTTATTAAACTGTTCTTTCAAAGAGAAAAGAATCTCTAGTATGTCGCTTTCTTGTACTAATCCACCAATTAAGATTATAGGTATGTCTAATCTAATTTCAGATATAGATCCAAGTAAATCATCTCGTTCATAGGCATAATTTGAATCCACAAATATCTGTATTTGATTAGGATAATGCTGGTCGAGCATTGAAAAATCTTTCGATAGTTCAGTTACTTCATTTACAATATACTCTACTTTTTTTCCAAAGGAAATTGCCTTTTCTGCCAACTCAATAAACACACGTTCATCTAAATCAAGGTGGTTATGAGAATTTAACAGTAATAATATGTCCCAAGCATTGTTAGAAAAATCAATCTCGTCAAATGCTTTTATATTGATTGGAGGATGATTACATATCTGCGAGATATCTTCATTATTCAGCCCTATTCCTAGTGGTTCTATTACATCTGCTAAATGATAATTCTTCTGTAAATTATTGAAATGCTTTACCAGTGGATAATATTCCTTACAGAATGGAAATAATGCAACATTTTTCATATTTATTCACCTGATTTTACTTGGTTTTGATATATAATAGGGATTTCCTTAATAAACAGATATTCTTGAATACGATTTTTTAAGCGTGTTTGAGTTTCAAGACAATTTGCCAATCTTTTTTCCGCGCTTAAAGTTGTTCCACCACTATCAGCTTGTTTTGCACACATTGAACAATGTCTAAATGCCCAACAGTTTTTGCACTGCGATTCTGTTATTTGCGCTACATTTAGTAAATATTTCACTTGTTCAATATTAAATCCTGTTTCAAGATTTCCGCAGTTCATAACTGGAGAAGTTTCACTCACTCTTTCACATGGAAAGAATTGGCCATTAACATCAATTAACATACGCAAATGACATGGAATACAAGGGCCTCCTGGAACATCGACAACGTTGAGAGGCATTGGATTGGACAGATCATAATCAATGTTTAAAGAACTAACCACTGAATAGTACGTAATTGGCGATGTAATTTTTTCCGGTATACGTTTTAAATATGACAAATAAGATAAAAACGACTGATATGTATATGCAGCTATAAAATTAGGTGAGCTTGTAGGTTTAGATTTTCCGTCAAAACTTTGATCCACCACAGATGAATGTATAGAAGGCCAAAACAAATCATTAAAATCTAAGGTAATACTATTGATACAATCAAAATCATTTTGTGGGTCCATAACCATACTAATTGACAATGTATCCGCATATTGAGGCTCTAGTGAATAGATTCGTTTGATATTCTCAATTACTGAGTCGTAACTTCCGTCTCCATTTTTGAAAACACGATTCTTATCGTTAATTTCTTTAGGACCATCCAAGCTTACCATAAGTGATACTTTATGCTCAGCAAGATAATGAATTATCTCATCGGTCAGAAGTGTAGCATTAGAGGTCATAGCAAATGTTAATTTTTTACCTGAGAATACACGCTCACTATATTCAACAATTCGTTTCAGTAATGGATACTCTAATAATGGTTCTCCACCATAAAGACCTATATTGATATTATGACTATCTATTGAATGTTTACGTAAAAAATCAATAGCTTTCTTTGCTGTTTCCCATGTCATATGTTTGTTGGAATGTGTGCGTTGTCCATCATTATGTGTTTCGGAATATACACAGTATCTACACCTTAAATTGCAATTTTGCGTTAATTGAAGTGTAATTTTGGATAATTTTCTGTTTAGAAATTCTTCCAGATACTCTGTGTAGGGATGTTTAATTTTTTGGACTCTTGATTTATCTTCTAGATAACCATTGTTCTGTAAGATTAAAATTTCTTGAGGTATTTCTAGATCATTTGATTCCAAATCATTCAATACTTTATATAAGTATTGATATGCCGTAAAAGATATTAGAACTATTTCATCTTTGTTTACATCAAAGAAATAGTAGTTATTTGGTGTTGAAAAAAGTTTAATAAAAGGTTTTTTCATACTGATTTTCCTTTCTGATTGTATTATTCATCATCCAACAGTATTTTATAAACAATTTCATTTATGTAACAAGGCCAATCTATACGTATAGATTCATTTTCAAACCTAATGCTACATTTCTCATCCATTACCTCAATACAAACATCAGGATTTACAGAAGGAAATATCCCCCACAATAAAAGGATATCTAAATGATACGTACTAATAAAATTCGTCAGTACTACATTAGGGTTAACTTTCGAGGGCACAAATACTATATCGCAACAATAGGATTGAGCGCAGTTGGAAAACACTTTGCTTTTATATCCTTTGTGTATCAGAAAATTTTGAAAGTTTTTGATGTCAGCTAAGGATTCCGCATTCATTGTTTTCCAGACAACAACAGGAATCTCAATACGATTGGCAACCACATCAAGCTGTTGCAGGCTTGCGAGATATTCTCCCTCTTCCCACAAGAGACTTCCTGTTTCTGAACAGATTTTTTTTATAGGCTCTGGAGCAAGCCCTGCATATAATATTCCTCGAAGCCAATTCTTTGTTTCTGATAATTGAAATACGATATCATCTAAATCTATGGTATTATCCGGAAAAATTGCGCAGAAATATGGCTCGTGTGCCGACTGAAGGTCATCCGAAATCAAATTGAAACTCATTTGATCCTGTGGCCAGATCGGCTTTCCAACACAAAATGCTGCATCAATAAAATCTGGTAATGCTTTGATTCGTACAGTACTTGTATGAGATAGAAATTGAAAAATTTTCCCTATTGGTAACAAGCCTTCTTTTTTTTGAATCTCAAAAACCTTAGCTGTAATAACTGGAGCTGCATGACTGTTTTGAGAAATGATGGATTCAGTTTCGTTATTCAGCATAGGAAAATAATGCCTGCTGGAGGCACAAAAATCAGAATTTACAAGACAGGGATTGCTATAATAAAATTCATCTTTAGATAATTGCGAGTCTTTCTTTACTGAAAAAACTCCTGTATAATCCGTTATGATTGAAAAGTTTTCACTGTTTGACATGGCTGCGATAACTACACAATTTCTACGGATTAAACTGGAAAAAACAGGTTGCAACATCTTTTGATCTGACATACAAGTGCTTCCAATACTAAGATTTATAATAGAAATATTCTCTTGAAGGCACCATTCCAATGCTGCTTTCAGTTGGATGGCTGTACCGGATTCTGTTGTCGGATCTAGTACCTGTATACTGATCATCTGAGCCTGGGGAGCATATAAGCTAATTATCGCTGCGCACAATGTTCCATGTGTTTTTATTAAGTCCATAGGCGCCGCCACTCGGTTGATCCTGCCGTTCTTGTTAACCTCAAAAAATGCAGATACGTTATGCAAAAAAGGATACGCTTTTGGATGAATTCCATCATCAATGATAGCAATCATTTTAGTCACCTGAAGCATTCATATAGATACTTTTTCATTCTTTAAATTTTTGTGCCTGATACTCATAGAGCTTGGAAAAATAGCTGTTTTCTTTTTGAAGCAGTTCTCGCTTTGTTCCCTGCTCAATGATCTTTCCTTCACTTAAAACTAGAATTCGATCTGCCAGCTGGATATTGGATAGTCGGTGTGAGGTTAAGATAACGCATTTGCCGGAGCAAACATCTGCCAGGCATTGAAAAATTTTATATTCTGTTTCAGGATCTAACGAAGAGGAAGGCTCATCCAATATATAGCAAGAGGCATCTTGAGAAAAAGCCCGAATAACTGCCAGCTTTTGATGCTGTCCCTCTGATAACTCAATTCCCGTGTCAGAAAACATTCGTGTTAAATATGTATCCAGATTTTGGTCTACTCTTTGTAAAATATCGTTTGCATTGCAACTAATGAAAAGATTTTTTACTTTTTGTTGGATTTCTGATGTGGGGGATTGATCTAGCAGAATATTTTCCATCAGAGTAAAGGCGAAGTTCGGTGAATTTTGAAAGTAAATCCCAAAACAGTGATGTAGATCTTCTAAGTTATATTCCTGAATTTTTCGCCCGTTTATCAAGATTTCACCATCTGATACATCGTATAAACGAAGCAATAATTTCAATATAGTAGATTTACCTACCCCATTTTTACCGACTAACACAACTTTTTCCGGAGCAGTAAGAGAAAAGGAAACATCACTTAATACATCGTTTTCCGTATCGGGATAATGAAAACTGACATGATTAAACTCAATTTTTTGGATTTCAGAAATTTTTTGATTTCCTGACTTTATCGTATAGCGAAGATATTGATCAAAATTTCGCAAATTTTCAATCTTTAACTTGTTTGCGTAAATAGAGGAAAGGCATGAAATGACCACCATTGTACTTGAAAGGATTTGAGCCATCATTCCGGTATAAAATGAATAATCTCCTAATGTCAGACTCCCTTCCAAGATACGCCAGGCAATCTGAATGGAAAAAATACAAATTGCCGCTTCAGGCAATACGGAAAAGGCAAAAACAATAATTGCCTGATGAAATGATAATTTTTTCTTTGTTTGTATAATAAAATCCCATAACGCAGTATACTTTTTCTTAATAAAGTTCTTTAAGTCCCAGCATCGGATCTCCTGCGCATATTCTTTGGTGGACCCCAAAAAAAATAAATAATCTTTTCTTCGTTGATTATTCATTTGGTCCAAATCATTAAGATAAAGTTTCCTTGTATAATACTGATTGGCAATAGTGGATGGAATAATGAGAACGGTAATACATATGGCATAAAGGATACTGGTTTGAGAAAGAATTACAAATGAACTTACAAGCGAGAGAAAGGCACTGATCAAATCTAAAACATTCCATAAAATATTGGATAAAGAAAAAGAATCGGTCCTTGCAGCGCTAAATTTATCATAAAACTGAGCATTATCGTAAAGTGAAATATCAGCCGAGATAGCCTTATCTAAGATAGATAAAGAGATTGTGTTTTGAATGGTATTGTTTTGAATTGTTGTAGCATGTGAGGCGAGCCTTTGAATTAAGCTCCTACTGATGCCCAGCAAAAAACTTAGGCAAAGTAGTAGGGCAATTCTTATTATCAGATTCTCAGATGGTTTTTCTGCTAAAGCCAAAAGATCTAATAAAACTTTAACAATGTAAGTGGTCGCTATCGAGAATATTGGCAATAAAAAATTACCAACTAATCGTACTATGGTATAAAATTTGGATGAATTCCAGGCTAACTTCAAACAATAACCAATGGATGTCCATAAAGACTGAATATTATTAAACATAGAAATCTTCCTTATTTAGTTTCTTTTAAACACTTATGGAGTATATAAAATCGTGTTCCTTATCAAAACCACTTACTAAAAAATTGTACCAGGATTCAGCCAGTCCACGGCATCGCCATTTGTGAAGGGGATCGTGTAGCTCTGGATGAGGTTTTCATGATGTCCCAAAGTAGGGCCGCTGACCCGCACCTTACCCTGGTGATCCTCCACCAGGAGATTCACTTCAATAGCCTGGGCAAAATACTCCATGGCAAAAGGCCCTCGGCGTTCATACACCCGGTAAACTACTGCGTCGGAGGTCTCATTGAGGTTTGGAAAAACACACTCCTCGGGCACCCAGTACTGTACTTCCCCATCATCGGCTACAGTGGACATGAACCGGTAGGTCTCCACCCGAGGCAGCAGGGCAAAATAAATCCGGTTGGACAGGAAGGAGCAGCACACCAGCGCCGCCAGGAGGATCCCGCCGATCCACAGCACCGCTCTCTTTTTTCGAGTCATTGTAATCCCTCCCTAGTGGATCTGGGATATGGCAATCCCGCCGGCCAGATCGTCCTCAAAATAGAAAAACAGCAGCAGGACCGGGATGGCCGCCAGCACACCGCAGGTGCACAGCACCCCCACGTTCCCCTGGCTCATCTGGGCCAGGAATACGGACAGGGGGTAGTCGTAGGGGTCATTCAGGTAAACCAGCGGCTGCTCCACCATGTTCCAGGCGTCAATAAAGGTCAGGAGCACCAGGGACGCCAGCCCGGAACGGCTCCGGGGAATCAAGATCCGGAACAAAATCCGCAGATTGCCCGCACCGTCAAGCTTTGCCGCTTCCAAATATTCGCTGGGGCAGGCGTCAAAAACCTGCCGCATGAGGAACACCCCGAAAGGCGAGAAAATCCCTGGCAGGATCAAGGCCAGCCAGTTGCCCAGCAGCCCCATTTTGTCCAAAATCATGTAATTGGAAACCAGCGTTACCTGGTAGGGCATCATCATGACGATAATTACAATGAAAAACAGAACTTCCTTCCCCGGGAACCGGAACCGGGAAAAGCCGAACCCTGCCAGGCAGGAAATCAGCGTCTGGCCTGCCACAATGGCCGTGCACAGGGCCAGGGAGTTCCAGAATTTCACCAGGTAATGGGGCCGCCGCAGGAACACTTCCCAGTATCCCTGCAAACTGAAGGCGGAGGGGAACAGGCCGTAGGATGTGCCGTCAGAAAAGGAATTCAGCAGGGTATAGGCAAAGGGCAGCAGGGAAAGGGCTCCCAGGAAAATCAAAAACGCCAGCCGCCACAACGGGATTTTTTTCTGTTTCATGGCAAATCCCCCTTTACAAAATCACTTCCGCCCGCTTTTTCAGCTGGAACAGCAGCAGGACCAGGGCGAAAATTACGGCGAAGGTCAGGATGGCCGCCACTGACAGGCGGTTGTAGCTCAGGTTTTGGAAATTGTTGTTGAGAAAATGCTGGAGCATATAAATGCTTTCGTGAGGGGAGCTGCCCCCCAGCAAGTAGGCCTCCCGGAAGGATTTGAAGGAATTGATGATGGAGATAATGAAGATGAAGAAAAAGCTGGGAATCAGCAGGGGGATGGTGATGGCGCGGGTAATCTGCCAGGAGGAGGCCCCCTCCACCGCCGCCGCTTCCCGGTAAACCTTGGGGATGGCGTTTAAGCCCGCCAGAAAGAGGATGAGGTTATAGCCGCAGTTTTTCCAGATATAAAGCCCCACCAGAATGGGGAAGGCATAAGGAGAATTCAGCCACTTCTGGATAGGCAGGCCCAGCCAGTCAAGAAACTGGTTCAGCAGCCCGCTTTCGGAGAAAAACGCCTGTACCACCACAACGGCCGAGGCCGCCGGGATAACCAGCGGGTACAGGAATACCGACCGGAAAAAGCCGGAACCCCGGAAATTTTCCTCCAAAAGCAGGGCGATGCCGAAGGACAGCGCCATAAGCAGCGGCACGCCGATCAAAATGAACCGGAAGGTGTTGAAAACAGCCAGCTGAAAGGCCGAACTTTGGAAAATGTCCCGGTAGTTTTCAAGGCCAACAAAAATGATCCCGCCGGCACCTTTGGTGAAGGTGTGCCGGATGCTCCACAAAAAGGGAATCAGGTAAAACAGGCCAAACCCAGCCAGAAACGGCAGGACAAAAGCCGCCCCTTCCAGGGAATTCCGCGTGCGGAGCTTCATATGACCGCCTCCTTATTCCGACAAATACAGCTCAACTTGTTTGACGGCGTCATCCAACGCTTCCTCATAGGGGACGTCCTCATAAAAATATGGATACATTTCATCTACCAAAACTGAATTTGCATAATAGGCGTGGTCGACTTCGTTAATAAAGGATAAATATTGCTGTATATCTTTGTCTGTCAATTCAGCTGATTCGGTAAACCCGTAAGTTCCTTCCCCTAAAGCAGGAGCTAATTTCCAGTTGTTACATACCGGAAGATTTGCTTCATTGAGCACGGAAAGTTCTCTAGTGTTCTCAATGCAAGCGTTATGCAGCTCTGGACTTAGCAACACCTTAATAAAGTTATAAGCATTTTGCAAATTTGAACTATTTGCACGTACTGCAACAGACTGTAAAATGCGCGCCTCAAGTCCCCCGTTGACATTACGGATTGGGATAAGTGCTGGTGTTCCAAAGGTTTTGACTTTACCATAATCTGATAAAAACTGCGTCATATTATAGTATCCATACTCAAAGACACATTTTCCATCCCGGATGGCGGCAGCCCCTGCATTATCATTAAGCTGATAGTCTCCCTGATCTTCCAGAAAATTATCTTTGCACCAGTTCAGCCCGTCTTCCCAGCCGTCCCAGCTCAGGTCAACGCTTTCACTTTCATAATCCAGATAGTCGATTCCTGCCAGGTTTGGGAACCATTTCATGGTCCAGGACTGACGGAATACGGTTCTAGTTTGATTGGGGTCATCCATGATTTTCTGGGTTTCTTCCATGAACCCGTAGAAATCATCGCAGTTATCCGGATCAAAGCCCACTTCATCGAGAATTTCTTCAGTAGAAAGAAGGAGAGGGATCCCATATTCCAGAGGAATGACATACCGTTTGCCGTCCCAGACTCCCGCGTCCATGACGGTGGTGTTATAGGATGACCAGTCAAAGGAATCCGCCTGGAAAAAGGGCTCTAAATCAGCATAAATTCCCTCCTTTACCATTTTTTCTGCATTCCATTTCGAAATAAAGACATCAGGGCCTTCGCCACTCATCAATTCGGTAGCAAGCTGCTCTTGTTCCTGATCAAGAGTTTCCATATCTGACGATTCTGACTCTGTTTGAACAATGACATCTACATCAGGATATTTAGTTTTATACAAAGAAACCGCCATATTCAATTTGAACTTTGAAGCATTATCAATATATACGGTCAAAGTTTCATTAGTTTGCTCCACTTCTTTAGGAGCGCAGCTTGTACAAATGCTGGCAGTTGTTAGCATTGCTATACAGAAAGCTACTAGTTTTTTCATTAAAACTCCCCCTTTGTTCTCTTTATTTATTAGACGCATAATAATAAAAAATCTTACAATCAAGTCAAAATATTTATTATATAAGCAGAGAGCATTTATAAATGCTCTCTGCTATATAACATATTACTTATCAGCAGATATTATTATCGCTAGAACAAATCACTACCCCGAGATGTTTCACCACCAGAAACACTTTCTTGCGACATTACTTTACCATCGCTCATTTGATCAATGCCGATTTGGTGGGTAGGAATTGGGGGACAAGAGCACACACTATTGCATCCACATCCGCAAAAGCAAGGGCGAGTTGCCAGCGCAACCATCAATTCACGTTTTGTTAAGTCTTTTTTTGTCAGTTTTTTCATTTTGACACAACCTTTCTACTTGTCGCTGATAAGTAACTGTCAACGATATTTACAATGCTTTCAATTGTGTTAAATTGATAGTTTGTGATAGAATTAGGAGAAATCACAATTTGAAACGCCTGTTCAACTTCGAAAAAAAGATAAGTTAAATCTATCCCATTGAATCCCCATTTTTCTCCAGTGAGTGGTAAGGAACGCACTTTATTCCATAGGTCTCTTAATTTCTCCTCATCTGGACGAAACTTTCGTAGAATACTATACAAAACCTTATCGATTTCATTTCGTGTCATTCAGATTCCTCTTTTCCCAAAGTGTTCAATATATGTTTGTACATATGATCTTTTTCTTGTTCATTAAGGGCACAAAAAGCCGGAATATGGGAATTTAGCTTTTGGGCTTGCTGGATAGATTGAGAAAGGGGTAAATAAAATGTTTGGATTTTGTTTTTTTGCCTTGACTGTTCTGCGTGTATTACTTTATTAGACATATGGATACAATCCATTCCAATGCTAAAACGGTTTTCCATTTCCTGGCTAATCACCTGAAAATCACTTGGAGTAGTTTCATTATAAAATGTGCAAATCACCGAAAAATCAGGACGGATTGCTTGAGTAAAGAAGTAGGTAAGCACTCCACTTTCGTTCGGAAATAGTCCCCCACTCGGCATAGCAGCACCAGCGAGATTAACTATAATGAGATCAGGTCTATCGATTGCTTCAATAAATCGAAAATATTGTTCATAGAGTTGTAATAATTTTGGTATTTCTGTTAATTTGCATTTTCCATAAAATGTTTCCAAAAAGAGTGATGCACCATGAAGCCCTAATAGATTATACTCTGGACGGCTTCCAAGTGTAGTAACTCGGTAACCATCTTTTTGAAATCGTTGCGTAAGAGATAATGTAACTTCAAAGCTATCTGCCTCAGCTGCCAAATTATGGACCAAGATAATTGGTACGGATGGCTTGTAACTGCCATAGTAGGTTTCTGTTTTCCACTTAAAATCTTCATAAAATCCATAGCAAAATTTTGAATGATGAGTTTCACACAACTTTTTTAGTTGTTTATACTGTGGCTGTGTAAGTTGCATACCACACCAAATTTCTTTTCCCATTTCTGCCACTCTTTTCATCGTCTGAAATGCTTGGGCAAAAACTGGATTATCACGGCTTCCATATGGTACAAGTAAAACATCACAATTTGCTACAGCTTTATCAGTATCAGCTTCTACAATTATTCCATTATTATCGCGATGAACCGAAATGGCAGAATCTTTTCCGTTGAGTCCAGTTCCTAAAGGAGAAATAACCTCAGCGACTTGATATTCAGGTTGGTATACAGAAACATATTGTATAAGTGGAAAGCTATCACTTGTGAATGGATATAATACAACCCTTTTCATGAACTGATCCTCCCTCAAATAATTACGGACTGATGATATATTTCTGCGGCTTCTTGAATCAAAGCCTTACGTCTTAACATTCGGCAGGCATCATGTTGGGCTTTTTGGCAGTATTTTAACCGTTCTGAAGCGGAAAGAGAGCCATTCACATCAGCATATTTGGCACAAAGGGTACAATTTGAAAATACCCAACAATTTTTACATTGGTCAGCCGTTATTTGAGCAACATTAAGCAACTTCAGAGCCTTTTCTATCTGAATTCCAGTATCAATATTTCCAATAATCATGGGATCTGATATTTCACTAACACGTTCACAAATCACAAAATTGCCATCTACCGTTACCATTAAACGAACCTCTCCTGGGACACAAGGACCTCCCGGAGCATCTTTGTCAGGAAGGTTTTCCCTTGCTGTAAGGCTATCTAAATCCTTGCGGATTGCGCTGGTTTGTGAGCTAAAAATAGGAGAACGTAATTTGTCAGGAAAACGGTTGAATATGTATAGATAAGTTAAAAAATCATGATATTGCAGTTTGCTCGTAAATTCTTCCGTGTACACATTCTTTTCTGTAGCTCCAACATCATCTATTGTGGAGGCAGAAATATGCATTTTTTTCAAAAAAGGATAGTCATGAAACAACTGATCAATCTGATCAAAATCGTTGCTGGGATCCATAACCATATTAACCGTTGTCTGTTTAAAGAATTTAGGATAATTCTGGTATATGTACTTCAGCTTTTGAATAATAGCTTCAAAAGTACTTTGACTACTTGAAGCAAATACTCGATGCTTGTCATTTATCTCTTTGGGACCATCGAGGCTAATTACAATGGATACGTCATTTTCTATAAAGAACTTTATCATTCGATCATCCATCAAAACTGAGTTTGTTGTTAAAGTGTAGTGAACTGTCTTCCCAGCCAATTCAACTTTTATAAAATCAACGATTTTTTCAATCATTGAGAATTCCAGTAAAGGTTCGCCGCCATAAAAGCCTATATACACTTCCGGTATGTCAATTGAATGATCTCGTAAAAATAAAATAGCTTTTTTAGCCATTTCCATTGTCATTCTCTTACTTGAATGAACACGCTGTCCTCCGTCATTACATGTATAATGGCAGTAGGTACACCTAAAATTACAGTTTTGAGTTAACTGCAATGTTACTTTTTGCAAACGGCGTTCCAATAATGTACTTAAATACTTAGAATAGGAATGTTCGATCTCATGGACATGTTTATTTGATAAGAAGCCTTTTTTCTTTAATTCCTTAATTTCGTTAGAGGATTCACTGATACTATCAAAGGAAATCTTTCCTTCACTTACTTTTTGTAATGTATGGTAAGTCGATTCGCTGATTACTACAATCTGATTTCGATTTGTATCATATAGATAGTTATTATTAATTGTTTTAAAAACTTGGAATAAGCAATTAGCAGTTTCCATAACACATCTAATCCTTTCCGCAAAATTATTAAATGGAATATTTAAGCACAAATAGAATTTCTTGATATTATTTTATCATAAATAACACATAAAATCAATCAAATATAGAAAAAATATATACATATAGCACGCATAAAGCTTGTCAAATTTTACAAAAATTAAATTTCGTAATTTTGTAATTAAAATGGAGTATGGAGAAAATGCGGAATTAGGAATGGCATGCAATTTAAATAGAAAATGCCAGGTTTACCCCCGGCATTTTCTATTTAGATAGTACTCTAGCAGACGAAAAATCATTAATTGAGAGACAGACATCTTGATCGGTAGAATAGACAAGTCTCCATGAATCTGGTTATTGATAATCACTCTAATCAAGCTTTAAATAAAAACGCACTAAAAAATCTTACAAAAACTAACCTGTGTATGGTAATTCTGATTGTCGAATTAAGAATTTTCTCGCGCGTTCCATCCAAACACGGACAATGCTGCCAGACGTGTGGAACTTCTTTCCGATTTCTGCACTACTATACCCTTCTGTGAAAAGTATAATTGCTCGAATTCCTTTCCGAATCCCTTTGGGTGCCTTCTTTTCCAATTCCGTTAATGTGTATTTAAGTTCAGTGTACGCATGTTGGTTTGAATATGTTTCTTCATTGTTCCACCCTTCTAGGTAATCAGTAGCCGTCTCATGAGAGTTCTGCCGATTTATTTGAACGATTGCATCCATCAAGGTGTTATATATGATCCGATAGGCGTAAGTGGAAAAACAGCCTCCTTTATCGGTATAGGCCGCTTTACATAACCCAATGTATCCGATCTGCATTAGATCTTCATAGCTGTAAATTCCCATCTGGCCCGCGCCGTGGATCTTATCCTTGATCACTTTCCCAACTAGCCCCATATTCTCTTCTACTTTTTTCTTTTGTTCTTCATTGAGAGTCATGAGGCTGCAGCCTCCTTTCTTTTCGGGGATTTGCTGAATTGTTTCAGAAGTTTTTTGCTTTCTTCAATTACCTGTTTGCAATAGTATTCTCCCAAATATCCGATGTGTGCCTGCGAGAGGGGAGCCATGACCAAATTAGCCAGCCACTGATAGGCGTCTTGCTTACTCATAATGCCCTTTAAATACAGCTGGTCAAAATAATGATGAGCTGTTTTTCTAAGCATGCGAAGTTCATGATTGGCCATACTGCCTACCGGAATATTTGTCCCTTCATGGACCCGCACATAGGCGTCACATTCAGGATAATTTTTACAGACATAGAGCTTTGTGTTCCGGCTGTTATCATGATAGATGCCATCTGCGCTCCGCAGGATGGCAGGACTGCCGCAATACGGACAGCGCAGCTGCGTCCGATTGATTCCCTTTCGTTTTTTCTTTGCCATATTCTCATTCCTCATTTCTTTCGTTTTTCTGGAAAAAAGAAAAAGCCGGAAGGTCTATATAAATGAACAGAGTACGATTCTCAAACAAAAATCGTCTAAAAATCGTACTCAAGTCGTTAATTATATAGGCCTTCCGGCGATTCAATTGTAAAAAGGAGCTTGTGTCGTTGAAGACTGCTCATTGCGCACGTCCGTAACGGACTCCATACCACTCCTTGGTATGTCTGACACCGGGAGCTCTTCCGATGTGCCGAAAGCCTGGACACAAGCTGGCTTTCTATAAATTAGGATAGCATATATTCGAACATTTGTCAAGAAGAAACAACTATATTTACAAAAAGTTAAAATTTATTTTCGCATTTTCTGTTATTAGTATTATATCATGTTGTCATTCCTCCTCGTCATCATCCAAATATTTTTCTTGTTCTGTCTTCCGCTTCTTTATAATCTGTAGTATAATTAAACTGCCTACAGCCACAGCCATGCCTATGCCGAAAAAGAGAATGCTGGAAGCCGGAACACTGTCCTGTTCCGAATTGTCTGACGTTTCTTCCGGAGTACTGGTATCAGGTCCCACCGGTTGTGAGTCTTCTGCATCAGTCGGCGTGATGGGAGCTGAGATTGGAGAATCTAAGCAGGATAATATATACTTTCTGCTCCCTCCCAGTTCCGTCCGGAGCACACCTGTTTCATCCACTGCTATGACACCAGGATAGATGCCGGCATCCGTTTTGAGTTGAAATTCTACTCCTGCCCAGGATGGTCCCAGCTGTATTTCCATTTGCGCTGGTTCCGAGACCTGCATCTCCGTGCCGTCTGTATCCGCATATACTGGAAACGAAGAAAGAAGAGGAGTACAGCAGATCAAAAGGGCCGCAAGCCATTGCTTCCACTTCATTGATATGACCATTCCTTTCCGCTGCGCTGCAAGGCACCAAATGGAAATGAAA
>ERZ1643249.2045-NODE-2045-length-19402-cov-22.301959_pt1 | contig 19402 bp, 18 predicted proteins | sample MGYA00579263_ERZ1643249 | MGnify/ENA primary metagenome ERZ1643249 (study PRJEB29033, sample SAMEA4952264) | chicken gut metagenome | biome: Broiler Chicken; feature: Gastrointestinal Tract; material: Caecum | place: Ireland | collected 2018 | study: Broiler... | reverse complement strand
TCCTTTTTATTTAGGAATAATTCCTATCTTTGCCAATAATAATTATACACTAACTGAAAACGCTTGTTGCCGAAAAAATAGTCCTTACTTTTTTTATTAGGACATGGTCGTTTTTTACTATAGTCAAAAACTTGAACGTGGAAGAATAATTCGCAGTATAAGGGCTTTTTAGATAAAATATATATCAAGTCTTTCATATCCTGTATGTCGTCTGTTTGATAGTTCTCTTTAATAGCCTGATTGATTTTTGTGACATATTGTTTAGCAGTTTCTAAATATTTATCGTAAGATTCACAATCATCGTGTCCAGTGGCTTTGTCTATTGCGATTAGTAATTGAAATACGGAAAAGTATCTAAGGAGTTCCCGTTTGTTGTCATATACAGATTCAACGTTCTTTTGGATATATTCTACAAGGGCATATGAAGCCTCTTTTCTAGAATTATAAAATTCGGGCAATGTCAGTCCTTCGTAAAAAATAATCTTTTTGGAAGATACCTGAAAAATAGAATGATCCTCAAAATATGGTCCTGGTGGAAGAGGAATGAAAATATTGTTCTCTTTGTTCAATTGTAATATCTCTATTAAATCTAAAATAGTCATAATTGTCCTCGTGTTCTTAATTATTTATTATTTATTTAAAATTTAAAACGAATTACAGAATCGAGAGCGCTTAGATAGTTCTGGCGCTCTTTTTTGATTGGAGACAGAAGATGAAATAAATATATTTTATTTGGAATAATGGTTGCTATTCTGCTTGCAGCAGGGCTCTGGATATTCCAGGCCATCCACAAGTATCAGAGAGGAGACTCGGAACATGAGGCGTTGAAGGAATATGTACAAAAGATTGATGAAAAACAATAGGATTCATAGGAGTGGAAACCGAAAAAGCAGGATGAAAAAGAAAGTGGGGAAGCCAGTAGTGCAGGGGATTTACTTTTATCATTGGCTTTGAGGGGGTACAGCAGATCAATCCAGATATCGTGGCATGGATTCGGATTCCTGGCATTTTGGATTATCCAGTGGTACGGGGTGGATAATTACTATCATCTTCACCATACCTTCCGAATAATTTTTATCAGTTAAACCGAAAAATCTGGCTTTATCTGTTAGGTGGTAGTGTGCAGGCCTATGAGATAGTGGGGAAAGGTGAAGACTACAGGAGAGGTACATGAACTGCAGACCAAAATAGTAAAGATAAAGAACTGATTCTATCCACCTGTAGTTCAAGGTCAGAGTGGAAGGGGAATTATGAAGAAGATAGCGTAATATAAATGAAGTTAAATATGCAGGAACTAAAAAACAAACTCTTTTTATCATTAAGAGATGATTTTACCATTTATGAGATAAGTGCTTTCGTCAAGTAATACAAAAGCAACCTCCTTTCCTATGGACAATATAGTCAAAGAGAAGTAGAGGATATAGATTAAATTAGCAATGTATATTGCTTATAAATAATATATTACGGAATACTATACAATAAATTGTTATTAAAAACGTTGGAATTTATGTAAAAGCGTAAAGCAATTGATTTAACAAAAAATAGCTTGCAAAAATAAAAAATTAAATGTATTATAGTTGCATAAAATATACAACTATAATATGGAGGGATTATGAAACTAATTGAAAATTTAGAAAAACTGAATTTTACGCGATTAGAGGCACAAGTTTATTTAGCGTTGTTAAAATCAAAACCTATGTCAGCATATCAGTTGGCAAAAAAAATAGATATGTCAAGACCATCTATTTACAATTGTTTAGAACATATGTTGGATAAAGGAATGGTGGATTTAATTCCGAACGAGACTGCTCTATATGTAGCGCAGGATCCTGAAGTTTTATTTAATAAAGTGAAATCCGAAACTGATAAAAACTTACGTGAGGCGGAAGTGGCATTAAGAGAGTATGAAAGTCAAAAGTATGATGAAATTATTCTGAATTTTCGCGGCTATGAAACAATGATACAAAAGACAAAAAAAATATTGCGTGAAAGTGAAGCGGAAGTATATATTAATGCAGATTTTAGCATTGACTTCTTACAAGATGAAATAGAAGAATTGAATAAAAAAAATATAAAGGTTGTGGTTTTTTCTTTTTATGATATATGTTCTGCCCCATCAAAGATTGAATATTATTCACATTACAGAAAGATAACCGAAAATCATAAAGCCTCTAGATTAATGGTAGCAGCTGATAAAAAAGTAGCGCTAATTGCTGATGGTAGTGGTAACGAAGAACTCTGGAAGGGAACGATTAGCAATAATACTCTATTAATTAAAATTTTATCAGAGCACATTCATAATGATATATACCTTCTTAAATTGAGAGACAAGTATGGGAAAGAAATATACGAAGAATCTTTGTTTGTACATACTGAGTTTGAAAAAAGAACAAAAGAAGAGGAAATCAACAAAAATAGCATTTAAATACTGCAAATAAGGAGCGATAGATATGAGATTTATGGTATCTGGATTAGTAAATATAGAAACGACAGTGAAAATCAGGGATTTTCCCATACCATATTATCCAATAGATTATCCTTTTTGGGGAATAAAATCTACTGTTTCAGGAGTAGCATACAATGTGGGAAAAGCTTTGAAAAAGTTGGGAAACGAAGTGGAGTTATTTTCTTTTATAGGAAAAGATTCAGCTGGAAAAAGAATATGCACAACAATTGAAAACGAAGGGATTTCAAGTGAGTTGATTTGCAAAACGCTTACTGAGACATCAGAAACAGTTGTTTTAGTAGATAAAACAGGTAGAAGACAGATTTATTGCGATTTAAAAGATATACAGGAAAAGCACATAGATCAGGATATGTTATGTGACATGCTCATTAATACTGACATTGTAGTAGCATGTAATATTAATTTTAATAGAAACTTATTAAAGCAAGCTAAAAAGATGGGAATCACTATTGCGTCTGACGTACATGTAATAAATAGTATCAATGATGAATTCAATAAAGAATTTATGGAGTATGCCGATATCCTTTTTTTGAGTGATGAACAGTTACCATACAAACCGGAATCTTTTATTTATGATTTAAAAAGAAGATATGGTTGTGAGGTCATTACTATAGGAATGGGCAAAAAAGGTGCATTATTGTATGTCAAAGAAGATGATAAAATTTACCATTTAGATGCAGTGAAAACTAATAATGTAGTAAATACCGTTGGAGCAGGAGATGCATTATTTTCTGCCTTCTTAAATTTTTATAGTAAAGGAACCCATCCACTAAAAGCACTACAATTGGCTGAATTTTTTGCTTCACGTAAAATTGCCTTTAATGGTGCATCAGAAGGTTTTTGCGAAGAAAAAGATATATTGGACATGTATCGTGAAATGGAGAGAATCAATATTTGTGAGGTTGATATAGATAGCAGAGGTTATAACCATGATTGAATACATATCAAAGTATAGTGCTTTTACAACAAATGCGTTAAAGGAAAAATATACTTATAGGTTTAAAGCATTAATGTGGTCCCTCTCGACCTTGTTTAATATGTTGGTGCAGTATTATTTATGGAGATCAGTTTATGAAGAGGTAAATGGTAATTTTTTAGGTGTTACGCAAGAGGAATATTTAGTTTATATTAGTTTCGGTGTAGTGTTTTATAATGTCATTTCTTGTATGGAGAATATGAATATTGCCGAGGATATAAAATCAGGTAATATTGCGATGAATTTATGTAAACCAATTAACTATAAGACAATGGTTTTTTTTAGACATCTCGGCTCAAAAGCCGGGGAGTTTATTGGTTTAATACCACTAATTTTAGTTGCGTTTTTATTAACAAACAATACATCGTTTGATTTGTTTAGATTAGCACTTTTTTCGATTTCTACATTATTTGCTTTTCTGCTGATGTTTAGTTTTTATTATATGGTAGGCATTTTTACGTTTTGGACAACCAATTATTGGGGAATACAATTTTTTACTAACTCAATCATGGGGCTCTTTTCTGGGCAATTAGTAGCAATTGAATTTTTTCATCAATTAGGAAGTGGAGAAGTGGTTTTGAGTGGATTAAGCATTCTTCAGAATCCATTTTTTACTACTTTTTTTACGCTTTTAGAGAAATTAGCATATTGCTTGCCTTTTCAAAGTATGTACTACACACCTATGTCTATATTGTCTGGAATAATAAAAACACCAAGAGACATAGGCGCTCACATTGTTCTACAGATAATATGGCTTTTGGTACTCAATATTTTAACCGCAATCATGTGGAAAAGGGCGCAAAGAAAAATAATGATTCTTGGAGGCTAAAATGAAATACATAAGTTTATATTTTCATTTTTTGATTTTACAGTTTAAAACAATCTTAGAGTACAAAACGGATTTCTGGATTGGAATTTTTTCTGTAATATTGGGGCAGATTAATACATTTTTGCTGACATTAGTGGTTTTTACTCAACTTGATGTATTGGCTGGCTTCTCTATAGTTGAAATATTTCTAATGTATGGATTTTATGTTTTGGTAAAAGGAATTGATCATTTTTACAATGATAATATATGGAGTTTTGCTTGGAATAAAATTAAGGATGGCCGTTTTACTGAAATACTATTAAGGCCTATAAATCCAATATTTTATATTGTTATGGAGAGGATAGAAATTAGTGGATTGAGCGAAATGATTATCGGTATAGGTATAGTTACAATATCTTCAAAACTTATCGGTTTATCCTTAAGTGTATTAAATATAATTGGTCTTATAGTTATTTTATTATGCGGGTTATCTATTTTCTTTAGCGTAAAATTATTATTTTCAGCACCAGCATTTTGGACGGTCTGCTGTGGGGAATTCATGACTGCAGGATTGGAAATTAGTAATTCTTCCCGCTATCCATTATCGTTATATAAAAATAATATTATAAAGAATGTTTTACTATATCTACTTCCATTCCCGTTAGCGGCATATTTCCCAACAATTTATTGTTTGGGTCAAAAATCCGTAATATTTGGTGGACTGGGTATAAGTATATCGGGGGAACAGATTGTACTATACTCTATTATCATTGCCTGTTTTTTGTTATTTATATCCATAAAAATTTGGTATATAGGTTTAAAACGATTTGAGCCAACAGGAACTTAAAATGATAGCAGAATAAATGCGGGAGGTTAATATGATTCTAGTAGAAAATCTATCCAAAGAATTTAAAATACATAAAAAGTATGAGGGGGTTGGGGGTACATTTCGGTCTTTTTTTTCTAGAAAATATGATTTAAAAAGGGCTATCAATAATATTAGTTTTCAGATTAATGATGGTGAGATGGTAGGATATATTGGACTTAATGGAGCTGGAAAATCGACAACGATAAAAATATTATCGGGTCTTATGCAACCTACTTCAGGAAAATGTTTAATAAACGGGATTGTGCCATATGAAGAGAGAAAGGAATATACGAAAAATATAGGAGTTGTCTTTGGAAATAGATCTCAACTTTGGTGGGATTTACCGGTATCAGAGTCGTTTTCGGTTTTAAAGAAAATTTATGAAGTTCCAGATTTAAAATTCCAACAGCGTTTAGATTTTTTGAAAGATATTCTGGAACTAGAAGAGTTTTATATGACTCCAGTAAGAAATCTGAGTTTAGGACAGAAGATGAGGGCTGATTTGGCAGCATCAATGTTACATAGTCCGTCAGTATTATTTTTGGATGAGCCTACAATTGGCTTAGATATTATTGTAAAAGAACGTATAAGAGCTGCAATTAAACAAATAAATAAGGAGACGAATACAACTATTTTTTTGACTACTCACGACCTTGATGATATTGAAAAAATATGTGATCGCATTATTGTCATAGATAAAGGAGAAAAAATTTTTGACGGGAATATTGACGATGTTAAAAATAAATTTGCTACATCAAGAATAGTCCATTTTGAATTTTGTGATGTATGCTCCAAGTTTAATTGGAATACGAACACAAAGGGAATATTGGAAGTCCATGAAAAAGGCAACGGAAGAGTTTCAATAAAAATTGATAGAAATATTAATTTACCTCAATTAATTAAAAATATTGTTGAACAATATGAGGTGAGCGATATTACAGTTGAAGAGCCTAAACTGGAAGAAATTGTAAAAGGGATTTATACAAAGGATGAGCAGAATGGAACTGATAAAGAATGATATAGAGTCAAGACTGCCGGATTACTGGGGGAAAATATTTAAGTGTGTCCAAATGGAAAAAGCATATAAGAACAACGAATCCATTTCGAATTATTTATATAGTGAGTATAAATTGAAAGGCTATATTGACGGATATACTTACCGGGAATTGCTAGATTTTTCGGATTCTTCGATTATCTGGTTTTACTTATTACTTTTTGAAGAAAAACAAAAAGATAATTCACGTCCAGTTTCTATTGTAGAACAGAAGAATAATCCTAAATGGATGTTTGAAAGAGATTACTGCTTCTTTAATATTAGAGCTGTTGGTACTGCAGTTGAAGAGACGGGGAATATTATGGATGCTGTTAAGATCTTGCCAGCGCTTAGAGTTTCTGGAGTTCATTTAGCTCCATTTTTTGAATGTTCCAACGGAATAATTTATTGCCAGAGATCTTTCTATCAAATAAATCATGAAATTGTAAGTGGAAAATATTTAGTAGAAGGCGTATCGGCAAAAGAGCAGATGAAATTTTTTATTGACTGCTGCCATTTATTAAATATTGCTGTTGGGTTTGATTTCGTTCCACATACCAGTTATGATTCGGCATTGAGACTTCAACGGCCTGATTTATTTAGATGGGTAAAACTAGATGAAAATAAAAAAGAATTATACTCAGCAATGAGCATTGATCAGCAGTATGAAGATGGTTTTCAGAAAAAATGTCATGAAAAAGTAAAGAAAATTGTAGAAAAGTGTAAAAAAGAATTTTCAATTCAGGAAATAGATGGCCCAGACAATTCTGACAATATTTGTGAAAAGTTACTAGATGTAATTAATGAAAAAGTATATTCACAAGGGTATTATACTGTACCGCCTCATACTTGGAATGGTATTTCTGTTCCTGGAATCAAAAAGTATTCCTATAATATGAGGCGTCCCATTTGGGAATATAAAGATAAATATGGACAAGACCAAGGACAACACGCTATATGGTTACACTCAAATTTTTATATCCATAAAGGTATGAAGGCAAATAAGTTGCCTATTCATAATCCCGATATTTTCTCGAAAAATAAGGATTTCTTTTTGTATATCATAGATTATCTTTTTTGGATTATTACTGAATTCTCCTTTGACTATATTAGAGTTGATTATGTAGATCATATTTTTGACAATGTGATAGATAATAACGGGTCAGAGATTGCTTTAACCGAAACACTTACACCTAAAGAATTAAATGGTATTATAGGAAAATTAAGGCGGAAATGGCCTGGCTTAGGTTTCCAAGCTGACCATCTGGGGCGTGATCCAGAGAAATATGCATTGGCCGGATTTAATTTAATAATTGATTCTAATGTTGCGTTAGAGACAAATGATATAAACTTAGAAAAGATATTTCGGGATCAAATGAGGCAACATTCTGCTCAAGAGAATTGCAGATGCTTGTGGGCGATTGATACTCAAGATTTGGCGCATCCTTTGTTTCTGGGTAAAGAATTAGCATATAGAGAAGGAAAGATGGGAACCATTGTAAGATTTTTTCTGAGTAGATTTGTAAATGTCGGAAAAAATAGACAGCCTAAATATGAGGTGATCGGAAATCCAGATCTATCCACTGGAATATATAGAGCAAATAATCGTCCGGAAAGTATATATTGGAAAAGTGATAAAGAACTGTTAGAGGTCTACAATGTAATCGAAACGGAATATATGCGCTATAGGATTAAACTTCAAGAATATAAACTTCTCTTTTATTCAATTGGAACAAGATCTGTTGTCTTTACACTTGGAAACATGGAAGGATGCCCGAGATTGATTGGCATTATACCAATTCCATTTCCTGCAATATCGAAAACAGACACAATTGAATCTTTTGAGGATAAGGTGATTATCAGCTGTTTGAGCGAAACATGGAAAAATGGATTAACGTCTGTATTTGCCTATAAATTTTCAGGCACAAATCAAATTAATTATGCAGATATTCATGAAATTTGTGCTCTTGACTACATTGTCAAAGAAGATTGTATTGACATTGAAATAAAGCAAAGAAAGATAGGTTTGGCATTAATACAAGTCGGAGAATTATAAAGTATAAGGAGAGATGATTTTATGGAAAAGCTTCAAGTATATTTATTAAAAGAGACTTTGGGGATTGTCCCGGAAAAGTGGGGAGTAAAAGAGTATGCAACATTCCATTATAGTGATGTCATGAAATCATTATACTTAAAGGACTTTCCGAACGCATGGGAGCAAGAAGATTTGAAAAATAAGCTTTCTACAATTGGAGCAAATGATTATTTTAATAAATGGACGGGAGATAATTTTTTGTATGTAGAAGATACGGAGCTTAATTTCTTATTAAATTATGTGAAACCATCTTTGGCGGAAGGATCGACTATTGCAGGAAAAATGACGGGAATTCCATTGTTTGGAGGTAATCATCAATTACTATTTTATAATAAAAAGTACGTATCGGATGAACCTAAAACTATGGATGAACTTATAGTTACAGCTGATGAAGTAAAAAAGCAATTTAATTTGGATTATGGATTTGTATTACCGACAGGCGCTTGCTATTTTATTCTTCCTTTTTTATATGGATTTGGTGCGCCATTATGGGCAGATAAAGGAGAACCCATACCATTTGATGCCCTGGTTAAAACTATTGAATTGCTGAGAGTGCTTATTTACGATAAGAAATCATTGCCAATTAAGTGGGAACAGGCAGAAAGTATCAAATGTTTTACTGAAGAAAAAGCAGCCTATTGTATTGGGGGAGATTGGAATATTAGGGAATTTGATGAAGCAACCAATCATAATTTAGGAATTTGTGAAATACCAGCATTGGATCGATGCTGCCGTTCAACTGCAAATGCGAGTTATTTATTTTTATCACGTTATTTGGAACCGGAATTGTATTCTAATGTCAAAGAAATGTGCGAAATATTCTTTAGCATAGATGTGCAAACTGAAATTATGAAAAATCTATATCGAATGCCTGCTATCAAAGATTATGATATGAATGCTGTTGAAATTAGTGATTTATTGAGAAGCAGCTACTCTGTTTATGAAAGTGCTTATATTCTTCCTGCTAAAAAAGAAGTGACCCATATGTATCATGTATTAGCAGATATGCTTGAACCCTATGTAATAGCACATGATTCCCCAGAGGATATAGCTCGGAAAGTTATGTTACATTTAGAAGATGTGGAAAGTTATTATAAGAATAATTTACTGAAAAAACTGAGGGGGGTAGTGTTGTGAAAATTGTTATTATGGGAGGAACTGGAGTACTTTCTACTAGTATAACAAAAATGTGTATTAAAGAGGGGTATGAGGTGTTACATTTCAATAGGGGTAGCACGAGAAAGGCAACAGAAGTTACAACTATTATTGGAGACAGATATAGTACCAATGATTTAGAGCGTATTTTACAGTACAAGCCCGATATAATTATAGATATGCTCTGCTTTAATTCGCACCATGCAGAAATGGCTGTCAATGTTTTTGCAGGAAAAATTGAACAATATATATATTGTTCGACTTCTTGCGTGTATACGCCAAGGGTAGGAAAAGAACCAATCACTGAAGATAGTCCGACATGTCCTAATACTGATTACGGTCTTGGAAAAATGCAAGCAGAAAAAGTATTTCGAGATGCCGCAGAGAATAAAGCATTTCATTTGACAATTTTTCGACCTGGTCACATTTATGGTCAAGAATTTTGCGTAAGTAATCTTGATCTAGAGGGTCTACATTTACTTAACCGTATGCTCAATAATAAGCCGATAGTATTATGTGATAATGGCAAACGCTATTTTCAAGCGTGCCATGCAGACAATTTGGGAATTGCATTTGCAAAGTCATGTGCTTTACCAGCTGCATATGAAGAAATTTTCAATATTGCTGGTGAAGAAATTATGACTTGGAATGAAATATACGAGATAGAAAAAAGGATTCTAAAGAGTGAAAGCAAAATTGTTTATAAAGATGTCTCAGATGTTATAAAAAAGGATCCAGTACAGTTTGACTTCCTGAATACATATACTCGATATGATTGGATTCAGTCAACCGAAAAGCTAAAAACATTAGTTAAGGGCTACCGATATAGGATTAATTTTATAGACGGAGTTAAAAGCTTTATATCTAATAATATCCAAAAAATAAAAAGTTGTAACTACATGGAAATTTATGATGAAATTTTATAAAGGAACGAAAGAAGGATAATGATATGAATTATTTCAATTCAACAGTTTTAGTGGAACCTACAAATATATGCAACCTGAAATGCATTATGTGTGAAGCAAAGTGCACAGTGGAGGCTGGTATAAATGAAGCTGAATACTTGCTTCCAGAACAGTTTGAAATCATTTTGAATAAACTAGATGGACACATAACTAATGTTGTGTTTCAGGGAGATTGTGAGCCTACACTTAGCCCATACCTAGAGGAATTAGTAAAGTGTGCGAAAAAGCATACTGAGCAGATTGCAATTGTGACGAATGGTACAGCTTTAACTCAAGAAAGAATTGAAAATCTAATAGAAGCAGGAGTAACTTGGTTTGCCTTATCAATAGATGATTATAGAGAAGATAAGTATAATCAAATAAGGAAGTATTCCGATTTCCGAAGATTAATACGCAATTTAGATTATTTAATTAAAGTAAGAAATGAAAAATATCCTTACTTGTATCTTGTGACGCACAAAATTGTCTTTCATGAGGATTCAACAGAAGATTTGCTGAATTATATCAATTATTTTTATATAAAAAAAGGTGTAAACAAAATTACTTTCGCTCCATTAGTGGAATCAGGAAGTATAGAAGAAAAGGAGTGGATTGTTCGAAGAAATCTTTTGGAAAATGAACTTATAAAAAAGAATATACATATTAATTTAAAAGATTTTGCAAATTATCCATATATGTCAAATTACAAATATTGCGGGACTGCGTTGTATTTTATTAATCATAATGGCGATTTTGCACCATGTGGTCTACATACACGAGATCATAAGATTTTTGGTAATTTAATTGAGGAAGAACTGGATGATATTAAAAGTAAAGAGATATTTAATGATTTTCACGAATACTGGTATAATCGTAACTTCCTTGATACACCTCCTCTTATTTGCAAAGACTGCTATTTATTAAAAAGTCCATATTTTAGATATTGTTTAGATGATAGTTATCAGAATGCTCAAAATATTTTTGAAAGGAATTGCGTGAAAGAATAATGAGTTAAAATATAAGGATTTCCTTGTTTTATTACGTATCTATAGAAATTTATGTTATTTTAAGAAGGACTGAAGTCAAGTGATGTTGAAGCATAGGATCAACATCACTTGCATATGTTCGAACTCATTTGCTATAATGCTCAATGAATTTGCTTAATCAGGAAAGTCTATTATTAAAAAGTTAGTGAGTAAAAGCATCTTGATTTCATAGTATTCAGGGGGTATAGTAAAATAACAATATATTTAGTTAATTACAAATAAAAAGGAAATTTAAAAATTGTGAGTGTATCATTTATTAGTCAAGACTGGGGACGCCCCACCTATAAGCACCGGAAACTGCCAATATATAAAACAGATGAATTTAATTTCTATCGCTGTGTGGAATTCAAAGAAGATTTTTATGGGAAAACAGCAAGTGAGTTATTTAATAATAATTTAAGAATGTGCACAGGACGGTACTCGTCCCTCTTTCAAGGCCAAAAAATATCATATTGGGCGGATAGCCCACAGACAGCGCGGGCTGAAATTAAGAAGCATAAATCATCGAAAAATATAATTACCTTTTGGGCTTATGATGATGTTTCTAGTACATTCCCTTGCTTAGGAGAGCAGGAAATTCTGGTTATTATAGATGGAAGAAAATGCGGAATACAGGAATTGATAGACAAAGCAGATGCTGGAGAGAGACTGAATGAGAAAGAACAAATTTTCTTAAGAGAAATTATGAAAGAAAAGCCAGATTGTTTGGTTTATGATTCGCATGCAAGAGAAAATGGCGAGAATTATATTTTTTTCGAAAAAGGGTTTCGAAAATTAGCTTTGCGGCAATTAAGGCTTTATTTAGGAGAGCAAAGAGGCAAAAACCATGCATACATAATGTGCGCAGGTACTTCAGATTATGTGCCGTTTCTTGAATGTTATGGACAATATTTCAGAGCAAAGGCTGGAATAGGGATGAATAAAGAGTATTTGGATAGTAAGGAATATAAAGCAAGAAAAGCAAATTTAGAAAGTTCTTATGAAGCATATAATGATAGTGTGAATAAATTTATATAAATACATAACGGAAGTTGGAAAAATGCTGTAAAAATTACATTTCATAAGAGAACCACAGATTGACAAAAAATTCCTTTTACTTTATGATTAAAAGGCAAATACACCCCAATATTGAACCATAAAAAAGCCAAGGATTTATTCCGAGGCTTTTTTATATAGCCCTCTCTTCCGGCACTGAATTTTGAGCGCTGAAAGAGAGGATTTATTTTGATTCTAAATTTTGTAGGATGTGTAAAAAGTCTCTATTATTCTGACATAATTTTAAAAGTATGATCTTCAGAAATTGGGGACATTGGTTCTCCTTCGAAACAATTATTTGCAACAGAATACAAATTTGGCTTTTTAGAATCTCCTAAATCAATATCCTTCCAGAGGTTTCCGTACTGGTCTTTATAAACTGGGCGTACAAAATAATCTGAACCTATATAGTTTAATAGAAGATGATGGGTATCTTGTAAATTTCTCATATTCTTATTACTCCTTAAAATATTCTGTATTTCTATCTCCCCTGATGAGGGGCTATAGTTGAAGGCCTGATCTTGTCATAAGAATCCGGCCTATTTCTACAAATTTTAATGGGGAATCTTAGTGACTTATTGCTCCTTTTTTCATGTACTAAATCAATTCCAATCTGGCGTTTCCAGTCATCCCCATAAGTCGCAGCCATATAAGAGTCTGGTTTTTTGTTGATAAAATCCTGCAGCCTCCTGCATTTGAACTCATACCACTTTAGGTTATTTGAATAATATCTTTCTCCTTGCGAAGATGACGTATAATCGTCTCTTTTGGGCTTCTCCAGTATACCAACAGAAAGATACGACCTGTTCCAGTCTGTTACCAGATCATAGATATCGTGCCCACCGAAAATCCCATCACATTGATAACAGCTTTCATATATTACGGTTCCGTCCGGGCAGGGAACATAAGCGCTACCCAATAGTTTTAATGCAATTCTATTATTTGTATCTGCATACATCCAACTAAACTGTCCCATGTTTCGATTTTTCTCCTTTCTTTGCGTGTAATCAGATTACAGTAATGTTTATCATTGTGCTCTCTGTATTCTTTTGACATCTGTTGCTGTCTTCTTTTAAAGATCCGGAGATACAAAAAGACACCGATTACTCTTTCAAATAATCAGTGTCTTCCTGTATTATTGGCAATGTATTTTTTAGAATTTAAATCCTGACGTATGGTGTCAGAATAAAAGTTTCTTAACCCTGCTATGGTGCTGAGTTATAAAAATACAAATAAAGTATAGACTTTGCTCCCGGTAATGTCAATAAGTTACTGAAAAAAACCCTGAAGATCTGAAAGGATAATGAAAATTGTACTGGGATTCACCTGAGATTTTTTTATGCATACAATGAAGAAAAAAAGGAAAAAGACAGATTGAGAGCAGATTCTTATAAGATTGCTGTGATCGGCGGTGACAAGAGACAGGTGTATCTGGCACGTATCCTTGCGAAGAAGGGTTATGAGGTCGCTGTATATGGACTCTGTGAAAGAGTGCATGATGAAAGAATACGGGAGGCGACATCATTGAAAGAAGCTTTGAAAGAGGTGGATGCTGCTGTAGGACCTGTGCCTTTTATTCGGTCAGGGAAGATTACGGGGACGTATGAGGTTCCGGATATGAATGTAGAAATGCTCCTTGATGAGTTGCCAGATAATGCAGTCTTTTTTGCAGGGAATATCCCAGATGAGGTAAGAAGATATGCAGAGGGAAAAGGACTCAGAGCATGTGACATGATGATAGATGAGCTTGTAGCTGCAAGGAACGCCGTTGCTACTGCAGAGGGGGCGGTTGCTGAAGCGATCGCAAGAAGTCCTGTCAACCTGACGAAGAGCAGATGTCTTGTTCTTGGTTACGGCAGGTGCGGAAGAATATTGATGCGACTTTTGAAGTCTTTCTTTTGCAAGGTGCTTGTTTCTGAAAAAGACAAGACAAGGGCTGCAGATGCATTTGTACTGGCGGACGGCATTGTGTCCGAAGCTGAGCTGACGGATGCGGTAGGAAATGTTGATTTTATTTTTAATACAGTGCCTGAAAGGATCCTGTCAGAAGAGAGGCTCCGACATGTAGGGAAGAACACATGGATTCTTGATATTGCGTCGGCGCCAGGCGGTGTGGATTACGGAGCTGCAGAGACTTTGTCTGTGAATGCCGTCCTGCTTCCCGGCCTTCCCGGCAGATATGCGCCCGTTTCTTCCGCTGAGATTCTTGTTGATTCTATAGAGAGTCAGATTGGACTGCGCTGAATCTGTCCCAGGATAGAAGGAGTAGTTGGTATTTATGAAGCTGAAAGGAAAAAAGGTTGGCGTAGCGCTTACAGGATCGTTCTGTACTTATGAGAAGGCATTTGTACAGCTCAGAAAACTGAAAGAAGAGGGAGCGGAGATCGTGACAATTTTTTCCAATGCCTCCCAGACTATAGACAGCCGTTTTGGAAGTCCGGAAGATTTTATGAAAGAAGTAGAAGAAATTACCGGATCCCGCCCGTTGCTTACGATCAGTCAGGCAGAGCCGATCGGACCAAAGAGTCTTTTGGATCTGTTGATTCTCCTTCCGTGTACCGGCAATACTGCGGCAAAGCTGGCTAACGGCATTACGGATTCTCCGGCCCTTATGGCGGCAAAGGCACATTTGCGAAATGAAAAACCGCTGCTGATCTCCATATCTACAAATGACGCCCTTGGGATGAACATGAAAAATATCGGGATTCTGCTTAACGTAAAGCATATCTTTTTTGTCCCCTTCGGGCAGGATGACCCGGAGAAAAAACCGAATTCTATGACTGCAAGAACAGAGATACTGATTCCTGCTGCAGAGGCAGCACTGGAGGAACGGCAGTATCAGCCGGTAATCCGGTGAACTGCAAAGCACCTGAAGAAGCTGGCAGAAGAGGCCAGCGTGGCAGTACTATCAGGGAGCGGTATTCAGGATGAAACTGTCGGCGTAGAAAATCGGAGAATTTTTGAAAAAAGGAGAAAAAGATATGTGCGGAATTGCGGGATTTTACAGCAGCAGACACAGCTATACGCAGGAAGGCGAGCGGTGGCAGAAGGTTCTGGAAGGTATGAACCGCGCCCAGAAGCGCCGTGGACCGGATGAAGAAGGAGTCTGCCTTAACGATCACTGTGGACTTGCGCATGTGAGGCTTTCTATCATTGATCTGAACAGGGGCAGGCAGCCGATGACGAGAAGCGTGGCAGGCAGAACCTGTACTGTCTCTTTTAACGGGGAAATCTACAATATGCCGCAGCTACGAAAAGAGCTGGAGCGGGAAGGCGCGGTGTTCGAATCTGACAGCGATACAGAGGTGATCCTTCAGGGATATCTTCTGTATGGTGAAGAGTATGTGAGGAAGCTGAACGGAATTTTTGCCATTGCATTGTGGGATGCTCTGGAAGAAACACTGTATCTGTTCCGGGATCGAGTCGGTGTGAAACCTCTGTTCTATACCCGACAGGAAGATACGCTGGTATTTGCCTCCGAATTAAAAGGGATCTTCGCTTTTCCAGGGATTCGTCCGGCTATCGACAGGGAAGGATTATGCGAAATCTTTGCTCTTGGCCCTGCAAAGACATATGGAAAAGGAGTTTTCCGGGGAATATCAGAGGTGCTCCCCGGACATTATCTTGTCTGTCGGGAGAGCTCGGTAAAGGATATTTGTTATTGGAAGTTGGAGAGCCACCCACATGAGGACTCCTTTGAGAAAACAGTGGAGAAGACAGCATGGCTTGTCGAGGATTCTGTGAAGAAGCAGATGCTCTCAGATATCCCGATCAGTACATTCCTGTCTGGAGGGGTGGACAGCAGCCTTGTGACAGCAATCTGTGCTTCAGAGTTAAAGAAGCAGGGGAAGATCCTCAATACATTCTCTTTCGATTTTGCAGAAAATCAAAAGTATTTTAAGGCAAACTCATTCCAGCCTAGCCAGGACAGACCGTGGGTAGAAAAAATGGTAGAATACTGTGGAACAAATCACCGTTATCTGGAATGCAACAATACGGATTTGATCGATAATCTTTTCCGGGCAGTGGATGCGAGAGATCTTCCATGTATGGCGGATGTGGAATCATCCATGCTATATTTTTGTTCGAAAGTGGTGGGATATAATAAGGTCACGCTGACAGGGGAATGTGCAGATGAGATATTCGGCGGCTATCCGTGGTTTCACAAGAAAGAAGCATTCGAGACAGCAGCTTTTCCATGGTCGAATGATATGACGGCACGTCAGGCGCTGCTTAAGGAAGAGTTGATCCGAGAACTGCCAATGAAAGAATATGCATCAGCAGCGTATGAAAAAACAGTGCGGGAGACTCCGGTATGCAGCGAAGATACTTCGGAAGAGCGGAGGCGGAGAGAAATCGCCTATCTGAATCTAAAGTGGTTCATGGTAACGCTTCTTGACCGGATGGATCGCACGAGTATGTATTCAGGACTGGAGGCCAGAGTCCCACTGGCTGATCATGGTATTATAGAGTATGTGTGGAATGTGCCCTGGGAGATGAAGTGTCCGGATGGACTCGTGAAAGGGCTGCTTCGAAATGCCGGAAAAGGAAAACTTCCGGACGAAGTGCTCTTCCGCAGGAAAAGCCCTTATCCGAAGACCTATCATCCGGAATACGAGAAACGGCTTGGTGAAATGCTGCTTGAGGTTATGAATGATCCTGCTGCGCCGATTCGCGGTCTGGTTGACAGAGAGAAGCTGAAGCGGTTCCTGAATACCCCGTCCGATTATGGGCGCCCGTGGTATGGGCAGCTCATGGCAGGGCCTCAGATGCTGGCTTATATGCTTCAGGTTAATTATTGGTTGGAAAAATATCAGATTGAGATCATTCTTTGATACCACGGCTGTTAAAAAATATAACAGGATATCTAAGTACAATAGGAATATGTCTTATTTCGGGGAGTCGTCTTTCACGTTGCAATTGTGGGAAGACGATTCCTTGATTACGTTACACCGATAAGGTTGAGCAGGAAGATGAGAATATGGTAGTAATTTGTGAAGAATGTCACTGGGCCTGGAGGCGATTAGATAACTATGTGGAATATAATTGTCAGATGATTCGATTCAGTAGGCTCTTTCTCCGGTATGTTAATGAATATGACCCGATATATTTTTTGCTCATCGATATAGCATAATGAGTTATGGATACAGGTCTAAAGAAATCAGTTACAGAAATAAAATACCCCGGTATATCGGCAACTAGGTTCTAGTTGTCGAGGGCGGTATTATAGTATTGCACCAGTAAAGCTTTATGCTTATAATTTAGGAAAAAAGAGTGAGGTGTTCCGGTTGGGGAAAGAATACATGCCATACAATGAGGTACCTGTTTCTCAGTTTGATGAAGGAAATGCAATACAGATCTTTGACCGGCTTTGTACAGACAGGGGAGTTGTTGTTCTTAAAAATGGTCAGCCAATTGCAGTTGCTCTGTCGCCGGAGGAATATACAAGGCTTGTAGAAGCAGAAGAGGATTATAAGCTAACCGTTGAAGCAAATAGAAGGCTGGAAGAAAACGGCGGAAAGCCATCAATTCCATTTGGGGATATACTTGAAAAACTGAAAATTTGTGAAGAGGATCTCTCTAAAGTCAGTGATCCGCAGATATAGGAGTATGGGGATTTGGGATAGGATCAGACAAATAAATTTGTGTAGAAAAGGCAGTTTTTGCTATTGAAAAAAGTTCTCAAGTAAAAGGCGGCGCTTTCATTTTATCGTGTCAATACTTGAGAAAATTTAAAATTGAAAGCTGCTGATGCGTTTATAGAGTGTAATATATGCATTAGAGCAAAGGTACAAGTGTGATGAAGGGATTAGATGAAAAGATAACAGGCGAGCTGGTGGCTGGAATCCTCAATGTGATTGAGAAAAAGGTCATAAGGATTGTGCTTTACGGATCTGTTGCCAGAGGGACAGATACCAAAGAGTCGGATGTGGATGTTGCTCTTTTACTTACAAAAAGTATGGACAAAGATGAGGAAGAGAGACTTTCAGAATTTATCGTGGATATGAACCTTAAATATGATAAGGTCTTCTCTATCATTGACATTGAATACAATATATTCTGTGAATGGAAAGCGATAATACCTTTTTATAGAAATGTGGAAAAAGAAGGAATCATACTTTGGGTGCCTGAAGCTGCGGCTAAGCTGTAAGATTTAATTTGATGTTTTCCACCCATGCTATATTGAATGGTAAAAGATGATAATATGCTCCGTTCTGCTGGCAGATACTTCTTGACAGAATTATAGTATATTTATAAAATGATAGTATCAGTTTTATGGCTTTGATCAAAAAGCTAATTTGATTTTTGATTCCAATTTGACTATTGTTGGAAGCATAAATTTTAATATAAAATCGTATGAAGAATGGCATTGACTATTATTTGCGATAGTCAGTGCCTTTTTTATTGGAAAGGAGGGCTGAATCGAATAACCGTAAAACTGATCATACTGCAGAAAAAATACGAAATTATATTGTAATTCGTATATGCATATACTATAATTTTTTTATCATTGAATTAAGGAGGAAAGCTGATGAGAATATATGAAAAGAAGAACTTTCCCAGGACATCGCGCGATTTTAAAAGTATGTTGGAAAGGGGAACGATTTCTTTTGACAACGCAGTGCAGAGATCATTTGTTTGGAAAAACACGGCAAAGGATAACCGAATGAGTATGTTGATTGATACGATGATGCGAGGCTTGTGTGTTCCGCCTTTATACTGCAACTGCATTTTTACAGATCCTAAAGACAAAGTATACGATTTTGTGGACGGAAAACAGAGAGTCATGACTGTAATTAAATACCTGAATGACGAGTTCCCTCTGATCGGCATACCAACATTTACAATGGAAGATGGTAGTGAATTGGATTTGAATGGAAAACGCTTTTCGGAACTGCCAGAGGATTTTCAGGATAATATTAAGCTGTTTAGTTTTACAGTGAATTATTATGAAAATATGGACCAGGACGATGT
>ERZ1643249.2044-NODE-2044-length-19414-cov-4.392014_pt1 | contig 19414 bp, 27 predicted proteins | sample MGYA00579263_ERZ1643249 | MGnify/ENA primary metagenome ERZ1643249 (study PRJEB29033, sample SAMEA4952264) | chicken gut metagenome | biome: Broiler Chicken; feature: Gastrointestinal Tract; material: Caecum | place: Ireland | collected 2018 | study: Broiler... | reverse complement strand
GTGTCAGTCAAAAGGATTGGACTATACTCAAGGTGATTCTCAGTTGCAAAGAATCCTATACGAGGTCACAGACCGTACAACAAACCGTCAGTGGTGGGAGACATCATCGTACAATTTTACGTTTGAAAGCTTTACAAAATCAACGCAGACGCCGGAATATCTGGCATCTGCGTTTTTATGTAATTACGAGCGGCCGGCATCGTTTGACACAGAAAATACGAGACGTTCTCAGGCACGGACGTGGTACAACACGTTGACATCAAGCGCTGATGTCATAGAAAAAGCTGTATCATGGGCAAGACAAATCGCTGCTGATGACAGCCATGGATATACACAGGGAAATCGATGGGGACCGGACTATGATTGCTCGTCGCTGTTGATCACAGCATGGCAAAATGCTGGCGTACCGGTCAAAGACGGAGGTGCAACGTATACCGGAAACATGAAAAACGTGTTTTTGGCAAATGGATTTACAGATGTTACATCTCAGGTTAATCTTTCAACTGGCTCCGGGCTTCAATATGGCGATGTCCTTCTTAATATCGTCCATCACACCGCGATGTACATCGGCAATGGACGAGTTGTACAGGCCTCATCAGACAGGGGATATCCACAGACAGGAGACCAGACGGGGACAGAGATTTGGGAGACAACCTATCAAAATTACCCGTATGATTGCGTTTTAAGGTATGGATCAGGGTCTGTAACACCGCCTGAACCTTCAGGCGTTTCTTTGGTGAAATGGATTCCGGCTTGAAAGGGGTGAAGACATGGCAGACATAAGCAAAGAGTTGGAAGCGTGGCGAACGGCCCGATATGGCCGGGAAGTCAGGCAGGCGCAGATTGACCTAAGCAACAAGCTAAACCAAGAGGTTGAGGCGGGAACAAAGGTCATAAAGAACTACGAGGCAGCGGAAGCGGCAAGAGTAGCGGCAGAGAATCAGCGGGTAAAAAATGAAAATGCGCGAGCCGCGGCAGAGACAGCAAGAGCAAAGGCGGAAACGGCGAGGCAGCAGGCGGAAGAAAAGCGACAGGACGATTTTGCAACATCTCAAAAGGCTAGTGAGGCAGCAGCTAAAAAAGCAGAAGATATCGCTGCGGAAGTAGAAGAAAAACTTGAAAATGGCGATTTTATAGGTCCACAGGGACCACAGGGGGAACAAGGCCCGCAAGGAAACCCGGGAATTGTAACACAGCTAAATCCCGGAATGATTGCGTTTGGAGTCGAGGATGGACACCTGATGATGTATCACAATGATAATGATCCACAACCACCGATGTCCATCGGCGAAGATGGGCATTTGTATTATACATTTTAGGAGGTGATGATGTGATTACAGCAGTATTTGAGGACGGAGAATCCTACGCAGAAGCAACAGGATTGACACAATGGGATTATGGACAAGTGCTGAGAATTATTGGGCTGAATTGTAAAAAGCCAAACGAAATCCATTTTGCAATCGAGGGAGCGACTACGGCGATCATACAGACGGTTACCGCAGAAGAAAATGGAGAGATTACAGCAAGAATTCCGAACAAGCTTCTCGAAAAAGGAGGAAATATTAAAGCCTATCTCTACATTGCAGATGCGGACAGCGGGGAGACAGTCAAAATTATCGGAATGCCGGTTAAAAGGCGGCCGAAACCTGATGATTACGACAGTCCGGCCGAAAAAAACTTACTCAGGCAAATGATAGAAAAGCTGGAATCAAAGGCCGACAACATGAAAATTGTTGAAGGAGAATTGCAGCTTATGTCTGGGAGCAAGGAAATCGGAGACAGAATAAGACTGCCGTCAGGAGGCTCAGGAGGAAAAGAAATCGAACTGAGGAATAACGGAACAGCGTTGCAGTGGAGATATACAGACAGCAACGAATGGAAAGATTTGATACTAATAGATGACATCAAGGGGCCGGCCGGAGAAACACCGACATTTGAAATCCGGGAAGGCAACCTTTATGCAATTTATAAATGAAAAGGAGAGTTTAAAATGGCAAAAGAAATCAATTTAGGAAGCGTCATCGGCCCACAAGGCCCACAGGGAGAAAAAGGTGAAAAGGGCGACAAAGGCGATCAGGGACCACAGGGGCCGGCAGGGCCGGCTGGGGCAACAACAGCAGACGGCGTAAGCTACGGAGATTCTAACGTTGAAGAAGCACTTAATGATATTAATGGCAAAATTGCAGACTTGATGTATACGCCTATCGCCATCTCATCGTTTACCAACAACGTCGGAACGGTGGAAATGGGAAGCACTGTAAATACAGTGGTACTCAACTGGGAAACCAACAAAACGCCTGCAAAACTGACGCTTGATGGAGAAGATATCGATAAGAGCCTGAAAACGAAAACCATCGAGAGCGCAGCAATCAAAGCCAACAAGACATATACACTTAAAGCTACAGATGAGAGAGACGCAGAAGCAACAAAGACAACAGCAATCACATTCCTTAATGGCGTTTACTGGGGTGTTGGAGATGATAAATCAAGCTTCGACAGCGCTTTTATCATTGGACTCACCAAAGGCTTGCAAGCAAACAAGGCAAAAACATTTACCGTCAATGCGGCAGCTGGTCAACACATTTATTACGCTATCCCAACACGGTACGGTACACCGACTTTTAAAGTTGGCGGTTTTGAAGGCGGTTTTGCTAAAGCAGCAACAATCAATTTTACAAATGCGTCTGGATATGAAGAATCATACGACATCTGGAAATCTGACAATGCCGGACTTGGCAATACAACAGTTGTAGCAGCATAAGAAAGGAAGGGATAGAGCATGGCAGTTGAATTAATTTCGAAAATTAAACCAAAGAACAACGGAGATTTTAAACTGGTCGATGTCGAAGATATTGAATACAATGGAAAAAGTCTCGACGAAGCTATTAAATCAGGAGAGTTTAAGGGAGAAAAAGGTGATAAAGGCGACCAGGGCGAAAAAGGTGATCAGGGAGAACAAGGCCCGAAAGGTGATCAAGGCGAGACAGGACCGACAGGAGCGGCCGGCGCCGATGGAAAATCCGCCTATCAGATTTGGCAGGAACAGGAAGGAAACTCCGAGAAAAGTGAAGAAGAATTCCTTGCAAGTCTGAAAGGTGAAAAAGGTGATACAGGAGCTGACGGCGCCAAAGGCGAAAAAGGCGATCAAGGAGAACAAGGTCCGCAGGGAGAAAAAGGCGACACAGGAGAGACTGGCGCACAGGGACCTGCAGGCCCTGCCGGAGAAGCGCCGACGTTTGAAATCCGGGAAGGCAATCTGTACGCGATTTACAAGGAAGAATGATAAAAATGGCAAAAGAAGTCAACTTAGGAAATGTTGTTGGCCCACAGGGGCCGCAAGGAGCAAAAGGAGCAACCGGCCCACAAGGGCCGGAAGGCCCTGCTGGAGCTAAAGGGGCGACTGGCACAAGAGGATCGCAGTGGTATACAGGCACAAAAATCACGGGTACCAGTACCACTGGTACAGTTTTTTCAGGATCAGGGATAACGTCAGCGCTGGTTAATGATATGTATCTTAACACGTCAACGGGATATATTTATCGATGTACAACGGCTGGCGCAGCATCGGCAGCAAAATGGGCCTATGCCGGGAGTATTAAAGGTGCAACAGGGGCAAAGGGGGAAACCGGTGCTACAGGTCCGCAAGGAGCAAAAGGGGCAACCGGACCGGCCGGAGCGGACGGGAAAACTCCATCTTTTGTGATTGAAAATGGACATTTATACGCCGTGTGGGAGGGATGATAATATGGCGACACAAAAAATAGATTTAGGTAACGTGGTAGGACCAAAAGGTGCGACTGGTGCCCAGGGGAATGGATTCTATCGGGCCAATACAAAATTAAATACAGGATCTACAAGCGTGTCAAGGTCGTTAATCTTGCCGACCGGAAAAGCACTATTGTTAAGAGATACAATCGTAGACAACAACGGACTTGTTTTTGAGGTAACAGAAGCCGCAGCTGCCAGCGCGTCAACGGTAAAAATTTCTTACAAGACATCTTTAAGACAAACTTACGACGAAGTGAGTGAAAACATTAAGGGGAATTTTTTGTCGCTTGAGAAAGACTTATATACAGCAATACCTGAAGATGCTGACCTTAATAATTATGTTAATAAAGGATGTTATCAGTGCCAAAATTCTACTGTGGTTGAAACGTTAAAAAATCTGCCCAAAGGTTTAAAATGGGGATTCAAGCTTACTGTAGAAGAAATAACTTTTACCGAGTATATCTGCCAAAAAATTACTGAAAATGTGACAGGAAACACTTTCATAAGAACACTTGAAGGGAGTTATGGCTGGCATGACTGGGTTACACATGGTGTTATATCGGTTTTTGATACAATAAGTTCTCTCGGAATTACAAATCTTCCTTGCACGACTCTTGAAGTTTTTAAGGCACTTCCAGATAAATCAATGGCTTTTTTGGGAGTGGATCAGACATCGGCGATATCTGATCTTCCGATGGAAAGTGGCTGCCTTGAGATAACAAGAATCTCGTCTATAAGGTACAAAATCATTTTATACAGGTCTCGCGGAGGGGATGTTCCGGCGATTAAGGGCATGTATATTGCGACAGTAAACGAAGCATTAACTCAATTAACGTGGGAAAAAATCTACATAGAATCTGATGTCGTTAATAACGGCACAACCACAGCAGCAGGGAAAATTGTTGACGCTCGTTACGCAAAAACATTAACTGACAAGATTAATACACTAAATAGTAAAACTACAAAAGTAGAATACACAACTTTGGCAACGAAAAACGGTATAGAGGTCGGATATGCCAAAGAGGGGGATAAGTGGGATTTTTATGTTGTCGGTAATTTGACAACAGAATTAACCACATCCGGATTTGAACTATGCAATTTCCCATCTGGATTTATGGTGGGACGTGCGTCGTCCTATCCCGTTGCATCGGTTTATAACGCCTGCGTTATGCTCGACGCCGGAACCGGAAAAATCAAGTTGCGGGCAACGACGGGAACGGTCGGGAAAGACCTGTACATCAACAGCCGTTTTATGGCCTTGTCGTGCAATCGCCGTGTCTAAGATTTAACAGCATCATCTATTTGCGGGATAAAAATAAACACTTGCTTTATAGAACTTGCGGACGAACCATCGACACTTACAGTAACTGTTCCGACTGCATTTGTTGCCATTTTTAGTCCTCCGCCGCTACTTAGGACATGGCCTATGTATTGATTGTCTTTGACGTACCCCATCGAGTGAAGAAACATCGTGCTGGCGTCTCGAGTGTCGATAGCATGATGTATAACAAGGCAACCTTCCTTGCCAGACACTGCATTAGGACCGCTGGCGTTTGCGGTGACGACGCTAATGTTTCCATAGTCCTGTTCTACGCGTCCAGAAACCGCTGTGTCAATATCTTTTGCAATTGTTTTACTATTTAGTTCACAAGACCGACAAGGTCTTATTTTTTTAAGAAAGGAAAAGAAGCATGGAAAAAATGATTTTATCCGACAACACAGAAATTGAGATCAAAGAAGGCGCCAGCATTTGGGATATTACCGCTGTCGCAAATGATTTTACCGCGTTGGGCACAATCGCGGAAGCACTAAAAAAGGACAAGAACCTTGAAACGGTACAGTTTAAAACGAATGATGAAGTGACAGGAGAATATACAGATATGATCCTTGAAACGCCATTATTCAGAAATGTGGATATCGATAATGACGGAAAAGTTGTGGCAAATTTTTCGCTAAGAGAAAAAACGGATATCGAAAAACGCCTTGATGCCATCGAGGCAGGGCAAACACTTCAGGATGGAGCCATCAGAGATCTTGGAGACGTTGTATCGACAATTGCAGAAGGAGGAGAAGAATAATGGTAAATTTTTACATTGATCAGATTAATAGAGGCCTGATGAGTTTAGAAGACGTTCCAAAACTTTGGAAGTCAAGCGTAGAAAAGAAAATGCAGGCATGAAAACAAAGCCCGATTTAAACCGGGCTTAAAACGAAAAACGAATTTAAGCACTCAAATATTTTTTATGTGACAATCGGACATTTTCTTGGGACACAGTACAGTAGATTTGTGTTGTGTCCAACTTACTGTGCCCAAGAAGCCGACTCACCTGCTCTATTGGCATGCCACGGTTTAAGGCGTTTGTTGCCATAGTACGGCGGAACCGGTGCGGATGAACATTGCTGATTCCGCATCGATTTCCAAGGCTACGAAGGATTGCTTCGATGGCATTTTTACTCAAACGGCTATGAGGACTTCGGGAAGAAACAAAAAGAGCCGGGTTATCATCGGTACGGCTGTCGAGATATTGTTTCAAGTAAATACATGTCGGTGCGTTAATGTAGACTTCTCGATCTTTTCCACCTTTTCCATAGACAATACAGTCTTTGGAGGAAAATGAAATATCTGAGATATTAAGGGAAGTTAATTCAGACACACGGACGCCGGTGCTATATAAAAACTCCATCAAGGCAAGATCACGCAGCCGGTTGCAGTGAAGTTTAAGGATTTCTCGATCCTCATCACTTAAAGGATGCTTGATTTTTTTAGGCAGCTTGATGCTATCCAAAGCAGCGACGGGATTGCTATTTACAATCTGCTTCTTAAAAAGCCATGACCAAAAAGAATTAAGGGCAGACTGCATGTTCTTGATCCGGGAAAAACTGACTTTTCGGATGCGTCGGTACATTTCTAAGTAACATATAAAATCGTCATCGTGGTATTTGCCAATAGGCTTGTTTACGGTTGACAAAAACATACGGATAGTCAATGAGTAGTTATCAAGTGTTTTTTGAGACAGGCCGGAAGCGCCTTTTGAAAGCAAAAACTGACGTAGATACCTAAAGTTGTCATCGTTGCAGGTGGATAAAGAGAGGTTATCTTTGACAACAGTGTAGTTTTTAAGGCACATATGCAAGACAGTTTTTAGTCGCGCAAGTTGCTCTGAATTGAGGATATCAGACATTTGGCTGATTACATTAAAAATAAGTTCGTTTTTCAAAAAAATCATCTCCTTTAAAACAATAATAAACTAAATAGTAATTTGACTTCCCAAAATGCGTATATGTGTGTGTTCGGACAGTCTTAAATTACTATTTAGTTAAAAAGGAAGGAAAGTGAGGCTGTGAAAAAAATGAATTTTGCGGACGCAATCATTGACAGTTACAACGCTGTTGTAGGGACGGTTGTCGCGATTCTGAGCTATATACTCGGAGAGCATTGGGTTCTTTTTGTTGCCTTTTTACTCCTTAATGTGGCCGACTGGCTGACCGGATGGATGAAAAGCCGTATGGCCGGGAAAGAAAATTCGGTTGCCGGCTGGAAAGGCGTCCTGAAGAAACTTGGCTATTGGCTGATGATCATGGTGGCCTTTGGAGCAAGCGCGATATTTATCGAAATAGGTAAGACGATCGGAATTAATCTGGGGATAACAACATTACTTGGCTGGTTTGTTTTGGCCAGTCTTTTGATCAATGAAATTAGATCGATTATCGAAAATTTTGTAGAGGCAGGATATAATGTGCCGCAAATCCTTGTTAAAGGATTAGAAGTGGCGGACAAAGTAGTGAATAAAGATTCAGAGGGCGAGTGATCGTCCTCTTTTTATTTGGAGGAAAAATGATGAAGATTGTAAAAAATATTTTAACAAAAAACGATTGCTATAAAGCAGGCAGGACAATTACGGTTAAAGGCTTGATGTTACATTCAGTAGGCTGCAATCAGCCGTCAGCCAGTGTATTTTTAAAAAATTGGAACAAATCCGGTGTAGAAGCTTGTGTGCATGCTTTTATTGATGGAAATTCCGGGACTGTGTATCAAACATTGCCGTGGAATCATCGCGGATGGCATGGCGGCGGCAGCTCAAACAATACACATATCGGAGTTGAGATGTGCGAACCGTCCCAGATTAAGTACACTGGAGGCGCATCATTTACATGCTCCGACAAGACGGCAGCGCGTAAGGTTGCAGAAAGAACGTATAAATCTGCTGTAGAATTGTTTGCGTACCTTTGCAAGCAGTACAACCTTAATCCTCTGACACAGATCTGTTCTCATCATGAAGGATATCTGAAAGGTATTGCCACAAACCACGGAGACCCTGAACATCTCTGGAAAGGCCTTGGAATGTCATACACAATGGACGGATTTAGGAAAGATGTCAAATCAGCTATGGGAGGAAGCACGTCGGTTGATACAGACGCATCAACGTATGTTGTAAAAAAAGGCGATACGCTGACCTCCATTGCGAAGAAATATGATACAACGGTAGACGAACTTGTTGAAATCAACAAAATCAAAGACAAGAACAAAATCACAGTAGGCCAGAAACTGAAGGTTAAAAACTCCGTAGGATCATCAAACTCTGAAAAGATTGCAGAAGACGGCACATGGGGACCGGACACAACACGCCGGGCGCAGGAAGTCTTTGGAACGGTTGTAGATGGTATTGTATCAAACCAGATGCAGGCAGACAGGAAATATCTTGGTGCTTGCCACTCATCATCTTGGGAATTTGAAAATTCGTACACCGGTGGATCATCGTTAATTTATGAGATTCAGGCATGGGTCGGCGCCGATCAGGACGGCACGGCCGGAAAAGAGACGGTAGGGAAATTGCAGAAGAAATTAAAATCTCTTGGGCTGTACGACGGAGAAATCGACAATTCGTGCGGAACAGGTACAGTCAAAGGTTTCCAGAGATGGCTCAATAAACAAAAATAAAGTATAATATAAAGGTCATGAGGATGTAAAAATCCTTGTGGCCTTTATTTTTTTGAAATAATATAAAACATATTGACATTACATTAAAAAAGGTGCAATATATAATTATCAAAAAAGGAAGATTAAGATTTGGAGTGATTTTGTGATATATGCAATGTTTAAAGGCGAGAACAGTATGGGATTCAAACGGGGGAAAACATATAATCTCAGAACGGAGATCAAGCCTGTTCCCGGAGTATTAAAGCCATGTCTATGTGTGTTTGATACAAATAGTACAAGCTGGTGCCCGTACAGTTCGCTTGAAAAGTTTTTGGAGAACTGGAAAATTATTGACGAAAAATATTAAAAACGAATGTGCACAGAGGTGAGAAAATGCTTGTATATAAGATTGATGTGCTAGAAATGTTAAAAGAACATGGATATAACACAACACGGTTGCGCAGGGAAAAACTGTTGGGAGAAAATGCTATACAGTCTTTAAGACGTGGGGATATGGTCGGAATTATTGCACTTGAAAAAATATGTAAACTATTAAATATGCAGCCGGGTGAAATTATAGAATATATAAAAGATACATCAAATAAATAACATTAAAAATAATGTAAAAACCTATTGACATTACATTAAAAATGGTGTAATATATAATTGTAAGGAAGATAAGCCTTATAATTACCCGAAAGGGAGAAAGGAGAACAAATGAACGACATGAATATGAGCGAAACGGCAAGACTGATTATAGGACTTCGAGCGGCCGGATGGGATGAAAAGTCAATAAACGATTTTATCCTGTACATTGAAACCGGAGAAGAACAGTACAAGCCAAAAGAAAAGGCTGACTAAGCAGCCAGCCAAAACAAACCAAAGGGGCGGAACGAAAACCGCCCCACATGAAAAAGAATAGCACGGAAATTAAAATAAATCAATATTGAAATGATACAGAGAAAGTTGAAATTTATGAAAAAATATTTAATTGCATTTGCTGAAAATTTTACATCTGTCGGAGAAGCAGAATATTTTGATTTTTCGGATTAAATTTTAATTCTGGCAGGAGCCGGGGAAAGGTGGAAGTTATGAAAGAGTTTTTGCATAATGGAGAAAGAGTAATTTATCAGGAAACACAGGATGAAAGCTTTCTTGATTTTTTGAATAAATCCGGGATTATTCCGGAGGAAGTGCCGGATGAAAATTTACGATATAGAGTGTTTAAATATACAAAAGATGGTCAAAAAAGATATGCCTGTGTATTGGTGGCAAATGCGCCAGATGCATACATCGAAAAAGTATATATTACTTTTAGTTATCCAGAAGACGGTTTTTACAATATGATGTTAGATATAACCGGACAAATTGACGGTGAAAAGCCAGAGATCATTAATTCCAGGATTAAGATAGCTCTTAAACAAGCGGAAATCAAAGCAAAAGATTGGATTGATAAAAAATATCCGGATGAATGCATAAATTGGCTTTTGTACGGATATCCAGACGAAGTGCAAAAAGAATATGATTATATGAAAAAATTAGCATTAAATTCTTTTGGGTATTACATTGAAACGCTAACTAAAATCAGTGCCCCGGATGTGGATATGGAATATATGATAAATATTTTAAAATAAAAATAATCTAAAGAAGGAAGATAAAGAAATGAAGACAATCGAAATATATTGTAATTACGGAGTATTAGGAGCAGAAAAAAGAAATGTATACACTTTCGGCGGAGAACATCCACACGCTACATGCAGTGATAGAATGACCGTAGCGGTCCCGGACGAATGGGAACTCTACGAAAACCAGACGGGCCAAACAATGGTGAAGGCCCCGTGGGGTTGGGATTATGAGATTAATGAAGTCCTTCAAGGTAACGAGAAACCTTGTTTTTTCGCACTTGACGAAAACATGAAAGGACATAGGGTATATTTGAAAGAAATACACTGACAATAGAAAACGAATAAAAAAACGACGCAAATAGTAAATGCGTCGTTTTTTTATTTTGAGGGCAGACCGTATTATCGTGGGAGAAATCCGCGGGCCGGAGGCAATCGATATGATTCAGGCCATGAACACCGGGCATGACGGGTCACTGAGTACGGGTCATGCAAATTCTGTAAGAGATATGCTCTCCAGAATAGAGACTATGGTAATGATGGGAACAGAAATTCCGCTTCAGGCAATCCGAAAACAGATTGCATCATCTATTGACATTGTCATACAGCTTGCGCGTCTGAGAGACCGCTCAAGGCGTATTGTGGAAATTGCAGAAATTGTTGATTGCCAAAATGGGGAGATTATTATTAATTCGCTGTTTGAATTTAAGGAATATACAGAGATGACAGAGCAAGAGCGCAAGGAGGGAAAATTTTCATCAGCGATGATAAGGGAAACCGGAGAGTATGCGCAGTATGTTCAAGGAAGCCTTGTGCGGACAGGCAACAAGCTGATCCGGCGCCGCAAACTGCGCATGGCAAATATTCAGCTTACATTATAAATTATTAGGGGAGATGCATAAAAATTATCAAATTGATTAAGAAAAAGCAATGGGATACGTTAGGAACTCGATTTTGGTTCCGTTGTATTGGTGTTTATATAGTTTTGGATATGATGATTTCATTTTTATTTTATGATTCCGTTATTGTATTTCTTGTACTTTTGCCGATGATATTTATTTACATAAAATTTGCAGTAAAGGAAGAAATGAAAAGAAGATACAGAGATCATAAGCTGCAGTTCCGCGAGGCGATGACGGCGATGTATACGATGACTGCAGCCGGATATTCCCTTGAATCTTCGATCAGAGGTGTCCCGGATGAATTAAAAATTTGCTATAGTCAGGATACTTGGATTGTCAAAGAATTTAATAAGATGGTCGAAAAGTTAAATATAAATATAGCTCCGGAGCGGTGTCTTGAGGATTTTGCAGAAGAAAGCAAGGATGAAGATATAACAAATTTTTATGAGATTATATGTATTGCGAAGAGATATGGCGGGAGTATGAGCATGATTATTAAAATGGCTATTGAGAGAATTAGCCGCCGGATAGAGACGGAATGTGAAATTATGACAATGATGGCAGGCCGCAGACATGAGTTTACAATTATGACATGTATACCGATTGGTATTATTTTATATATGCGTCTGACATCACCGGAATTGATGGCCGTTCTCTACACCAATGTCTCAGGACGATTGATCATGACCGGATGTTTGTCCGCATATTTGGCAGCTGTTCTCTGGGGAAGATATGTGACACAAAAGGCTGTGGCATCAGTTTAAGCGTCAGGGAAAGGAGAGAGTGGGATGTGGTTCAGTATATTTTGTATTGGAGCAGCAATAGCCGGAATGTTGATTTTTAGAGGCTATAAGAAGGAAATTCAAAAAGATCTGAAAAAATATCCGGAAATTATCGGTATTCTCTGTGGCATGGCGTTATTTATGACAGATATATACAGGCGTGTTATATTTTTTTTAAAAAAGGGACACAGCTGTCCGGAACACGACAGTCTTAAAGATCAGCTGAGCCGCCTGTCTCCTCTGGAAGATATGAGATTGCTTGAATATCGTTATTATGTAAAAAAAATGCAGGGATTAGCAATCATTTGCATACTGATTGGTATTTTTTCTGCAGTGGCAGGAACGGCAGCGGCTGCCACATGCTTAATCGATGACGGTATCATCATAAGAAATGAGCCGGGCGAAGGGAAAAAAAGGATACGGCTGTATGCAGAAGCCGATGAAAAAGGACATTCGGAAATGGAGATTATGATCAGTCCGAGAATTTATGGAGAGGAAGAAAGGGAGGAGATATTTGCCGCAGCACAGCAGTATATAAAACAACAGGCCCTTGGGGAAAATGAAGACTGGGGGCATATACAGACATCATTAAATCTGATGGATACAGTACCGGGGACTGATATGACTGTTGATTGGATCACAGGTGATGCAATGCTGATGGACAGCAGCGGCAATATCATAAAAGAAAATATCCAGAGGGGAGGTGAGGCACTTTCAATCACCGCAAAAATCAATTATGCCGGAGAAATAAGGGAATTTAAAATACCGATGATGATATACCCGAAAGCGGCTGAAGAAAATTTTTTTGATATCCTTGAGAAGCAAATTGAAGAAGAAAATTTAAAAAATCCAGAGAGAAAGGAGGTTATACTGCCGCAGGAAATATCAGGTATACCAATTGTCTGGTCAGAACCAAAACAACATACAGAAATAAAGATTATCGGCATAGGCATAATTGTATTGGCAGTATATGCCGCAAGCGGTATCAGTAAAAATAAAGAATTACTTAAAAAACGGAGCGAGCAGCTTATGAAGGATTATCCTGAGCTTGTACATAAGCTTGTACTGCTTGGGTATGCCGGGGTGAACTTCAAGCCTGCTCTGTCAATTATTATTAAAGATGCAAGGGCATCTGGCTGTGCAGATCATTATGTCTGGCAGGAAATAGAAGCTGCTCTGAGGGCAATGGAGCAGGGAGTATCAGAAGTACAGGCATATGAAATGCTTGGCAGACGATGCGCGCAGCTGCCTTATCTGAAGTTGACAACAATGATGATCCAAAGCCTGAAAAAAGGTGTTGGAGGAATTCAGCAGATGATGTCCGAGACGGCAGATGAGGCGATGATGATGAAACGGGAACAGGCAAAGAATGAGGGAGAAAAGGTGGGAACGAAGCTGCTTATGCCGATGGGGATTATGCTTGCAGTGGTGCTTGTGATTTTAGTTGTACCGGCCTTTTTAACTATCAATATATAAATGGGAGGAACTATATGATAAAACAATTTTTCTTAGATGAAGATGCCGTAGGTGTTGTGGAAATTATTTTAATTTTGGTGGTGCTTATTGGACTTGTCATCATATTTAAAAATCAGCTTACATCAATTGTTAATTCTATTTTTGAAAAAATATCAAGCCAGTCGTCTTCAATTTAAACAAGGAGCGGCATATACACGGGATGGCGGAATTACTGTATTTATGGCATTGTCATTGACAATAATACTTTCTTTAATGCTGAGTACAGTAGAATCGGCGAGAATCCACGCAATTATGTCTTTTGAAAAGGAGTCAGCCCAGCTTGCTCTCGAGTCTGTGCTTGCAGAATATAACATACCTCTATATGAAAGGTACGGCCTGTTTGCAGTTGACGGGAACAGGGATTATCTGACAGAGGATATTTTAAAATATGCAGAACGCAATGAGACGCAAGGTATATTCGCTTTTGAAGCAAGTCAGGCGTATATTGCTGAAACTGTTTTGCTTTCGGATATGGATTATATGCCAATGGAAAAAGAAATTGTTCAGTATATGAAAGTCAAAAAGGGTGAAGATCTTATCAGCAGTCTTAGCAATCAGAATAATCAGACAGAGCTTTCCGAAATTCAAAGTTCTAAAAAAGATCTGAACAAAAAAATTGACGAATATGCTGAGGCGGCTCAGCTTGAGTCAGAGCAGAACAACGGAGAAATAATAACGGATAATGAAGCAGACAATGCAGAATCGGTCAAAGATCCGAGGAAGAGTCTGATGGATATTCTAAAGGAAGGCATTTTAAAACTGATACTTCCTGAAGGTACAGCTGTATCTCAAAAGTCCTTAAAGGAAACTGTCAATCAAACAAAAGAGGAAAAAATATGCCATGGAATTTCAGATTTTAATCAGACACAGCAGGTCACAAATTTTTTGCAGAGCATGGATTTTTCTCAAAATATGGTTCAGGCAGCAACAGATCAGTTGAATGGTCTGATTGTCAACGAATATATACTTGAACATTTTAAGCGGGCAGCTGCATCTGACGAAATCTGTAAAAGTCAAACAACGCAGCTTCAATATGAAATAGAATATATTATTTGCGGACATAGTGACGACAGAGATAATTTATTGGATATTGCAAATCGGATCATACTGATCAGAACAGCACTAAATACAGCATATTTAATGTCAGATGCTGAAAAGGTATCGCAGGTACATACGTTGGCGGCATCCCTGAGTGCAATATTTCCATTTATGGAACCGGTTGTTTATATGCTTATTATGGCAGCATGGGGATATCCGGAAAGTATTGTTGATGTCAGGTCTTTACTTGCAGGCAGCAGAGTTCCATTGATGAAAAATCGTATGACATGGAATTTGTCGCTGACAGCACTAATGGACGGTAAATTAAATGAGACAGGCCAAGATTCGGAGGGCATGGATTACGGAGATTATTTGAGAATTCTGCTGTTTGTAACAAAAAGAAAGATAAAATATGAACGTATGGAAAATTTGATTCAGGCCAACATACGGCTGGAGGAAGGATTCAAAGATTTTACTATGCATCGATGCTATTATGCGCTGACTTGTTATTTCGAATTTTATTCAGAAACACTCTTTGGTGCGTATACGGGAAATCAGCGCCGTTATGTAAACAATGAGCAATGGGCTGAATGCTATTAAAAAGTCTGGAGGTGAGACAGGATGCCCTTTTTGAAAAAAACTTACACATTTGCAAAAAAATCACTATTAAACCTATATTTAAATTTTTCTCTCCAACCTTTTCCAAATATTGTAACTATTAATAAACATGATTGTAAAAAAGTAATTTTAAAAGAAAATCCTTTCAAAGCCTGTACACGTACAAAAAGGGCATCTTTTCTGACCTTCAGACTTTGGGGCGTTATGACGATAGAGGCGGCTTTGTGTCTGACAATCTTTATGTCGGCAGCATTGTCAGTCATGTCACTGTTTCAGATGATACAGACATTTAGCGGCATTCAGAGCAGGATTTTGACTGAAGTTAGGAAATACAGTGTTTTATCATCGGAAAATATTATTTCTACTGCAGGATTATATGCAGACCTTTATGGTGTTGCGGATAACTCTGAAAATAATACTATTATTTCACAAGTTTCAGCTTTGGGAACTCATACAGAGCCGTCTTCAGGAAAAATAACGGCAAAATTATCTTATAGGATACATCCGGAATTTTTAGTGTTGTTTCATGGAAAAATAACATTGCGGCATGAAGTTTATTTAAAGGCATGGACAGGATATATTCCAGACAAAGATGAAAGTGAGGGGGAGATAAATCAAGCTAAATATTACATAACGGATTATGAATCTGTTTATCATACAAAAAGTGATTGTACACATTTAAAGCTTTCTATACGTATGGTCTCTTTAGAGAATGCAATGAGTCAATTGAATCAAAACTATGAGCGATATACAAAATGTGAAAAATGTGCAGTCAATAAAAATGTGTCCGGAAATGTGTATATAACAGATGAAGGGAATAGATATCATACGTCTCTGTCATGTCCGGGTTTAAAGCGAACGGTTTATACAGTGACCGATGTTCAAGGACTTTATCCGTGCAGCCGGTGCGGATTATGAGGGAGTGTTTATGCAGCTGTTTTTGTATACAGCCGGTTTAGCAGTTATGGTGCTGCTGGCGATAGAGGATTTGAGATTTTTAAAATTGAATATGCCAGTAATATGGCTGATGAGTTTGACAGCGGTTGTACTTCGGATAATTTCCCAAGAAGATATTTGGTCTATTTTACTGTCATTTATTCCGGGGCTGTTATTAATTTTAATATCCGGAATTACAAGAGGAACGGTCGGACTCGGTGATGGGTTTGCAGTAATGATGGTTGGAGCCTGCCTTGACTTTTTTAGGACAGTAGGTGTTGTGAGTGTTAGTTTAATTTTGTTATCTGTGGGGGCATTAGTGATGCTGATATTTAAAAAAGCTGGAAGGAAAACTATTGTACCATATATGCCGTGGCTTTTGACAGCGTATATTTTAGGAGGAATTTTAAAATGAGAGAAAAGATGCGTTTAAATGGCGGGCTGACGGTAGAGGCAGCTTTTGTTATTCCGATAGTCGTTGTTATCTATGTTTTTGCCATTTATTTGTGCGTCTTTTTGCATGATCGGACGATGATACAAAACAATCTGACGGTCTTGTCTGAAAACATGATCAAAAGTTGCTTTAAAAATATTGATTTTGACACGAGGGCGATATTATATGAAAAAGAATGGGACAATATATTGTTGGAAGCATGGGATGATGATCTGGAAATGTATCAGAGCAATATAAAAAAATCCGGCAAGAGGATAATAGAAGATAGACTTTTGGCCTGCAGTATAGGTGACATAGAAGTTGAGTGTACATATCAATGGCTGACTCATACATTACAATGTACATTTAAAGTTGTTGGAACCATGAATTTTCCAATCCGGGTTTTTAACCTTTCGGGGATTCGATTTGAAGTTGCTGCGCAGAGTGAGATAACGGATGCTGTCAATTTTCTGAGAACAAGGATACATATAACTTGATTCTTTGGAGGTGGTATGGTGGAGATGCCGGGATTTTATAAAGACGTGTATCATGAGTATATGATTATCGATAAAATAAGTACAGAGGATGATTATCACTTTGAAGAACAAATGCTGCATAACCATGAAATAAAGGGGCTTTTAAAATTTAAAATAGAAAAAATAAATAAAAAAAGGCAATATTATTATGATATTTACAGAATGGATCCAATAGAGATGCAGCATAAAGAAAATCAGATTCATTATCGCAATCTTACGGATATGTTCAGGCAGCTCAAAGAGCTGCTTGAAATACTGAAGGATTATTTGTTATCGCCGGATAATTTATGGCTGGACAGTATGGGTATATATATGGATAGAAATAGTGGAGAATATATGTTTACATATATTCCGGGACTTGAAAGGGATTTCAGGAAGCAATTTGAGTCATTTGTTTCATGGATTATGAAGGTTATCGATCATAATGAAAAAGATTCAGTCATTCTTATATATAGTATGTATAAAAGAATTTCTCAAGAAGACGATATTGTATCTATACTGGAAAATGTGAAGGAAAATGACGGCGATATATTTAATACAAAAATTATTTCTGAAACTCCAGAGCAGGCAGAAGAAAGTACTCCTTCATTTATAGTTAAAGAAGAGTCCGAAGTATGTGATAATAAAGAAAATCAAGCGTCGTTTATACGCAAGGAGTATATTTATTTTGGTTGTGCGGTTATTTTAGCAGCTGCCGGAATATGCTTAAAAGATTTTATAAGCTATGCATTGAGATTTACAACAGGACTTGAAATACATACTTTAACTGTTTGCGTTATATTCTTTGCAGCGGCACTTTTAATGACTATTTTGGGAATCAGAGATCGGCTTATCTCAGGAACGGAAAAGGAAAGTAGGGGAAAGGATTTTTGGGATAATGTCCAGAGACCAGATTATCAGGCGCTTCTGCATGATGAAACGACGCTTTTGGATTCGCGACATATAGTGGGGAAAAAGAGACAACTGCTTATTCTAAAGAGGCAAGGAGCAGATGATTTTGAAAATGATATTATTTATGTTACAAAAGTGCCTTTTATTGTCGGTAAGCAGCATGATGCCGTACAGTATGTATTGAACGAAAACACCATCAGCAGAAGACATTTTAAGATTGACCTTGCTGATGGTGCTTATACAATCGAAGATATGGCATCTACAAATGGAACATGGCTTAACGGTAAAAGACTTAAAGCAGATGTTTTATATACATTGTGTCATAATGATACTATTAAAGCCGCGGGTATTATTTTTTTGGCTCAGATAAAGGAAGACGTATAATAAATACAGTTCCTTTATTATACTTTGAAAAAACGCGTATTGTTCCGTGATGAGCTTTGATAATCTGTTGTGTAATAGCAAGGCCGAGACCAGTACCGCCCTTTTTGTATGTAGCGAATGGTTCAAAAATATGCTTTAACTGCTGCGAATCAATACCTTTGCCTGTATCTCCGGATGGATCGAGGATTGGCAAAAGCCGTAACGGAAATGATGTCATGTTCTGATGTGGCTTCCATACTGTTTTTTATCAGATTGATAAGACACTCACGTATTTTTAAAGGGTCACAGATCAATTCCGGCAATGGATTTTTAATTGTCAGTGTCAGCTTCTTATGACTGTGCTGAATAACGGGCATATAGCTGTCAGTCAGTTTTTGAAGAAGAAGATTTAAATCAGTCGGACATACAGATAATTGCTGACAATGATTATAAGCAGAAATAGAATCTGTTAATTCGTTGAGATAATTGATATCACTGATTAGCTGGTCCCAAAGTTCATCTTTCCCCAAATCCGGATGTTTCATGGCAAGAAGTTGTGCAGTGCTGTAGATTAAAGTTAGTGGATTGCGTATCTCGTGAGATATACGCGATAAGTAAAAAGTAGAGTTCTGCATGTCCGATGAGGAGTTCATTTGATGGTACATAAATTTATTCCTCCATGTCATTTTATACGATAAATTTAGCAAAAAGATGAGAAAAATTCAAATAGAATCGTTCGTCAAATAGATTAAAAATTCGACTTAAAAAAACACCGCAGAAAATAATTCGTTATTTTCCGCGGTGGTCGATGGTGTGGTTTTATTTTATAGCATTGGCAATTTCATGTGCAAGTTCAGCAAGCTGCTGAGGAGTTGCCGAGCCCGGTTTCCAAAGAATATGCTGGCCGTCATTTTCATATCTTGGGATAATATGCATATGAAAATGAAAGACTGACTGTCCTGCGATTGATTCGTTATTTTGGACGATATTTAATCCATCGCAATCCAAAGTTTTTTTCATAGCACAGGCAATTTTTTTTGCCAGTACAAATATTTTTGCAGCGATATCATCATCCATTTCAAATATGTTTCT
>ERZ1643249.2040-NODE-2040-length-19446-cov-37.324480_pt1 | contig 19446 bp, 17 predicted proteins | sample MGYA00579263_ERZ1643249 | MGnify/ENA primary metagenome ERZ1643249 (study PRJEB29033, sample SAMEA4952264) | chicken gut metagenome | biome: Broiler Chicken; feature: Gastrointestinal Tract; material: Caecum | place: Ireland | collected 2018 | study: Broiler... | reverse complement strand
CGGCGTATTTTGGGAATCTTTCATAGAATTGCCGATAACATTTTTTCGCCGATAATCCCGCTTATCGGTAATTACCGATAACAAATTTAAGAGTTCAGTAGAGAACTACGTAGGCATTCTTGAAAAAGGATTTTTCCATGATCTGGAGGAGCGGCAGTACTTCAGCCTTGAACAGTTTAACACAGATTTATGGGAGAAGCTGGATGAACTGAACGAGCAGAACCTGAAAAACCGAGACTATAGCCGCTATGATCGCTGGCAGGAAGAAAAAGGGGAGTTGATACCGCTGCCTCCTACGTTTTATCACTACATGGAACGGAAAGAGGCCAAAGTATCAAGTGATTTCCATGTCCGTTTTGATAATGCGTATTATAGTGTTCCCCGGCAATACGTACATAAGCGGGTACTTATCAAGGCAACTGCAACACTGATCCAGATCAGTGCATTATCAGGCGGTCTCCTTTGCGAATGTCCCAGAGCCAAATATAAAGGTCAGTGGCTCACAAATCCAGAACACCTGCCTGGGAACAGCCGTGAAATGGCCGAATGGAATGGCCCATACTTTATACAGAAAGCGATGACGATTGGCCCCAATACCGTGGACGTGATAAAACACATCCTCTCCAGCAGGAAATATGAGGTGCAGACCTATCGGCAATGCGTTGGCGTACTTGGATTTGCTAAGAGATACGGAAAAAAAGTGTTGGAAGAATGCTGCAGGCAGGCGCTTGGACTGAATAAAGTCACCTATACCTTTATTAAGAACTCTATACCTGCGATTGCTGAAGAACTGACTGACAGTACTGAGATTTCACAAAGAAATGAAGAAAAGAATAAAGGCGCTTATGTCATGAGTTCCGCATCTGCTGATATCAATCGCCTTCTGGCCAAAAGCCAGTCCCTTGTAGAACAGGCACAGAAGGGAGGGCGTCATGATGAAAAACGCTAATTCCCTGCTTATGGATCTGGAAGAACAGATGAACATGATCGGACTCCCGCTGATGGCGCTCAAGTTGGATGAACTCTACCGGTCATCAGATTTTCTTACCATGGATCGGCTGGAGATGGTATCATCACTTCTGAAACCGGAATACGAAGATAAAACAACAAAACGTTTTAACAATCGGCTCCGGACTGCCCGTTTGATCGGCACGCCTTGTGATATCTCGCAGTGCAGGGACTCTTCCCAGCGGCGGTATGAGCCGACCGATGCACCGAAAGTATTGTCAACCCTCCAGTTTATTGAAGATGGTCTGAATGTCTGCATACTTGGACCATCAGACAGCGGTAAGACGTTCCTGGCTAAAAGCCTTGGTGTGGCTGCTTGTGAAAAATACCGCGTTAATTATTGCCATTGCAGCGAATTATTGGAACGCCTTGTTGCTGCGAAATCTGCAGATTATACAAAATACCTGCGTGAAATAAAAAAGATTCTTGGGTTTCAACTCCTGATCCTGGACGATTTTTTGTTAAATACAATCATGGATGAACGGGAAGTCAAAGTATTGATGGAAATCCTTGAAAAGCGCATCGAAGCATCCAAAAGTACCATCGTCTGTTCTCAGCGTGAACCTGGGAGTTGGAAAGCGATGATCATGAATGACGAAGTATCGGCCAACGCTATAATGAAGAGGGCAACGAAGCACTACATTGTTGTCATTCAGCCTATCGAAAAACCTTAATAAGAGCGGCCGCTGGCAAACGCACCAGTGGCCGCTGTTCGGCGTAAATTGCATATTTGACTACAAATGAAAAGACAGACATATATTGCTAGTGCTGATCAGAACAAAAGAGTTTGAAATTAAGTTTTTGGAGGACAAAAATCTGCTTATTGATAGACATTTAAAACAATATTTAATTTATAATGCTATATTATATCTATCCAATCAAGAGATGGTTGGAAAAAAATATAGGAGGTTACATACTATGGACGCTAACGAATTAAGAAAAAAGGCTTTAGAACAAAAGACTTTAGAAGAAAATGCCGAAGTAGAAGAAGCAGTTGAAGGGTACAAATATTGCAGTAGCAAAAAAGATAAATGCTTAAACGACTGCATTTGGGGAATCGGCGGAAAAGCATCTATGCTCGACATTAATTAATGATCATAGGAAATGCTAAAAAGGGAATTCCTAACCTCTTAGGAATTCCCCTTTTGTATAAAAAAGTTCTAAAGTAGTAAGAAAAATTAATTTAAATATTAAGTTATATGTGTTTAGATGATATTAGGAGGAAAAAATGATTGTTATACGTAATTTAAATAAATCATATATAAGTGGCGGAGAAAATGTAAAGGTTCTCAATGATATTAATTTTTCTATAGACAATAAAGAATTCGTTAGCATTATGGGACCATCTGGGAGCGGGAAAACAACATTATTAAATACTATTGCACATTTTATTCCTTATGATAGTGGAGAAATTATATTAGATGGAAAAACTATAGGAGATACAAGTGAAGAAGAAATGGCTATTATAAGAAATGAGCGGTTAGGATTTGTATTCCAAGATTTTATGTTATTAGATGGTCTTAATGTCTTTGAGAATGTTTGTCTGCCTAAAATAATTCATGGAGATCCTTTGAGGGTAATGGAGAAAAAAGCTCTGGAATTGCTAAAAATTTTTAATCTTCTGGACATAAAAGATAAATATCCGACAGAGATATCTGGAGGTCAAAAACAGAGAGTTGCGGTGGCCAGAGCTATGATGAATGAACCAGCACTTGTATTGGCAGATGAGCCAACAGGAAATTTGGATAGTAATTCTAGTCAATCAGTAATAAATGCCTTCATCTCAGCCAGAGATACTTTAGGAGCAACTATACTTATGGTTACGCATGACATATATGCAGCTAGTTATTCTGATAGGGTACTATTGTTGCAAGACGGTACTTTATACAAGAGTCTGATAAAACAAGAAAATCGAAAAATGTTTATGGAAAGATTGTTTTTAGAGTCAAAAAAAATGGAGGAATAGAAATGAATTATAAATCAATTTATGACAAATTGAGAAAATATAATAGAGCAAAATATAGACAACTTGAAATTTGTTTAATAATAGCTATAGTATTTGTTACATCTTTTTCCATTATATTGTTTGGACCAATAGTTCAACAGACTTTTCCTGACGGTGGAGATTCAAGAAAACAATTATATATGATATATGTAGCCACTTTGATAGGATGTTGGATATTTACTATATATTCTTTAGCTTTATTTTTTAAATATAAGAGTAGAGAAATGGGAATTCAATTAGCTTTAGGTGCAAAAAAAAAGCTAATTGCAAAAATGCTTGCTAAAGAAATTAGAAAAGTATTATCGAAATGTATGCTCATAGGCATTGTTTTAGGCTTAAGTGTATCAGTTGTTATAGAGTTGACATTCGAAAAAGTATTTAGCGGAAGAAGAGATTGGAAGTATTTGATTGACAAGAATGGAATTATAGTGGTGGTATTATTTGCTTTGATAATCATAATAACAATTATTTATCTAAGTAGAAAATATACTAAGAAAGCAGATGTATTAGATTTAATATATGAACAACAAAAAGGCGAAACTGTAAAAGAAATTGGAAGGTTGTATGGTGTATTCAGTCTGTTCCTTATTATACTAGGAATGTTTTTAGGATATGTAGTTCCAATTTGGATTGCTTATACTAAGGGGACTAGTATGCCGTCATTTTGGGGTGCAACATATTTAATTAGTGTTTTAGGCCTCTACATGAGTATTGTTTATGCTATAATGGGACATTCAAAAAATAGAAGAAAAAATAAATATTATAAGCATTTGCTATCTTATAATATGATGAGATTTCAAGGAAAACAAACTGTAAAGAATATGTGCGTTGTAACTCTAATGCTGATTGCAGGGATGTTTGCTTTTTTTTATGTCCCTCAGCTAAGATCAGGCGTTAATGTTTATGAAGAAAGTGAATTTGATGTTTCTATACCTATGCCAAAAAAATTGCATCTGTTAAAGAATAAAGAATTAGAGGATGCATCGGATAAGTATGACGTTAAAATTGTAAATTATCACGAATTAGATTTCGTTGAATTAGTTGGAAGTGGAATCGAACGTGATTGGAATGAAGACAATCAACTTATAGAAGAATATCAAGAACGTTATAAATGTTACGAGTTTATAAGCGAAAGTCAATTTGAAAATGCGATAGGGCATGATGTAGAAGTAAATAAAGGAAGTTATTTACTTATTACGTCGCCGGAAGCAAATGAGAGTTTCTGGGAAAAAAATAGTGATTTGGACTGTGTAACAAATCTTATAAATAATACAAAGTTAAAATTAAGCTATGGCGGAACAATAGAAAGTGTTAGTTTATTGCGTAATGGTGTCAAAAGATTTATTTTAAACGATGAAGATTTTTATGATATAACCAAAGGTATAACAGATGATCATCAAATTACGCAAATACTATTTTCATTAGAAGGCAAAGATAAAAATCAGTATCAATTTTCAGAAGCATTATATAGAACTTTATTGAATAGAATGCCTGATAAATATGCTGTATCTTTATCATATGATCCTTACCAAGAGTTCATCGCTACAACTATGGGCAAAGAGTATGATGATTATGAGACATTAGAATTATCAACCGAGAATAAAGATTTGATTAATTATTGGAAATATTATCCCATAATAAAACCAATTATAAATACTGAATATATGCAAAGTACTGTGGTGTATTTCATAATATTTTTGTATGCTGGATTTATTTGTATGATATCTGTAGGAATGGTCGAATTTACTCGTATAAAAATCTTGTCAATCAATAATAAGAAAATTTTTGAAATTATTGAAAAGCTAGGGGCATCCAAGAGATACTTAAATGAATGTTTAAAAGAACAATTAAGAAAAATATTTATCTTGCCAACAGCTTTAAGTAGTGTAGTGATTATAGCTTTTACTATTGCAATATTAAGAGGAAATGATAATAAGTTTTCAAAGTTAGACGCTCAAATTTTAGGAATGGATCTATTTATAGTGATGTTGGTGATTATTATGCAGTATTGCATTTATAAATGCGCATTTCGAAAAGCTAAAAAAATGTTAAATATAAGTAAGCTTTAAAATACAGTCTTAAAAGGTTTTATAATAAATGTTACGTTTATGTAATGGAGGTTTAGATAATGGAATGTACGTTATATCTTACGGATAGTTGTAATATGTTATGTAATTATTGCTATGAAGGAAAGAACAAAGAAAAAAGTTTTATGTCAAAAGAAATATTGGGATATGCAATTGACTATATGATTAAAAATAACCCTACCGATGATAGAATTGACTTGTTATTTTTGGGAGGTGAACCTCTGCTTAATAAAAAAATAATGTATGAGGCAATTAGAGTTATTAATAATAAGTACAATGAATATAAACATCTTTTTTCATACCAAATTACTACAAATGGAATACTAATTGATGAGAGGGTAATTAGCTTCTTTAAAGAAAACAATTTTGATGTATCCATTAGTATAGATGGAAATATAGAAACACACAATAAAAATAGAAAGAGTGTTTCAGGAAAAGATATGTATAACAGAATTATAAAAAATATGAATTGGATGTTAGAAGCGGGCTTAGACTTGACTGCTAGAATGACTGTAACTCTTAATAACGTAAGCCATCTATATGAAAATGTTAAGTATTTTTATAATATGGGAATAAGGCATGTCAATATAGGGTTAGATGAATTAGCAAGATGGTCAGAAAAGGAAATAAAAATTTTTGACGAACAACTTACTATGCTAGAAAATTTGTATTTGAATTATGTTACTAATGATCCAACGAAGATATTAAATATTTTCGATTATAAATTGGCATCAATAGTATTTAAAAAAACACAAAGATATTGTTCGGCGGGGACGAGAGAACATTATGTTGTTAATAGTAAGGGGGAAATATACCCATGCGGGTATGTAAGTAACTTAAAAGAATGGCGTTTAGGAGATGTAAAAAGTGGATTGGATTCAGAGTTGTTTTTCCATAAAGTTAAGGAAAATATAAAAAAGGAATCTAGTTGCTCAGGTTGTGAAATATCACCGTCATGTTGTGGAGCTAAATGTGGTTTTTTGAATTATAGACTAACGGGGTATTTGAATGTAAATTCATCTGTTACTTGTGAATTGCAAAGAACAATTTTTATCCATTTATTACATGTGGCAGAAGTCTTGTATAAACGAAATAATATTAGGATTGTATCAATGCTGGAAGCAGCAAAAACTAATGGACTAGATTTAACTGATGCAATAATAAAGATAATAAATATGAGGTGAACTAATGGAGAAGTTATTTCAAAATTTAATTGTTAAAAGTGAAAACGGGGTTGTTATTATTTTGAATCCAAGAAATATGCATTGGATTAGAATGAAGAGTGATAAGCTTCAAAAATTTTTGAAATCGCCTAATCAAAAAAAAGAATTATTAAGATTATTCGATACTAAATATGATTTATTTCAGCAAAAAGAGGTAGAAGAAAAAAGTGATATTAGAAGTGTATATATATCAGTTACTAATCGATGCAATATGCGCTGTGGATTTTGCACGATGTTTTCTTCACCGGAGGAATCAACAGAATCTGATTTGACTTTTGATCAAATTGTATCTATCGTTATACCTAAGCTAAAAAAACTAAATGTAAAGAAAGTAGTTATTTCAGGAGGCGAACCATTAATAAGAAAGGATATCATTGATATACTCGAGGCGTTTTCGGACAATTTTGGAAGAGACAGGATAGTATTGCAGACAAATGGTCTTTTGCTAGATGATGGAAAGATTAAAAAAATGATAAACTACATTGGAACTATGGAAATAAGTATAGAAAATATTTTTTTCAATGATAAGAATTTGCAGAAAATAAAGAATATATTGAAACTATTAAAAACATATAATATTGATTTAGGATTATCGTTTGTGGTAGATTCAAATACCAAGACACACCTTTTTAAAGGAATTGACTTATGCCACGAGTACGGTACATCGTTTACAATGCGTATTGTATCTTTAGTTGGTAGAGCAATTGACAATAACTGGAATGACAAAACTTATCAGACTAAAGAAACTTTGCATTTATATAGTTGCGTCATAGATTATATTATTGCAAAGAAATACTTTGATGATGTTTTGGTGGATTCATTTTTGGGAAAATTGGAGCCTAAAAGGCATTGCGGAGCATTTGGAAAAGTACTTGCAATACATGCCGATGGTATGTGCTATATGTGTGGTAATTTTAAAAATGAGAAATATTGTATTGGCAGTATAATAAATTCAAAATATGAAGAGATATTATCCAATTTGGATGATAAAATAAGCGATAGTGAATATTTGAGTGAGTTTTGTGTGGATTGTAATACTATTTGTAAGGAGTGTGATGTTCAATACTTTTGTTCGGGGCCATGCATGGCTGAAATTGCAGAAAACATAGATGACTTATCTAAGATAACTGAAAAATGTTTGGGGATAAAAATACTTAAAAAATATGCTTTGTTTTATTATGAAGCAGGAAAGAATATAGAAGGAAATTTACGTATGTTTTCCCAATATTTGAAAAATGAATTGAATAAAATAAATTGATAAGGAGATAAAATATGTACAATCTTACGTTAGAAATAAATCAGATTTGTAATTTGAAATGTAAATATTGCTATTTGGGGGACAAAAATGGTAAGAGAATGAACATTGAAACAGCAAAGTTAGCAATAAATATGGCGTTGGATATCGTGGCAAGACAAAAAGAAAGAATTCTATTTGTAAATTTTGTAGGAGGAGAAGTTCTACTAGATTTTGAGATGGTTAAAAGTTTAGTAAAATTTATTGAAGAACATAACGACATTCGAAATATTAAGACGGTATATTCTATTACTACGAATGCAACGCTTCTCTCCGAAGAGATAATTGATTATATATGCAATAAAAATTTCAATGTAAAAATAAGCATTGATGGGAAAAAGGAGATTAATGATTTAAATCGAGTAGGAGCGCAATATAGTAGTGTGCATGATTGTATAATAGAAAAATTGCCATTATTAAAAAAATATGAAAACCAGACTAATAGGTACATACAAGTGACTAATGTTATAACTGGTAATAATTATAAGAATTATTATGATACATTGGTATATCTAACAAACTGTCTGGGATTTAAAATTATAGATACAGCTTTGGATTCATCATATCCATGGAATAAGGAAGAATTAGCTGAACTTGAATCGCAGATTAGAAAGTCTTTAGATTATTTTGCAGAAGCGTTAGAACAAGGAGCTGGATTCTTTTGGTCTTTTGCTGATGAGTTAATTCAAGCAAAGGAGAGACAAAAAAGGTTTTATTCTTGTGGAGCGGGTATTGTTTCTTCCTACATTAAGAATGATGGAAATATTTTCCCATGTGTTGGCTGCTTAGAGGATTGTGCAATTTTAGGAAATATTGAAACTGGAATAGATGAAGAAAAACAAAGAAACCTAAAAAGCATTAATAGCATAGACAATGAAACATGTAATAGCTGTGAACTTTATGATTATTGTACAGAAAAAGCATGTGTTATGGAAAATATTAGCTTTAGTGGCGATAAAAATACAGTAGTGCCTCTCATGTGCTTTATGAGAAAACTAAAAGATAAGCTGTATAACGAGAATGAATCATTAATGAATAGGTGGCAACAAATTAAAAGAGATACATATAAAGTAGAAATGAAAGGTTGAGAGGCTTTATATGAAGTCGCAACTGACAATAAGACACAAGAAAAAAGGTATGTATAGTGAAACTGATTTATGGTATCTCCATTTTTGAAGAGAGACTACCTGCATACTATTATTTAATAGGTGCGCACATTAACCATTGATATCACACTTCTTAATTATTAATTTAACTATAACAAAAATTGCTTAGAGTCGATACTATTTTCGTGACTTTTTTGTGTCCGATCGAAGTGAAAGGAATGGATATAAAGTGAATAAAGAACATTTGATATTCATGAAAAAATATATATTTAGAGATAAAAAATATTTTATAGCAGTTTGCTTTGTAACACTTGCCCAAAGTTTAATTATAACTTTTCTGCCATATTTAACGAAGCTGTTATTAGATGATACTTTTCCAAACAAGGACTATAAAATTTTTTATAAGCTTATATGGACTATGCTGCTATGCTATATATTAAATGGTGGATTAAATGTTATAAAAGATTATTTCTTAGCAATATTATCAGAGAAGATTGCATTACGTTTGAGGTCAGCTATAAATGAAAAAATATCTACTATGAAATATAATTATTTAGATAAATATACTCTGGGAGACGTTTTATCAAGATATAATAAAGAAGTGGAAGTTATTAAAAATAGTTGTGGTGATATGTTGACGAGAACAATCAGTAATATGGCGACTTTTTTATTAGCTAGTGCAATGATAGCTTTTATACAATGGCAGATTCTGATTTTATCAATTGTTATTCTTTCTTTATATGTCTGGAACAATAAATATTGGGGATCAAAGGTTAAAAAATATGCTGAGAAAACGATGAAATATAATGAATATTCAATGAATATTATTTCAGAAAGTTATCAAAATGTATTAATCACTAAAATTTATAGAGCTTATAACTATATAAATAATAAATTTCAGCAAGCATATAGTAAGCAATATAAAGCACAAATTGGTCTTGAGGTAATATATTCGTCAAATGTTAACATATCCAATCTTCTTATTTGTTTAATAACAGTTGCCATTTGGCTCCTTGGAGGAATGAGAATTTTGAGTGACCAGATGACAGTAGGGAAAATTACAGCCTTGTTAAGCTATCAAGGAATGTTAGTTTCACCGATGTGTTTTTTCTCAGAACTGAATAATAATTATAATAGCACATTAATTGCGATAGATAGACTAAAAGAAATTTTGGGGTTTGAAGATGAAGAACAAGAAGGAATATCTCTTCAGTTACCAATTAATACTTTAACCTTTAAGAATGTGGAATTTGGATATTTTAATCGAGGAAAGATTTTAAATAATATAAATTTTACACTTACGAAAGGGAAAGCGGTTGCTTTAGTTGGACCTAGTGGATGCGGTAAATCTACTTTGGTAAAATTAATGTTAAAATTGTATCAACCAGAAAAGGGAGATATATTGATTAATGATACAAGTATAAATCAATATTCTGCAGAAAGTATAAGAAAAAAAATAACGTTCGTAGCACAAGATTCTTTGTTTTTTAGTGACAGCATAATTAATAACATTGAATTGGGAGATAAAATTCAAAAGGCGAAAATTGAATCATTGGCAAAAAAGTTAGACATGATTGATGAAATAGAAGATATGCCGGAAAAGTGGGAAACGCATATTAATATTGGTGGGAGTAATTTGTCCGGAGGGCAGAAAAAGCGGATAGATCTTATAAGAGCTATGAGTAGAAATTCGGATATTATGATTTTTGATGAGAGTACAGCTTCTATAGACGGTGATAGAAGAAAGAAGTTGTTTGATGTATTGTCAGAAATTAAATCAGAAAGAATTATTATTTTTATAACTCATAATGTAGAAGAATACACTAATTTTGATGATGTTTACACGATTGATAATAAAACTATCACAAAAACCATTTGATTTCACTAAAGAATTTTTTGGAGGGATTAAAAATAAAAGTTGCAATAATTGATTCTGGAATGGATCTAACTGATCCTTTTTTTAAAAATTTAAAAATTGAATCTTATATATATACTGAAAAACATTTTCAAAAAAAAATAATACATCCAAGTAATTTTCATGGGACAGAGATTGGCAAAATAATATTTAGAGAAGCACCATCAGTAGAAGTGATTTCTTTGCAGATTTTAGACGACAATAATAGGTGTAAAGTTGAAGCTTTATTAGATGCGATTAATTTTTGCATTCTAAAAAGAGTAGATATTATAAATATGAGTTTAGGGGTAACTGTATTACCACGGGAAAAGCTTTTAAAACTAGAGATGATATGTTCTAAAGCTAATCAGGCTGGAATTATTATGTTTGCTGCACATCATAACGATGAAGGCAAAATATCATATCCTGCAAGCTTTAGTTCAGTGATAGGAATTAAAGCTAAGATAGAAATGAAAAAGTTTTTTGAAGTGGATTTAGAAAACAAAAATATATTTTTTTCTGATTCATTAGTTTTTGTACCCCAAAAAGAACACCAGATATGCAAAGGAAATAGTTATTTGACATCGTTTGTTGTCGGGGCATATTGTAGTTATGAAGAAATGCAAATAAATAACATTTCACAAAAAAAAATTTTGTCGATAGATATTTTTAGATTGTTTCAAACTGACATTGTTAAAATGATTTTTTTTGATAAAATTTATGACCGAGATATATTGAATGGTAAGAATGTACTATTTTATACTGATTTAATGGAAACCAATAATCTTAATATACTAAATATGTATAAAAAAGTATGCAGTATAAGAAAATACCAGGATAAAGAAGATGCTGTAGCTTTTCAAAAAGTAATAAAAGATTATGACTATTTTTTCATCGGATTATTAAGTATGGAGTTTGTTTATGAAAAAAAGGAATACATTAAAAAATTAGTAGAGATAGCATTGGCTAAGAAAAAAACTGTTATTACAGTTTTCCCGATATTAAACGTAAAAGAAAGAATAGATTTAATAAATAAATATGGTATAGAAATTAAAAGTATTTATAAATAATATTTATACACGGTTAGTAAGAAAGTTCCTACATATCTTACTTGTGGGCCGGATACACCCTGAAGAGCAGTTGTCTTCCTTTCTTTTTTGGCTTCATGGTTTTAACTGATAGGGTGTGATATTTCTCCAGTTTTGCTGGAAGTCCACATGATCCAACAGTTCATTCTTTGTTATATGTACCATATTTTTATTCGTTCTGGTGCAAACAGCCACTTTCTTCGGACAGTCCGGGCCATATTAAACGAATAGCCTGAGATATCAGCAGGGCAGAGGGGACTCCGCCCTATTGATTGTTGTTACAGAAGAAAGCTATGCTTTCTAAATCAGTACAGTAAAACCTGTAGTCAGTCTTCGTCTGATCCCGTCAAGCTTACCGTAGCATTTCTTCTTGTCATTCAGCTAGTTTCCCCACTCATCTGGAGAATACTGACAGCTGAAGAGTGCGGAGGTGCCAAGGACATCCCGAAGTTTTATGAGATGATATAGGATGTTGATCCCTTCTTCTGAATCCCTGCTTATGGCAAAATCGTCAATGAACAGTAGATGGATTCGTGCATAGTACCTGATTCTCTTGCGGTAATTATTCAGGTTTTCTTGGCGGTTGAGGACAATCAGTTGGTCCAGCAGGTCATTATATGAATATTACGGTGCGGCGGAGCCGCCAGTCCGAGACCGTTTCAAGTTGGACCTGTTGACAAACTAAAGAGAAATGGCTTTCTGTATGGTATACTTATTATATCAATTGCAGGAGGTCATTTTTTATGATGGGAAAACAAAGCGGACAAATCCAAATGGTAATTCTTGACATAGATTCTATGATTCCAGAGGATCATCTTCTGAGACGGATTAAAAACTGTGTAAATTTTGATTTTATATACGAAAAGGCAGCCCCCTATTATTCCCATATTGGCAGAAAATCTATTGACCCTGTTGTTCTGATAAAAATGCTGCTGATTGGTTATCTTTATGGGATCAAATCAGAGAGGAGACTTGAGGAAGAAGTATCTCTTAACCTTGCTTACCGCTGGTTTTGTGGGATTGATCTTATGCATAGAGTACCAGATCACTCAACTTTTAGCCAGAATAGAAGAAGACGTTTTCAAGAGGCCGGCATATTCCGGGAAATTTTTAATGAGATCGTACTGAAGTGTATAGAGCTTGGAATTGTATCGGGAGAAACCGGTGTTGCTGATGGTTCATTCCTTCCGGCCAATGTAGCCTGGGACAGCCGCTATGAGACAGTTGAGACGGTCCAACGCTCCACTGTAAAATATATGGAAGAATTGGAAGCAGAGCTTTCGTCCATTCCTGGTTATAGAGAACCGGAGAATATAAAAAAAGAGAAAGAATCTTTAAAAAGCCGGACAGATCCAGAGTGTGGTTATATCCATCAGGCTCGTAAAAAGGGGCTGGGTTATCTGGCGGAGATGACGGTGGATACCAGCCATGGCATTATTACCGGAGTGGACTGTTATCCGGCTAACCAAAGGGAAAGTGATATTATCCTGGAACATTTGAAAGGACAGCCTTGTAAGTATCAGGAAATTGGATTAGATGGCGGATATGATATAGGGGCGGTACACAGAGGGCTGGAGTTATTAGGAGTCCAGGGTTATACAGCTATCCGTGAATATCAGAACAATGCAATGAAAAAAGGCTTCTGTTATGAGGAAGAAACCGATCGCTTTGTATGTAGACAGGGAGAATATTTAGCATTTCAGAAATTAATTTATAAAAAGTCAACGCAGAACTATTATCGTTTATATAGCCGTTCAAAAAAACAGTGTAAAAACTGCCCGTATTTTTCAGCTTGTGCCACAGATCTCGGTACAGTCAGGATCAATGCGAGTGCTTATCATCCCTCTTTTTATCGAAATAGCAGGAAAGTAGGAACCAGTGATTATTTAAGAGTCATGCGGCTTAGGAAGATATGGGCAGAAGGAACATTCGCAGTTTTAAAACGAGAGCATAAATTGAATAAAATCCAGAAAAGAGGCCTTCAGAAAGCGATAGAAGAATGCCTCTTATCGGCAACGGCATTAAATCTAAAACGGCTGGTAAAAGCGGTGTAAATAACCGGATTTACCAGCCGTTTTATGGCATTGTAGAAAAAATATGCAGAAATAAACCTGGAAAAGTGAGTTTGTCAACAGGTCCACTTTAGGATACTCTCGCCAGTTCCGGTGTGGCGAGGTTCTTCCGCAAATATCCGTAAATCTAACATCCCCTGTACAATAACTTTGCGGCTAATAAATCTTTATTACAGCGGCCATACATGGTACGCTTTACCATCTTCAACTTGCTGTTTGTCCCCTCAACAAATCCGTTTGATAATGGGCTGGCAACGGAATTTTTGACAGTATCAAGATCTTTTTCTAGGTCTTCCGCAAAACGAGAGAGTTCCTTCAGGCCTGATTTTTTATAACGGTCAATAAATATTTACAAAAGAGGCATACTTTTCCGTTCGTAAATCTCACGGAATTCACGGATGCAGGACTGGAGTTCTCTTAATTGCGGATATGTCTTCATCAGATACTCCTTGTGTGCAGCTGAAAGTATCATGCCCCTCCATAAAAAGCGGAAAATACCACTCCTTGTGATGTGATCGTATTTCTGAATTTCTTTTTTCTTTTGGATAGATTCGGCCGTGGAGCTCCTGTAGACTGCAATATCAATCTGATGGATTTTAATGATTTTATTCATATAGTCATAAGCAGTTGTCAGTTTTCCTTTGTATCCTTTCTGGATTAACCTGCGGTAAACGTCCTTGCGGCTTATCCCTGCTGATAGTGCTTTGATAATATAGTCATAAAACTGATTCATTCCGCTGCGATAATTTCTTCGGCACAGGGACTCATAATCGCCATGAAGATATCTTGTTACTGTATTCCTCGAACAGTGCAGTTCTTTTGCGATCGCCCGTTTGCTATATCCTGCTGCCGCATATTCATGGATCGCATGGTATAATTGTACACTTTTTTCATTGTACTCAGCAAAGTTATCCACAATGCAGGATGTTTTTTTACGTTCCTCTTCCATGCTTTCCGTGGATAAAGGGAGCTTCTCACTGTGACCTGTTGGTATCTTGATATTTACTGGTACGACAGCGTTCACTGTATTTCTTATGGCCTCTAACAGATTCTGATGCAGATGAAACCGGTCAGCTATCTGCAGGGCGTCCGGAAGTATTTCCTGAATGGCGGAGGCATAGGCGCTGGCACGGTCACGTGTTATAGCCTTGACCTGTTTATTGTGGGACAGCCATTCTTTAAAGGCAGAACTGTCTCTTCCGTCTAGTATTGCAACCGGCGTGTGAGTCGCTTCATCTACGATGATGGTTCCGTAAGTATGTCTTTTTTTAAAGGCAAAATCATCAACTCCGATAACGCTTCCGCATTTCGCTGCTTCCTGGAGAGTATACCGTTTTGTGAGCAGGCGTATCACGGTATCGCCACTGACTTTAAGATTCATAGCCTTACAGATACGTGAGCATCCCTCACAGCTGGTCTCCGTCGCTAATGTACAGATAAAGTCAGCGCAGCGTTCCGTCATTCGGCTATAATGGCTCAAGAAACCATGTAGTTTTTCCAAGAACCGGAAGATCCTGAACTTTTCTTTCATAGGTTCCATGACGATGAGGTGAAATGCCCCCACATTTTGGACATATACAATCCTTAGAGTGTGCGATTATTTTAATTTGTATTTCATGATCTGTCTGGCAGATATCCGCAATTTCTAAATCGGCCGGATAGAAGTTCCGCAGCTCAAGACTTGTTTCTGTGCACATAAATTTCCTCCGCTAAGTAAGACTATCTATATCTTATCACACAAATTTGGATATTCAATAAAGAAAACGAATATTTGCGGAAGAACCCTCAAAATCCGGACAGGTGGCTCAAAGAGTCCCGGAATAATCACCAAAGTGAAGTTTTAGTATTTTTTTGTAATCCATAGCAGGACCTCCAGATATAATATTTCTCCATTTTAAGGAGATACGCTTATTATGTCTGAATATCTATTGTCCGGTTAGTCCTTATTTGTCCATTAATTATGTCTCAGACTGTCCGCCGAATGAAGTCCAGCTGGTTCTGATGAGCTTTTTTCAAGCTGATATAGCCTGAATGTTATCTGCTGATAGTATAGTCAGCACTGGAAGAGTACTTGGAAACTTTCTCCTTCTATTGATTCTAGTGAATTCTCCGTATTTTGAAGCGTTTGATTACTGCTTCGGGCAAATGTCTGATAGTATTCTTCCTGAACGATTTCTGTATATGTACAGCCAACCACATCCGGAAGTTCTGCTCCGTATTGAGACGGATTTGCTGCAATAGCAGCTTCAAATTCTTCAACGTTATCGAAGATATTACGAAGTTCATCAAATTCTTACACAGAAGAAGAGCTAAAGATTTTTTCGCTTGTTATCTATTGATAAGGCATATAGCAGCACGGTTATGAATGAATTAAACTGTATGACTAAGAGTCTATCAATGCTGAATATTACGGTACGGCAGAGCTGTCAGTCCGGTGTGGCCCCGGAATAATCAATCAAATGCTAGAGGATTACAAATTTCCAGAAGAAACAATTTGTGTTGGAATTTGTATCAAAAGGGAACTGTCAAATAATGCCGACATGGGAAAAGCTGCGCAGGGATACACTGGATAAAAAGGGTGAAATTAAGGTTCTGGATGGGCCTCATTATCTACATTTTGAGCAGAAGGATAAAATCATATCTGAATCATTAAAGTGGATTCAAAAACTTGAGAAAGACCAGGATGCAGATGCGGACAAGAAATAATAGGATAGAAATGGAAGAACAGTTCTAAGGCAATTAGTAAGTTAAAAAATATCGATAACAAAATAATTATGGTTAAAGAGTCAGTAAGATTATAGAGATCAGTACTGACTCTTTTTTGTAATACTTGTTATTTAACTTTAGAGAAAACGGAATAGTAATGAATTTTGAGAGCTACTATAGGGCCAAAATCTATATGACAAATAGTCATTTTTTTAATAGACTAATATAATATTGCATAAATCAAAATAGGAATCTGAATGTGAAATAGGGGAAGTAGTAATAGTTATTGCTATTCTGTATGAAGTCTGTTACGAAAAAGGTAATGAGGCAAGATGCTTTAAATTGTTAATGGATTAATTGGTTGAAAAGTACTCGTTATATGATTTTTGATTAGATTATCGTTAGAATCGTAATTTTAACTATTCGGTGGGCCTTCTGCTAAAGTGGCTAGGTACCATTATATTTAACTGCAATACCGTATATAGTGATTCAGAAACTGATCCCGTTTTTAGTGCTACATGACAATATGATTCAGTAAAATTATAATTATATATTTAGATATTGGATAATAACTTATTTTCTTTTATCACATATAGAGCTGTATTTGTTAGGTTTTGTCTATATTTATGCTCTTGAATAGGAATAAATACAGCTTAATATAGGTAGTATATATGTATTAAAATGTTGGCGATATTTAAGTATCATACATATAAGGCTGGATATTGTGTTAGGAGAGGTAAAATGTTTAAAGAGAAAGGGAAAAATAAAGAAATACTATATTATGACATGGGACAACGATTAAAACGTATAAGAACAGATAACCAGTATACACAAGAACAGATGGCAGAGTTACTTGAATTAAGTACGGCATATTATGGAAAAGTAGAAAGAGGTCAATATGGATTATCGTTAGAAAAAATATTGCTAGTTAGCCAAAAAATGGAAGTAGATATTAATTATCTATTTACAGGATACAAAAGTAGAACATTTACTATTGAAGACATCATAGAAAAGTGTCCTAAGGATAAACGATATGATTTTGAGCAGCTAATTAGATATGCTTTGCGGTTGGCAAAAACGGAGGATGATGATGACTGAACATAAAATTATAAAAATAGCAATATGTGATGATGAAGTAGAAATGGCCTCAGATATTGAAGAACGCATACTAAATTTGCAAGAAAAGTACAGCATTAGAGTAGAAATAGATGTATTTTATGATGGAAGTACATTGACAGAATACGTTGAGAAAAACGATAATTACGATCTTATATATTTGGATATTGAAATGAAAAGCGAGGATGGCGTTGCTGCTGCAAGAAAGATCAGAATGTTTAATAAAAGTGTATTAATTATTTTCGTAACTAGCCACGAAAGTTTTGCAAAAGAGGTGTTTGAAGTATCAGCATTCCGTTTTATCACTAAACCGATTAATGATGAGATTTTTAATAGATATTTTATAGACGCAATAAATGAATTTGCGGCTAAACCTAGATATTTTTATTACCAATACAAAAAAGTGCCATATAGAATTGCGTTAAAGGATATTTTTTATTTTCAAAGTGACAAAAGAGTAACGTATATAATGGGTAAGGACGATTATAAAAAGTGCTATTTAAAATTGAATTACATAGAAAAAAAGCTAGACGAAATGCGGTATCCATTTATAAGAATTCATCAATCCTTTTTAGTTAACCCAAGATATATCGAAGTATATACATATAATTCGGTTACATTAACAGATGGAACAGTATTGAGCATAAGTGAGAAAAGGAAAAAAGAAGCTGGTGAACAGTATTTAAAATATAAAGTAAACCAATTTGGAATTTAATACGAAATTGTGATCCTGCACTATTTTGTTGCTGTCGCAATAACAGATATTGCTTTGTTACATAAAATTTAGTTATAGTATATTTTTGAGTGTAGATTTGGAGATTATATCATAATTAATGAGTAAAGTTATTTTATGGTTATCATCCCTCTCCCCAAATTAGCAAATGATGTGAAAACCTTTAAATTGGTATATATGAATTCCAATACGGTTTTGGATTGAAGTAGTTGAAGTTGATTACTTTTTGAGATGCTATGGTTGACATAATACAGTGCGTTGCTTATATTATAATTCTATATTTTGCTTGCTTTATATTAGGAAAAAGATAGTCGATATATAAAGCATTTTAATTCTAATTAGGAATACCGATGATTTTTAATTATGATCTATGTTTATTGATAAATCTTATATAATTTAATAATAATATATTGCCATACATGATTATTGCTGTATAGTAGATTCGTATTTTTATAACACAGGAGAATGTTTTATTTAATTAAATTTAACTTAGTGTAGGCTTTCCTAAGATTGGTATTACTCGAATTTGGTATGAGTTAATTCTAAAGTGCTTTATTGTAGTAAAACTATTCGCTTTGAATTATTCTTTTCCCTTGAGATAGTAGCATTCAAAATCCGGTTAGACTGTTGGAACTACGCTAAAATAATTAGATATAAAGGGAGTATATTATGAATAAGTATATTCTAAATGGTATATTCAATATTTTTAATTGGGGACTTGCCATCGTTATTATTAAAATGTATTTTAGTATATTTTTTCCAAAAAAAGATGTACGAAAAATAGAATACTTGTTTTGGGGTTTATATACACTTTGGAATATAGTATCTTCGTATACTACAGCAATACCGGCTTTTATGATGATTATTATATCTGTTTCAATAATATTCTGTTTGACTATTTTCACTTATAAAGGCGCACATATAAAAAAGTTAATGTTTTCAATAATGATTGTTACTATGTGGATGCTTATGGAGCTATTGACAGCATACATATTCATATCTTATGGGATAGATTATAGATTTCCGCGAGTATTAGGGGCGTTCTTATCCGAATGTATAACTGTTAATGCTCTCCTGGGTTGTCATGATCTCGCCCTGTCATGCTGTCATGAGA
>ERZ1643249.2037-NODE-2037-length-19464-cov-10.198980_pt1 | contig 19464 bp, 10 predicted proteins | sample MGYA00579263_ERZ1643249 | MGnify/ENA primary metagenome ERZ1643249 (study PRJEB29033, sample SAMEA4952264) | chicken gut metagenome | biome: Broiler Chicken; feature: Gastrointestinal Tract; material: Caecum | place: Ireland | collected 2018 | study: Broiler... | reverse complement strand
GGTGGAATCTTAACTGTTTCATATGAAGATGGATCAACTGCTGAAGTTCCAATGAGTTCTAGTGGAGTTGGAGTTACAGGATACAATGCTAATCAAACAGGAGAGCAAACAATTACAATTACATATTCTGGACAAAGAACTACATTTACTGTGACTGTAAAAAATAATTATACTGTAAGCTTGAGTCAAACTAATATTGAATTAGATGTTAACGAAAGCACAATATTATCAGGAAGTATAACACCTACTGATTTTGAAAAAGTATCATATGAATATACTAATTCTAATAGTACTGCTGTTAAAGTAGAAGAGACAGACCAATTTGGAGTACTAAAGATTACAGGATTATCTCAAGGAACGGCAACACTTAAATTTACAATAAATGTAGATGATGACGTATTTACTGCTACTTGTAACGTTACCGTAAATGCTTCAAATATACCAGTAACTGGAATTACATTAGACTCCACTAAAAAGACATTAGTAATTGGAAATACTGGAACTTTAACAGCTAAGATAACTCCTGACAATGCAACTAACAAACAGTTTCAATGGAGTACGGAAAATTCAAATATAGTACAAATAGTTTCTGCTCAAAATGGAACATTGACATTTAAAGCTGTTGGTACAGGAACTACGTCTATAACTGCAACTACTAAAGATGGAAATCATACAGCTAGTTGTCAAATTACAGTTACAAGTGCTACATCAACAAGTACACCTTTACAAGTTGTTGAAGAGGGAAAAATAGTTGATAAAAATGGTAATGAAGTATTATTATCAGGTGTAAATCTTGGTGGTTGGATGATACAAGAATATTGGATGTGCCCAGTTTATAATGGCTCTTGGGATAGTGGTGAACAATGGTCAAATTTACAAACTTTAGAAACTTTACAATCACGTGGATTTACAGATGAGCAAATAGCCGACTTATATAAAACATATCAGGATAATTGGCTTACAGAGTATGATTTTCAAAAAATGGCTGAAATTGGAATTAATTGTGTTCGTGTGCCATTCTGGTATCGTAATTTTATGAATAATCCAGAAGGTGAATGGATTAATTCAGACTTTGACCAAAACCCTGGATTCCAAAGATTAGATTGGGTAATTTCTGAATGTAAAAAATATAATATCTATGTTATACTTGATTTACATGGAGCTCCAGGTGGTCAAGGTTCTGGTCACTGTGATGGAAGTAAAACTGATACAGTCTTTACTAATGCAGCACATAGAGCCGCATGTATTAAACTTTGGGAAGCAATTGCTAATAGATATAAAGATGAAGAAATTGTTGCTATGTACGATCTTTTAAATGAACCAACTGCTGGGGGAACGGGTATACCTGTTGAAGAAGATAGACGAAATATCTTATATGATGATTTATATAAAGCTATCCGTGCTATTGATAGCAAACATATTATTTGTATGGAAGCTATGTGGACCTATGATAAACTTCCAAATCCTGCAGATATGGGATGGGAAAATGTATCTTATTCTGTACATTATTATTCAAATAGTAATATACCAGAATTCGCAGAGTATTGTAGAAGTATTAACGTAGCACCTTATCAGGGAGAATATCATGGATATGACCAACTAGAAGTAATGATTAATAATGGTGTTCATAGCACTTTCTGGACTTGGAAACGTATGGGCGGTGGAGACACTGCATATGAATGGGGATTATTAGTTGATATAGATGGTGATTGGGCCGATGTTACAACAGAATCTTATGAATCTATAAAAAGAAAATGGGGCACTTGTTTAAAAACTGAAAACAATTTTGATGAAAATACCAAATACATAGAAATATTTAAAAATCTTTTAGCTAATTAGGAAGATTAAAAAAGTAGAGTAAATTTATAGAATAGGAAAAATTAATTTTTCCTATTCTATAAAAAAAGATTGTTGAACAAAATATTTTTTATATACTTTGTCAACAATCTGAAATGGAATTAGAATAATCTAATTCCATTTTTTATCCCCTCTTATTTATAAAATTAATTTCCAATATTTTTCTCATTTAATTCATTTATCTTATTTTCTGTTTCTGTTTTAATTTTTTTTGTAATAAAAGTGTTCACATCTTTATATTTTCTTTCAGCTAATTTTATTTTCCTTTTTAATATTTTTTCATCTATATTATGAATATCTCCTACTTCTGTTTCATTATCAGTATTATCTATAGTAATAAAATTCTTTTCAAATTTTGACAAGGTTGGTGTTCCATCTTCTGCTACTTGATTTGCTTTCATTCCTTCTTCAGTAAAATAATAGAATTCTTCTGTATTTTCTTCATTTTGTGTTTCTTGTAAATTAGATATTATAGGTGAAAATGTTTCGTTCTTATTTTCATTAATTGAATGTATATACCAAATATATTTTTGTTCTTTTAAATTATATAATAATTGAATATCATAATCATTATTATCTTCTGTTTCTCCATAAGATGAAGGATACTCATTCATATTAACCATATATTTGGCATTTTCATCGTTTGATTCATATGCTGAATAAATTTTAACCGACTTTTGATTATCTTTTTCATAGCTTACAGCCATTATAGGTATTGTATCCTCTTTTAGTTGGATAAATTGTATCTTAGCATTGCTAGTACCTGCATATATATCAAATTCCTTTGTCTCTGATTCTCCATTTTCATTTGATACTTGTTCTTCATATTTCTTTGATTCTTTTTCTAATGTTTGATAATAAAATTCTGCCCATTCTGTTTCAATTGGACTATTAGAATTTTTATATATTAATATACTTCCAAAAATGATAACTATTAATAAAACAACAATTGCTATAATAACTATTAAAGTTTTTTTATTTATTTTTTCTTTCATTATAAATTCCCTTTCTCTTAATATTATTTCATTAAAAAATTTATTGATTCAAGATTTTAGAAATATTATTTAATTCTGTTTTTAATGTTGCATACATACTTGACCCAATTGATGTATCTGTTCCTTCTTCATATAAAGAGATTGCTTTATTAATATCTAACAATTTCATTTTTTTAGTAGTGGCTGAAGAATTTTTATACATATATATAGGTATATAATTTATATTATCTACTGTGACCGTACTATCAGTATGTTTTGTTATTTGTAAATCTAAGATAATAGAACTTCTAGTATTGGCAGCATTTTGGTCACTGATAAAATTTCCTAAAGAATATATAATAAAACCATCTTGAGTAGAACCATCTTCTAAAGTAACAGTTCTTTTTTCCATCTTTTGCAAAACATGAGGATGAGTTCCTAAAATTATATTTACACCATTTTGGAAAAGGAAGTCTGCCAATTGATTTTGAGTATCATTAGGAGTTGTGCTATATTCAGTACCCCAATGCATAGAAGCGATTATAATATCTGCTCCTTCCGATTTAGCCTTTTCTATATCTGATTTTATTAAATTTTGATCAATTATATTTATGCAAAAAGTTTTATCAGAAGGTATTGAGATTCCGTTTGTTCCATAAGCATAATTTAAAAATGCAATTTTTATACCTTTTACATATTTATATAATATAGTATCTCTTGCTTCTTGTGTTTTATAGGTTCCAACATGAGAAATATCTGCTGAATCAAGGACATCTATAGTTCTGGATAATCCATCAAAGCCATAATCTAAACTATGATTTCCAGCAGTAGAAACAACGTCAACACCTAATTTTTTTAAATTAGATGCTAAAGCATCAGGAGTATTAAATCTTGGATAATTACTATATCCTTTATCGCTACCAGCAAATGTAGTTTCTAAATTAGCAACAGTGATATTTGAATTTTTTATATAATAATTAATATCATCAAATACATATGAAAAATCATATTCGCCAGTTTCAGAATTATATGCATCCATATATTGAGTATTATGACACATAATGTCTCCTATAGCGGTCAAATTAAAAGTGGTATCAGAGTTAGTGCTTTCCTGAGTATTTGAATTTTCTGTATTATTATTTTCTACAGAGTTTAAATTTTCGAGATATTGTTTTGTTGCAGATTGATATTTTAGCCAATTGCTAGCAATATTAAAAACCATAACTATTAAAAATAAAACAAGAAGTATGAATATTATTTTTAATAAAAGACTAGTGATTTTTTTAGTGTCATTATTATTTTTTTTTGATTTTCTAATATTTCTTTGATTTCTTCTCAAATTTGTATCCCCCTAACTTTATTTACTACAAATTATCATAAAAAATAAAAAATTTCAATAATTGTATAAATAAAATAAAAAAGGTTAAAATAATAAAAAATATAAAAAGGAGGATAAATGATGAAAATAATAGATAAAATTGCATTAGTATTGATAATAATAGGTGCAATAAATTGGGGATTAATAGCTTTATTTAATTTAGATCTAGTTGCACTATTATTTGGAGATATGACAATCTTATCAAGAATTGTGTATGGCTTAGTTGGTCTATCTGGACTATGGGGAATAAAGTTGTTATTTGATGACTAATATAAAAGATTTAAAATTTTTGAGAACGGGATTCTTTATGAGTCCTTTTTTTCTTTCACTGTAGTTTATTGAGTTGTAAATAGTAACAACTAGTAACTTCCTATAAGAGAACTTTAATTAAAACAATTGAAAATAATGTAAAAATAGTATATAATGGCAAAAGTAAACAAAAAGAACAAAATAAGGAGTGAAAAATAGATGTTAAGTACAAATGGAGTTACTGTTAGATTTGGAAAAAGAGTACTATTTGAAGATGTAAATATAAGATTCGGAAAAGGAAACTGTTATGGGATTATAGGTGCAAATGGTGCAGGAAAGTCAACTTTCTTAAAGGTTTTATCTGGAGAAATAGAGCCAAGTAAAGGTGATGTTAGTTTAGATAAAGGTGAAAGATTATCTATGTTAAAACAAGACCACTTTGCTTTTGAAGAATATACAGTTATGGATACAGTTTTAATGGGAAACAAAGAACTGTATGACATTATGAAAGAAAAAGAAGCAATATATGCAAAACCGGACTTTTCAGAAGAAGATGGAATGAAGGCTGCTAAGTTAGAAGAAAGATTTGCAGAGATGGATGGCTGGAATGCAGAGTCAGATGCAGCAATGTTATTAAACGATTTAGGGATAATACCTGATAACCATTATAGATATATGAAAGAAATTGAAGCAAAAGAAAAGGTAAAAGTATTATTAGCCCAAAGTTTATTTGGAAATCCAGATGTATTATTACTAGATGAGCCAACAAATGACTTAGATATGAAAAGTATAAATTGGTTACAAGATTTTTTAATTGATTTTGAGAATACAGTTATTGTTGTATCACATGATAGATATTTCTTAAATAAAGTATGTACACATATAGCAGATGTTGACTTTGGAAAGATAAAAGTATATCCAGGAAATTATGATTTCTGGTATGAATCAAGTCAATTAGCTTTAAAACAAGCAAGAGAGCAAAATAAAAAGAAAGAAGAAAAAATAAAGGAATTACAAGACTTTATAGCAAGATTTAGTGCAAATGCTTCAAAATCAAAACAAGCAACTTCAAGGAAAAAAACATTAGAAAAAATAGAATTAGAAGATATAAAACCTTCTAATAGAAAGTATCCATACATTGATTTTAAACCAGATAGAGAGCCAGGAAGAGATATTTTACAAGTAAAAAATATATCTAAAACAGTAGATGGAGTGAAATTATTAGATAATGTTTCATTTGATGTAAAAGAAGGAAATAAAATTGCATTTTTAGCTGATAATGAATTAGCAAAAACAGTTTTGTTCCAAATAATAGAAGGAGAAATAGAGCCTGATGAAGGAGAAATAGTCTGGGGAGCTACTATTACTAAATCATATTTTCCTAAAGATAATAATTATTTATTTGAAACAGATGAAAATATAACTGAATGGCTTAGGAAATATTCAAAAGATCCAGATGAAACATATGTAAGAAGTTTTTTAGGAAGAATGTTATTTTCAGGTGATGAAGCGTTAAAAAAAGTAAAAGTTATGTCTGGTGGAGAAAAAGTAAGATGTGTATTGTCTAAAATGATGTTGTCAGGTGCTAATTTCTTAATATTTGATGAACCAACAAATCATTTAGACATGGAAAGTATTACTTCTTTGAATGAAGGAATGAAAAAATTTACTGGAAATATTTTATTTACATCTCATGATCATGAATTAACTCAAACTGTTGCAGATAGAATTATTGATATTAAGGAAGATGGAAAGATAATCGACAGAGAAGTTACATATAATGAATATTTAGGTGTAGAATAAGAGATGATTATAAAAGCAGAAATAGGAAAAGGAGTAAGGAATGCTAAAAAAAATAGGGTTAAAAGAATTTAAGGATTTGTACAGAAAACACATTGTAAAAGATTTTCCAAGGGAGGAAAGGTCAAATTTAAATAAATTTAAGAAAAGAATTTTAAATGGAAAAGAAGAAGCGTATATCTATTATGAAGATGGGAAAGAAAAAGCTTATACAATAGTTGCAGTTTTAAATAATTATGTATTAGTAAGTTATTTGGCTGTATTTAAAGAATATAGAGGAAAAGGTATAGGAACAAAGCTATTAGAGGAAATAAAAGAAAACTTTAGTAATAAAAATGGAATAATACTTGAAGTAGAAGATCCAAACTATAGTGTAAGCAAAACAGATAAAATAATAAGAGAGAAAAGAATTAAGTTTTATGAAAAATCTAACTATAAAATAGTGGAAAATATAGGGATAAGTTTTTATACTACGGTATTTAAGATTATGATATTAAATAACTCAGGAAAAGAAACAGAACAAAAAGAAATAGCTGAAGAATTAAGCGATTTTTATAAAAACATTTTTAAAAGATATGGTGAAACATTGTTTTTTAATATTATAAATAATCCATAAGAGTTTGGAAATTTGATTAATTAGTTAAGAAAAAATAATTATAAGAGATAATGAAAGTTAGGAAGATGAAAATTTTACAATAGTAAAAGATAAATTTTTATTCGCATCCTAAAGTCACGAAAGGAAAGATAAAAAATGGATAAAATTATAAAAATAATTGCAGAAGAATTAAATATAAAACCAAAACAAGTAGAAGCTACTATTAAGTTGATAGATGAAGGTAATACAATTCCCTTCATTGCTCGTTATAGAAAAGAAGTTACAGGAGGCCTAAGTGATGAAATCCTTAGGGATTTAGGAGAAAGACTAAATTATTTAAGAAATTTAGAGAAGAGAAAAGAAGAAGTTGTAAAATCAATAGATGAGCAAGGCAAATTGACTGATGAAATTTTACAAGCAATTGCAATAAGTAAAACATTAGCAGAAGTAGAAGATATTTATAGACCATATAAACAAAAAAAGAAAACAAGGGCAACAGTTGCAAAGGCAAAAGGGCTAGAACCTTTAGCAAATATTATAATAGAACAAAAGGAAACTAATCCAATTATAGAGATTGCAAAAGAATATGTAAATATCGAAAAATTATCAGAAGAGGATAAGAAAGATAAAAATAAAGTAGTTGCAACTCCAGAAGATGCTATTCAAGGAGCATTAGATATTATTGCAGAAGATATATCTGACAATAGTAAATATAGAAAGCAAATAAAAAGGATATGTTATAGAGAAGCATTAATCGAAACAAAAGCATCAAATCCTGAAGAAAAATCAAACTATGAAATGTATTATGAATATCAAGAAGCTATAAAATATATACCAAGTCATAGAATATTAGCCATAAATAGAGGAGAAAAAGAGGACTTTTTAAAAGTAAAAATACAAAAACCAGAAGATAAAATCCTAGAATATATTGAAAGAGACATTATAAAAGGTGAAACACAATTCACAGATATGTTAAAAGAAACCATAGCAGATAGTTTCAAAAGATTGATAGAACCTTCAATAGATAGAGAAATTCGTTCAGACTTAACAGAAAAGGCAGAAGATAAAGCAATAAAAGTATTTGGTAAAAATTCTAAGCAATTACTTTTAGGTGCTCCAATAAAAGGAAAAACAGTAATGGGATTTGATCCTGCATATAGGACAGGTTGTAAGATTGCAGTTATTGATGAAACAGGAAAATTGTTAGATTATACAACAGTATATCCAACAGAGCCTCAAAATGATGTAGAAGGAGCAAAAAAAGAACTATTAAAATTAATAGAGAAAGATAAAGTTGATATGATAGCAATAGGAAATGGAACAGCTTCAAGAGAATCAGAAATGTTTGTAGCAGATATGATAAAAGAGGCATCAAGACAAGTTAATTATGTAATTGTAAGTGAGGCAGGAGCTTCAGTATATTCAGCTTCAAAGTTAGCAACAGAAGAGTATCCAGATATAAATGTTTCTATAAGAGGTGCTATATCTATTGCAAGAAGATTGCAAGATCCATTAGCAGAACTTGTAAAAATAGACCCTAAAGCTATTGGAGTTGGACAATATCAACATGATGTTAATCAAAAGAAATTAGCAGAAAGTTTAACTGGTGTTGTAGAGGATAGTGTTAATAAAGTAGGTGTAGATGTTAATACAGCAACTCCATCACTATTGTCATATGTATCTGGAATAAATAATTCGATAGCAAAAAATATTGTAAAATATAGAGATGAAAATGGAAAATTGAAAAATAGAAAGCAATTATTAAAAGTTCCAAAACTTGGAAAAGTAGCATTTGAACAATGTGCAGGATTTTTGAGAATATTAGATGGTGATAATCCTTTAGAAATTACAGCAGTTCACCCAGAAAGTTATGAAGTTACAGAAAGACTTTTAGCTAAAGTCGGATTCGATAAGGAAGATTTAAAAGATAAGGAAAAATTAGCAGACTTAAGAACAAAATTGAAAAATGTAAATGTAAAAGAAATGTCTAAGGAATTAGATGTTGGAGAAATGACTTTAACAGACATTATCGAAGAATTATCAAAACCAGGTAGAGATCCTCGTGAAGATATGCCAAAACCAATTTTAAGAAGTGATGTTTTAAAAATGGATGACCTAAAAGAGGGGATGGTTTTAACAGGTACTGTAAGAAATGTAATTGACTTTGGAGCTTTTGTAGATATTGGTGTAAAACATGATGGACTTGTTCATATTTCAGAGATGAGTGATAAATATATAAAAAATCCTTCTGATGTAGTTTCAGTAGGGGATATTGTAAAAGTAAAAGTTATTAAGATTGATAAAGACAGACAAAAAGTAGGGCTTTCAATGAAATGTTAGATTGGGGACGTGCCAAAATGGACAATTTTTGTTCAAAAGGGACAGACCTAACAATTTTATTTTTGTAGACAAATAAATAACATGACATATATATTATAATTTTATAGATATATGTCATGTTATTTATTATTTATGAAGGTCTGTCCCTTTTGAACAAAAATTGTCCATTTTGGCACGTCCCCAACCTAACATTTTATCCTTTATATTTTTCTTGTATCTCTTTTATTTCATCAAAATGATTTTTAATAATATCTAAGAAAAGATCATCTAATTCTGGATCAAATTGAGTTCCTCTACATCTTTCAAATTCAGAAATAATTTTATCAATGCTTAAAGAATCACGATAAGCTCTTTTAGATGCCATAGCATCAAAACTATCAGCAATTGTAGCTATTCTAGCTAAATATGGTATATCATTACCAGCAAGTCTTCCTGGATAGCCTGTTCCATCGTATTTTTCATGATGATGTTCAACAATAGGTAAAATATCATCAAAAATAGAAGCATTTGATAATATGTGAACACCGATATTAGGATGTTGCTTTATTTGAGAATATTCCTCATCTGTTAGTCTAGATTCTTTTAATAAAACACTATCTGGAACTCCAATTTTACCAATATCATGAAATAATCCACCTATTTCTAAAGTATGTAAATCTTCATCAGATAGACCTAATTTTTTTCCTATTAGTACCGAATATGCTGCAACTCTATCAGAATGACCTCTTGTATACATATCTTTAGCTTCAATAGTATATCTTAGTGTTTTTATAGAATCCAAATATGCTTGTTCTAATTTTTCGTATGTATTAGATAATTTTTCGTTTATTTCTTTAATTTCATTCATTTGTTTTATAGATTTAATACCTGATTCTATTAGTAAAAGTAGTTGGTCAAACTTATCACTTTTTTCACAATATCCTTGAATATCAAGTCTTCTAATTGTTTCTAGAGGTGGTGCCAAATCTTTATGACCAGTTAGTAATAAAATATATAAATCTTTATTAAATTTTCTTATTTCTTCAACAACTTGGTCTCCATGAAATGGTGTCATGATAAAGTCTAATATCATTAAGTCAAAATGTTCTTGTTTGACTAATTCAATAGCTTTTTGAGGATCTGTTACACCTGTAAAATCATATCCTGAACGTTTTAAAAATATAGATAAAGAGTCTACGATTCCTTCTTCGTCATCTACAGCTATAATTCTATAAGAATTATTTTCTATATTTTCTACATTTTCTACTCCTTGCATATGTTTTCTCATAATTAACCTCTCATAATATAACTTTTTTCTTATTATATTAATAAAATTAATAAAAATCAAGTTTTTTATATTATTTTTTATGATATATATTACTAGTTATTGGTACTAATAACCGACTAATACAAAATAAGTCAAACTGCTAGTATACTAATTGTGCTATCTTATTGAATAGGAAAAATCAGCTTTTATTTTGACCACGTATAAGATTTTTCCGTTATTATATTAGTATACCAACAGTTTGATTTGATTTATTTTAAATATTAGGAAATTCATGCTGACTTTCTAATATTTAAAATACGTTAATATTATAAGTAATAATAACTTAATTATTATTTTATAAAACTAATTATAAAGGTAAAATTATAGTAAATGTAGTACCTTTTCCAAGTTCTGATTCAAAAGTAATATTTCCATTAAAATGAGCTTTTATAGTAGAATAAGACATATATAAACCTAAACCAGTACCATTTTTTCCTTTTGTAGTTATCATTTCTTTAAACAATTTTTCTTGAACTTTTTTAGGCATTCCACTAGCATAGTCTTTTACATGTATTAAAACATTATTATTTTTTGTCTCTAATATTAGCTCAATATTTTTATTTGTTTGACCATTATATGCTTGAATAGAATTAGAAATCATGTTGTTAATAACCTGTACTAAACTATTAATATCACCATTTATTTTTGTATGTTCATCTGTTTTCATAGAGATATTTAAATATATGATTGCATTTTTTAGTTCATGTTTCATTAAAATATTTACACGTTTTACTAATTCATCAAGTGAAAAATGAACAGAATCAGCCTCTGATAATGTTACTGCTTGTCCTTTAACAGCTGTTATGATATCTGACATATATTCTGTATATGTTTTGATTTTAAAAATCCAATCAGACATATCTTTAGCTATATCATGGTGATCTTGTGAATTTACTTCTGGATCATCAATAGAGTCGTCATATTCTTTAATTAGATTAGATAAACCTTCTAAAGCTCCAGATATAGACATGATAGGTGTTTTTAAGTTATGGGCAATACCACCGATAAGTTGACCTAATGATGCTAAACGTTCGCTTTCCATTAAAGTTTCTTGACTATTATGTAATTGTTCAATATTAGATTTTGTTAAATCTTGAATATTGTTAAAGGAGATAGCTAAAGCACCTAATTCATCATTTGATACTATTGGTAATTTACTATAATTAAGTTTATCTCCACTTTGAATGATTTGGTTAAGTCCATCAGTAACTTTTTGAATATCAGAAGTTACTGATTTAGTTATATAAAATAATATAACTAAATTAAATAAGAATAGTAGTCCTGAAGATAATAAGAAATAATATATTAAAGTAGGAGAAACTATCTCATAATAAAATCCAACTGTATAAGTTTGACCATTATATTCAAAAGTATCAATTACTCCTTGTGCATCTATAGTGTACGCTTCATATACTCTATTATTGTGAGATGGAGAAAGTTCATGCATATATTTTACAAAAAAGTGACTTAATTCAGTTCCATTTGTTGTATATACTGTTCCATCCGGATATTCTATAAAAAGAAAATCAGATGAAGAAATATAACTAGAAGCTAAGTTTGATTTTATATATTCTAAAGGATCACCTTTCATATTAACTTCTAAGTGAGCGTCAGACAATACTTTTTTATAATATGTATTTAAAAAGTCTCCTTTATCTACAGTTAATCGAGAATATCCTATTAATGCTATTAATAAAGCGGTTACTAATATGCTAGGAAATATCTGAAATATTAATTTTGCTGTTAAGCCTAAATTATATTTTTGTTCTTTTATAGATAATAAATCAGATGTTTCTTTTAAAATAGGATATAGTAAATTTTTAGATATTATTAAGAAAAATGAGCTAAGTAGTGTAGAAAAACTAAAAACTAATATTCCTATTTTAAATATAAGTATAAGAGGGTGACTTCCTGTTAATTGTAAAACTAGACTAACAATTACAACAGGAAAAATTTCTAATATTATGTATAATTTATAAGGGAAAGAAAGACAAAGCTTTCTGATTTCCAATATGCTTTTTTGGTCAGTGGGTTTGTCTTTTTCCCATCTATCAATTTTTGTGAGTTTAATTTTAAAATATATTATGAAAAGTATCAATATAAATAAAAATGCTATTAAAAATTGAAAGCAATAATATAATACAGATACTTCTTTGTCAAATTGTGTATTAATTGTATCTGGCGGATAATTTAATAAATTTGGTAAAATAAAGTAAAATACTACACAAATTGTAATAAGTAGAATACAGAATGATAAAGTCATTTGGGTTGATATTTTCATATTATTAAAAAATTTTTTCATAATTTCTCCTTTGCGTTAAATAAATTTTACTTTTTTCATATAATCTAATACTTTTTTTATATAATTAAAGTCGATAATTGGCCATTTAAAATCTAAGCTGTTTAAATAATTTACTGTAATATCATTAGATTGAGGAATAGTATGATTATATACCAAATCTTCATCTTTTGTAAAATCATTTATAAGTCCATATAATTTATATTTGTCAGTTTTACTAGAAGATAAATTTTTTACAATTTTATTAAATTCTATGGTATTAATTATTTTTATAGGACAATCTAATTTATTTACATATTTAATAAGTTCATTTGTATTAAGCATATTAGGGTTATATATATGAAATATTCTTTTATTAGAATTGTTAGAATTTACAATTTTACAAATTGAATTTGCTGCATAATCAACAGGTGTAAATTCTAAATTATTATTTTTTATTGAGTCAGGAATATATCCTATTTCTATAATAGATTTTAGTCTAAGATAAATAGAATTATCTTGTATATTTTCTTGGAAGACACCATCACTATATCGTCCAGTTAAATCTCCTACTCTTAAAATTGTGGCATTTAATCCTTTGGATATTGCATCTAATATATGCATTTCAGCAAGCAATTTACTTTTTGCATATACATTGTCATCAAAATTCTGATTTTGATAAAGACTCGTCTCATCAAAAATATGATTATTAATATTTTGTTCTAATAAGTAGTTTCCAGATACTGTCATAGTAGAGATATGGTACATATGAGAATTAGAATTAATACAAAAATCAATTATATTTTTTGTACCTGTAATATTTATTAATTCAAAATCTGAATATTTTCCATAATGTTTTACATTTGCTGCTGTATGAATTACAGTATCTACATCATGTGATAAGTTTAAGTAATCATTTTCTTCGATACCTAGTTTTTCAACAGTTAAATCTCCATGTATTAATGTTACATAAGTTTTTATTAAACTATCATATTTATTACCAAAATAAAAGTGTATTTTATTCCAGAATCTTTCTTCCATATCAATATTATTTTTATTACGTATTAAACAGTAAATTTTTTTAATAGGAAATTTATTTCTTAATAATTCTATTAAAATATGAGCACCTAAAAATCCTGTACATCCAGTTAGCAAAATAGACATTTTTTTATCAGTCTTAATAGCAGAAGGATTTGTTGAAAAACTTTTTACTAGTTTATTTAACTCAGTATAATGAGATATATCTAAATTCTTGTTTAAACTATTTTTATTGAGTAAATTATCATATAATTCACGAACAGTAGGATGTTGATATATATCGTAAACTTTTAAATTTAGATTATATTTAAATAAATCTGTAAGTATATTTATAATTGTAAGTGAATCTGCCCCATAGTCAAAAATATTACTATCTATACCAAAAGAGTCTGTATTTAGTTTTTTTGAAATAGTTTCAACTAAAAGTTTTTCAATATCATTTCTTGGCTTAGAAACGTCTGCATATATGTCAGGTATAGTTATTTCATAATTTTGTAAAGCTTTTCTATCAATTTTACCATTAGGAGTAAAAGGAAATTTTTCAATTATTGTATATGTAGATGGCATCATATAATTAGGCAAATTTTTTAGTAAATGTTGTTTTAAAGCATCAATATTCAAGTCATAAGGATATGTCATAAATGCATTTAATGATATTACTCCATTATTATTTTTTACAATAACAGCTGAACGTAATAAATTATCTTTTTTAAATGAATTGATTTTTTCTTCTATTTCTCCTAATTCTATACGTAAACCATGTAATTTAATTTGATTATCAACTCTTCCTTTACATTGAATTGTGCCATCTTCTTTCCAATATCCTATATCACCAGTACGATACATCATAGTATTTGGGATAAATGGATTAGGGATAAAACGTTCTTTAGTTAAATCATCTCGATGAAGATATCCATTACCAACTCCATCACCAGAAATATAAATTTCTCCTAATGTATATTTAGGTAAAACAGATAAATTTTCTCCTAAAATATAAATTTGTGTATTAGCAATAGGTTTGCCAATTGTAATTTCATCTAAATTTGTTACATCTGTATAAGTAGAAAATATTGTTGTCTCAGAAGGGCCATAACCATTATATATAGTACATTGAGGATAGTTTGTTTTTAAATCTGAAACTAATATTTTAGGCAATGGTTCTCCTGCCAATGTTATATATTTTAATGAAGAAAATGAGTTTATTTCATTTAAATTATCTAAATGAAAACGCATAATAGAAGGTGTTGTTTGTATAACATCTATTTCATTTTCTTTTATAAGTCTTTCCAATTTTGTTGTAATTTTTTGCTCATAGTAATCAGTTATGTATAGTGTTAAACCACAAGTTAATGATATAAGTGTTTCAAATAAAAAGATATCAAAAGATACAGTTGTTATAGAAACGACTTTGTGTTCTTTACCATCACTTAAATATTTTGCAGAAGAGATCATTGCGTTATAGAAATTCATTAAATTTTGTTGGTTTAACATTACTCCTTTAGGATTTCCAGTTGATCCGGAAGTATATATAATATAAGATAAGTCTTTAGGTGTAGAGATATTTTTTAGATTTTCTTTGTTATTATTATAAATATTGTTATTTGTTAAAGAAATATCTATGTATTCAACTGAATAATTTCCTTTTTCAATGAGTGATGGTATTGATAATAATAAAGAAGTTTTACTATTGTCAAGCATGTAATTTATTCTTTCTGTAGGATAATCAGGATCAATCGGAATATAGCTAGCACCAGATTTTAATACAGCTAAAATTGCAATCATCATTTCAAAAGATCGAGGTACTAAAATTCCAACAATGTCATTATTTTTTAATCCTTTTTTACGTAACTGATATGCTAAACTATTAGCTTTTTCGTTTAGTTGCTTATAAGTTAACCTTGAATGATTAAATATAAGAGCAGGGTAATTAGGTTTTTCTTTTACTATATCCTCAAAATATTGAATAATGTATTTGTCTTTGGAATAATTTAAAGTTGTTTCATTAAAAGTATATAATAATTTTTGTTTTTCATGTTTGGTAATTATTGAAATATCTTGTAAAAGGATATCTGTATTTTTAATTACTTGATGAATAATATGTATAATTCTTGCATGTATTTTTTCGATATCTTCTGAAGAGTATAATTGTGTTTGATAATCATATGCAATACTTAAACTTCCAGTATCATTAACATCAAATAAATGTATATCTATATCATTAGCACAATTTCCATTAAAATTCCATCTTGAATTATATGAAATGTCAGAAGAAAACTCTTTGGCATTTGTTATTTGGTATGAAATTAATATATTATATAGGTTAGGTAAATTGGGGTTGCCTTTTCTAAGTTGTTCTAATAGGTGTTGATAAGGATATTTTTGATGTTTTAGCATACCTATAGAATCAGTACAAACTTTTTTTATAAATGTAGAAAAAGTATCTGTTGGATTTAAACTTATTCTAAAAGGTACAGTGCTGATAAACATACCAAAACAAGACTTTTCTTTGAAATTTGTTCTATTTAAAATAGGAGTTCCTATAACAAAGTCATTTAAATTAGAAATTTTTCCTATATAAATAGAATAAATAGCCATGAAAAAGTTAAATAAAGAAATACGATTTTTTGCACAATAATTTTTTATTTTGGTGAGGATAGGCATTGAGATATTAAATTCTTTTCTTTTTGCCGCAGAAGATGTAGAGTGATTATTTGATGATGTAGATGGTATAGAAGCGACAGAAGGTACTGTTTTAAATTTTTCTATCCAATAATTTTCATCTTTTTTAAATTTCTCACTACTAATATATTTTTTTTCAGATTCTATAAAATCAATATATGAATCGACAAACTTATTATCAATATGTTTGCCATTAAGTAAATCAAAATAAATATTAACTATTTCTGAAGATATATGGCCTAAAGTATAGGCATCAGCAATAAGATGATGGATATCTAATACATATCCACCACAATCGTCAGGAAAACGAAACATTACAAAACGAAACAAGTATGAATCTTGTAATGAAAAAGGTGTTGAAATTATTTTTTGTTGTAAATTTTTTAATTCATTTTCTGTTTTTATATCTATAAGTTCAATATTTAAATTATTGTTTTGAGCCAGATACTGTTTAGGAGAGCTATTATCTAAACAGATTTTTAAATTAAAATTTTGGTGTTGTGATACAATAATTTGAATAGCCTTTTCTAATAATTTAAAATCTAGTTTTTTATGAAAAGTAGCAGTTCCACATATATGATTTATAGAAGAACCGTTATAAAATTGTTCTGTTATCCAAATAGATTTTTGAGGATAAGTAAGTTCATATTTTTGACTCATTTTATATGTCCCCCTTTTATATAAGTTTCGACATTATAATTATATCAAAATTTTAGAAAAAAGCAATAGGAACATTGAGAACAGACCAAAACGTTCCAAAGATGTTTATAATACCTGAAATAAGTAATGTTATTTAATTTTTGTAATATTTTGGACTATCCCCAATGTTTCAACCTTGAAATATAAAAAAGATTGATATAAAATAAGGAAAAAAGGAATAATTATAAATTAAAGTACTTTGTAAATCAGGATATTCCTTACGAAAGGGATGAATAAAATGGGAGATAATGAGTCTAGAAGAGTTTATGAGCCAAGAGTGGTAAAAAATTATAGAGAGATGATAGAATATTCTGTCAAAAACTATGCTAATAAAGTAGCTTATAAATATAAGAAAAATGGTGATTTAAAACATATAGAATATGTAGAAAAAACTTACAAACAAGTTGGAGAAGATATAAAAGCATTTTCAACAGAACTATTAAAAAAAGGATTAGAGTATAAAAAAGTTATACTGATTGGGAATAATAGATATGAATGGTGTGTTAGCTATTTAGCAGTAACAAGTGGGAATATGATAATTGTACCACTAGATAAAGCACTTCCTAATAATGAAATAGAAAATCTCGTGACCAGAAGTGAAGCAGAAATAGCTATATTTGATAAAAAATATTTAGATGTTATGAAAAAGTTAAAAAAAGATATAAATGTTAATTTACAAATGTTAATATGTATGGACAACGTAAATGATAATGAAGTTGAAAGTTTTACAGAGTTATTAAAAAAGGGTAAAGAATTAATTAAAAGTGGTGATAATCACTATGACAGTATAGAAGTTAATCCAGAAAAAATGTCTGTAATGCTATTTACATCAGGAACAACAAATATTCCTAAGGCTGTTATGTTATCTCAAAAAAATATATGTGCAAATTTATCTGATTTTGCATCTTGGGTAAAATTGTATCCAACAGATACATTGCTTTCATTTTTACCAATTCATCATACATTTGAATGTACAGTAACTTTTCTTTACGGTTTTTATAGTGGATGTACAGTAGCTTTTTGTGATGGATTAAAATATATTCAAAAAAATCTTGCAGAGTACAAAGTTTCTGTGTTTGTAGCAGTTCCTTTGGTAATGGAAACTATTTATAAGAAAATTCAAAAAGCTATTCATGACCAAGGAAAGGAAAAATTAATTAATACTATGGTAAAAATATCAAAGGTATTTTTAAAATGTAAGATTGATTTAAGGAAAATAATATTTAAACAAATTTTAGATAATCTAGGCGGTAATATTCGTTTAGTTTTATATGGTGCAGCACCTATGAATAAAGAAACAATTATAGGATTTAATAATTTTGGTATCGAATTAGTACAAGGATATGGCTTAACAGAAACTTCACCAGTTATTGCAGCAGAGTCAGATAAGGAAAAAATGCCAGGTTCTGTAGGATTAGCTTTGCCAAGCTTAAATGTGAAAATAGATAATCCGCACGAAAACGGAGAAGGCGAGATTTTAGTAAAAGGCCCTAGTGTTATGATAGGATATTATAATAATGAAGAAGAAAATAAAAGAGCATTTAAAGATGGATGGTTTAGAACAGGAGATTATGGATATATAACAGAAGATGGATTTATATATGTTACCGGTAGAAAAAAGGACATTATTGTTTTAAAAAATGGAAAAAATGTATATCCACAAGAAATAGAATTTTTAATAAATAAAATTCCCTATATAAAAGAATCATTAGTGTATCAAAGAGAAAAAGATAGTACAGATACTATGTTATGTGCAAAAATTGTTTATGATAAAGATTTAATAAAAGAAAATTTTGGTGATAAAATAGAAAAAGAATATGAAAAAATTATATGGGAAAAGATAAAAGAGATAAATAAAGAATTACCAGTGTTTAAACATATAAAAAAGATAAATATTACAACAGAACCTTTAATAAAAACAACAACACAAAAAGTAAAAAGATATGAAGAATTAAAAAGAGTTTAAAGATAAGACAAAACTTCCTGGAACATTGGAGTGTCCCCAATGTTCCATTTTAGCAATAAAAATGATTAAAAAATAGTAATCTTGTAAATACTATTTGCGAGGTGCTATTTTTTATGAGAAGAAAAAAGAATGCAGAGAAAAAAATAATTGTAACAACAATTATGCTTATCATTTTATGGATATTAGGATTTTATTTATATGTTACATATAATAATATAGAAATATATGACTCAAATTATACAGCAGAGAAGACACAATCCACAATTGAAGAACAAACTGTGGAAAACGTAGAAGAAAAAAGTAAA
>ERZ1643249.2036-NODE-2036-length-19464-cov-11.013087_pt1 | contig 19464 bp, 15 predicted proteins | sample MGYA00579263_ERZ1643249 | MGnify/ENA primary metagenome ERZ1643249 (study PRJEB29033, sample SAMEA4952264) | chicken gut metagenome | biome: Broiler Chicken; feature: Gastrointestinal Tract; material: Caecum | place: Ireland | collected 2018 | study: Broiler... | reverse complement strand
CCCTTAATGGTAAAGACCACAGCATCGTCAAAGATGCGGTCCAAGGCGCACAGGAGAGCATCGTTCTCGCAGAAGTTCTCCTTCCACTGAGCAGGGTCACGGTTGCTGGTAAAGACCATGTTGGAGTAGCCCTCCTTCTGGTAGCGGCGGTCCACCATGTCAAAGAACAGCCGGGTATTCTCCTTGTCAAACTCACAGTGTCCCACCTCATCAATAATCAGGCAGGAAGGGCGGACAAGGTAGGACAGAAGGTTGCTCTCCCGGCCGGATCGGCGTGCGGAAGTCATGCGGTCCCGCAGCTCTGTCATCTTAATGAAGTAACTCCTAAATCCATGCTCACAGCAGGTACGCCCAAAAGCCTGGGCCAGATGGGTCTTGCCCGTACCAGGCCGTCCAATAAAGGCAAGGTTTTTGTGAGCATAGAGGGCAGACAGCGTGGGGAGGCTACGGAGCTTGTCAACATTCTTTCCGGTGACTCGGCTGAAATCAAAGTTGTCAAAGGTCTTGGGAACCTTCAGTGGGAGGCGGCTGGTGCGGAGCAGGAAATCCACTGTGGAACGCTCCCGCTTTTCCAGGAGATAGTCAAATACCTTTGCCACGGCAAGGGCTTCAGTATCGGTCATGTTGTGCTGCTGTACCAGCATTGCAAATTCCTGGGTGGAGAAACCATACTTTGTCAGCTCACGGGTGGCATGGGCCACCGCTTCAAACAGAGAGTCAGTCATCCTCGTCGTCCTCCTTGGTGAAGTTAAACTTCTCAAAGGAGAGGTCGGTGGAGGTCTGCGGGAGCTGCCTAATCACCGTTTTCACCGGCATGGAGGGAAACTCCTCCGGCTGCTCTGGGAACGCATACTGGTTAGCACAGAAGCTGTCCTGGTAAGCCCAGGTCACTTCATGGGTAGCGAGCAGGCGGGCCATATCTGCGGAGTAAATATAAAGGCAGGAGCCGTTTCGCATAACACGGGCCGTCTTGCCGCCATAGGCGTAGGGGACGCCAAAGCGCCGCCCCTCGTAGTTCACAAACCCGTCAAAGGAAATCCTCCGCTCAGGGCAAAGGTAGAGCAACAATTCAGGGCTGTCGTTCAGTTTCGTAACCACAGAGCCACACCGCTCCCTGTGGATGTCCTGCGGAATACCCAATCCCCGGTGGAAGGTGGTGTTCTGCTCGTCACACCAGTCCAGCGCGGAGAGGTTTAGATCGGTTACATTCCAAAAGCTCCGCCCGGCCAGGAAGTTGTCCTTCACGAAACGGACCAGGCGCTCCACTTTGCCCTTCGTAAAGGGGTGGCGGGGCTTACAGAGCTTAGTCTGGAAACCCACAGTCCGCATGAACTGCTCATAGTCCTTCTGCCAAAGGGGATGCCCGTCCTGGTCCCGCCGGATAACCACGCTTTTCATGTTGTCCGTAAGGATATACTGAGGGACGCCCATGTACCGGAACCCGTGGAGCATACCAATGAACAGGTTTTCCTGCTTGGCGTTGGGGAAGAACTCCACATACCGCTCACCGCAGTGGTGGCAGACCATAGCAAAGCAGGCAGCAGAGTATTCTTCTCCGGTGAAAGACTGGACCTTGGTAAAGCCCCAGTCCATCTGGAACGCGTCTCCGGGGCCGGTGGTGTACCGCCGCCCACGGTTTCCCTGCGGAGCAACCGCATAGCGAGCAGGCGGAATGAGATGCTGGTGCGCCAGGATGTAGTTTTTAATCGTGGTCTGGCTGCCAGTATATCCGTTTGCACGGAGCCTGCTGAGGCACACAGCGGAGTTTGTCACGCCGTTCTTCAGCAGACCATCCAGGATACCTGTATAGCCGCTCAGGAGCGTGGTGCTCGCTTTCCGGCCCTTTGCGGCGTGCTCAGTGTCCTCAAAGCCGTGCTCCTTCATCCGGCGCAGTCTGGCGCGGGAAATCCCGGTACGGCGCTTCAGCTCTGCAAGATTGACCTTCTCCAGCGAGAACTTGTCTCCCTGCTCGGCCATCATCTGCTCAATGGCCTTTGCCACAACCGGGGACATGGCTGCGAAATTGGGTTGTTTCATCTTATCTCCTTTCACCGGGGGCTGGCTACGCCTCCAGTGTAAAGGAACTATTCAAATTGTAAATGGCTGTTTTCAGTTGACCAAAATTGGCGTTTTTCGCCTGACCCGGAATGGCGATTATCGCCTGACGCTAACAACCTGAAGATATTAGAATGCTAATTGATTTTTTGAGCGATAGGGGAGTAACCATTATGCTTTTATTGATGGGTTATATGACAGAATTAAACTGGGATAAAAGGGCTAGTACAAATTCAGTTTTATAATGTATTTGTATAATTTTATGACTGATTTTGGCTTCTTTTTTATCTTTGAAGTATTGCAAGACGGATACAATATCGGTATAATTAGGAAGACAATATATTGTCGCAGGTGGTATTTCTGTAAGTGTTTTGGTCGGTTTTGTGTGTGAAACGGCTGCTGAAAGAGACTCCTGAGCAAGGTACAGTAAGCCTCTTTTTATGCATAAAACAGAATCGATATAGAGAACCGACCCACTGCCATCTATGAGCTGTGGGTCGGTTTATTTCGCGCAATTATTATTTTATAGGAGAGAAAAGAAATGAAGCCTTTTGAAATAAAAGTTTGGCTTTCTACCCCGACCATGCACGGGGAGGAACTGCGCTATGTAACCCAGGCCTATGAAAGCAACTGGATGTCTACAGTTGGAGAGAACATTAATGAAGTGGAGCGGCTGACCTGCGAAAAGGTGGGATGCAAGTATGCTGTAGCGCTTTCTGCAGGAACAGCTGCTCTTCACCTGTGTGTCAAGCTGGCTGGAGTAAAGCCGGGTGATACAGTATTTTGCTCCGATATGACGTTTGGGGCTACAGTCAACCCAGTGGTGTATGAAGGCGGGGTTCCGGTCTTTATCGATACTGAGCGGGATACCTGGAATATGGATCCCGTTGCGCTGGAAAAGGCCTTCGAACTTTACCCTGAGACCAAAGTAGTGGTGATGGCCAATCTGTATGGCACGCCGGCCAAGCTGGACGAGATTCGTGCTGTCTGCGATGCGCATGGAGCGGTGCTGATTGAGGACGCCGCCGAATCTCTGGGCGCCACCTATAAAGGGGTACAGACCGGAACGTTTGGTACATACAATGCCATTTCCTTTAATGGCAACAAGATCATCACCGGCAGCTCCGGTGGTATGCTGCTGACCGATGATCTGGAGGCGGCTAACAAGGCGCGGAAGTGGTCTACCCAGAGCCGGGAGAATGCACCCTGGTACCAGCATGAGGAACTGGGCTACAACTACCGCATGAGCAACGTGATTGCTGGTGTGGTGCGGGGCCAGTATCCACACCTGGAAGAGCATATTGCCCAGAAGAAAGCCATTTATATGCGCTACCAGGGGGGATTGAAGGATCTTCCTGTTACCATGAACCCTTATGATGGGGAAAACTCTGAGCCCAACTTCTGGCTGTCCTGCCTGCTGATTGACCGGGAGGCCATGTGCCGCCAGGTGCGGGGGGAGACGGAGGCACTGTATATCAGCGAGCCTGGCAAGAGCTGCCCTACAGAAATTCTGGAAACACTGGCGAAGTACAATGCTGAGGGTCGTCCTATCTGGAAGCCCATGCATATGCAGCCCATCTATCGGATGAACGGCTTTGTGACCCGGCAGGGGAATGGCCGGGCGCGCACCAACGCCTACATTGCCGGCGGTGTGGAAGATGTGGGTGCGGATATCTTCCAGCGAGGACTGTGCCTGCCCAGCGACAATAAGATGACGATTGATGAGCAGGACGCCATTATTGAGATCATCCGCAGTTGCTTTGCATGACCGAGGAGGAAAGAAGATTGAAGACCAAACATAAGCCTTATGGGCCTTATGAGCGATTCTTTAAGCGGCCTATTGATATTTTATGTGCACTTTCGGCCATTATTGTTTTTAGCTGGCTTTATATTATTGTAGCAATTTTGGTTCGTGTGAAGCTAGGTAGTCCGGTTCTATTCACCCAGGACAGACCTGGAAAGGATGAAAAGATTTTTAAACTTTATAAATTTCGTACCATGACGGATGCTAGGGATGAGCAAGGTGAGCTGTTACCTGATGACGTGCGCCTGACTAGATTTGGAAAGCTGCTGCGTTCTACCAGCCTGGATGAGCTTCCGGAGGCGTTCAATATTCTCAAGGGGGATATGAGCGTGATCGGACCTAGACCACTGCTGGTTTCATATTTGCCTTGGTACAATGAACAAGAAAAACATAGACATGATGTTAGACCTGGCTTGTCGGGGCTGGCACAGGTAAATGGGCGTAATTTTGTTGATTGGGATCATCGCCTTTTGTTTGATATTCAGTATGTTGAAAAGGTGACTTTTTTAGGAGATGTTTCTATTATTCTAAAAACGGTGTTAAAATTTATAAAAAAGCAAGATATAGCTGTAGATACAAACAAGGTAGAACCCAATTTCGCTGAGGAAAGACGCTTGAAAATGCAGATAAAGTAAGGGAGATATCTATGAACATTTTGATATTGAGTGCAGGAACTCGAAATAAAATTGTCCAGTATTTTGTAAAGGCACTGGATGGAACAGGAAAAGTCATTGCGACAGATATGAGCAATTTAGCCCCGGCTATCTATGAAGCCGATAAATATTATATTGTTCCGAAGATGACTGCACCTGAGTATCTGGATGTAGTGTTGGATATTTGCAAGAGAGAAGAAATTACTGGTGTGCTTTCGCTGATTGACCCTGAACTTTCCCTTCTGGCAGAATACAGAGAGAAGTTTGAGGCCATAGGTACGACTGTAATTGGTTCGTCCTACGCGCTATGTGAAATGTCTTTGGACAAGTTTCAGATGTATAGCTGGCTGAAAACTCACGGTTACAGGTGTGCAAAATCCTATATGGATAAGGAAGCTTTTTTTGCAGATGTTGACGCTGGGGTGATTACTTATCCTGTGTTTGTAAAACCGGCACGAGGCAGTGCCAGCATTTCTATTTCCAAGGTTTATGACCGGGAGACGGTTGAGTTGCTGTTTGCCCACGAGGACGGATTAATGATTCAGGAATTCCTGGATGGACAAGAAATCGGCGCAGATGTTTATATTGATATGGTGTCCCACGAAGTGGTATCCATCTTTACAAAGAAAAAGTTAAAAATGCGTGCCGGTGAGACAGATAAGGCGGTTTCTTTCAAGGATGACAAGCTTTTTGCTCTGATCAAGCAGTTTGTCAAGGATGCGGGCTACAATGGTCAGATTGACATCGATATTTTTGACGTAAATGGTGAGTATTACATTTCTGAGGTTAATCCACGCTTTGGTGGCGGTTATCCCCATGCTTTTGAGAGCGGTGTGGATCATATAAAAATGATTGTAAATAATCTAGAGGGGAAAGCCAATGACTGTGCTATTGGTCGATATGAGGATGGTATTTACATGATGAAGTATATTGAAATTATAATTAGACACTCCTTGAAGAACTAAAGAGGATGTGCAGAATGAATATTTTGTTCCTTTCGATTGGTGATATACCAAATATTCAGCATCGGGAGATATACCCGGATTTGTTAAGGGAATTTATAAAAAAAGGACATGATGTTTACGTTGCGTGCTCGAGAGAAAGAAAAAACAATGCACCAACTGAACTAATTCAAGAAGGTAGGGCCAAATTACTTAAAGTAAGAATTGGAAATATTAAAAAAACAAATTATATTGAAAAAGGTATTTCCACACTGCTTATTAACGCCCAGTTTAAGTCTGCAATAAAGCGGTATTTTACTGATGTGAAGTTTGACCTAATCATCTATTCTACACCGCCAATAACACTGGTGGATTGCATAGAATATGTAAAAAAAAGTAGTGGTGCTGTCAGTTATCTGTTGCTGAAAGATATTTTTCCGCAAAACGCACTGGATTTGGGTGTGCTCAGCAAAAAGGGCATCACAGCACCGATTTATTACTATTTTCGGCAAAAAGAAAAAAAGTTATATAAAATATCTGACTATATAGGTTGCATGAGTCAGAAAAATGTAGATTATGTTTTGAAACATAATAACTTTGTTGATCCCCAAAAGATAGAGATTTGTCCCAATAGTGCGGAACCCATAGACTTAAGCATTGACAAAGAAGAAAGAAACAGAATCAGAGAAAAATACGACATACCTACTGATAAGAAGATATTTGTCTATGGAGGCAATCTTGGAAAACCGCAGGGAATTGATTTTTTGATCCGCTGTATCGATAAAGTTAATAAAGAAGATATATTCTTCTTAATTATCGGGGATGGGACAGAATATCAGAAAATTGCGGATTATATTGATCAGAAAGCTCCATCTCACGTCAAATTAATTCGACAGCTTCCCAAGATTGATTATGAAAGAATCGTATCAGCCAGTGACGTTGGAATGATTTTTTTGGATCATAGGTTTACGATACCTAATTTTCCTAGTCGGTTGTTGAGCTATTTGCAGGCAAAACTACCGGTCCTAATTATGTGTGATAAAAATACAGATATTGGAGAAATTGCGCTAGAAGGTGGATTCGGATATTGGGAAGAGAGCAATCACGAAGAAAATTTTCTTGGCCTGATAGATACTTTTTTGCAAAGTGACTTGCGCAAAATGGGAGAAAGCGGATATCGGTATTTTTATGAGCACTATACGGCTGAGAAGAGCTGCGATATTATTTTAAAAAGGATTGGCCAATAAATGAAAATTATGATTTTTTACAGTGGGTATCTGCCGGGAATAAAATACGGTGGTCCCGTATCAAGCCTTTTTAATTTGACAGAGCTGCTCGGGGATGAGTGCGAACTTTATCTTGTGTGTACTAACCATGATCTACATGATAGGACACCTTACACAGAAATTGTGGACGGATGGAATAAGGTTGGCAAAGTAAAGGTCATGTATCTGCCAGATAAAGAGATGACTTTTCAGCGTTATGATCGGATTATTAGCGAAGCTAAGCCAGACTTGCTGTATTCATCAAGCATTTTTTCGGCAACACACAATTATTGGCTATATGGATTGTCTAGGAAATGGAACATTCCAATAATGCTAGCACCGAGAGGCGAATTAAATTCCACTGCGCTAAAGAATAATTTTCTAAAGAAAAAAATATACTTGATGTTTTTAAAATGGACAGGAAAGCTGCGCAATGTTGTTTTCCAGGCCACTTCTCAACAAGAATATCGAGACATTGTTGCAAATTTGGGTATATCTGAGGAGAGAGTCACATTACTATCCAATGTGCCAGCAATACCCCATGATAAGATTGTTTGCGATAAAAAGACCGGCTCAGCAACCTTTTGCTTTGTAGGAAGAATTGTTAAAAACAAAAATGTTAAGAAGTGCATTCTTGCGGCAAAAGGGGTAAAAGCTAATATTACCTTAGATATTTTTGGACCAATAGAAGATGAAGATTACTGGAATGAATGCAAAAAAGAAATGGCAAGCTGCCCTAGTAATGTTGAAATTAACTACAAAGGCGTGGTAAGTCAATTGTGTATGCGGAATCTATACAGCCAATATGACTGCCTTATTTCGCCGACAGAATTTGAGAATTTTGGACAGGCTATTGTGGAAGCATTAGCAAACAGCACTCCCGTCATTATCAGCAAAAATACCACCCCGTGGGATGATGTGAATGAATGGAATGCAGGGTTTGTACATTCTATTTCTCAAATAACGGAATTTACCGCGTCTATGGATCGGGTTGCCAATATGACGCTGGAAGAGTACCAGAAATTGACACTTAATGTTTGGAAGTATTACCAACATAAGTTTAATATTGAGCAATTACGATTAAATTATATTTCTGTATTTAGTTCTATGACTGTAAAGTAAATGGAGGAAAATAAAATGTCTCTCTACAAAAAACTGGTAAATAAAGAAGAAAATCTAGCACTAGTGGGCTTAGGCTATGTTGGAATGCCTATTGCAGTGGCATTTGCCAAAAAGGGATTGAATGTAATTGGCTTTGACCTAAACAAGGATAAAATTAACCTCTATAAATCCGGAATTGACCCGACTTGTGAGGTGGGGGATGCTGCAATTAGTGATACAACTGTTCAGTTTACTTCCGATGCAGAAGAACTAAAGAAAGCTAAGTTTATTATTGTTGCGGTTCCTACTCCGGTAAATATGGATCATACGCCGGACCTGACACCAGTTATCAGTGCATCCACAATTATTGGACAAAACCTGACCAAAGGTGCAATTGTGGTATACGAATCTACTGTGTATCCTGGGTGTACGGAGGATGTGTGTATTCCAATCCTGGAGAAGGAATCCGGGCTAAAGTGCGGTATTGATTTTAAAATTGGTTATTCTCCGGAACGTATTAACCCAGGTGATAAAGTTCACCGTTTGGAGAATATCCATAAAATTGTATCCGGTTGTGATGCAGAGTCCTTGGAGGAAATCAAAAACGTTTATGACATTGTTGTGGAAGTAGGAACGCATCCTGTTTCTAATATGCGCACTGCAGAAGCGGTAAAAGTGGTTGAAAACAGCCAGCGAGATATTAATATTGCATTTATGAACGAATTGGCAATGGTATTTGACCGTATGGATATCGATACCAATGAAGTTGTTGATGGAATGAACACAAAGTGGAATGCTTTGGGCTTTCGCCCTGGCCTGGTAGGCGGTCACTGCATTGGCGTGGATCCTTACTATTTTACTTACCAAGCAGAAAAATTAGGCTATCACAGTCAGATCATTTTAAACGGTCGAATTGTGAACGACAGCATGGGTGCATATGTTGCTGATTCTGCTGTGAAGAAGATGATTGCAGCTGGCCAGGCACCCAAGAAATCTAAAGTTGTCATTTTAGGACTAACATTTAAAGAAAATTGCCCAGATACCAGAAATAGTAAGGTCAATGATATTATCAAACAGCTTAATACGTATGGTATTTCTCCAGTCGTAGTTGATCCTTGGGCAAGTGAGCGGGATGCAATGCGTGAGTATGGTGTTCACCTTTCGAAGATTGAAGATGTATCTGACGCGGAGTGCGTAATTGTGGCCGTTGCGCACAATGAGTTTAAGGCGCTGTCTCTCACAGATATTAAGAAGTTGTACAAGGATGGTGAGGACAGAACTAAAGTGTTAGTAGATGTGAAAGGCATCTTTAATATTACAGACCTAAAAGCTTCTGGGCTTATGTGGTGGCGTCTGTAATTTGCGCTGTTTGCGGTACTTTGGAAATCCATATCTTATTGTTATGTAATAGTACAAGAGAGCAACCGGACTGACTACTAGATCAGTCTACAAAGGAGTCCGTATGAAACTAAAGTCGGCAGCAATAAAAGCCTTTATGTTTTTATTTGGTCGTAATCCATGGTTAAATGATAAGAATTTCTCAGAGATTCTTTATTTTATGGTGTTTGGGAAAAAGCCAAACTTAGAAGATCCGAAAACCTTTAACGAGCACATTTGTGCAATAAGATTATCGGAAAAGTGTTATTCTTATGCACCATATGTGGACAAATATGAAGTAAGAAAATATGTTGAGGCTACCGTAGGTTCTAAGTATTTAAACCCGATGATTGGAATTTATGAGTCGGAAGAAAATATTCCCTTTGACCAATTGCCGGAGTCTTTTGCTATCAAATGTACACATGCTTCTGGGTATAATATTATTGTTGCCGATAAGTCAAAACTGGATGTTGATAGGGCAAAGAAGAAGCTGCGAAAGTGGCTTCGCAGTAACTATTATTGGGTAAACCGGGAAAGAAATTATAAGAATATCTATCCGCGTATCCTAATTGACAAATTTATTCCGTTTACGAGAGAACTTAGAGAATTTAAACTTTTCTGCTTTAGAGGGGAAGTAAAATTCATTTCTGTAAATGTATTTGCGGACGGAAAGAGAAAGGTTGCCGTTTATGACCCCGAGTGGCACTACATTCCAGTTAGCATGGGCTATCCAAATACAGGTGATGTGTTAGAGCGACCGCAGAATTTGGATGAGTTAGTGGATGTGGCTACGGCGTTGGCTAAACCGTTTGAGTTTGTACGTGTGGATATGTACAATAATAATGGAAAGATTCTATTTAGTGAGCTGACATTTACTTCCGGTGGTGGATTGGTTCGTATTTGGCCTGAAGTATATTCCGAGGAATGGGGATCCTATTTTAAAGAAAAACTATGAAAATTTTATATTTTGGAACAGTTTGTAATGAAAAGAAATATAATAAGCTTCTCGAGAGCTGTAAGGTAAAACCTTCTGCGGCACCCATGGTTTATGAGGCGGCATTGATGGAAGGATTTAAGGATAATCATGCGGATCTGTCGGTTGCTTCTTTTCCGATTGTGCCAGCATTTCCTAAAGGAAGCGTTCTTGGTTGGGGGAATCAGCAGGATGTGCTTTCCTGCGGGTATAAAAATACTTGGCTTGCAGCAATTAATGTTACAGGTCTGAAGCAATTATCATTAAGAATTTCCAGCGCAAGATACCTTAGACAGTGGTTTCGAAAAAATGCAGGGGAAGCCAAGACTGTAATCTTATATTCTATTTATGAACCAATAGCCGGTAATGCTCTGAGATACTGTAAAAAATATCAAACTCCTTGTTACGCGATTATTCCTGACTTGCCTCGTGATATGTATAGCAATATGCGTATTAGCAAATTGAAAAAGTGGATGTCAGAGCATTATGTGAAGAATGCGCTGAAGCTTCAAGGAAAGTTTGACGGTTATGTGTATCTGACAGAGGATATGGCTGAGGAAATAAACCCTGTGGCTCCCTATACGGTAGTAGAAGGCATATTTGATGCAAAGAATGCAAAACCGCCCAAATGTGAGGCAAAAGAAGCGATTCCGGCTATCATGTATGCTGGAGCACTGCACGAAAAGTACGGTATTCGACAGCTGTTGGAAGGTTTTTTAGCGGTTGCAGACCGGGCACAACTTTGGTTGTTTGGTTACGGAGACTATGTACAGGAAATTCAAACTTTTTCGGAGAAATATCCCTCTGTACGGTACTTTGGCCAAATATCTCATGATGAGGTGCTACAGTATGAGCGCAGGGCATCTCTATTGGTGAATCTGCGGAGCCCAGAAGATATGTTTACACAGTATAGCTTTCCGTCCAAAACCATCGAATATATGGGGTCTGGTACACCTCTGCTTACAACCAAACTTCCGGGTATTCCAAAAGAATACTTTTCTTATTGCTATTCAATTTCCAAAAACTCTGTTGAGGAAATATCACGTGCATTTGGAAAGATTATATCTATGCCCGAGGAAGAACGGTGTGCATTTGGAAAGATTGCTCAAAAGTTTGTACTCGAACATAAAAATCCTCAACAACAGGCTTTAAAAATACTAAAGCTGTTTGAGGATACTCGGAGAGAAGTATAATTAGGAGTTTGGTATTATGTACTGTGATGGTATAAATCCAGTCCGTGTATTAAAATCGGACTTTGATCTATTTTGGAAGTTTTATCCCGCTGCTATGACTCGAATGCTGTGTGTCAAAATTACTGGAAAAAAACTGCGTTGCAAAATATATGGTGGGGGAAAGATTGTACATAATCAAGATAAAGGCAATAACATTTTGAAGCAGTTGATGAACAGCGGAAAACCCTTTATGTTTGGTCGGCATGGCAGTAATGAGTTATTAATTGCATTAAATGGACTAATGTTAGAAAAGGGAATTATCGATAGAATTGACTGCAAGAAATGGAATGTGTCTTGCCTCCATTCTGGTTTTTTCCCAAATGAAGAGCAACATTATGTGAAATTCAATAAGTTAATTATTAATTCTTCAGCGCAGTGTGACCTCTATGGTACTTTTCGCATGGTAGGTGAAGATTATTATATAAAGCACTTTATGCCTCAAAATGTGCAATTGACCCATCTGAACATGATGGATTTCTGGAGATATGAAGAGCCTTTTACTTATTTACTTCGGGGAAAACGTGTGCTTGTTGTACATTATCTGGCAAATCAAATTGAAAAGCAGTATGCGATCCACAGAGAAAAGCTCTTCAAAAACCCTAAGGTACTTCCTGAATTTAAGTTGATCACAATTCCCGCTGTCCAAACGGTTGCAGGAGAAAGGGATCCTCGCTTTTCCACATGGTTCGATGCACTTGAATACATGGTTCAAGAGGTCAAAAAGAGAAAAGACGAATTTGATATTGCATTACTGGGCTGTGGTGCCTATGGTATGCCACTGGCAGCGGAGATAAAAGGAATGGGAAAGCAGGCTATCTATATGGGCGGTGTCTTACAGATGCTGTTTGGAATCTATGGTAGTCGTTGGGATGCTGAACCCAAAGCTAAAGTATTAAAAAATAAATACTGGGTAAAACCAGATCCAAATTGTAAACCTAAAAATGAAAAGATTGTTGAAGATGGCTGCTATTGGTAAGAGAGGAATATAAAATATGAAGGTCCTTCAAATAAACGCGGTGGGGAAAACTGGAAGCACTGGGCGTACCACTTGGGAAATGCACGAATATTTTGACGCTCATGGAATTGAAAATTATATTGCAACTGCTACAGGGGCTGAATGTGCTGAAAGTTTTGCAATTTCCACGCAAAAGGGTATATATGTGGATATTGCGCTGTCAATATTGTCTGGATTGGAAGCGTACCATTCAAGACAGCAAACAAAACGCCTACTGCGGTACCTTGATGATCTTCGGCCGGATATTGTGCATTTAAGAAATTTGCACCAATCGTATATTCATTTAAATATGTTGTTGGACTATTTGGCATCGCGGGATATTGCCACGGTTGTAACCCTACATGATTTTTGGTTTCTTACAGGGAAATGCTGTTCGCCTGATTTATATGAGTGCAAAAAATGGACCACTGGTTGCAACCGTTGCCCTGCACTAGAATATGATGCACATAAGAGGTTATTTGACCAAACGGCAAAGATGTGGAAAGATAAAAAACAACGCTTTGCCAAAATTCCTCGGCTTGCTGTTATTGGTAATTCCCAGTGGACTACAAGGAACGCCCAGCAATCTATACTTTCTTGTGCAAAAATTGTTGATTTTATATACAACTGGATAGATCAAACAATTTTTTATCCACAAAATGCGGAGGATTTAAGACAACAATATAATCTAAAAAATAAAAAGATAATTATTGCGGTTGCCTCTTATTGGTCACAAACAGGATCAAAAGGATTAAATCACTATATTGCTCTGTCCAAAGCTATTCCGGATGACTGGCAAATCGTTTTGATTGGTAAAGTTATAGCGGGTGTTGAACTACCAAATAAAATTCTTCATATCACAACTGTGACGGAAGCAGAACAATTGGCGCGCTGGTATTCCCTAGCAGATGTTTATTTAAATTTGTCGCAAAGTGAAACGTTTGGAAAAGCTGCTGCCGAAGCATTGTGCTGCGGTACGCCGCTAATTGCTATAAACACAACTGCTAATCCGGAACTAATTCCAACAGATGGAGGCATTCTTTTGCAAACAACAGATATAGAAGAAATTATTTCGGCTATTAGAAAGGTATTTTTACATGATAAAGCATTTTACTCTGAAAAATGTCGGTTGTTTTGTAAGGAAAGATTTGATAAAAAAAAGAACATAGAGCGTTATATTAAAATATATGACAGATTGATGGCCAATTATTTGTAAAATTAGTTATAGGATAAAAATATGAAAACCAAAGCAACTAACTTAATCACGATCATTATTTTAATTGCATCCACTATCATGCTTGCTTTTAGTGGCTATTTAGGCATACAAATTACGAGACTTTGTCTGTATGTTATTGTCTTTTGCATATTGGTAGAGCTACTATTTTTAAAGTTTACAATTTTGCAATTTCTTTGTTTGTCGCTTATGGTGGTTTTTTCTTTTATAACTTACTATCTGTATGGAGGAAATTATGCAAACACACTGATTTTTCTTACCTCTGTTGTCTTTGCCATACAGGCCCAAAATTGTGGGTTTGAACCGGTTGTATGGAAATCGCTAAAATTGTGTACTTATATAGCACTAATTTCCTACATAGCCATCTATTTTTTTACACCAAGGTGGTCGGCACTAGGACAGCTTATGTTGTTTTTTGAAAATCCCAATATGGCAGGTATTGCATGCTGTGCACCTGTTGTTATGCAGTTTCTTATAGCAATAGAAAATTACAAAAAAAAGTATAACGTTATAAACTGGATTTTGGTTGCGCTGGGTGTATATATAGTGTACTGCACGCAGAATCGAGGCTCTTTTATAGTCTTGCTAATGATAGCAGCTGTTACCTTATTAGCGCTTATGCCACAGGGGGGCATAAGGATTCATTCAAAAATGTTGTTTAACATATTGAGAATTATGCCAATCGTTGTTCCTGTTTTCTATGTTATATTATTTGAATATCTTCCCCACAATATTATGATATTGGGCAAACCACTTTTTTCTGGTAGGGAGTATTCGTGGGCTCTGGCAATTAAAACGTTACTGGCCAATCCCTTTGCGCATCAAACCTTTGAGGAGGGTACTTTGAACTTGCTGCTTGAGGGTATTGTACGATATGGAATAGTTGCTATGATTGCATTCTTTGTCTTTCTATTTTCAATTCAAAAGGAGGATATTACTTCCTGCAACGTTGTACAATATGTGGCATATACAGCATTTTTTATTTGCTTATTCCAGCAGTGCTTTGAGTCTACAATGATTACAGGTAGTTATAGTGTGTATATTTGGACATATTCTCTGCTGGGAGTAGCGTATATGCAAGAAAAGCCCTGCGTTTTGACAACTGTCGGAGGTGTGAGCAGTTGACTATTACATTTTTTTCTAGCGTTTTAAATCACCATCAGTACCCTTTTTGTGAATACATGGCTTCTCAGCCAGATGTAATATTTCACTTTGTACAGATGATTCCCCTGAATCAGGAGAGAATCAGGCAAGGATTTTTATCTTATCAAACACCGTATTTGGTTTTGGCATCTGAGGATAGAGAAAAAGCCAAAAGATTGTGTATGGAAAGCGACGTTGTCATTGGAGGTGTTATACCACAAGACTGGATGAATAAGCGTGTGGCAAGTGGGAAGTTGACCTTTTCCTATAAGGAACGTTTTTTTAAGACCTTCCGAACGATGATCAGTCCGCGCTTTTGGTTAGATGGTATCCGCAATTACTTTTTATACCAAAACCAAAACCTGTATTTTTTATGCGCCAGTGCTTATACGGCTAAAGATACAGCCTTAATTTTTCCTAAACCTGACAAAAAAAGAAAATGGGGGTATTTCCCAGCGATTGCACATCACAGTGATATCGAAGAAGTGTTGTCGCAAAAAAAAACCAATTCAATTTTGTGGGCAGGCCGTTTTCTAGCGTTGAAACATCCAGAAACAGCAATTCGTTTGGCGCAAATGCTTAAACAGCATGGATATCAATTTTCTATGGATATGATCGGTGTGGGAGAATTGCGGGAAAAATTATCCCGCAGAATTTGTGCAGAACATCTGGAGGATTGCATTCATTTGCAGGATGCAGTTCCCAATGAGGTACTAAAGAAGCGAATGCGAGAAACCGAGGTGTTTCTTTTTACATCGGATCGAAACGAAGGTTGGGGTGCCGTTGTAAATGAGGCGATGAGTGAGGGCTGTGTTTGTCTTGCATCAAAACAGGCTGGCTGCTCCAAATTTTTAATCAAAGACAGTGAAAATGGGTATATTCTGGACTACGACGATACTTCCGCATGGTTTCAAAAACTAAGCCTACTATTTGATAACAGGGAACAGATGCGCCGTATGCAGAGAAATGCCTGGACAACTATTGAAACGGAATGGAATGAACGTATTGCAGGACAAAGATTAATTGCATTTAGTAGGGCAATTCTTCAAAACAGGGAGAGCGAAGACTTTGAAAGCGGGCCAATGAGCCGTGCATAAAACCAAACGGCGGAAGAGGATGGTATTTGATTGAATTATATATATATATGTAACGCCTTGCCAGAGGAAGTGAACAATAAACTGGAGAGATCGGTTGCAGGTAATAAGTTCTCGCTCAATATGGCAAAGGCTTTGAATGAGGCGGCTGGGGATCACTTACAATTTCTGTCGCTGTCGCAGGGAGCTGAGGAGCTGGTGTCATCCTTATGCGGTGGTGAGATATGGCCTGGAAAGAAACTGCACTCTGTGCGCAAAGGCAACTTGTTCTTTTTTTCAGAGATTGCTTATATTTTTAGGTTAAAGAAAACGATCCAGAAAATTATAAAAGAGCAAGGTCAATCTGTCATTATCTTGGAAAATGCACCAATGGCTCCGGCAGTATGCTGTGAGCTAATGAAACGATGGCACGGCGTTCCGTGTTTTAGTATCACGATTGATACACCATTCACTAAAGCTTTTTCATCGAAAGGGCTGGTGGGCCATGTAAATTACGCATTGTTTAAACGAGGGCAAAATGCACTGCGTCATTTCAATGGTTTGATTACATTTACAAAAGCAGCAGAAAAGGATTTACATATTCAGATTCCGTGTATGGAATTTGCTATCGGTTGTAACCGGGAACAGATACCCACCCAAAAACAGATTCCGTTATTGTCAAATGATGGGAAAAAGACAGTTGTATATGCTGGAACGCTAATATATTATAATTGTATCCATGAGTTACTCTGCGCTTTTGCACAGCTAGGAGAGGATTATCAGTTACATATCTATGGATATGGTCCTTTGGAGGAAGAAGTTAGGAAGATGTCTGAACTGTACTCCAACATTCACTTCCACGGACGATTTTCTCCTAAAGAAACCAATTCGATATTAGTAAAATATGATTTGTTAATTAACCCCAGACAGTTAGATGAGAGTATTGAAAATTTTACATTCCCTTCTAAACTGGTTGATTATATTTTGAGTTGTAAGAGTGTTTTGACGTCGGATTTTCGCACAATGCCGAACGAGTATCATAGTTTTCTTTATATAATAAGGGAAATGACACCCGAAGGGATTGCAAACGCAGTAAAAGCTTGCTTTGAAGAACCTTTACATGATAGACAGAGAAGAGTTAGAGAAGCTGTATCCTATATAAAGCAGAATCAGACCTACGATATTATTGCTAAAAAAATACTGTCTTTTATTAATGGGAATTTATAAAAATTTTATTAAGAAGCAAGACATAAAAGTTTATGCGTAGTATGATCACGGCAATTTTCATGCAAGACATTTCAATTACTGCTATATGCCGAGATCCTTTTCAAAGGAGAACAATAGTGAGATTTAAGAATTCCCTAAAAAATTTAACGGCTTCGTTTTTTTCGCAGATATTTATTATGCTGCTTTCCTTTATTTGCCGTACTATTTTTGTAAAACTATTGTCAGCAGAATATTTGGGCTTAAGTGGTTTGTTTACAAATATTTTGTCTGTTCTTGCGTTATCTGAGTTGGGGATCGGAAATGCTATTATTGTTCATCTGTACAAACCAATTGCAGAACAAGATGAAATTACGATCAGCAGATATATGAACTTTTACGCAATTGCATATCGCACCATTGGTATTGTAATTTTGGTGTTTGGCGTATTATCTACTCCTTTTTTGCCGTTCTTAATCAATTCAAATACAGATATTCCAAACCTAAAACTAATATACTTTTTGTATATTGCCAACACTGCGGTAAGCTATTTCTGTGCATATAAGCGAACAATTTTGACCGTGGATCAGAAAGAATATATAAATACCATTAATCGCAATTTGTTTACATTGATCCAGAACGTGTTGCAGATAATTTTGCTGCTTCTGACACAAAATTATGTCTTATATGTTGCTGCTATGGTTGCTTGTACTCTTGTTTCCAATATACGTATTTCTATAATTGCTGATAAAATGTATCCTTATTTGCAGGCCAATAAAAGGGAGAAACTTGAGAAATCTAGCATCTTGGAACTTTTAAAAAGTCTGAAGGCAATTTTGTATTACAAGCTTGGAAATACCATTATCAACAGTACAGATAATATCCTAATTTCAACGATGTTGGGTGTTTATTATGTAGGGCTCTATTCCAACTATTCTATGCTTGTCAGTATTATTACAACATTTGCGCTGATGATTTTTTCAGCTTGTTCTGCCAGTTTAGGGAATTATAATGCTAGTGAAGATGGACGGAACGTTTATTTTATATTTCGTGTTATGACCCTAATTTCTGTGTGGGTTTACGGATTTGCAAGCATTTGCTTTGCCTGTCTTTTCCAACCGTTTATCAAACTTTGGGTTGGAGAAAGTTATCTTTTAGATAATGTAACAATGCTTCTGGTGGTGGCTGCCTTTTTCCTAAAGGGTATTATTTCAGTTTCGGGAACCTTTCTTGATATTACAAAACTTTTTATTCGAATAAGAGCAGTACCGATTATAATGGCAGTTATCAACATTTTAGTGTCAATTGTGGCAACAAAGTTTGTTGGCTTAACAGGTATTTTCTTAGGCACAATTGTTAGCTATATAGCAACACAACTATGGGCAAACCCGTATATATTGTGCAAGTATCGTTTTCATGTACCATTAAAAAAGTATGCATTGTTTTTTTCTGTTCGTATAATGATTGTGTTAGTAGTTTTTTGGGTTACAAGTTATATGGTTCAGTTGACGGACATTTTTGTTGTAAAAGTAACTCTGTGCGCAATAGTACCAAATGTGTTGTTTGCAATATGCTTAATGAACACAGCGGAATTTCGTTATATACTGTCAAGAATTAGAGGAATGCTAAAGAAAGAATGATTAGAGGTTACTACAAAGTTAGAAATTTTTACAAACTGTTTTGTATATTGCAAAGAAGTTAGTTAATATGTTTTTAAATCCGGTAACTGATTAAATATAAAAGGAACACCAAAGAAAATTTTGGATTTGTTGCCGCATTTGAGAAAGAATTTACCTTTGCAGCGTAATTTTAAGATAATAGAGCGTATAGACCAATAGCTATATGAAATGTATTTGTACAAATGCGCAGAAAATGTTCATATGTATCAGGATGTTAAAGCAAAATAGAAAGGAATAGTTATAATTATGTGTTTGTTTACTAATAAAACTTTACTAATTACTGGTGGAACCGGCTCCTTTGGTAACGCAGTACTGAATCGCTTTCTTAACACCGATATTGGTGAAATACGCATTTTCTCTCGTGACGAGAAGAAGCAGGATGATATGCGCCATGAGTTCCAGGTCAAGATGCCGGAGGTTGCAGATAAGATCAAATTTTATATTGGTGATGTGCGGGATTTACAGTCGGTTCGTGGTGCCATGCATGGTGTAGATTACATATTCCATGCTGCGGCCTTAAAACAGGTGCCTTCCTGCGAGTTTTTTCCCATGGAGGCCGTGCGGACCAATGTCATCGGCACGGATAATGTGCTGACCGCTGCTATTGAGGCGGGGGTAGAGGCAGTCATTTGCTTGTCTACAGATAAGGCTGCGTACCCCATCAACTCCATGGGCATGACCAAGGCGATCGAAGAAAAAGTAGCCATTGCAAAGTCCAGAATGTCCGGTAAGACAAA
>ERZ1643249.2034-NODE-2034-length-19476-cov-6.382009_pt1 | contig 19476 bp, 25 predicted proteins | sample MGYA00579263_ERZ1643249 | MGnify/ENA primary metagenome ERZ1643249 (study PRJEB29033, sample SAMEA4952264) | chicken gut metagenome | biome: Broiler Chicken; feature: Gastrointestinal Tract; material: Caecum | place: Ireland | collected 2018 | study: Broiler... | reverse complement strand
CCCCTGCGAGCGTAGAACGTTGCCGGGTTGATAAAAGTTAAAATGCATAATATTCATAACAGAATATTATGCATTTTATTTTTTATCACATGATATTACTATAACATCTAAATGAATTAAAGCTCAATGAGTGCTGACAACTTTTCTTATTGACTGATAGATAATGAAGTGTATTTCATTTTTTATTTTATAATTAAAAATTTTGATTTTAATAAAGAAAAAATGAAAATAATTTTTAAATAATAAAATTAGAAAGGATTTAGGAAAGGGTGGAAGAATGATTTTATTTTTGCTGGTATTAGCTGGAAAAAATTCTTTCAAATATTGATTTTGTAGGATTTACACCATAGGATATTTTTGAAAGAAATGTATTTTAGATTTCAGTTTTACTCTATAAAAGGTAAAAAAAGCATGGTATAATTTTTAATAAAATGTGTATATGAAATCCCGGGACTTGAGGTGTATATAATGAGAGTTGCAGTAGTGGACGATATGCCAATTGTTAGAGAAGCTTTGGAAAATAAGTTAAAAGAATTGTTTGCTGAGGAAACATTAGCGGTTGAAATAAAAGGCTTTCAAGATGGATTATCTTTTCTTCAATCACAGAAAGAAAATCCTTTTCAAGTGGTTTTTCTTGATATATTTATGCCGAATCTAGATGGATTGACATTGGCAGGGAAATTAAGAGAAATGCAAGAAAATATTATTATTGTATTTTGTACAAGTGATGACTCCTGTGTATTTGATTCAATTAAATTTAATCCTTTCAGGTATATTCGTAAGGATTATTTGGATCAGGAATTGCAGGAAGTTGTACCTGCATTGCTAAATGAAATAAATTATAGACAAAATCGTATTGTGATTAAAACCAACCAAAATGTATTTTCTGTATATGTAAAGGATATTATCTATTTTGAAAGCAAAGGACATTATCTGTATGTTTATTTAAACAATAAAGTAATTTCTTATAAAGGAAAATTAAATACGAAAGAAGAGGAACTTTCGCATCTTGGATTTATTCGGGTTCATATGAGTTATTTAGTGAATGCTTTTTATATATTTCGGGTGGGTGTATCGGATATTATTATGGAGAATGGAGTTAAAATTCCAATGAGTCGGCATCGTTCTTCGGAAGTAAAAGAAAAATTCCAGGAAATTATTCGACGATCTAGTTTTTTATAAAATAATAATTCAGAAAATATATTATAAATTTATTATTCTTTTAAAGGCTGTTTTATCTTCTATTTTCTTTCTTTATATGACCAAATATGAACGAAAAATGACCAGTTGTGAACAACATATTGAATTTGTACCATAGAATCCGTATAACTATAAGTAAGCAGTGAATGTATTTTATCCGAGAAATTTATTATAAAAGGAGCGGATCTGGTATGACTAAGAAAAACAATATAGTTCCTTATATTTACAATGCGGCTATTCGATTTGAGCGAGGAATGCGTGCATATTATCTGGGGGATTTGGATCAAGCCATTCAATATATTCAAGAAGCTTGCTTGCTGGATAGAAAAAATGAGGAATATCAAGTTCAACTGGCTGTTTTATTGACTGAGAATAAAAATTGGACAGATGCAATTGATATGCTAGAATGGTTATTAAATAGAAATGTACAAGTAGATACTTGTCAATTATTGCTTACAATTTGTTATTCAAATATGGGGCAGGAGGATTTAGCTAAAATATACGCAGATAAATTTGTTTGTACTACTGCAAGACATGAAGTACAGGCATTGTTAAAATCGAAAAATTTTTCAAAAGATGAAGTAATGCGAGAGTTTTTGCTTTTGGCTTTAGAATCTGTGGAGCTAAATACTTTTGAAGGAATTACAAGAGCCATTGTATTTATGAAAAGAATGATAGAAATTGACGATACAAATTTTGCTGTATATAATCCGTTGGCACATGCTTATATATGTATAAAAGATTATGCTGCAGCCGAAAAATATTTATTTCGGTTATTGGATAAGCAACCTGAAAATATACAGGGGTTGTGTAATTTAATTTATTTATATCAGTCATGTGGTCAAAAAGAAAAAATGGAAGAAATTATCAAAAAAGTTGAGAAAATGGTTCCGATAGACGAAGCAGATCGTTTAAAGCTCGGTTGTACATTGGCAAGCGCTGAAAAGTTTGAAAGAGCCTTTTTATGTTTAAAAAATATTCATCGTCCAGAATATCGAATGAGAAAAAGTTATTCTTATTGGATGGAGAGATGTTCCGCTCATCTTAAGATTATATTGTCCGATGTAGAATGCACTTTCCCATAAAATATAGAAGATCTTGCTAGAAAACTGTTATGCAAATAGCAGTTTTTTCTTTATAGGGGTGAAAAGGTAAGGGTTTAAATGGTTGGTTTTATAATGTTTATTTAGGAAATAAAAGGAATATGGTTTTAGAAAAGGTTCGATCAAATAAAGAGAAGCAAGCCATTTAACTTTTTAAAGGTTTCTTTTCTTTAAATAAGGAAGATAAGTAGTTATTAGAAAGATTAAGAAAACTGTTGAAAAGAATATGATATTGGATTATATCCAGTCAGGTTGATTAAGTATCAAATCAGCATAATAATGAAATGAGGGAATCATACACTTTAGTCTTTTTATCCTATGATTATTTTGTATAAGTTATAAAATATTAGGAGGAAGTTTTTAATGATGATATTTTCTTAATTGAAAAAAAGAAGCATTTGCGTATATAACTTTTAAATAGACTATTAACTTATAGGAATGAAATCATAGTATAGATCACATATACATGCTTTTTAAAGTATATTCCAAAAATGAAATCAACCATTTTATAAACATATATAAAAATATGAGTGTTACATTACGAAAAAAAGAATATTTTGGGAGTTGGGTAAGTTATGGAAGAAATGTTGTAAAATCAAAGTTTTGTTTTCTAAATATATAGATTGAATGCTTAGCGGAAAAAGATCGTAAGAATACAGTGCAAAACAGTGGATGGAAGTTACGAGGTTTCATGAGAAGATTTGTCAACCAAAGAAAGAATTTTCTGTATAAGTATTTCAGGCAAATAAACTATGCTTATGACTATGTATACATAAAAAATTTGGATATGAAAACAATGTCATGGCTTGATAGTATTTTTTATGGAAGATATATGTTTTTTGAAGTTTAGTGTAAAAATAAAGAATAGTTTATCATATGTTTATTCTTTATTCGGGGTAGTATAAAGCATTTGTAATATGTGGTAAACATAAAGGAAAAAACAAGCTTATTAAAAATGACAAAGAAAAATATATCATTCGAGCAATTCTATGGATTTTTCCATTAAAAGCAGATAGACTAAATAACAGAAAAGGAGTGAATCATATTGGAAACAATTTATGATGTTGCAATTATCGGTGCAGGGCCTGCTGGTCTTTCAGCGGCTGTATATACATCTCGTGCTGGATTATCTACAGTTATTATAGAACGTGGGGTACCAGGGGGCCAGTTGATGAATACTTTAGAGTTAGAAAATTATCCTGGATTTGAAGAAACAACCGGACCAGAGTTAGGTATGAAGCTTAGTAACCATGCTACAAAATTTGGTGCCATTCACAAATATGGTGATGTCAAAGAAATACGGATAGAAAATGAATTGCCTGTTATTGAATTGGCGGAGGAAGAAATTCATGTGCGTGCAGTGATTATTGCGACAGGAACCAAATATCGAACGCTTGGTGTTCCAGGTGAAGATGAGCTTACTGGACGTGGTGTTTCATATTGTGCTGTTTGTGATGGAGCATTTTTCAAAAATAAAGAAATTATGGTTATCGGTGGTGGTGATACGGCTGTTGAAGAAGGTATTTATTTAACACGTTTTGCTTCCAAGGTTTATATTGTTCATCGTAGAGATCGCCTACGCGCAACAAAGATTTTACAAGATCGTGCGTTTGAGAATGAGAAAATTGTATTTATTTGGAACCATGTTGTAAAGTCTATAGAGGAAAAAGATGGAAAAGTTGGTGCAGTTATACTTGAAAATACTCAGACTAAAGAGGAACAAGTTGTTTCTGTTGAAGGTGTATTTCCGTTTGTAGGGATGGATCCGCTTTCTGAACCATTTAAAAAACTAGGAATTACAAATGAGTGGGGTTTTATTGAAACCAATGAAAAAATGGAGACAAAGATTCCAGGGATTTTTGCGGCTGGAGATATTCGAGAGAAGGAAATTCGTCAAGTTGTAACGGCAACAGGTGATGGAGCGGTTGCTGGACAACATGTGGTTCATTACTTGGAAACTTTAAATAATGCAAAATAAAACTTTTTGTAATGGAATCCAGTGCCTAGTCGTTTAATTTAGAAAAGCTTTGCTATGTTTAAAGAGAATCGAGTATTTTTACTTCAAAATGATCGTTTATTTTTTCGGTATACAGTATCGTTTAATTTTGCAAAGAAGTTGGAAAAAGATGAAAGCATTCGCTTTATAGAAGTGAATCGGTTGAAATAATAAAATGTATAAAACTAAAAAAGCGGACAAGTATGAAAATTTATGCGAAATTTTGCATCATCGTTCGTTTTTTCTTTGAATCAAATCTTTTTGCTCTAGTCTTGTAGAATGAAATCAAATGAAGGATTTAAAGTAGATGTCGTATGATTATAATTACGGCATTTTTTTCTTTGGATATTAAATCAAGGCATAGTATAATGAAGAGTAAGATAAAAAGATTTTATTATATTTGTGTTGGTCTGTAAATAAGTCACCGCTCTTTTTACTCTGCTTGAAGCTTTTCTAATGCCGTTTGTTAAAGAACCGATAAAAACTTATAGGAGATTGTTATGCAAATCATTGTAAATTGTCTTCTTTTGTATCAAGGTATGGCCTTGTTTTTATGTAAGCCAAGAAGAAATTGGTCTGTCTGCCCAGGAGGTAAAATAGAATTGGCTGAACATGTGCAAGAGGCAGTGATTCGTGAATATAAAGAAGAAACTGCTATTACCTTGATTGATCCCCAACTAAAAGCTATTTCATTCAATATTTATAAAAAAGATACAAAAGTGGTAAAACAGATACTTATGTTTACCTTTTTGGCAACAAAGTATCAAGGAGAAAATTGGGATTCTTGTCATGAGGGAAAATTATCGTGGATTCCAAAAGATAAAATTTTGCAACAAGATATGGCAGCTGGTGATCGAATTATTTTGGAACATTTATTAAACCATCAAAGTATTTTAAGTGCAACGTTTATTTATGATGAAAAAGAACAATTGATTTCACATCGTTTTTCTGTAATGAATACGTGAGGTGGAGAAAATGGAAAACGGAAGTAAAATGCGGCTGACTATTATTACTGGAATGAGCGGAGCAGGGAAAACGGTAGCAGTGCAATGTTTAGAAGATATGGGATATTTTTGTATTGATAATTTGCCACCGATGCTTTTGCTTAAATTTATTGAGATGATTGATCAATCACAAAATAAAATGGATAAAATTGCGGTTGTTATGGATTTGCGTGGTCGTGCGTTTTTTCGTCATTTGTCTAAAGCATTGGATGAGATAGCTAAAAAAGATTGGATTATCCAGAAAATTTTGTTTTTAGAGGCTTCGGATGAGGTTTTGATTCGGCGCTATAAAGAAACGCGAAGAAATCATCCGCTTGCACCACATGGAAGAATTTCAGAGGGCATTAAGCGAGAGCGCGCTTTGCTCAGTGAAATTAAAGGGCAGGCACAAATTATTTTAGATTCATCGGGACTGAAACCGGTTCAATTGAAAAATAAAATACAAGAACATTTTTCCGCTAGCAATGATGATACATTTTCTGTTCATATTTTTTCATTCGGTTTTAAATATGGGAGTCCAATTGATGCAGATTTGTTGTTTGATGTACGCTTTTTACCCAATCCATATTATGTAGAAAAGCTTCGCACATTGACTGGATTAGATGAGTCCGTTTCTTCATATGTATTAAAATACGCAGAAACCAAGCAGTTTCTTGAAAAATTTATCGATTTGCTTGCGTTTACATTACCTTATTATCAAAAGGAAGGAAAGCGCCAAGTTGTAATCGGCATTGGGTGTACAGGCGGGCAGCATCGTTCTGTTACCATTGCAGAATATATCAGCAGATATTTTGCTGGGACATATCGTACTGTCGTAACCCATCGAGATATTGAAAAGCGCTCAAAAAAGGAAAATGGATAAAATTGGGCGTGTTGTGGTAATCGGGGGTGGAACGGGGCTGTCTGTTTTGCTTCGTGGGCTGAAAAAATATCCCATCCATTTAACAGCAATTGTTAATGTTGTAGATGATGGGGGAAGCTCAGGAAAGCTGCGTGAAGCTTTGCATATTCCTCCACCTGGTGATGTACGAAATGTTTTGGCAGCTTTATCGGATGTTGAGCCCTTAATTGAAGCAATGTTTCAGCATCGGTTTCATACTGGTGATGGTTTGGAAGGACATTCTCTGGGGAACTTGTTGTTAGCAGGTATGACAGATATTACTGGTGATTTCCGACATGCAATTCGAGAGTTAAGTCGCGTGTTAAATGTCAGAGGGAAGGTATTGCCTGCAGCGAATCGAAGTGTGGTATTACAAGCGCAAATGGACGATGGTTCTGTCATTTCTGGGGAATCCATTATTCCAAAAAGCGGAAAGCGAATTAAATCCTTGTCTTTAATTCCATATGATGTAGAGCCGCTAAATGAAGCCATACTTGAGATTCGGAAAGCAGATTTAATTGTAATTGGTCCAGGTAGTTTGTATACTTCTATTATTCCGAATTTACTGGTGAAAAGATTGGGAATTGAAATTGCTCACGCCATAGCAAAAAAAATTTATATTTGTAATGTAATGACGCAAGAAGGAGAAACCATTGGTTATACAGCAAGTGATCATGTACATGCTATTTATCAGCACGTGCCGATTTTAAAATTAGATGGAATTATTGTTAATAATGCGCCAATTCCAGATGGTTTTTTGCAAAAATACCGTGAAAAGTATTGCGGACCTGTATTTATTGATCAAAGAGATTTAAAAGATTTGGACTTGATGATTATTGAAGATGAATTGCTAGAATTTGAAGGAGATTTAATCCGTCATAATACGAAGAAATTGGCAAATATTTTAATGGGAATGTTGCCGAAAATTGATTGAAGAGGGGGAGTATCATGTCTTTTGCCTCTGAGACAAAAAAAGAATTAACACAAATTCACAATAGAGTATGTTGTGAGCAAGCTGAACTTTTTGCAATGATTCGAATGAATGGAACACTGCATGATGCAGCCGTTGATGGAATGAAAATACTGGATATTCAAACAGAAAACGCGGCGATTGCAAGACGGATCTATACATTGGTTCGAGCAGCTTATTATGAAGATATTCAACTTCTTGTGCAGAAAAAAATGCGCCTAAAAAAAAATAATATCTACATTATTCGTTTGAAAGGACATGTATTTGAATTTTTGCAAAACCGGCATTTGGTGGATGCAAATGGAAATTGGCAGCCGGTGATTCCCCCAACTATAATTGAAAAAATATGTTGCAAGCGTGGTTTTTTAAAGGGAGCATTTCTATCTGGCGGTTCGGTGAATAATCCAGAAACTTCTGCTTATCATTTGGAAATTTATTGTTATGATCAAAAATTTAGTGAGCAAATATGCGAAGTGATGCAGAGTTTGGGTATGAATGCTCGCACGATTGAACGAAAGAAAGGATATATTACATATTTAAAAGAAGCTGAAAAAATTGCCGATTTTTTAAGTTTAGTTGGTGCTGTGCAGGCTATGTTACGTTTTGAGGATGTGCGTATTGTCAGGGATATGCGAAACTCAGTCAATCGTTTGGTCAATTGTGAGACAGCGAATTTAAATAAAACAATTTCAGCCTCTGTGCGTCAAATTGAAGACATTCGTTTTATTCAAAATCGAGTTGGTTTAGATGCCCTGCCACCCAAGCTGCGAGAAATTGCAGAGATTCGGCTAGAAAATGAAGAAGTAACTTTAAAGGAATTGGGAGAAATGCTGCCTTCTGGTCCAATTAGCAAGTCTGGCGTCAATCATCGTTTGAGAAAAATTGCCATTTTTGCCGAGCAACTAAAATCGGCAAATCATTTATAAATATTTCAAAAAATGAGAGAGGGTGTGGAATATGACAGAGGTTATTGTAACATTGGGAATTGATCTACAGGCGCGAGTTGCTTCTGCATTTGTGCAAGTTGCCAATCGTTTCGAAAGTAAAATTTCTCTAATTAAAGATCATCGTGTGATTGACGCCAAAAGCATTATGGGTGTAATGAGCCTAGGAATACGAAAGGGAACAGAAGTATTGATTCGAGCAGAGGGTTCGGATGCACCGGAAGCACTTATATTTTTACAAAATTTTTTGATGCAAGAAGAAATATAATATTGCCATGTTTGTATAGGCATTGTTGCAAAATCTATTGGTTTGGGTTGCTATGTAACAATTTGTTTGTAGCAGATTCGAAAATATAGTTTACAAGGTGTTGTACAGGGTAACAATCTGACAGGTGGTGTTTCCGCTCGTCAGATTTTCTATGTAATGTTTACGCTGTTATTTGTGGTGGGCTATGGTAGTAATCAGCGAATTCACTCGTTTGCTACTTGTCATCAAAGAATACATTTCCTCAAACAGCGGAGAATCTCTCTGGGATGTTTCAGATGGATGGCTTTCACAGTAAGCTCTGCTATCTGCTTCAAAAATTTCTGCTTGCTCCACCCAGATTCGTTATCCTCGTTATTCACATAGGAGAGTAGGACATTGTTTGTGCTTGTCAGGCAGAGGGTATCTATCGGCTTTTCAATCTCCCCCGTTTACATGAGTGACTTTCTCTTACGAGGCGGTGATTTTGGAGTGGTTTTCATCGTTTTCTTTTGGTCTACTCACTGGAAAAAAGGTCGCTATTTTTAGCAAGATTGCCCTTGAAAAATTTCGGGTTGGTGGTTATCAGGATATTGACAAACCGGATGCTGTCTTTATATATCTTTGCAACCGGTCTGTTCCATTTGGCTTTGCTACCCGTTACCTGTCGAAGCAAAACTGCAAGATTGCCTTGATTAGCTGTGCTTCTAATCTGTCTTGAATATCGGCATTAAAATGCCCTTGAAATATGGAGCGATATTTTATGTACCCTCTGTAATGGTGCAAGACAGCATTTACAGCTTCCGGCTCTTTGGCAACCACTTTTTCAATCACTTCAAAAGGTATCATTTTTTCGTTTCTCATGCTCCAATCTCTCCCATTCTTTTCTTAGCTGCTTAAGTGCTGCTAATTTCCAGTAGTTTACTGTGGTGCGGCTTCTTCCATACGCTTCTCCGATTTTCTTATCTATAATATCGGAAAAAGAAGTACAGTACCAAAACCTCCTGCCGCAATTCTGATAGGTCGGGAAATGCCTTTGTCAACCGTTCATTTTCAAATGCGATTATCTCGCCGCATACGACAAATACTGTTGGCTGTTCTTCAAAGTATTTGTCTGTTGTAGACGGTTTGTAATACTTTTTTTCCATAAGGTATTCAAGAGAAGTTTCCCGTTCCTGTTTCCTGCCTATATCTCTATAAGCGGACAGGGCGGCGTTACGGGGAATAATTTTACAAAAGGCTGCAAAGGCGTACTCGATATGCTCCTTGTATTCTTCAGAATAACTCATTTTTCTCAACCCCCTTTCTTTCCCAGTAGGGGGCTATTACAACAAACGCCCATGCAGTCGCAAAACCGGATGAGCGTTGAGTAATACGAATTATAAAAGCATACTAAATGATATGTGTGTTCCTCTTTATAGTCGCAATATTCCGTCAAATAGAACAGGCTTTTTTTCATGATTTAAGGCTGCTTGATATATAGAAAAAGGACATGACGATACTTCCTAATGCTTTTAAGCATTTGATACCGCCATATCCTTAAAAATGGGCGACTTTAATACGCCCTCCGAATTTCAACTCTTTCAAAAGAAAATCGGCGGCTCGAATTTGTGTTCCTCTAAAACCGCCGTTTGTCCGCATTCTCTAACCGCAAAACAACGGTTTTCAGAAAAAGAATTATTCTTTTACGAACTCAATATTGATATTGCCGTTATTGCACGATACATTCAATGTCTTTTCTCCGTCGTCTTTATTGCTCGGTAAATTATTCTCACCCTTTTTGATTGCTGTTTGAATGGAAAAATCGTCATAATTTCCTACAACTGCACCGGAAATATCTCCGTTTTTGACGGTTAAGGTTAAGGAATTTTTAACCTCTAAGTTTCCAAATGTAATGTTTCCACCGTTAGCGAAAATGCTGACACTTCCGCTTACAGCTAATGCCGGAAGCGATATATCTTCATTTGTCGTGGATAGTGTAAGGTTGTCTAAAAGCGCATTTGGTATTTGCAACAATATTTTTCGTTCTCCGACAGAGGGATTTCCACCAATATAATCCGACCACTCTTTATTGCGTGCACTTGTCATAGTCAACACATTTTCATTCGAAACGGAAATATCGTAATATTCTTTTCTGTTTTCAGAATACTCGATATGAACTTGCTCGTCCTTGGACAATGACACTTCAATTTCCCTATCCCGCACATCAAGATTGATTTCTTTAATCTGTGTATCTGGCGTATAACTTTTTTTCTCAAATGGTTCGCCCTTGTCCGAACAACCCGACAAAACGAAACTTCCCAATGTTACGCACAAAACAAGTGAAATGATTTTTTTCATAGTGTTTCCTCCATAATTTTATAAAATTAAAATTGCCATTCTAATTCATAGTAATATTCGTCATTATCATTCTTTCCCGCAAAGTGAAATCCGAAAGAAAGACAAAGGTTCTTTGTGCTTTCATTGAAATCATCTATCACAAAAACTACATTTTGAACGCCTTGAATTTTTAACCCTCTCAAGATGTACTCAAAATATTTTTCTTCCAGTCCTTTCTGCTTAAATCTACCATCTAACATAAAGCGGAAAATGATTACGGTATCAGCTTGATTTTCTGTACGCTGATACATAAAAAAGCCAATCAGTATATCGTTGTTATAAATCGCATTCGGGTACATTTCTGAATGATATTTTGCTTGCGCTATGGAAATTGCGTTGCAGTATCGATTTGCGAATATCGTCTTGATTTGTTTTTAATTTGCACACGTCCAATATGTTTTGTTCATCAACGGCTTTAATCTTAATTATGGCTGTCCTCTATAAAGTTTTCTTTTTCAAGACCAAAAGCCCTGCAAAAGATAAGGCAGCACTTAGCAACAGGCAGACACCAATATGCAAAAATGCGTTGCCGTTCAGCATGATAATCTGAAAAAATCGAACCAAAATAACACGCAAGACTGCAATCGGTATAAAAATGCAGATAATGGCAACCAATACCGTGTCTGTCAGCCACCCATACCAATGGGGCTGCATAGATAACAGTACATGAAGAAATACCATAACGAGCAGCAAAAAGAACATCTGCTGCAATCCGGCAATGATAATCCCGTTTTCTGTCCATCTGCACACGTCCATCAGATTGATAACTGTTTTTGCTGAATATACAGGGTCAATCAATAGATGTATTACGGTATTGATAAAAGAAATACAAAATGCCAAAATCCCATAACTGATTAGGCTGCCGAGAAAATAATCTTTTTTGTTCGCTCCCAAGTGCATTAACTTTGTGTAATCATAAAACACAAAAAAGAATGGGGTCATAACTGCAAGCAGCCAAGTGTAATTTCCGTTACTTAAAACAACATCGCCGGAAGATGTAGCGCAAAGCACTACAAGAGCCGTAATGATAAAACTGATTTTATTGCTTGCAAGTAAGCGTTTTACGATTGCGAAAATAGCTGTCATCTTGTTGTACCCCCCTTATGTCCGACCATTTGGATAAAGAAATCCTGTAAGGATAACGGGTGAATTTCCAATGAAGCGGTCTGCTCCGGCGGGGTGTCAAAAATATATTTTGTTACAAGACCACCAACGGTATCTTGCCCAATGATATTCAGATTTTTGGTTGCAACTTCCACATCTTTTTGTAGTCCGCTGATACTAAATGCTTTTGTTTCAACCGATTGCAATGTATCAAAGAAGCGGACACTTCCTTTATCAATGATGATTAGCTTTTGAATTGTCTTTGCAATTTCTTCAATGATGTGGGTAGATACAATAATAATTCGGGGGTGTTTCTGAAAACTCTCTGTCAGCATATCGTAAAACTCCACACGCATAATTGCGTCAAAGCCGAGGACAGGTTCATCTAAAAGTACAACACTTTTATTACTTGCCAAACAGATAATCGTGGAAACCATTGTTTTCATGCCAAGTGAAAGCTGATTGAATTTCTTTTTACCGTCCAATTCAAAACGTTCCATCATTTCCGAAGCAAAGTCGTAATCATAGTTGGGATTTATTTCGGAAGCGATACGCAGCAGTTTCCGTACTGGAAGATTAAAGTGCTTTGCAAAGTTTTCAATATAGCTGACGCCTGTATCTAAGGTAGAAGTCGTGATTGTTTTACCGTCAACTTGAATTGTACCGTTTGTAATGTTTTGATACCCGGCAACCGATTTAAGCAGCGTTGTTTTGCCTGCGCCATTTCTGCCAAGCAAGCAGTAAATTCCCGGCTCATCAATCGCAAGAGTAATGTTTTTTAGTACGGTTGCCTGCCCGTACTGCTTGGTTACTTGTTTGAGTTCTATCATGCAGCCATTCCTCCTAAAATGCATTACAAGTTGAATTACTTTTCACAGTATCCTATGCTAAAATAGATTGTAAACTTTTGTGTAACACAAAAGTCAATGGGGAGAATAGCAAAATGAAAAAATATTTTTCGGTTGGAGAAGCTGCAAAGGCAGTCCATACGACAAGTGAAACCTTGCGGCATTATGACCGTATCGGACTGGTAAAGCCGAGCAAAAAAGACCAATGGACGAATTACCGCTATTATACCGAGCAGGATATTGTTCGCCTGAATACGGTGCGTGCTTTGCAGCTTATGGATTTGCCTTTACAGGAAATAAAAAAGGTTTTGGAATATAGAGAACTTGAAAAAATTGTAGATTTTTTGGTACAGGCAGAGAAAAAAGTTGATGAAAAAATTGCGGCATTGCAATACAGTAAATCAAAAATCCAGTTAGCAAAAGCAGATTATGAAAGAAAATTGCAAGGACAAAAAAATCCAACCGGTACGTTTATCAAAGATATTCCAGAGCGTGTTATTCTGCTGTCTGATACCTTAGAAATGCCTACGCTTGATAATCTTTGGAATTATCTTAGCCACTTCTATGAAAAAGTGACACCTGCCTTAAAAGAGCAGTTCGCTTTTGAGGATTTAGCCGGTATATACACTGAGAACGGATTATCAAGGCTTTTTGCTATCTGTGTTCGCCATGCAGATATAGACGGGTTAAAGAGATTGCCGAAAGGAAAATACCTATGCGCTGATTGTACCGAAGAAAATAGGAAACAAGTATTAAACGAGATAATCCGTATCGCTCAAATAAAATATGGTGTTAAGCCAACCTTTACAGTACAGTTAATTGTTGTGTCCGGTATTTTGCACTGGAATTATGAAGTGCAGGTTTATGTTGATAGATAAAATACAAAGCAATATGAAATTTTTAGAAACGTTGTAAATTATGGTGTTTTTCTTTTGTTTGTCTTTGGTATTTTTGAAACTTTCCCGTAGTAGGAGATAAGACTCCCTTTTTGAAAAATCTTTCTCAAAACTTCGGCAAAATTGCATGGTGTGGTGTTGTAGGTAGTGAGAGGAATTTTAGAGGGTTTGGGAAACTTCCCAACAAGCAAAAATCCCTGCCGTTCTCGGTCAGAGAAAGCAGGGGTTTTACGAAAAGGGTACCCTTTTCCTATGCTTGCTAAGAAACTTATCACATTACAAAACAAGGAGAGGACGGGAAAGAAATGGAAAGCAAACGAGAAACAGAACAAAATAATTTGCTGCCGGAAAAAGGCAATCCGCTACATGAAACGGTTACATACAAAATCGGCGGCACATTCTATGAAGTGTCTACTTCTTGCGGTGGCTCTGAACGGCTCTATGACAAGATGAAGCAGCTCATAAAATCAGAAACCGTCAAAACGTCTACAATCGTCAATGAGTTTATAAAGAAAATCGTAGTCCATGCGCCAAAGAAAATAGACGGCAAGCGTTTTCAGAAAGTAGATATGATCTTTAACTTTGTGGGAGAAATTCATTTTCCGCCCGAATCGCAGACAGAACGAAAACAAACCAATAAACAGGAAAAGACGGCATAGCCCTTGAATGGGGTTATACCGCCTAATCGGAAGATATACTTCCTTATTAACCCGAAAGCCTTGATTTATGGACTTTTTTCATTCCCCATATATTTGTCAAATTATCTAAAAGACAATCTATTGACTTTATGAGAGGTACATTTTATCAAGTAGAGCTTTTTACAAATTCAAAAATGAATCCGTGTCAACTTGATTGAAATTGTTGTGTCTATTCTCTCAATCTGTCAGATTTGTAATGGGTAGCATAGAGAGAAAATGAATCAATATGGAGTAAAGGACTCAGTTATAATTTTTCATGGATTAAAATAGATGAGAAAGGCATTATAAATCCTTATAATCGTTTACAAAAAATGAAAAATCCTTTCATATATTTATTTTATCTATAATATTTAGTTATTTTATTGCTTCTTTTAGATAAGTGCCAAAGATATATGATAAACCGTGTAGAGAATAGATGATATGCAGATAACATATTATTCTGGTTAATGAAATAGCAGATATTTGGTAGTTAAGGGATTGTTTTTTTATTGAAAGGTTGTATCTCATAAGATCATGTTTTCTTAATAAAAAATACGGGAAGCAGCGGCTATATATAGCACAATGTTTCCCGTATTAGGGTTTTGATTGAAAAGTTCTCTTAAACGGTTTGATTATAGCTTGTGACAACTTTGTCAACAAGTCCATATTTTAATGCTTGTTCAGCAGTCATATAATTGTCACGCTCGGTATCTCTTTCAATAATTTCCAATGGTTGACCCGTTTTTTCAGAAAGGATTTGATTGAGCTTTTCACGTAGAAACAGAATGCGTTTGGCAGCAATTTCAATCTCTGTTGCCTGTCCCTGCGCACCACCAAGTGGCTGGTGGATCATAACCTCACTGTTGGGTAATGCAATGCGCTTTCCTTTTTCGCCAGCGGCTAGTAAAAATGCACCCATAGATGCAGCCATACCAATGCAAATGGTTGATACTTGAGGTTTAATAAAATTCATTGTATCGTAAATAGCCATTCCAGCTGTGATAGAACCACCTGGACTATTGATATAAAGTGAAATATCTTTATCTGGGTCTTCTGCAGCAAGGAATAAAAGCTGCGATACAACTAGATTGGCGACATGATCGTCAATTGCTGTTCCTAAGAAAATAATTCGATCTTTTAACAGTCGAGAATAAATATCATAAGCTCTTTCTCCGCGGCTAGTTTGCTCAATAACTGTAGGGATTAAAGGCATGGTAATTCCTCCTTATTTCTAAAAATAAATTGACCTGAATGACTTTATCTTACATGATTCAAATATGATGTTCAAATTTTTAAGCCATTATTATTACATTGAAATGTTTACTCGAAACTTGGAACAGTATTCATTTCTTTCCGATATTGTTCTTTTTTAAACATTTGAAAGAAAAAACTTGTATTGTATAGAAAAATTGATTATAATATGGAACATGTCACAAATAATTTATGCACCTATAGCTCAGCTGGATAGAGCGATGGTTTCCGGTACCATGTCTGCCGGGGGTTCGAATCCCTCTAGGTGCGTTTTTTATGTTTTTTATTGTGGTGTAAAAAAATGGTAAATGTTGATATACCAACGTTTATTGATGTTTTTTCTTTGTTAGTATATCGTAGAATGTTATATGTTTTTGATTTTTTTTACACATATTTTACACAAGCTACACCATATGTTCTAATACTTCAACTGTGTTTTCTTCGTCCGTCTGTCGCATTTCTTTAAGAAGGTGTGCATAATATGTTAATGTGGTGTTAATCGTAGAATGTCCCAACCTTTCGGAGATGTAATAGATGGACACTTTTTTATATAGAAGAACGCTAACGTGAGTGTGTCTACATCCATGAATTGTTATTTTGGGTAAGTTTAATTCTTCCAATATATTTCTGAGTGTTTTGTTTACTGCTCCGTTACTTATTACTTTGTATTTTGATGTATGAACAAAAAATACAAGCCTGTTTATATTGTCAGGAATTCGTTTGAATAACATCCTAAACTCTTGCATGGTTCGTGCGTCCATTTTAATAGTTCGCTCAGATCCTTCTGTTTTTGTATTTCCGAAACCTTCTGTCATGTTTAATGTGTATCCCCATTTTTTATTTATTGTGATTGTATTTTCTTTGAAATTAAAGTCACCTCGTTGAAGCCCTACTATTTCTGAAAATCGCATACCAGATGTCAATGCTAATAATATTACATAATAAGAAAGCCCCCTGTTTAATCTATTCAAAACTTCTTGAAGTAAAATTCTGCTTTCATTGTAATTCAGATATTTTTCATCAGCTTTTTTGGCTGGAACTGATCCTGAAATTTCAATTCCTCTTGTAAAGTCAATTCGAATTATTCCTTCATCTACAGCTTCACGAACACATCCTCGAATATGCACATTTGCCTTTCTAACAGTTTCCTTTGAACGGTTTTCTGCTAAATAATTAATGAATAGCCTGTAGTCCCTTTTTGTGATATTTTGGATAAATTTACTTCCAAAATAATTCTTTATTTTATCGTGAGTTTCTCTGTATGCTCGAATAGTATTTTTATCTCTGTTCTTTTTATATATTTTGTACCAATCCTCAAAATATTTTTCGAACGGGATTTCTCTAAGCATGTTTGCTAATCCATTTTGCAAATTACTTTCCGCATCAGCAGCGGCAACCTGTGCCTCTTTCTTTGTTTTAAATCCGCCTTTCCGGATTGGTTTTGATTTTCCATCAATAACTCTCGAAATGGTGTACTGCCATGTTTTTCCTCTTTTTTGAAAGCTTGCCATGTTTTTCTCTCCTTTGTGAACGTATGTTCGATTTTAAATTAAAAAATATATAGTGAAGTACAATGTACAATCACTCAAACAATTTGACCACCCCAACATTTTCAAAGTATATAATATAGCCGTTGTGCGTTGTACACAGACCATATTTTTGTTGGTAGTGCTTAATGGATTCGGTCAAGAAATCCTCTGTTACGCCGATCAGTTCAGCAAATTCATATCGGTTTGTTACACCAGCTTGATAAGCTTCAATGAATTTGTCTAATGGAATCATGCGTTTATATGCCCAATTTCTTGCACGTTTTTCTTGCTTACGGTTCTCCAATTTACTTTGGTCGAGGATATCTCCGAAAGATGTATAGTGGTGACCGAGTTCTTCGGATAAGACACAATTTTTTTCTATATTTGATAGTTCCCTGTTTATCCATATTGTTTTTTCTGCATATAGTCCCTTGATTCTTTTTGGCATTTTTCTTTCGTATATGCCTATTCCAAGTTGTTCAGCTTCGTTCAGTAGGATATCGTACATAAGAATTACTCCTTATTTCTTTTGGATTTAACAAATGCTTTGAAGTTTTCGATTTCTTGAAGTTCTTCTTCAGTAAATTCATCTCCTTCAAAGTGAGCAGCAATTGCGTCTGGCTTGTAATCATCATCTTTTGTTAAGTAATCCAAAGTAACATTAAAATATTGAGAGTATAGACAGGCGATACTTAATGATGGCTCTGTTAGTCCATTCTCATATCTTGAAATCATACTTTTACTTAATGTAACACCATATAATTTCATAAATGCTTCTGATAAATCCTCCATAGACATTTTTTTAGAGTTTCTAAGTCCTTTTAACTTATTGCTTATATCCATTTTTTATATCTCCTAATATAAAATAGTTTATTTATATCTAAAATAATACAACAATAGTTCCTATAATTCAACACGAAATAAAAATATTTTCCTTTTGAGGAAAAAAGTTATTGACTTTTAAAATTTTTAGCTGTATATTGAGTTTAGTTCCTATCAAGGAACGAAATTAGATTGGAGGTGAACTTATGAAAAGAGAACGTAAGCATGAGCCTTATTTAAAATTAAAAGCTTTTTTGGTTGAGAGTTCTATACCACAATCAGAAGTTGCGGGACTTCTAGGTAAATCAATTTCTGCATTTAACCAAAAATTAAATGGTACCGGGGGAGATTTTTCAATTAAAGAAGCAAGAAAGATTTGTGACCATTACAATTTGAGCATGGATGAGTTTTTTTTTAGACCTTTCGTTCCTTTTGAGGAACTTAAAATTTCATAAGGAGGTTTCATAATGAACCAATAAAAAAACTCTAATTAAGGGCTTTGATTTAGAGATAATTTTTAAAATTTTAATAGAAAGGAATGGTTTTATGAATGAAATCACAATAGTTGAATATCAAAATCAACGTGTTTTATTGACAAGTCAACTGGCAAAAAGTTACGAAACGACAACAAGACGAATTTCAGAGAATTTTAATGCTAACAAAGAAAGATATGTTGAAGAAAAACATTTCTACTGTTTAGAAGGTGATGCCCTGAGGAATTTCAGAGCGAATACGGAAATTACGGATTTGCCTTCTAACATAAATAAACTCTACCTCTGGACAGAAAAAGGTGCATTACTCCATGCAAAATCTTTGAACACAGATAAGGCATGGGAAGTATATGACAGATTAGTAGAAACCTATTTCCGAGCGAAAGAAGTTATGCCGCAACTAAATAATCTAAGCCCACAGCTGCAATTACTAATCAATATGGAAATCGAACAAAACAAGATGAAGGAACAAATCCAAGAAGTGAAAACAGAAGTTCAGGGCATACGTGATGTGGTTGCTATTAATCTCACAGATTGGCGGCAATCGACAACCAATGTGATAAACAAGATCGCTCAACAGCAGGACGGTAATTATCAAAATGTACGGGCGGAAAGCTATAAGCTGCTTGAACAACGAGCTAGATGTGACCTGAAAGCACGCCGCAGAAACATGAAACTTCGGATTATGGAAAATGGTGCGTCGCAGTCTAAAGCAGAAAGGGTAACCATGCTAGATGTTATCGACAATGATCGACGTTTGAAGGAAATTTATATCTCAATCATTAAAGAAATGGCTATTAAAAATAAAGTTGAGTTTGCGGTGTAAATTGTTTCATAAAAAAAACACAGGAGGGATTTTAAATGAAAATTAAGTTCAAAGAAATGGTTGAATACATCCGTTATTGTTCAGATTCAAAAATTACAAACTATAAAACAGGAGAGGTGAAAATGATTGGTGCTTCGTTAGATAAAGGTATTTTTGCCTATTACAATCCAAAAGATAAAACCGCAATTCATATTTTTAAAGACGATGATATTGTTGCAGTAATTTACAGAGACAAGAAATCATACAAGGCACTTAAGGAGTTTATTGATTTTATTGAAGAGTGCAAGCGTGATGAAGAGGTAGGCGATTAAA
>ERZ1643249.2033-NODE-2033-length-19482-cov-4.411849_pt1 | contig 19482 bp, 20 predicted proteins | sample MGYA00579263_ERZ1643249 | MGnify/ENA primary metagenome ERZ1643249 (study PRJEB29033, sample SAMEA4952264) | chicken gut metagenome | biome: Broiler Chicken; feature: Gastrointestinal Tract; material: Caecum | place: Ireland | collected 2018 | study: Broiler... | reverse complement strand
CTGCCCGGACATAGATATAGCCCTGTGACGCGCCGATGGCATACCCTGCGATTGCCATCGCCTCCAGCACTGCATGGGGATCTCCTTCCAGGATGGAACGGTCCATGAACGCGCCCGGATCACCCTCGTCAGCATTGCAGCAGACATACTTCTGATCCGCCTCATTCTGGGCTGCGAACTTCCACTTCAGCCCGGTCGGGAATCCGGCTCCGCCTCTGCCCCGCAGCCCGCTGTCCAGAAGGATCTGGATCACATCTTCAGGAGTCTTCTCTGTCAGCACGACCCCGAGCGCCTCATATCCGCCGGTCCCTATGTATTCCTCAATATTCTCCGGGTTGATCACGCCGCAGTTGCGGAGCGCCACCCGGTGCTGCTTCTTATAAAAATTCGTCTCGTTCAGAGGTATGATCTTGTCTGCCTTGGTCGTCTCGTCGTATAGGAGCCGGGTCACGACTCTTCCTTTGAGCAGATGCTCTGAGACAATCTCAGGGATATCGTCCTCCCGTACCATGGAATAGAATGTTCCCTCAGGATAAACGATCATGATCGGACCGAGGGCGCAGAGCCCGAAGCATCCGGTCTTGACAACGCCGACTTCCTCGGACAGTCCGTTTGCCGCGATCTCTTTCTCCAGCCTGTCGATGATCCGCTGACTGCCGGACGAGGTACATCCGGTCCCGCCGCAGACGAGTACGTGTGATCGATACATATGTCTTCAGCCTCCTTCCCTTAATCCGCTCTGCCGTTCTGCGCCGCACTCAGGGTATATTTTGCGACCACCTGTCCTCCTATGAGATGAATGCGCAGGACCTCCAGCGCTTTCTCCGGAGTCATCTTCACATAGGTCACTTTCTCTTTCCCCGGTTCTATCACCTCTACGATCGGCTCATACTGGCACAGCCCGATGCATCCGGTCTGAGTCACGTTGATCTTATCTGAGAGGTTCTGCTCCTGGACCGCGTCGGAAAGCGCGGTGAGCACCGGTCTTGCCCCGCTCGCGATCCCGCAGGTCGCCATCCCCACGACTACCCGGATCTGGTTCTCATTTTCGGCGCGCACCCCCACTTTTCCCTGCATTTTCTTCCTGATCGCGCGCAATTCTTCCAATGATTTCATTCAATCCCTCCACTTCTATGCAAAATAAGATTCTGCCATGCATTTCATCCGTATCATTCCGTATGTCCGCCCGCTTCCGCCGGAACGGATACTGTCGTATCTATCATCTTATATATCTGCCCCTCCGTCTGTCTCGCGTTTGTTCTCCTCCAGATACTCTTTTATAAAAGCCGCGACCTCGGGTTCAGAAAATGAGATCCCTTCTCCAAGCACCTCCCGTATACTGCGGGTATCCAGCACAAAGCTTTTCTCCCCGAAGCAGTATGTATATCGGAAGTCGATCCTCTCATTGAAAACGACCAGCGTATAGACGGAAGCGCTGATGCTGCCCAGCGGCATCCTGTCAATATGTGACAGAGTAAATACTGCCGTGACAACAGTCCCTTTTCCTTTTTCCGAAACGATCCTGAAACTGCCGCCTGTACTCTCTGCAGCCTGCCTGAAAAAAGGCACCCCGAGTCCCACTTTCCTCGTTGTCCTTGTTGTATAGAAGGGATCCAGCACCTTCTCTGTCTCTTCCGGCGTCATCCCGCAGCCGTCATCTTTTATCACGACGGTCAGCTTATCCTCCTCCGGCTGCACGGAAACTGCGATCTCGATCAGAGAAGCGCCTGCTCGCACAGAATTTTCAGCAATATCAAGGATGTTCAGAGCAATTTCCGGCATCATGACGGGCTCACTCGTACTTTGCCAGAATACCGTCCAGATCATCCACTGTCAGGCGGCCGTACACTTCATCGTTGATCATCATGACCGGCGCCAGCCCGCAGGCTCCGACGCAGCGGCAGGCGTCGAGGGAAAACTTCCCGTCGGGCGTGCATTCACCGCCTGCGATCCCGAGCTTTTCCATCAGCGCGTTATAGATATCGCCGGATCCCTTTACATAACACGCGGTTCCAAGACAGACAGAGATCCGGTATCTGCCCTTCGGATTCAGTGTGAATTGAGAATAGAATGTCGCCACGCCATAGATCTTCTCCATCGGGATACCTATTTTCTGGACTTCCATAGGAAGATATCCATATATATCCTGCGCCTTCTGCAGGATGGGCATGAGAGCGCCCTTTTCACTTTTCAGCTCAGCGATCGACTTCTTGAGCGCCTCTTCCTGTTCCTTTGTCCCGTTGAAAGGGACAGTTCCTTTTTTCACTGTCATTCTTCAGCCTCCACTTCTTTTTGTTCGGTCCTGCCAATCGTTAAAAATGACATCCTTTCATGCTAATTATCTATATGATATCATACGAATTTTCTAAATACTACTTGAATATTATGAATTTTTTGTATACTTTTACTATTACACAGTGTTATACTGAATATAGTTTTTTACCACCCGTCTGGTCTGACAATAGTCCGGCGGGCTATGCCGCCTATATCATATTATTATTCAGGAGGATTTATGACGATCAGAGAAATGCAGGAAGTCCTGGATGCCAAGTTCCTGTACGGCGAGGAGCTTGAGGATCTGGACGTAGAATTTGTTTTTTCCGCCGATATGATGAGCGATGTACTCGCATACGGCAGCAAATGTTCCGTACTCATTACCGGTCTGTGCAATCCCCAGGTCGTCCGCACCGCGGAGATGCTGGACATTGTCTGTATCATTTTTGTCCGGGGGAAAATGCCTGACGAGAACATGCTGGCGCTTGCCATGGGGAAAGGGATCGCGGTCCTGGCGACCGATCACTACATGTTCACAGCCTGCGGGATGCTCTACGAGCACGGGCTCCGGGGAGGTGCTTAGATGGACGGACAGCTTACATTCAGATACACGATCGACGGAGATGATTTTACCCGGGCAGGAGAAGCCAGCAGCTCCGTCAAAAATAAACTGAAGATGCTCGGCCTCAGCACAGATGTGATCCGCCGGGTGGCGATCGCCATGTATGAGGGCGAGATCAATATGGTCATCCACGCAGACGGCGGAAGGATCACAGTTACAGTCTCAGACACCGAGATCACCATGGTCCTCTCCGACACCGGGCCGGGGATACCTGACGTGGAACAGGCCATGCAGGAAGGATATTCTACCGCCCGCGAGGAAGTCCGCTCCCTCGGCTTCGGCGCAGGGATGGGGCTCCCCAACATGAAACGATACACAGATGAAATGAGGATCGACACAGTCGTCGGGCAGGGGACGACCATTACAATGAAAGTCAATATTTAGTGCGGGACCGTATCTGCTCCCCGGATACGGCTCTTCTCCCGTCAAACGGAAGGAGGCATGATCTTGAACACAAATAAATTCATACGGTCTGTACGGCTCAGGGAATCAGCCTGCCAGGGCTGCATCAACTGCATCAAATACTGTCCTACCCAGGCGATCCGAGTACATAACGGAAAGGCGCATATCATCGATAAATTCTGTATCGACTGCGGAAGATGCATCCACTACTGTCCGCACCATGCCAAGGTACCTTCCTACGACCCACTGTCGGTCATCAATAATTTTAAATATACAGTGGCTCTGCCCGCGCCTTCACTCTACGCCCAATACAATAATCTCAGCAGCGTTGACATTGTCCTGAATGCACTGCTGAAACTGGGATTCGACGACGTCTATGAAGTAAGTGCCGCGGCGGAGCTTGTTTCCGAGGCATCCCGGGAATACATAAAGGCGCACAGGGACGAGGCGCCGTTCATAAGTTCGGCCTGTCCTTCCGTGATCCGCCTGATCCGTGTGAAATTTCCCGCCCTGCTCTCCCGCCTGCTCCCGATCAAGGCGCCTGTGGAAGTGGCGGCGGAGATCGCTCTTGCGAGAACTGTGAAAAAGACCGGGCTGCGGCCGGAGGATATCGGGATCATCTTTATCTCTCCCTGCCCCTCCAAGGTTTCCTATGCCAAGGCGCCTCTCGGCATCGAGAAGAGCAGCATTGATAATGTCGTCGCGATCAAGGATGTTTACCCTCTCCTTCTGCCCCACATGAAGCATGACGAAAGCCAGCTCACACCGCTATCCAGTTCCGGCAGGATCGGCATCGGCTGGAGCAGCGCGGGCGGAGAAGCAGGAGGGCTTCTTGTAGAAAATTATCTCGCGGCTGACGGCATCGTCAATATTCTCCGAGTATTGGAAGAACTGGAGGACGAGAAGATCCACGGCCTGACCTTTATAGAACTGAACGCCTGCAGCGGCGGATGCGCCGGAGGCACCCTCACAGTGGAGAACGCCTACATCGCTGCAGCTAAGACAAAACGGCTCTCAAAATACCAGCCGGTATCAAAGAACCATCTCTCAGACAATCCGGAGGTAAAAGACATATACTGGGCAGACAATGTAGAGTATGAGCCGGTCTTCCGGCTGGGAAACACCTTCCGTGAAAGTCTTAAGATGATGAGTACGGTGGAGGAACTGACCGCCCGCTTTCCGGGGCTGGACTGCGGTTCCTGCGGAGCTCCCACCTGCCAGACTCTGGCAGAGGACATCGTCCGGGGCGACGCAGCGCCCAATGACTGCATCTATGTCCTCCGCTCCAATATCGCGGACCTGTCGCAGAAGATCGAGCGGCTTACGTCCGGGAAAAACACAGGACAGCCGCTGACCTCGGAGGAAGATGATCTGCTGCACAGATACATCCACGAGCTCACTACCGAGCTTGCCTCTTTCGGAGTGCCGGGAAAATCAGGAAAAACAGGAAAAGAAGAGGTGAATCAATGAAACTTCAGACAATACTTGAACTGCCGGAATGCCGCGTCCTCGTGGAAGGCAGGCCGGAACGGGAAATCTCGCGGATCTTCTGCTGCGATCTGCTGAGCATTGCAATGAGCAGGGCGCCGGCAGACGGCGTATGGGTCACTGTAATGGGGAACAGGAACACCCTCGCTGTCGCCTCGCTGACAGATACTGCGTGTGTCGTCCTGGCGGAGGGAACAGTCCTGGACGAGGGTACCCTCTCCAAGGCCGGGGAGGAGGGCATCGCCATCCCCGCGACCGAGCTCCCCGTCTCCGACATCGCGCTTAAGATCCACGAGGCGGGGGACATATGATTCCCCTCTTCTACGACCTTCATATCCATTCCTGTCTTTCCCCATGCGGGGATGATGATATGACGCCGGCAAATATCGCCGGCATGGCAGCCGTCAAAGGGCTGGATGTGATCGCCCTGACCGACCACAACAGCTGCAGAAACTGTCCCGCCGCCATATATCACGGAGAGAAGCACGGCGTCACCGTGATCCCCGGCATGGAACTCACTACCCGGGAGGAAGTCCATGTCATTTGTCTCTTTCCGACGCTGGAAAATGCCCTCGCCTTTGACTCCCTTGTATATAAAGAGCTTATGCCCTTCCCAAACCGGGAGGACATCTTCGGGAAGCAGCAGATCATGGATCCGACAGACCGCGTGATCGGAACAGTGGAGAATCTTCTCATCAATGCAACCTCTATCCCTTTCGATGATGTGTTTTCTCTGACAGCGTCTTACGGAGGGATCGCATATCCCGCCCATGTAGACAAGGCTTCCAACAGCCTCCTGTCAAACCTGGGATTTGTGCCCCCTGACAGTACCTTTGCCTGTGCGGAATTCCATGATTTTGAGAATCTCCATCGGATAAAAAAAGAGCACCCCTACTTTGAGGGGTGCCGTGCCATCTGCTGCTCTGATGCACATTATCTTGAGGATATCCTGGAACCCGAATATCAAATCCTTGCACGGTCCAGGGATGCCGCGGATGTGCTCGCGTCCATAAGCTCTGTCATCTGAAGCGGTAGCCCACGCCTACTTCTGTAACAATATGCTGAGGCTGCGACGGATTCTTTTCAATCTTTCTGCGAAGTGTAGCCACGAAGACCCGGAGAGTGCCTGCCTCCACGCCCTCTGCATATCCCCATATCTCTTTCAGGATATAATTGTGGGTTAGGACTTTCCCGCGGTTTGCAATAAGCAGGATCAGGATCCTGTATTCGATCGGCGTCAGATGGATCTCTTCTCCTGCTACCTTCACCTGTCTTTTTTCAAAATCGACCGACAGGTCTCCCTGTTCGAAGCAGGACGACTTATCCGGCGTATAAGTCTCCCTCTTTCTCAGCGCCGCACGGATCCTCGCCTGAAGTTCTCCCATATAGAAAGGTTTTGTTACATAGTCATCCGCCCCTGCGTCCAGCGCGCGGATCTTCTCTTCTTCATTCTGCCTTGCAGACACGACGATCACGGGGGTATCCGCGATCTCCCGGATGCTCTCTATCACTTCCATTCCGTCCCCGTCCGGCAGTCCCAGATCCAGGATCACAAGATCCGGCCGATTTGCATAGAACAGGCTAACTGCCTCCTTCACTGTTTTTGCCACCCAGAGACCGTAGTCTTCTTCTTTTAAGCTGATCGATAAAAAGTGAATGATATACTTGTCATCTTCAACGATCAGTATTGTCTTTCTGTCTTCCATAATTCTGTCATCCTGCCACTTCCGCATTCACCCAGAATGTAAAGCGAGCCCCTCCTTCCAGCCTGTTTTCTGCCCAGATCCTGCCTCCGTGGGCCTCCACGACCTCCTTGCAGATCGTCAGTCCCAGACCTATGCCGTGTTTCTGATCCGGGCCTTTTCCAACAAATGAGATAAACTCTCCGAATATCTGCTGCTCCTTTCCCGGTTCGATCCCGCGCCCGTCATCTTCCACGACAAAATATGCCTTTCCCTCCTGAAACGACACACTGAGGCGGATATAACCGCCTTCCTCCGTATTCTTTACCGCATTGTCAAGAAGATTCACAAGTACCTGTATGATCAATCTTCCGTCCACGTCTGCCGTGAGCAGCTCCTCCGGCATAGAATCGGAAAATCTGCGGTGCTCCCGCAGACCCGTGATATGGCCTTCCGCCTCATAGACCAGATCTTCTATGACTTCCCGATTTTTATCTATAAAATCGGTACCGTTCTCTATTTTTGTCATGCTCAGAATGTTTTCCATCGTCCGCGTAAGCCACAGGCTCTGCTCCCTGATATCTTTTATCAGCGCCTCATTCTGCACGCTGTCTCCTCCCCTGTTCTTCAGGATCAAGTCACAGTCACCGATGATCCCCGTCAGAGGTGTTCTGAAGTCATGGGAGATGCTGCGGAGCATACTGCTCTTAAGATGCTCTCTTTCCACCTCCAGCCTGGTCTGCTCCTGCTCAGAATAGATCATTTCCCGGTCCAGTGCAATCCCCATCTGTCCCGCGGCCGCCCTGATAAATATCTCCTGATCAGCTCCGATCCCCCGGTCATCTGTGAACACCTTCAGCTCCCCGATCTGGCGCACGATGCCTCCGATCGGAAATATGACATATCTGCCCTCCGATCCTTCCTTTTCGGAAACATCATCAAAAATATGCACAGCCGCCTCATATCCGGTATTTTCCCTGATATAGCGGATTCCCAGCGCGATGATCCTGTCTCTGCCGGTCACATTGATGAACTTCTCCGACATCTCCGACATCCGTCTCGCCGCGCGTTCATTCTCTTCCGCAATGGAAAGCTGCTTCCGGAATCTTGCCGTCATGCCGGATGAAATACAGGACGCAGCCAGAAATAAAACCATCAGCGCCACGTCGTCCGGATTCATGATCGCAAACGTATGTACCGGGACAGTGAAAAAATAATTAAACAGCAGGACGCTGACCACTGCGCCGAAAATGCCGTATTCATAGCCGGCTGTAAACGCGCCGATCAGAAGGACTCCGATCAAAAACACCATAAGAACGTTTTCCTTCATGACCCCCGCCTGATTCAGGAGCAGACATATAAAAGTTGAAATCGCGACCATAATGACTGTGCGCAGCGTATATATCAGCCTTTCACTTGACGCCGCCCTCTTCATCAGCTTATCGATCTTTCTCATCCCGCATCCTTCTTCCTCAGTGAGTATTCAGATTACTCTGCCCTGCCATCTTATCACCTTATTCTATCGTTGCCAAGATACGTTCGATATCTTTTTTCATCCCAACGATCATCAGGTGATCCTCAGCCGCCAGCACTCGGTCCGGATGGGGGAGAAACTGGAGATGCCCGTTTACTTTGATCCCGAGGATGCTCACGTGATAACGGGAACGGATGGCCAGCTGTCCGATGCTTTTTCCGATCCAGCCGTGCATCGGCGGGATCTCCAGGATCGAGTATCCCTCTGCCATCTCAATATAGTCAAACACTTTGTTGCTCCCATATTTGATCGCGGCACGTTCCGCCACGTCTCTCTCCGGATAGATTACCTCGTCTGCGCCGTTCCTCAAGAGAAATTTTGCCTGGATATCACGGTTTGCCTTGCTCACTACATACGCCGCCCCCAGCTCCTTCAGCAGGCTGGTAATTTCAAGGCTGCTCTGGAAATCGGAGCTGATGCATACGAAACAGATGTCAAAATTGCCTACTCCCAGGCTCCTCAGCACTTCATCCCGGTCAACGATCATGACTTCATTTCCCATCTCTGCCAGGTTTTTGCACAGATGATGTCCCAGACGCCCCATGCCTATGATCAATACTGATTTCATTTTTCTTCCTCCGATCTTATGTTCTATCCGATCATAACCTGTTCTGCCGGCAGCTTCACCGGCGGATCTACCTTATGTCCCTTCAGAGACAGAGCGAATGTCATACTTCCGATCCTTCCACAGAACATCAGGAAGATCAGGACAAGCTTCGAGAGATTCCCGAGATCCCGCGTGATCCCCGCCGACATGCCCACTGTTCCCATCGCGGATGCGACTTCAAACATCACGTCCGTGACATCAAGCGATGAAGCCGTAACAATGATCAGGACCGCAGACACTGACAGCAGAAGATTTGTACAGAGTACAGTGCTCGCCTTCCGCACCGCATCGTCATCCAGTCTCCGTCCGAACATGCTGCATTCTTTTTTCTGAAACAGGCTTGCCGATACATATGCGATCAGCACTGCCGCTGTCGTTGTCTTGATCCCTCCTGCTGTAGATCCCGGACTTCCCCCGATAAACATAAGCAGTGTCGTAAGCAGCTTGCTGCTGTCCGTGAGCGCTCCGGTATCGACCGTGTTGAATCCCGCTGTCCTGGCCGTCACAGAGCCGAACAGGGAACAGAGGATCTGCTCGTCCAGCGGTCTGCCGGCAAGAGTATTGCCGTACTCGAAAATGAACAGCAGAAAAGCTCCGCCGAAGATCAGGAATAGCGTCATGAGTATCGTGATCTTCGTATGCAGCCGGTAACGCCGGAAGTTAAGCTTATTCTCCGACAGATCATTCCAGATAAAGAATCCGATGCCGCCGATGATGATGAGCAGCATGATCACGATATTCACGACCCAGTCTCCCGAATATTCCGTCAGAGAAATGTATTCCCCATTCTTCCCCATCAGATCGAACCCAGCATTGCAGAACGCCGAAATCGAGTGAAATATCCCGTAGTAGACCGCCTGTCCTGCTTCCATGGTACGGCTGAACCTTGCAGCAAGGATCAGGGCTCCCAGGCCTTCGATGACAGCGGTCCCTATGATGATCTTCTTCGCAAGCCTTACAATGCCCCCGGTCTGCATAATATTTACACTCTCCTGCAGCGTGCCCCGCACCCACAGGCCTATTTTCTTCCTCAGGACGATGGCAAAAAATACTCCGATCGTCATAAAACCAAGTCCGCCGATCTGGATCAGCAGCAGGATCACACACTGCCCGAACATAGACCAGTACTGATATGTATCCGCAATGACCAATCCCGTCACACACGATGCAGACACCGCCGTGAACAGTGCATTCACCGGCGGTGTCACAATTCCTTCTCTTGTAGACACAGGAAGCATAAGCAGCAGTGTCCCTGTTAGAATGACCAGACAAAATCCGATCACGATCATCTGCGTCTGCGTAAGACGCCTTATCAGCTTCTTTATCATGCCGCTCCCACCTCATGCTCCAGAGTGATCAGCTCCATACGCTGAAGAAGCTCTTCCCGGTTGTAAAACACCGACGCCCCAGCCTGTCTGTACAGCTTTTTGAGCGCTTTTTCATTACAGATGCTGTATATCTCTGTCTTCGGACATGTCTTTCTGAACAGATTACAGATAGAAAGATTATCCACATCCAAGTGCCACAAGGTATCTGACCTTCTTCCACTCCTTTTCCATGTGTACATCTGTTATAAACACTGTCTGTATCCCGGCCGCCTCAAACCATTTCTCCAGCTCCGCCTCCTGCCTGATGCCGAATATAACTGCATACTCCTGCTCTGTCTCTCTCTGCCGTGTTTCTCTGCCGTTCTCTGCCAGAAACCGGTCCAGTCCCCGCATCAGCCGAAGACCATAGAGGAAGCCTCCTGTTACAACGATTAATAATAATAAGTTTGTCAACATAATGATCACCTTCTTTTCTTATCCTTATCATAGTACCTTTTTCATTAAGAGAGTAATAATATTATGCTGACATCTGTTTAGATTATGTTTAGATGCCGTACCCACCGAAACAAAAACTGGTGCCGTCCCCGGAATGAATTCCCGGATACGGCACCAGTTTCATATATTTATATCATCTAAGCCGGCAAAATCTATCTCGCAGCTCCACTCTGCACTTCCTCAAATTCCCTCTTTATTTGTTCAGACGGCTCAGGCGTCAGCAGAGACACCACCACGATACAGATGCATGAGAAGACGAACGCTGGGAGCAGTTCGTAGATATCCCACATGCCGCCCAGCGGACGGATGAGGAGATTCCACACGAACACCATGCCAGCGCCGCCGATCATTCCTGCAATCGCACCTTCGCGCGTAGTGCGCTTCCAGAACAGGCTGAATAGCATCAGCGGTCCGAAGGTGGCTCCGAATCCCGCCCAGGCAAAGCTTACGATCGTAAAGATGACACTGTTCTCATCCAGGGCGATGATGATCGCAACGACCGCGATCAGAAGCAGTGTCAGCCTTGAGACATTCAGCACTTCTCTGTCAGAAGCTTTCCTGCGGAACAGTCCCTGATAGATATTCTTAGCAAATGCCGATGCAGCGATCAGAAGATAGGAATCTGAAGAACTGATCGTCGCGGCAAGGATGCCCGCCATCACAAATCCCGCAATGAGCGGCGGGAGCAGGTTCGTCGCCAGAAGGATGAACACGTTCTCCGCCTCGGAAGAGGTAGTCAGCGCCGTCGGATAGAGCGTTCTTCCGACCAGGCCGATGAACACTGCAATAAAAAGCGAGATCAGCACCCACACTGTTGCAATGCGGCGGGAACGCTTCAGCTCGTCCTCGTGACGGATCGCCATGAACCGCAGCAGCACCTGAGGCACTCCGAAATATCCAAGTCCCCATGCAAGCGCTGATGCGATCGTGAGGAAGCTGTACTTGGCCGCCTCTCCGAAGACCGGCTGTCCGCCTGCCACCTGCTGTACCCCGTCCACTGTCTCCGGGGTCGCGATTCCGAAGAAATCGAGGAATCCGGGAATCGACTGTGCATTCTCGATCACTGCTCCCAGACCTCCCGCTGAGACAGTACCGACACAGACAATCACTCCCAGTGCTACGATCATCACGATCGCCTGCATGAAGTCTGAGGCGCTCTCAGCGAGGAAACCTCCGATGATCGTATAGATCAGCACGAACACCGCGCCTACGATCATCATCGGGACATACGGCATGTCGAACAGAGTAGAGAAAAGTTTGCCGCAGGTCACAAGACAGCTTGCCGCATAAACCGTGAAGAAGATCAGGATAAATACTGCAGCGATCGTCATTATGACCTTGCGCTTTTCATGAAAACGATTGGAGAAATACTCCGGCAGCGTGATCGCATTCCCCGCCTTCTCGCTGTATCTGCGCAGGCGCTTTGAAACGATCAGCCAGTTGATGTAGGTTCCTGCTGCCAGACCGATCGCTGTCCATGCGGCATCCGCAATACCGCACCAGTACGCCACGCCCGGCAGACCCATGAGCAGCCAGCCGGACATGTCCGACGCCTCGGCGCTCATCGCCGTCACCCAGGGGCCCAGGCTTCTTCCCCCGAGAAAATATGCATCTGAGCTTGCGTTCGCCTTTTTTGCAAAGGTAACGCCTAGAATGATGACTGCCGCCATGTAGATGATCATGGCAGCCAGTATCTGCAATGTGTCTCCCATTCCATATTATCCTTTCTGTATTCCGCACCGGCTCATTACCGGCGCTTTTTATTATTCATGCCTTGTCTGAAGAATGCTCAGGTCCTGGAATCTGAAGGACGCCTCTGCACTCTCCCCGGGCACAATATGGAACTAATTATAAACAAAACATAAAGTTTTGGCAATGTTTACTTTATATTTATGCAAAAAACTTTTCTATAATATGCAAAAAGCGACAGCCGGAAAACCGGCTGCCGCTCAAAAAACAATCTGTAATTATCCTTCGTATCCGTTCGGGTTCTGGCTCTGCCATCTCCAGGAGTCCTCGCACATCTCCTCAAGACCTCTCTCTGCTACCCAGTGAAGCTCGTTCTTTGCCTTTGTCGCGTCACAGTAGCATGTCGCGATATCACCTGGGCGGCGCGGTTTGATCTGATACGGGATCTCTTTTCCGCATGCCTTGCTGAATGCCTTGACCATATCGAGTACGGAATATCCGTTTCCTGTTCCCAGGTTGTAGACAGATACTCCCGCCTTCTCTTTCAGTTTCTCAACTGCGCGGACATGGCCGATCGCAAGGTCTACTACATGGATGTAGTCGCGGACACCTGTTCCATCCGGTGTGTCATAGTCGTCGCCGAATACTCCAAGGCACTCAAGTTTTCCGATCGCAACCTGTGTGATATACGGGATCAGGTTGTTCGGGATTCCCTTCGGATCCTCTCCGATGAGACCGCTCTTATGTGCTCCGATCGGGTTGAAGTAACGGAGCAGGACAACATTCCATTCCGGATCTGCTGTGTGAAGATCTGTCAGGATCTGCTCAAGCATCCACTTTGTCCATCCGTACGGATTGGTGCAGGTTCCCTTCGGGCATTCCTCTGTGATCGGAATGAACGCCGGATCTCCGTAAACCGTAGCTGAAGAGCTGAAAATGATATCCTTCACGCCGTGATTTCTCATCACATCACAGAGTGTGATCGTTCCGCCGATATTGTTCTCATAATACTCCAGCGGCTTTGCAACAGACTCGCCGACCGCCTTCAGTCCTGCGAAATGGATGACACATTCTACATCTTCTTTGTCGAAGACTTCGTTAAGGCCCTCTCTGTCGCGGATGTCTACTTTATAGAATTTTAAATCTTTTCCTGTGATCTGTTTCACTCTCTCAAGTGATATCTCTGAAGCATTATAAAGATTGTCCACTACCACAACCTCATATCCTGCGTTCAGCAGTTCCACACATGTGTGGCTTCCGATGAATCCGGCGCCGCCGGTTACTAAAATTGCCATATCGTTTCCTCCTTCAACTGTGTGATTTTCAATTGTTCCACTGCGCAGCTCACGGGATCTTCTCTCCCGTTCACATTCACAGTATAGCATAATCTCCGGGGGAATGCTTTATACTTTTAGACCATCTTATGGTAAAAATGTTGCATGATCCGCTTTTACGCACACCGGATGCTACTTATATTTCTTAGCGATCTCCTGCATCGTATCCCATTTTGCTTCCATGTCCTCAACCAGCTTGAACTGGGTGCGGCATCTGTCGAGGTTGTGTCCCTCTCTGTGGATCTTGAAATAATGGTCGCCCTCGAGATAGTCTGTCAAAAATCTCATGCCGCACTCAAAGGTCATCACCTTTGCGCCCATGGGAAGAAGCTCTACCTCTCTCTGAGTCAGCCTTCCACCGCAGCCCTCAAGGAACCCTTTTACATAGATCTCAAACAGGTCCATGCTGCAGGACACCTTACTCAGGTCCGGCTCATCCTCTGCCGCCGTGCTTGCGCCAAAGCGGATGGAATCTCCGAAATCATTCATAGCCAGTCCCGGCATAACCGTGTCAAGGTCGATCACACAGATTCCCTTTCCTGTGATATTGTCGATCATGATATTATTCAGCTTCGTATCATTGTGAGTAACACGCAGCGGGATCTCCCCTTTTGCCTGCAGGTCACCAAATACATTTGCAACGTCTTCGTGAGCGAGCACGAAATCGATCTCCTTCTGTACGTCCGCCGCGCGTCCGCATACGTCCTTCTCCACAGCCTCCTTGAACACCTGGAATCTCGCCTTAGTGTCATGGAATCCCTTGATCGTCTCGTGAAGCGTCTCTGCCGGATAGTCTGCCAGAAGTCTCTGGAAATGTCCGAATGCGACTGCGCTCTCATAGAAGTCTTCCGGTTTCTCCACCTGATCATAGCTTGTCGCATCTGTTATAAATATGTAGGATCTCCAGTACTCTCCCTGTGAATCCACAAAATACTGCTTTCCATCCTTCGCCGGTATCAGGTTCAGTGTCTCTCTGTCCGGATCCCCGCCGTTCTCAATGATCTTCTCGCGCAGATAGGATGTCACTCCCACCACGTTCTCCATCAGTTCTTCCGGATTTGTGAAGATCTCTTTGTTCATTCTCTGAAGGATGACTTTCAGCCTTCCCATCTTTCCGATCTCGAATACGAGCAGATACGTATCATTGATATGTCCGCTTCCGTAAGGCTGCCAGCTGAGCAGCTTTCCCTCGTACTCAAAGTTATTGATCGCTTCATTTATCTGTGCCTCTGCTACACGTCCCATTCTTATTCCTCCCAAAGTTTCTGCGGATACACTCCTGCATCTTTCAGTTCCTGCATGGCAGCAACGACTACCGGCTTGTCCTCCTTGTATGTCACGCCGTACCACTTATCCTCTGATTCAAGGACTGCCACTGTCGCGCGGTCTTCCTCGAGAAGTCTGCTGACAACAGACGGAAGGAAGTACTCACATTTCAGCGGATTCTCCTTCAGTCCTTTTTTCAGGAATGCCGGGAACTCAGCCTGGATCTCATCAAGGATACTTCTTGTAAATCCCCACATGTTCATGGATACCAGTGTGTCTCCGTCCACATCCACCCATGTCTCTCCATCGTCCTCGGAGTAAGCGATGCCGCCGTCCCGTTTCTCGATCCTTGTACGCTCTGTCACTTTGACAAGTTCCTTGTTCTCGTTCAGCTCGCAGATTCCTCTTGCCACATGTCCGTTGTCTGTGACTGTGTTCTTCAGGCGGTAGCCAACCATTGTATAGCGGTACTTGTCATCATCCTCATGAGTCGTAAGATAATTGTAGATCACTTCGAAAGCATGCTTTCCATAATAATCATCTGCGTTGATAACAGCAAACGGTCCGTCGATCAGATCGATCGCGCTGAGGACTGCATGTGCTGTACCCCAGGGTTTCACACGTCCTTCCGGCACTTCGAATCCCTCCGGGATGTTGTGCAGATCCTGGAACGCATATTCCACATCCATGATCTTCGCCATTCTGTCTCCGACAGCCTCTTTAAAATCTGCCTCATTCTCTTTCTTGATGATAAAGATGACCTTTTCAAATCCTGCCCTCTTTGCATCAAAAATAGAAAAATCCATAATGATATGTCCTTCTTTGTCCACAGGGTCAATCTGCTTCAGTCCGCCGTACCTGCTTCCCATACCTGCCGCCATAATCACCAAAACCGGTTTCTTCATCTTTCTTCTCCCTCCTGTTTTCTTCATAAAATCTGACTGTTGGGAACTTTTTGTTCGCTGATTTTATTGTATGACAAATGTGTACAAAAATCTTTATCCGATATTTCTTTTCATTTGCACAATCTGCCTTTTCATTTTGCATTTTTGTTTTATTTGTTGTATGATTATGACAAATGGAAAAAGGAGGTTTATGACATCATGCAGTACCAGGGACTTACATTCACAGATGACCTTCATATTGAGGAGCTGTTCTCGCTTCATTACTTTGAATATATGAGCACCTTCTCCTTTCCGGGTGAATCTCATGACTTCTGGGAATTCATCTGCGTTGACAAGGGAGAAGTGACGATCGGGGCAGATGAGGCTGTACATACTCTGAAAAGGGGACAGATCGCCTTCCATAAGCCGAATGAATTTCACTGGGTCAGAGCCAACGGAAATGTTGCCCCGAATCTGATCGTGATTTCCTTTTCCTGTCGAAGCCCGATGATGGATTTTTTCCGCGATAAAATACTGAACGTCGAGGAGGCGGAACGCCGCATTCTCGCCAGGACGATTACGGAGGCCGGGAATTATCTGGAAGGGCGCCTGGACGATCCGTATCAGACAACGCTGAAAGCCAGAAAGGACGCCTCCCCGGCTTCCGGGCAGCTCATCCGCATCTATCTGGAGCAGCTTCTGATCAGCCTCTACCGGCGCTGCAGCGGCATCTCAGGCAGTCTGCAGAAGGGATCTGACCAGCTTCCGGACAAGACGATCAAAGAAAACAATGACACTGAACTGTTCAATCAGATCACTGCCTATCTGAGCCAGAATCTCTCGGAGCACATAACCATCGAGAAGATCTGCCGGGATAATCTGATCGGGCGCTCCCAGCTGCAGAAGCTCTTTCAGAAGAAGAGCGGAGAAGGCATCATAGAGTATTTTTCAGACATGAAGATAGACATGGCGAAGCAGTTGATCCGCACAGAGCAGATGAATTTTACTCAGATCTCGGAGAAGCTGGGTTACTCTTCCATCCATTACTTCTCCAGGCAGTTCAAGAAGCGGACCGGAATGACGCCTTCCGAGTATGCCTCATCTATCAAGGCAATGGCTGACCGTGATATGAGACAGGAAAGGAAAGGCTCGCGAAAAAAAGACTCCCGGAAAAGGCATTGATATAGAAAAACATCCGCAGAAAAAAGGTGCATATACAGGATGAAAGTCCTGCATATGCACCTTTTTATCTGCCGTCTCAGTCTATCCGCCCGCCTCTTCCATCCGAAGCCTGACGCCGTATCCTATGCCAGTCCGAATTTTACCGCGTTGTAGATATTGATTCCGACGATCACGATCATAAGCGCGATAAAGAGCTTATTCACGCCTTCCTCGTCGATCTTCTTATTCACTTTGCTTCCAAGCGTTCCGCCCAGGATCCCGCCGATGACCATGGCAAGGAAATAGGTGATCTTAATATCCGGGATCGTACCGGTCACACAGGTCTGCACGAGGCTCGTGATCTGTGAAAACATGATGATGTACAGAGAGCTCAGGGCCGCCTCCTTGGTACTCATGGAGAAGAAATATGCCAGCACCACAAGGTTGATGGGGCCTCCGCCGATCCCGAGAAAACTGGACATGATCCCCAGCAGGATTCCGATCACAAGACAGAGCCAGATCTGCGTATACTGCTTTGTATGTATCTTCTTCTTATAGATCGTATAGATCAGTGTTCCCAGCGTGATGATGATCAGAACGACCGCCTGTGTCATTCCCACCAGATTCTCATTGCCCACGGCAGATTTCAACATCTGGAACATGCTCTTTCCGGCAACACCTCCCGCTGCCGCACCGATCGCCAGCCCTGTTGCGGTACGCACATTGAGCTTTGCCGATTTTGCCCGGATATTCTTATATACCGAGACGACCGACATGGCAAGCACTGTACACCCGGACAGAAAACTGATACTGCTGACACTCATGACTCCTACTGCGTCGAGCACAGGCTTGATGATCACGCCCCCTCCGATTCCGCAGATCGAACCTGCGATCGAAGACAGAATACTCACCGCAAAAAACACACATACCATTACCATAAAACCGCTCCCTTCTCTTCTGCACACTTCTGCTGTCATTCCGCTTACCTTTTACTATATTCTTTTTTTCTGTCTCCTTCTAGCTTTTCATTGTCTTTTTTTATATATATCCTGTCTTTTCCTTACTGTGCGGAACCGGAGAGCGTCAGCGCGGCGGGCGCACATACGGACCGCGGCCAGATGGGAACGGCAGTAATTTTCCTGTAACTTTCCTTGCTTTTCCTCCGGACTTGTATTATGGTGGATGTATACAGACAAAAAAGACAAGGAGTGGGAACACTATGAAACAGCCTAATATCATACTGATCATGACCGATCAGCTTCGCTGGGACTGTCTTGGCTATGCCGGACACCCGGATGTCAAAACGCCTTATCTGGATACACTCGCCGCTAAGGGAGTCGTATTTGACCATGCATACAGCGCATGTCCCAGCTGTATCGCCGCCAGAGCCGCCCTGCACACCGGAATGGAGCAGAGCCACCACGGTCGTGTGGGATACGAGGACAACATTCCGTGGAATTATGAACATACGATGGCAGGAGAACTGACAAAAGCTGGATATTACACTCAGTGCGTCGGAAAGATGCATGTGCATCCGCTGAGAAATTATCTCGGTTTTGATAACGTGGACCTCCATGACGGTTATCTCCACGCAGCAAGATACGGAAGCGTGCCTTATAAGGAATCGCAGTTCGTGGCAGACGACTATTTCTACTGGCTCAAGCAGGAGCTCGGGGTCACTGCCGATGTGACGGACACGGGCATTGACTGCAACAGCTATCTTGCGCGGCCCTGGATGCACGATGAGAAATACCATCCGACCAACTGGGTGACCGAACGCAGTCTTGATTTTCTGCGCCGCCGAGACCCTCGGAAGCCGTTTTTCCTCATGGCGTCTTACTTAAGGCCCCATCCGCCGTTTGACGCACCGCAGTACTATTTTGATCTATACAAGGACAAAGAGCTTCGAGCGCCATTTATCGGCAGCTGGGAGACTGACGAATACCTGAAGCGGGACGGAAGGATCTTTGACTCCAAGACAGGTCCTGTCGATCCTGAGCTGGCGCGTCAGGCACAGATCGGATATTACGCATGTATCACGCACCTGGATCATCAGATCGGACGGCTCATCATGGCTTTGATCGAGCAGGAGCTCTATGACGATTCGATCATCATCTTCACCTCCGATCATGGCGAGGAGCTCTGCGATCATCATATGTTCCGGAAATCCCGCCCGTATGAGGGAAGCTGTCATATCCCGCTGCTCATTTCAGCCGGAAAAAATGTGCTGCCTGATATAAAATCCTCTTCCGTATGCCACGACGTCGCTGAGCTGCGCGACATCATGCCGACGCTTCTTGAGATCGCCGGAACAGAGATCCCGGCTTCCGTGGACGGGCACAGCCTGCTCCCGCTGGCCAAGGACCCCGGCTCCACGGCGCGCACATGGCTTCACGGAGAGCACTCCTACGGAGAATTTTCCAATCACTGGATCGTCACCGAGACAGACAAATACATCTGGTATTCCGAGACCGGTGAGGAACAATACTTCTGTCTGAAGGAGGATCCTCATGAGCTCATCAACCGGATCGGCGATGCTGGCTGTCAGGACAGGATAAAAGAACTGCGCGGGCATCTGATCGATTCACTAAAAGGCCGCCTGGAGGGATTCACGGACGGATCCGTTCTGATCCCGGGACGCCCCTATCCGCCTACACTGCCCTCAGCGACAGCCCGTTAAAAGTTTTATATCACAGACATTTTAATACCTGCCATT
>ERZ1643249.2031-NODE-2031-length-19491-cov-6.623122_pt1 | contig 19491 bp, 18 predicted proteins | sample MGYA00579263_ERZ1643249 | MGnify/ENA primary metagenome ERZ1643249 (study PRJEB29033, sample SAMEA4952264) | chicken gut metagenome | biome: Broiler Chicken; feature: Gastrointestinal Tract; material: Caecum | place: Ireland | collected 2018 | study: Broiler... | reverse complement strand
AGTAAATTATATTCTGTTTTTATCCGCGGCGCCGCTTTTCTTCCAGCAGCCTTTTCTTCCGCAGGCTCTTGTTCCGGCCGTCTTTATTCGGCATTTTTCTGTTCCGCTGGCATCTTCCAGGCACTGTGATCTGTGTGCAGAAGCTCATGAGCCCTGTGGGACAGAGGAGCGCCCAGGTAATCCTCGTAGCATTTGAGTACGGAGGGATTTTCATGGGAGAACCTTAAGGTACTGGATTTGTCCAGCGTATACAGTCTGCTGCCCCGTACCCCGCCCAGCTCTTCTCCATCGTGAATGGGCTGTCCGCCGCCTCCGGCACAGCCTCCGGGGCAGGCCATGACCTCTACAAAGTCATAGGAGACTTCTCCTCTTCTGAGCGCTTCGATGAGCTTTCTGGCATTGCCCAGACCATGGGCCACGGCTACCTTCAGCTTCGTGTCTCCCAGCATGAATTCCGATTCCCGCCATCCTTCCATCCCGCGGACTGCGCGGAACGCATCCGGATCGGGATTGGAGCCTGTCGCCAGATAATAAGCGCTTCGAAGGGCCGCCTCCATTACGCCACCGGTGGCTCCAAAGATCACACCGGCTCCCGTACCGATGCCAAGAGGCATATCAAAATCTTCTTCCGGAAGCTCTGCCGGAACGATATGCTCTGCTCTGAGCAGGCGGTCCACCTCACGGGTAGTCAGCACCACATCCACATCCTGGCCCGCATGCGCGTCATTCATGACCGGAAGCGCGCACTCCTGCTTCTTGGCTACGCAGGGCATCAGAGAGATGCAGAAGATTCTGGCCGGGTCCACATTCAGGAGAGAGGCATAATAGCTCTTTGCCACCGCACCGAACATCTGCTGGGGAGATTTGGCCGTGGAAAGCTGTCCGGCCATATCCGGGTACTGGGATTTCAGGAAGCGGACCCAGCCGGGACAGCAGGAGGTAAACATCGGGAAAGTTTCCTCATCCCGGTGCTTCAGCTTCTCCAGAAACTCACTGCCCTCTTCCATAATCGTAAGGTCCGCGCTGAAATCTGTATCAAAAATATAGGAAAAACCAATCCGCCGAAGAGCCGCCACCAGGCGTCCGGCTGTGGCAAATTCCCGGCTCAGGCCAAACTCCTCGCCCCAGGCCGCCCGCACTGCGGGCGCCATCTGCACCACTGTGATCTTATCCGGATCTGCCAGAGCTTCCAGCACCTTATCCACGTCATCTCTCTCCCGGAGAGCTCCCACCGGACAATGGGTGATACACTGGCCGCAGAGAGCGCAGTCTGCCTCTTCTATCTTCCGGTTGAGGGAGACATCCACTGTCGTACGGGAACCTGTCCCCGCCACATCCCAGATATGTAAGGACTGTACCTTATCGCAGACCTGCACACAACGCATACATTTGATACATTTTTTATAATCACGGATCAGAGGATAGTCCGGATTCCATTTTGTCTTCGGCAGCTGCTTCTCAAAAGGCATCTCCAGAATTCCCAGATCGTTGGACAGCTTCTGGAGCGTGCAGTTCCCGCTTCTGGCGCAGATCGCGCAGTTGCTGTCATGCTGGGAAAGAATCAGCTCCACATTGATCTTCCGGGTCTTTCTCACCTTTGGGCTGTTCGTGTGAACGATCATCCCCTCGGATGCCCGGGTGTTGCAGGCGGTTACCAGCTTGGAATTGCCTTCCACTTCCACCATACAGACGCGGCAGGCGCCGATCTTGTTCAGCTTTTTCAGGTAGCAGAGTGTGGGAATATGGATTCCCGCCTGTAAAGCCGCGTCAAGAATCGTGGTTCCGTCTTTTACCTGAAGTTCTGTTCCGTCTATCGTAAGCTTTACCATTGTTCCACTCTCCCTCCTTTAAATGATCCGAAGCCGAATTTGTCGCAGCGCAGGCATCTGTGGGCTTCCTGCATGGCCTCTTCCTCTGTCATGCCGCATTCAATCAGCTTAAAGTCTTTCACGCGCTCGCACACGCTCCGCTCCTTCATATTCACACGGGCGCAGCTCTTTCTGGTGCTCATGCGTACTTTCGGGATCTCCACATCCGCGGAAATCACATGGTGGTAACCAAGGAATTCATCGATATTCGCAGCCGCCACCTTTCCTGCCGCGATTGCCCGGATCACCGTAGCCGGACCTGTCACGCAGTCTCCTCCCGCAAAGACGCCGGAGATATCCTTGACACCGCTCCAGTTCAGCGCGTCGATGACGCCCCGCTTCACCGGAATACCGAATTTTTCAAAGTTTCTGGAATCGATTCCCTGGCCGACAGCCACAAGAACCATGTCGCAGGCCAGACGCACCTCGGGTTCTGAGGAATCCATGGGCTTGGGCCGCCCGTTCACCACCGGACCGATGATCTGCGGCTTCACCCAGAGCGCCGCCACCTTTCCCCCGGCATCTTTTTCAATACGCATCGGCGCATGGAGCTCTACCAGCTCGCAGCCTTCCGCGATAGCGCCCTCCACTTCTTCCGGCATGGCCGTCATGTCCTCCCGCCGTCTGCGGTAGGCGATACGCAGACGCTTCGCGCCGAGACGAATCGCGGAGCGGGCTACGTCCATGGCTACATTTCCGCCGCCAATGACGATGATATCCTTTCCTGTAAAATCCGGAAGCTGGTCGTCTCCAATTCCACGCAGCATTTCCACCGCTGAAACCACGCCTTCCGCATCCTCGCCCTCAATACCGATCTTCCGGTCTGTATGAGCGCCGATTGCGATATACACCGCGTCATACTGGCTGCGAAGTTCCAGAATATTCGGACTTTCTCCCACGGTCACGCCGGTCTTCACATGGATTCCCGTGCTTAAAAGCTGCTCAATCTCTTTATCCAGGGCCTCCCGGGGCAGGCGGTAGCTGGGAATTCCATAACGCAGCATTCCTCCAAGCTGCTTTCTCTGCTCATAGATGGTCACGTCATGTCCCATAAGCCGCAGGTAGTAGGCAGCGCTGATTCCTCCCGGGCCGCCTCCGATGACCGCCACTCTCTTTCCGGTAGCCTCCGCCGGCTCCGGAACCGGAACCTCGCCTGCGTGCTCCACCGCGAAACGCTTCAGTCCGCGGATATTGATGGGGTCGTCCATCAAAGTACGGCGGCAGCGCACCTCGCAGGGATGCTCGCAGATCAGGCCGCACACGCTGGGAAGCGGATTGTCTTTGCGGATCAGACGCACTGCGTCCGCATAATTTCCTTCTGCCACCAGGGCCACATAACCCGGAATGTCCACCCCCGCAGGACATTGGGATACGCAGGGTACAGGCTGGTTCAGCTCGCAGATGCAGCGTCCCCGCAGCACATGCTCCTCGAAATCATTGCGGAAGCCTTTGATCCCTTTCAATACCATCAGGGCCGCTTCGTAACCTATCGCACAGTCTGCCGAATAAAAAATACTGGAAGCCGTGCTCTCAATCAAATCAATCGTCTCCAGTGTGGCATTTCCATCCAGAACATCTTCCATCAGCTTTTCCAGCTGTCCCAGTCCTACCCGGCAGGGCACGCATTTTCCGCAGGACTGTGCATGGCACATCTTCAGAAAAGACGAGGCCAGATCCACGGGACAGAGGCCCGGAGGGCTTGCGCTGATTCTTCGTTCCAGATCCTTATACAGTTCTTCTACTGTCGTCTGAGCTTTGTTTTCCGTAATAATGCTGAGTCTGCTCATGTTTTCCTCCTCTCCTTTTGGCTGCAGGCGCTGAACATCCGCGCTGTAGTTGTTAAAATTTTATCATTTAAAACTTGGGACGGTCAATCCTACAAATTATACTATGTAACATAAAAATTCCCCGGCAATCCAAATACTCCACAGCAGGCTGCCGGAGTATGAAAAAAAGGATACGGCCGGCCGCTCTTTTGCAGCCTGCAGTATCCTCATTTTCTAATGCTCAGTCGAAACAGAAAGCCTCAGAGCTACGCTCTTCCTGCTTCTCTTCCCGCTTCTTTTTACAGATTCTCCTGGAAGAATTTCTGGATCGCCTCGAAAGCGGTATCCTCATCCTCTCCCTCGATGGTTACGGTTACTTCCACGCCCTTCTTTACGCCCATGGACATTACAGCCATGATTCTCTTCGCGTCAGCCTTCTTCGCTCCGCTGTCAAGGGTGATTGCGCTCTTATATTTAGCAGCTTCCTTTACCAGAAGTCCTGCCGGTCTTGCGTGAAGTCCCAGCTCATCCTGTACTACATACTTAAACTCTTTCATGATACGTTCTCCTTTATCCTTTTTCATAATATTTATAGCCATAAGCCGGCAGATACCGGCGAAACTATCCTGTGCTTCTCTGTCTGTCCCTCTGCCCGGGAAAGATTTTTCTGTTCCTTACTCGGTCTCGCGGATCTTCTTGCGCAGCTCCAGCGTAAATACCGGGGAAACAGACAGCTCGTCGATGCCCATCTGGATAAAGCGGCGGGTCAGTTCCATATCCGCTCCCAGCTCACCGCAGATACCGCACCATGCGCCATGGTCGTGAGCGCACTCGATGGTTCTCTGAATCATGCGGAGCACTGCCTCGTGATGGGGATCATAAATATTGTCCAGAGACTGATTCTGACGGTCGATAGCCAGCGTATACTGAGTCAGGTCGTTGGTTCCGATACTGAAGAAATCTACCTCCGCGGCCAGCATATCGGCAATCATAACAGCTGCCGGCGTCTCCACCATGATACCAAGCTCCACATCGCCAAAGGGGATGTCGTTCTGTCTCAGCTCATCCTTCACTTCTTCCACGATCTCTTTAATCCGCTTTACTTCCGCCACGGAAATGATCATCGGGAACATGATGGAAGCCGTTCCGTAAGCGCTCGCCCGGAAAATCGCGCGCAGCTGGGTCTTGAACACATCCACGCGATCCAGACAGATACGGATTGCGCGGTAGCCCATGGCCGGATTCTCCTCATGAGGAATGTTGAAATAATCCGCCTGCTTGTCTGCTCCGATGTCCAGCGTACGGATGATGACCTTCTTGCCGTTCATCTTGGAGATTACATTCTTGTATACCTGGAATTGCTCTTCCTCTGTGGGATAATCGTCCCGGCCCAGATACAGGAACTCGCTGCGGAACAGACCGATACCTTCGGAGTCATTCTCCAAAACAGAGTCCACATCTTCCTCGCTTCCGATGTTCGCATACAGGTGGATGACCTTGCCGCTCTTGGTCACAGTCGGAAGTCCCTTCAGGCTCTGAAGCAGAAGCTTGCGCTCCTCTTCTCTCTTCTTCTTTTCCTGCATGACAGCCATGGTCACTTCATCCGGCTCGACATAAATCTTTCCGGTAAAGCCGTCCACGATACCGTCTTTTCCTGTCAGGGACGGGTCAAGGTCGATGTCCGCCGTCACGATACAGGGAATATTCATCATACGCGCGAGGATTGCCGTATGGGAATTCGCGGAACCCTTCTGGGTCACAAGCGCAAGGATCTTGTCCTTCTCAAACTGCACCGTCTCGCTGGGCGCCAGATCCTCTGCCAGAATAATCACCGGCTCCGGCATGGCCTCCGCGCTTACCTGCGTACCGCTTAAGATAGCGATCAGACGGCCGGAAATATCATTGATGTCCGCTGCGCGTCCGCGCATATAATCATCATCCATGCTCAGGAAAATAGCCGCGCACTGCTCGCCTGTCACAAATACGGCGTACTCCGCGTTCACCTTGTCCTGACGGATCATATTCGTGATTCCTTCCACGAAATCCAGATCCTCCAGCAGCATCTGATGGGCCTCAAAAATCTCAGCCTCAGCCTCTCCCACATCACGCATGGTCTTCTCTTTCAGAAGAGCCAGCTGTTCACCTGCTTTCTCCTTGGCAGCCTCGTAACGCGCCACCTCGGCTTCCGTGTCCTCTACCGTCCTCTTCTCCACTACCTGTTTTGCTTTTTTGTACACAAACAGCTTTCCGATCGCAACGCCGGAAAATACGCTTTTACCCTGACGAGTCTCCATAAACACATCCTCCTATTTCCTGTAGCATGAAAAAGGCCAGAATCTGCAATCTAAAATACCGGACCTTTAACTCCCATATCTTATCTCACAAAACCTGGTCTTTCCAAAGAGCATCTCTCCCGTATATCATGCTTTATCTAGTAATCAATATACCAGTTCAGGGGGGAAAAGTCAATGGCTTTTCTAGTGTGTTCCGTCAAGCAGTCCGGCCCGGATCAGCCTTGCGCGAAGCGTGGTTCCAAGCAGAGCCGCAGCCGCCATTTTCACCAGATCGCCCGGAATAAACGGAATCACTCCCGCCCAGAGCGCTTCATAAAATCCCATGCCAGACCCATATGCCAGCCAGAGGGTTCCAAACAGATACAGTACCAGGGTGCCAAGCGCCATGCCGGCCGCTGCCGCCGCCTGTCTTCTCCAGCCGCCGCGCCCCGGACGCGCCGCAGCAAAACCGGCAGTCAGAGCCAGCGGCAGGTATCCTATCAGATACCCTCCCGTCGGTCCCATCAGCTTTCCCGCTCCTCCCGTATATCCTGTAAATACGGGAAGGCCTGCCAGTCCCAGCAGAAGATACAATAGACAGCTTAAGGTCCCCAGACGCGGACCCAGCACTGCCGCCGCCAGGCAGACTGCCAGAGTCCCCAGAGAGATGGGTACAGGGCTGACCCCAATCACAAGAGACACCGGACCCAGCACACAGAGCACGGCCGCCATAAGCCCCGTCAGCGTCATCTCATAAACTGTCAGTCTGTTCCTTTTTACCTGTATTCTGTCCTGCGCCCGATTCATCATTTCTATCTCCTGTCCTTATTCTTTTCCATTCTGTATCCCCAAACAGAACTTGTTCTTCCGATCTCCGGAACATTGCCAATCCAATGTCCGCAGCGGAGCCTTTGACTGAAGTATACGGAATCAGGCCTTGATTGTCAACTATATTTTTATTTTGGTTAACGATTTTATTCTCTGCCGGAGCTGTCCTGTTCTTTCACCGGCTGCTCCGCGCGGCGCTCCAGAGCCCGCGCTTCCTCTTCCAGCTCCTGAAACCACCTCTTTTGCAGCTTTTCATACTGCGGGTCTTTCAGAAGCCCCTTTTTCTTTTTTACTCTTCTGCGCATGCTTCACCTTTCTGTCGCTATTTGCTGACATATCTCTCCTCATATGTCCGCATTATATCACAGCTATATCGTATAATCTATCTTTTTCATCGGTTTATAACTCTTTCTCGTATTACACATTCTATATTACAATAAACTGTAGCTTCCGTACACCAGGATACAGCGAAAAATCTGGATACCGATATCAGCAGACAGCGCAGAGGGACACTCTATGTATGAAGAAAATTTCTGCATCAAAAGAATAAAGGAACTGATGGAAAAGAACGGATTCACTTCCTATCAGCTGGCCAAACAGTCCGGCGTGTCTTTATCCACGCTTCTTTCCATGTTTGAACACAATACCCAGCCCCGGGTTGAAACCATAGAGAAGCTCTGTTCCGCCTGCAATATTTCCATCGCCCAGTTTTTTGAACGCTCTTCCACAGATTTGACGGAAGAACAGGCGGAAATTCTATCCCTGTTCAATTCCCTGACACCCAAAGGCAAAGATATGGCCCGCTCTTATCTTCGTTTCTTAACAGAAAACGACTGAGGCGGGCGTTTTCTTTTTTCTGATTTTGTGCTACACTGGAATCAAATTTAAGCTTCCGGGGGAACATGATGAACAGACACGCCTATCTGATTATGGCGCACAGCCATTTTGATTTTCTGAAAGAACTTCTTCTCTGTCTGGATGACAGACGCAACGATATCTATCTGCATATCGATCAGAAAGCCGGCAGCTTCGATTTTGCGGGTTTTTCCCAGCTTCTGAGCCAGTCCGGGCTTTTCTTTACAGAGCGGCTCAGCGTCAGCTGGGGCGGCTACAGTCAGATCGCCTGTGAACTTCTGCTTCTGAAGACAGCCGCAGGCAGAAAGGAATGCAGTCTTAAGACTCCCGGAGCCGTCCAAAGCGCCGGCAGACCCGGGCCCTATGCTTACTATCACCTGCTGTCCGGCTCCGATCTTCCTCTGAAATCTCAGGATGAAATCCATGCTTTCTTTGAAAAGCACAAAGGCGCGGAATTTATCGCCTTCGACAGAGAGATCTCCCGGCAGACCCGGGAACGTATTTCTCTCTGGCATTTTTTCCGGGAAAGCTCTTCTCCCCTGGCAGAGCCTGCCGATCATGCCCTCACCGTGCTTCAGCGGCTGCTTCGTGTAGACCGGCTGAAAGGGAGCGGGATTCAACTCCGCAAAGGACCGAACTGGTTCAGCATCACAGACGAACTGGCCCGTTATATTCTGGACAGGGAAGACTACATCCACTCTCATTTCAGCCATTCCGTCTGCGCGGATGAGCTTTTCCTGCAGACTCTTGCCGCCGCCTCTCCCTTCCGTGAAAATATCTTTGATGAAGAAGGAAAGACCGGCTCCATGGCCAATCTCCGCTATGTGGACTGGGAGCGCGGCGATGGAAACAGTCCTTATACCTTCCAGAAAAATGACCGGGAACTGCTTCTTGGACTTCCACATCTTTTCGCGAGAAAATTTGACCGGAATATCCTGGCAGAATAAACCCTCCGTCCAGAGGTCCGGCTGCCTTCTCTATTTCAGCTGAAGCCTTTTATTCTCCAGCACGGTTTTCAGGGCATCCACAGACCGGTTCACGATCAGCTCCTCCGGAAAATGCAGTTCTTCCAGAAGTGCGTGGGCCAGATCATGACGGCCCACATCCGTATCTGTATGCGCGTCGCTCCCGATCACAATGGGGACCTGGTATTCCACACATAACTTAAGCATCTCTTCATCCTGCGGCCTGGTATTTTTCCGGGAACCGCCCGGGCGCAGAGAATTTTCATTGAGCTCCAGAAGCGTTCCATACTCCTTTGCCGCCTGTACAATCGCGCGGAAGTCTACCGGATATCTGGGGTCGTCCGGATGACCCAGAATATGAATACGGGGATTTTTGACAGCATTCACACAGGCCTGCGTATTGTATTCCCTGCTTCCCGGCACAATGCAGGGAATGTGGAGGCTTGCGATAGCCAGATCCATCTGCGCAAGAGTGTTTTCCGTCAAATCTACCGTCCCCTGTTCATCCAGAATATTCAGCTCTGCCCCCAGCATCAGCTCCACGTCATAAGCATGCCGATCTACCACCTTCAGATTCTGAAAATATATTGCCTGGCAGCTTCCTGTCATACGCGGCGCATGCTCTGTGACTGCCAGAAGCTCCAGCCCCTTTCTGGCCGCCGCAGCCGCATTTTCCCGAATAGTGCTGTATGCATGGCCGCTGGCCAGTGTATGGGTATGTGTATCCATTACGTCTTTTATCATGTTGTCTCTCCTCTTTTATCATTTCCGTCTTTTCTGCTGTAAATCACAGTCCTCCTATGCTGCTCCGGTTTTATTATATGCGCTGTCCCGGACAAATACAAGAGCCCGGAAAGCAAAACCCGGCCTGGTTTTTCCCCGTTTCCGTCACCTTTTTCCCTCTGCTGTGTATGATATAGTATTCGGAAAAAGGAGGATATCATATGAAAAAGAGACTGTCTGTCCTGCTGGCGCTGACGCTGACCGTGTCCATTCTCTGTACGGGCCTGGCCGGCTGCGGGAAAAGCGGAACACAGGAAAAGAATCTGACAAAGGTAACTCTGAACGAGGTGGCTCACTCGATTTTTTATGCGCCTCAGTATGTAGCTATTGAAGAGGGATATTTTGAGGAAGAAGGCATCGACCTGGATCTGGTGACGGGCTTTGGCGCCGACAAAACCATGACTGCCGTTCTCTCCGGTGAAGCAGATATCGGATTTATGGGCTCAGAGTCCTCCATCTACGTCTACAGCCAGAATCCCGGCGATTACATCGTAAACTTTGCCCAGCTCACCCAGCGGGCCGGTAATTTTCTTGTAGCCCGGGAACCCATGGAAAACTTTCAGTGGTCTGATCTGCGCGGCAGCTCCGTGCTGGGCGGACGAAAGGGCGGCATGCCCCAGATGGTCTTCGAGTATATTCTGAAAAAGAATAATCTGGACCCTGAGACTGACATGGACATCGATCAGAGCATCGACTTCGGCTCCACAGCGGCAGCCTTCTCAGGAGGCCAGGGAGATTTCACCGTGGAATTCGAGCCGGGCGCCACCACCCTGGAACGGGAAGGCGTCGGCTATGTGGTCGCCTCTCTCGGCGTGGACTCCGGCTATGTGCCCTATACCGCCTACAGCGCAAAGCAGAGCTTTATAGAGGAAAACCCGGAACTGATCCAGGGCTTCACCAATGCGCTCCAAAAGGGTATGGACTATGTGCAGAATCACACGCCGGAGGAAATCGCCCAGGTCATCGCGCCTCAGTTTGAGGAGACAGATCTGGAGGATATCACTACCATCGTAACCCGGTACTATGAACAGGATACCTGGAAGGAAAACCTGATCTTTGAAGAAGACAGCTTTACCCTTCTGCAGGACATTCTGGACGAGGCAGGCGAGCTGGAACAGCGCGTACCCTATGAGGATCTGGTCACAGTGGAGTTCGCCCAAAAAGCGGCAGACCGATAAAATCGGAAACAGGCGCCGAAAACCGTCGAACCGTTTTCGGCGCCCGCTTCATCCGCGTCTCTATTCCTTTCGAATCGTGTATTCATCGTAGACCGTCCAGCTATCCATCAGATAGGCCCGCATATGAAGCTCTGTGTCTGTCACATCAAAGCGCAGCGCCATGGGCGTATCCGGCTGTCCCTGATATACGATCCGGATCTCTCCTTCCGGAATATGGTACAGGCAGCCGCTGGAAGTGCTGCAGGTGATATAAAGAGTCCCCTCCGGATTGACTGCGGCCGCTCCGGACTCATAGGGATAGCCGCTCAGCGTCTCACAGAGACCATTGACAAAAGCCGTCCGGGAATACACATGGTCGTGAGCGCCCAGAATCAGGTCAATGTCATTGGCCTCAGCAATACGGGCCAGATATTCCTTGCAGTCTGTATGGGACTTCTCCGCTCCCGGGTAGGCCGGATAATGCTGGGCGAGAATCCTCCATCTGGTATCCGGATGCTCCGCCACCACCTGGGCCACATACTGCTCCTGCGCTTCGCTGCCCTGGCTTGTGCTGCTGTTCAATACAATGAACAGCACATTTCCTCTGACGAAGTAATAATTACCATCCTGATCGTACTGGCTCTGTCCTGTGGCTGAACGATTTGGTACATTGAAATGCTCGTAAAAATAAGGGCCGCCCGGATGTCCGTTCTCTTCTATGGAGGTGGCATTTGCCACGTCATGGTTGCCCACAGCCGGCGCCAGCGGAATACGGTACAGAGCCAGGTGGTCCAGAAACATTTCATAATGGGCTTCGCTTCCGAAATCGGCCACCTGATCTCCCAGATGGAACAGAAACGAGGCCTCCGGCACATAATTTACAAGCCTGGTCAGAACGCTGTCCCAGCGCTCAGCCGTCACCGAAGCCTCTTCCATATCCGACTGCCCTATCTGGGCGTCAGCCGTCACCAAAAACGTCATACTGTCCTGGTTTGCTTCAGGACACCGGTATGTATATTCCGGCGACCAGGCATCATCATTTCCCACCTGATACGTGTAGGAAGCTCCCGGCGTCAGTCCGGAGACGGAAGCTTTGTTTACATAATATCCCGGGACTGTGACCGAAGCCGCGCACTCCGCGTCAAAACTCCGGCTTTCACCGGAACCCGTATCCGTCAGCCGCACCTGCCCCTTTTTCCCGCTGGGAGAAAGCCAGTTGAAACGCAGCTCTGTCTCCGAAGCTCCTACTTCCATAGAAAGACTTCGGATATCCGTCGTATTCAAAAGCGGACTGCTTGTATAATCTGGAAGGAACGAGGCTTTCTGCTCCTCCTCCGATTTTTCCTCCTCTGTTCCTGTCTCCTGAGAAGGCTGTCCCTCACCGGCAGTTCCCGGCGCCCCTCCGCTTTCCGCCTGGTTTGACGCCTCCTCTTTCTCTTCTGTCTCATCAGGCACTTCCGCCAAGGCGACCCCTTCTTCCTGAGCGGCCGCCGCTCCTGTCTCCCCGGAGCTTAGCATGCCTCCGGCCTTCCAGAGAGCCAGAACCGCAAGGACCAGCAGAATAACCGCCGAGACCAGCACGCGGGGATGCAGCTGCTTTCTTTTCTTCATAATCTTTTTTCCTCCTCAAATAATGGCATAGTATACCATAAAAGGAAGCTCAGAAAAAGAAATATGAAGAAAAATTAAGATTCTCCGTCTGCGTATTCCACACTCACCAGACAAAGACCCTGAGCCGGAGCCGTAAATCCGGCCTGCTCCCGGTCAAGGGAAACCAGTATCCTGTCCATTTCCTCCGGACTTTTCTTATGAAGTCCCACTTCAATCAGGGTGCCTGCCAGAATCCGGACCATATGATACAGGAATCCGTTTCCGGTGAATTCCAGGCGCAGCTCTTCTCCTCTCCGTTCTATCCGAATCTGTTCCAGCGTGCGGACTGTAGACTTTTTCGTCCTCCGGTAAGAGCTGAAAGCTCTGAAATCATGGGTTCCCAGAAGCCGGGCCGCCGCCTGTTCCATCGCTTTTTCATCCAGCTCCTGCTCCAGGGAATACAGATACTTTCTCTCGAACACATTATGGACTGGACTGTTCCAGATCCGGTACCGGTAAGTCTTCCGCAGAGCATTCAGCCTGCTGTGAAAACGCAGCTCAGCTTCTTCCACGGAATACACCGCAATATCCTCCGGCAAATACCGGTTCAACCCCATTTTCAGCTCCTCACAGGACAGCGCTGACTCTGTCCTGAAATTGGCGGTCTGGCCGAGGGCATGAACCCCTGCGTCCGTGCGTCCCGAGCCTGCCAGCCGGATGGTTTCTCCGGTCAGCCGCTCCAGAACAGCCGTTACCCTTCCCTGGATAGTATTTTCTTCATGCTCCTGACTCTGCCAGCCGCTGTAGCGGGTTCCATCGTAACGGAGCAGCAGTCTGATATTTCTCATAAATTCTGCTTTCCCTTTCCTGTATTTTCGTGTATCATAAAGTTTGGAATAGTTCGTCTTATTTTTTACATAAGGAGTAGATCGATTATGCTGGAAATCATTGTCTTTATCATTATTATCATGGCTGTTGTCCAGAGCTCCAAAAAGAAAAATACGCGGCGTCAGGCACCGCCTTTTACTGCCCGGCCGCAGCGGCCCTCCGGCTCTTTCTCTTCCCGTCCGGCACAGCCTTCCAAACCGCTGGTATCCGGGTCCCGTCAGAAGAAACAGAAAAAGAACGCTTCCGGAAGAAAAGCAGAAGGCGCTTCCCCGGTTCAGGCCTCAGGCGGACAGTCTGCTGAAACACGTACCTTCATAGAACCCACGAGGCCTTACCAGCCTGCCCGCAATGCCGGCGAGCGGTACGAGGAATGGATGTCTGTTCCGGAAGGGAAACGGGTCTGCCACTGCGGCTACTGCGGAGCTGACAACCTGATTCCAAAGCATTCCGATCCTAAAAACTATACCTGCTATTTCTGCAGGGAAGAGCTCTAGGTCCCGGCAGTTTCCGCCGTCCGCCGGCTGCTCTTATTCTTATACGGTAGTTTGAGAGATGAAGCCTGCCCTAACGCTTCATCTCTTTTTTGATCCACTCTTCAGAAGCGCGCAGTCTCTCATCCAGCTCTGCTGTATTCCCCGGTCCCACCGCCTGCTTCATCCAGGCATATTCGTCCAGAATCCCCTGCCCGTGGGGAACCAGATAGGCCCCGGCGTCGCTTCCGAGACCCAGACGGCCTCCTTTTTCAAATACATACCGGACACAGTTCATCTGCCGCCGCAGTATCTGTTCCACCTGTCCATCCGGATAGCGGCCGCAGCCCAGCAGATTTCCCGTGGGCGCCAGGGTCGGAATCCAGATGGTATGGCTCTCCGCAAGCAGATCAAGGGTATCCTGCTCCAGGTAATTGCCGTGCTCCAGCGTATCAAGGCCCGCTTCAATAGCTGCTCTCACGGGGCCGTCTCCATTTCCATGGGCCATGACCTTCATCCCCATATGATGGGCCGTCTCAATCATTTCCCGGATCTCTTCCCCGGACAGCCCCTCTTCGTTCAGCACGCCAAACTGATCAAACTCCATGATGCCGCTGATCATGATCTTGATGAAATCGGCACCTTCCCTTTTCGCCCGTTCCACCAGTTCCCGATATTCTTTTCTGTCCTTAAAGGCATGTCCCACGATTCCTCCGTAATGCCCCTTTTTATGAATCGCAAAAACCGGAGTCCGGTAGTCGATCCCGTACTCCGGCGCCAGCTCTCTGGCCCGGGCCGAGACTCCCAGAGCGTCGCCGCCGTCTCTGACAAAGGTGACGCCGGCCTGCTGCCAGGCTTCCAGGTGCTGCCGGATCGGCCCCTCCGCCGGCCCGTTTCTGTGCAGACTTACCGCCGCCTTATAATTTTTTCCGTCCATAATGATATGGGCATGACATTCACCAAACATCTTTCTATCCGCTCCTTTGTATCCTTCCGGCGCCCATGTGCCCGGCATACGCGCCATCGTTTTTACATTATCCTCAGTGTAATCAAATGCCTCCCAAAAGTCAATTGATCATCTGGTATTTCCTGCTCCATTCCTTTGTCTCGTCGTTGCGCACGCATTCACTCCGGTTCTGATAAAGAAAACGCACTATCTGATAGCAGTCGATCCAGATTTCCGAGTTTCCTTCCTTCTGAGATTCATCGAAGATCAGCTGGATGCCAAAATGAAGATGAGGTTCATCGATATTATTCACATCTTCCGTGGCGCTGTATCCGGTTCTTCCCATATAACCAATCACATCTCCGGCCTGCACCGCATCCCCCTCTTCCAGGTCCAGCGCATAGGGAAAGCCTTTCCGCAGATGAGCATAGTAGTAATACCGTTTTTTATCAAAGCTTCGAATGCCGATCCGCCAGCCCCCATACTGGTTCCATCCCAGGGCTTCCACGGTTCCTGACTCCACCGCGATGACCGGCGTGCCAGTCTGTCCCATCATGTCATGTCCCAGATGCTGTCTTTTGTACCCATAGCTTCTGGACACGCCAAAATCATCATAGTCGCTGTAGGGAAAGCCTTTGGCAATGGGATGAAAGGCTTTCAGCCCATAATGGCGGGCCCAGACCGGCTCCTCTCCTTCCTCTGACGGCTCCTGAATCTGATATTCTCCCACCATGCCGCCAAGCACCGCCGTATAGGCTTCCAGGTAATAGTCATAATACTTCAGCTCCCCGGCCATTTCCTCCATATTTCCCCCGGCCAGCAAAGTTTCCGCGGCGCTGTCCATATATTCGTTTACTCTGCTTTCCTTTGAAAAATCCCCGCCCGTATGGGCCGCCGTATAGGCCAGCAGCTCAATCCAGTTCAGATGCACCGGACTGCCGTATGTGTTCCGGTCATACTCAAAAGCCCGATCCAGCGCTTCCGCTGTCACATCAAAGTCCACCCATTTGATAAAATCCTCTTCCACCTCTTCCGTCAGAGAGGGAAGCAAAAGAAGCGGCTCTTCCTCCCGCTTCAGAAGAACAGCCGCAAGGCACATCACCGCCATCATTTCCACCAGGACAAGCCTTCGCAAAATTTTCTGTTTTTTCATGAATGTCCGAATTATTTTTCTTATTGATTTTTATGCGTTTGCTGATAAAATCAGACCACATTTTGAATTGACAGTATATCCGCTTTGTGATACGCTATAGCCAGTCGGGACACCCCTTAAAAACAGGTTTTCCGATGCAGCTGACGCCGGTTTTCCGCCGGCGCTTCACTATTTTTATTTATATTATTTTTCGGAGGTATCATAACAATGAGCAAGGGTACAGTGAAGTGGTTCAACAACCAGAAGGGATACGGATTTATTTCCGATGAGCAGGGAAATGACGTATTCGTGCACTACTCCGGCATCAATATGGACGGATTCAAGTCCCTGGAAGAGGGTCAGGCCGTAGAATTTGACGTCGTAGAGGGCGAAAAGGGACCACAGGCTACCAATGTAACCAAACTTTAATCAGCCGATTGAATTTGTGCCTTTTTCTATATACAGACATCGGTGTTTCTGGCTAGAATAAAGCATCAAAGGGAAAAGCAGATTATGAGAAAGAGCGGTGGAAGTTTTTTGGGGATTCAGGTTTCTGCTGCCTGTGTTCGGACGTTTCACGGACGTCTGTATGCTTCCGGACGGACTCCCAAGTCCGCCTGAATCATACATCCATCCGCGAAAAGCCGGACACATGGTCAGCAGAAAGCCTGAATCGATAAAAGCTTCCGCCGCTCTTTCTCACATGATCCCGTTTCTCAACATTCTGATTTTCTGTTAATCAACGGTTTTCACAGCAGTTCTTTCAAGATCTGATTTACCATTCCCGGATTTGCCTTGCCTTTCATCTCCTTCATGGTCTGGCCTACCAGGAAGCCCAGGGCCTTTTCCTTGCCGCCTTTGTAGTCTGCCACAGACTGGGGGTTGGCTGCTATGACGCGCTCAACGGTCTCCCGCAGGGCTCCCTCGTCGTTTACGGTCTTTAAGCCTTTCTCTTCCACATAGGCTTCCGGATCGATATCCTCATAGAAAATATGCTCGAAGACTTCCTTGGCCACCGTGCTGTTGATGGTTCCGGCGTCTGCCAGGTCCACCAGCTTTGCCAGATGCTCCGGGGAGAATTTCAGGTCCTCCGGCTCCTGGCCGTTCTCCTTTAAGAGACGCATGGTCTCCACCATCAGCCAGTTTGACACCTTCTTCGGCTTTCCGCAGAGAGCTGTGGCCGCCTCAAACAGATCTGCCATCTGCTTGGAGCCTGTCAGAATCTCCGCGTCGTATTCCGGAATATCAAATTCCTCTTTATAGCGGATCAGCTTTTCCGTGCGCAGCTCCGGCTGGCGGGAACGCACCTCCTCGATCCATTCCTCGCTGATATCCACGGGAACCAGGTCCGGTTCCGGGAAATAACGGTAGTCCTGAGCGTCCTCCTTGGAACGCATGGCATGGGAAGCTTCCTTATTATCGTCCCAGCGCCTGGTCTCCTGAATCACCTGTTTTCCTTCCTCCAGAAGCTCAATCTGGCGGGCGCGCTCACCCTCGATGGCACGGGCGATGGCCTTAAAGGAGTTCAGGTTCTTCATTTCCGTACGGGTGCCGAATTCCTTTGCTCCCACCTCCCGGACGGACAGGTTCACATCCGCGCGCATGGAGCCCTCCTGCAGCTTGCAGTCGGAAGCGCCCAGATACTGGATAATCAGACGCAGCTTGTCAAGATAAGCGATAACCTCCTCGGCGCTGCGCATATCCGGCTCGGACACAATCTCAATCAGCGGAACCCCGCTTCGGTTGTAATCCACCAGGGAACAGTCCTCCCATTCATCGTGAATCAGCTTTCCGGCGTCTTCTTCCATGTGAATCTCATGGATGCCGACCTTCTTGCTGCCGCTCTCCGTTTCGATCTCCACATACCCATTCCGGCAGATGGGCGCGTACAGCTGGGAGATCTGATAGTTCTGGGGATTATCCGGATAAAAATAGTTTTTCCGGTCAAATTTGCAGTGACGGGTGATCTGGCAGTTGGTCGCCAGCCCCACTGCCATGGCATATTCCACGACCTTTTTATTCAGCACCGGAAGGGAACCGGGCATGCCGGTGCACACCGGGCAGGTGTGGGTGTTGGGCGCTCCTCCGAACTCCGTGCTGCAGGAGCAGAAAATCTTTGTCTTTGTAGCCAGCTCCACATGAACTTCCAGACCGATCACGGTCTCATACTGCTTACTCATTGTCTTCCACTCCTTTCGTTACTGCCGCTGTCCCGCCAGGGGAAAACGCCCGCGGACACCTTCATAGGTATAGGCTGTCTGGATGATTTTCTTTTCCTGGAAACAGTCTCCCAGAAACTGCAGGCCAATGGGCAGCCCCCTGCTGTCCGTGCCACAGGGCAGGCAGATACCCGGAAGGCCGGCCAGGTTTGCGGAAATCGTATAAATATCACCCAGGTACATTTTCAGCGGATCGCTTAAGGATTCTCCAAGTCTGGGCGCTGTGGTGGGAGCCGCAGGCCCCAGAATCACATCGTATTTCTCAAAGGCCCGGTCAAAGGCCTGGCGGATCAGCGCCTTGGTCCGAAGCGCCTTCAGATAGTAGGCGTCATAATAGCCGGAACTTAACACGAAGGAGCCCAGCATGATACGGCGCTTCACTTCCTCGCCGAATCCCTCGGAACGGGATTTCTTGTACATGTTGTGGAGTCCCTCATATTCCTCCGCCCGGTACCCGTACTTCACTCCGTCAAAACGGGCCAGGTTCGAGCTGGCCTCCGCCGAAGCGATGACATAGTAAGCCGGAATCGCGTAATCCACCAGACTTAAATCGAATTCCTCCACGACTGCTCCTCTGTCTTTGAGCGCCTCTGCCGCGCCGCGGACAGCCGCCGCCACCTCCGGGTCCAGTCCGTCCCCGAAATAATCCCGGGGAATACCGATGCGCATGCCCTTCACGTCATCCTTCAAAGCCGAGGTAAAGTCATAGCTGTCCCGGGCGATGGAGGTGCTGTCTTTTTTATCGTGGGAAGCAATGGCCTCCAGCAGCAGCGCGCAGTCCGTCACATCTCTGGCGATGGGCCCTATCTGATCCAGAGAAGAACCATAGGCAATCAGTCCATACCGGGATACGGTTCCATAGGTCGGCTTCAGTCCCGTTACGCCGCAGAAAGAGCTGGGCTGGCGGATGGAACCGCCCGTATCAGAACCCAGGGCGCAGGTGCACTCCCCTGCCGCCACAGCGGCGCAGGAACCGCCGGAGGAGCCCCCCGGCACATGCTCCGTATTCCAGGGATTGCGGGTGGGTCCGAAAAAGGAGGTCTCCGTGGTGCTTCCCATGGCAAATTCGTCCATGTTGGTCTTTCCAATCATGACCATGCCCGCCGCTTCCAGCCGCAGGGCTGCTTCCGCCGAATAGGTGGGCTTGAAGTTGTACAGAATCTTCGAAGAGCAGGTGGTCAGCACGCCTTCCGTGCAGATATTGTCTTTGACCGCCACGGGCACGCCCGCCAGAGGGCCGGTCAGCTCTTTGCTCTCGATCTTCTCCTGAACCCTGGCAGCTCTTGCAAGCGCATCCTCCTCGTCCACCGTGACAAAGCAGTTCAGTTCACCATCTTTTTCTTTTATTTTTGCAAGGGCTGCTTTCGCGGCTTCCACCGCTGTAAGCTCCCCTGCCTGAATCTTCTTTCCCAGCTCCGCAGCTGTCATTTCCATCCATTCCATACTGCCGCCTCCTACTCTACCGTCTTCGGCACCTGATACATGCCGTCCTTGACCTTCGGCGCGTTCGCCAGCATCTTCTCATGCTCGTCGCCGTTTTCCACCACGTCCTCCCGGAAGACATTGCTCACCGGGAATACATGGGACATGGGCTCCACGCCTGATGTGTCCAGCTCGTTTAATTTATCGATATAATCCAGCATCCGTCCCATGTCGCGCTTCGCCGCTTCCTTTTCGGCGTCGGACAGCTCCAGCTTCGCCAGAATTCCTACATATTCCATGGTTTCATCTGAAATAATATTTGCCATAAT